>Ga0209521_10001291_pt1 | contig 20410 bp, 24 predicted proteins | sample Rifsed19ft4_FD_184016 | JGI IMG/M metagenome (GOLD analysis project Ga0209521, IMG submission 184016) | Soil microbial communities from Rifle, Colorado, USA - sediment 19ft 4 (version 2) | ecosystem: Environmental > Terrestrial > Deep subsurface > Rock core/Sediment | place: Rifle, Colorado...
TATACCAAACATCTTTCAGGCTGGTGGAAAGCCGGCCTCAGTTACCTGCTCACCGACGAGGCTTACGCTGTAACCATTGGAAATTATGAGCGCGAAGGCGAAAACACCTACAAGCACTGGTTCTTCCTGGGCGCCGGCCTGACATTGTGGATTTTCTGGCAGCTCAGCACAGCAGCCGGAATCCTGCTGGGGACAGTTATCCCGGCGGAATGGTCGCTGGATTTCGCGGCTGCCCTGACCTTTATCGCTATGACCTTGCCGCTGCTGCGCGACCGGGCTGCCGTGGCAGCAGCGGTTGCCGCGGGGGTGGTAGCCATCGTGGCATACCCGCTGCCGTATAAACTGGGGCTGGTGGCGGCCGCCTTTGCCGGCATCGCGGCAGGGTTGCTGGTGGAAGGACGGCGCAAATGAACATTTGGGCTGCGCTCGCCGCCGGCGGAGTATTAACCTACCTCACACGACTGTCTTTCATTTTTTTATTTGGGATTATTGATCCGCCCGAAGTGCTGCGGCGCGGCCTGCGTTTTGTGCCGCCGGCTGTGCTTTCCGCCATCGTCTTTCAGGAACTATTGATTCGCGAAGGCGCAGTATTTCTTTCATTGAATAATTTTCGCCTGGTGGCTGGGATTGTTGCCATCTTAGTGGGCGTACGCACCAAAAACTCGCTGCTGGTCATTGCTACCGGCATGATCATCTTACTGTTATTAAACAATATATTCCCGCTCTAATTCTCATTCGGTATTCAAATCGTCCAACGGTTTGCCGTTAATAGAATATCCAAGATTCATTCGCTAGCCCATAAGAGGCATAAAGGGATCTTGGCATTATTTGTCACCTCGCGGACTGCCCGAACGATGCACCCCCTCGTGAGGTGCGCCCCCTGGTGGGATCGCGTTGATATCTTGATTTCACTCTTGCCTTCACCCAATCCTGAGATGTGAGAAATATCGTCAATATTCATCTATAATACAGACATGAGACGATATGCCTTTTTCACCTTGATTGCCATTTGGCTGGCGGTGGTTGCATTGGCTATCCCCTCCCATCCCACTTACGCCAATGATCTTCCGGCTACCGTTCCCCCCGATTTTGTCTTGATCGACAGCGCTCCCGGAGTCGATCTTTACCGCAAAGAGTATGCTGGTGGTACGCCTGATTACGTATTGGCGATTGACCTCTCCAAAGAGGCTGGAATCCACCTGTTGCACGGCGCAGTGGTGGATGCCGGCGCAGGTACTGGTGCGTACGGCGGAAACAACCCGACGCTTGTGCGCCAATCGCTGCAACAATTCTGGGACAGTTTCGCGGAAGCCAACGCCGACGCCGTCTGCGTAGTCAACGGGGCCTTCTTCTCGACAGACACCGATCCAACCACGCTGGCATTCCCGCTCAAGGTCGACGGTCAAATCCTGAGTGAAGGCTACGGTCGCGACGAATTTCCTGACCAAAAGCGCATGCTCGAATTGTTTCCCGATCAGGCTCGAATAACCAGCTTAAGTCCTGAAACTTTAGCCGCTTCAGATGCGCCCAATATCCTCACCGGCCTGGCAGAAAATGCCGAAAAAGACTCGGCCTCGCTGATCGGCCGAACCTTCGCCGGTATTGACGATGCGGACGGAAACGGCAGCCTGGAAACCGTGCTGTTCATTTCATCCAAGACCAGCCGTCCAGCAGATGCTGCCGGTGTATTGCGCTCCTTCGGCGCTGATGACGTGATTATGCTGGATGGCGGCAGCTCAGCCCAAATGCTGTGCCACAACCAGCCGCAGGTCTATTCGGATCGAGCCATTCCTCAGGCGGTCGGCATCAGCGCCGGCGAGCAGGCAGCCTACGCCATGAAAGTGGTGCGGCAAAGCGATTGGGAAATTGTGGTCAAGGACCAACCACTCGACATCGAACTGACGTTGACCAATGCCGGCAGCGAAACCTGGCGGTTAGGCGAGGTCGCGCTGCTCAACCAGCGCAACGACTGGGGTGCAGGTGAACGCCTCGCCATGCCGATAGAGGTTGCCCCGGGAGCCAATGTTACCCTGGATTGGACTACACCGGCTTTTGAAAAAACTGGCGTTTTCGTTTCACAATGGCAAATTGCCCGCGGCAATAAAGAATTCAGTGATAAGCCTATTCTGATTCATGTGATCGTCATCCCCCCGGAATTGGAAGACAAGAAAGAAGAGTTGGAGGGTCAAATCCGCGAGTGGGCCCGGCAGCAGGTCGAGGATATGGAGCAATTGATTCTGGATTGGATTCAGGCCCAGGTGCGTCAAGGCATCGAGAAGGTCTGCCCGTTTGGGGCAGCTTTACCAGGTGTGGTCGTCGCCGGCGAGATTTGGAAACATCGTAGGAAGAAACGCCAATGAGCGGTTACTTTCACCATCCAGAGGATTTTTCCGGTAAAGTAGAACTGCTCATGCTCGGGATGCGATCCGATTCGATTGAGACGACACTTGTGGAGCAGGTCCAGGCGACCTGGGATGGTTTGGAAAACGATAAACACGCTGGCCGGACTCGTCCATCGGATGCTCGGACACCGCAGTATCCCCGCGGAACGCCCATCCTGAATGACCGGCAGGTTTGCATCGTCTCGGCAGAGGAACTGACAGCCATCGCCGCCGATATGGATATTCCTGAGATTAAACCAGAATGGCTGGGGGCAAATATACTCGCCAGTGGTATTCCAAACCTTACCCGGCTTCCGCCTGGAACACGTTTGGTCTTCTCAGGTGGCGCGGTATTGTACGTTACCCATTTTAATAACCCGTGTACGCTTCCTGGCAAAATGATTCAGGCCAATTATTCCGATCGCGACGACCTGGTGCCGGCTTTCGTACGCAACGCCCAGCATCGCCGCGGCCTGGTCGCTATGGTGGAAATGCCCGGTGCGATCTCCGCGGGGGAAGCCATTCAGGTAGTCCCCTTCAAGCACTACAAGTATCAGGATGGTGACGAAGGGAGCAAAATTAATGTCTGACCAACTGGCAAAGAAATTATTGATAAAACCGGGCCATCGAATTCTGGTTCGCAATGCCCCCGCTGGCTACCTTGAAAAACTGGTACCACTGCCAGAAGGCGTTCAGCTGGCGACGACCGTGGATGGTCGATTTGACGTGGTGCTGCAGTTCGTCAATCACAAGGCCGATGTGGATGCGCAGGCTTTGGAATCCGTTTTGGCAGCTCGCGAAGGCGGGGTGGTGTGGATGGCCTATCCCAAGCGCTCGAAAACCGTGCAAACAGATATTAACCGCGACGCCGGCTGGGACGTACTGTGGCAAGCCGGTTGGGTTGGTATTTCCATCATAGCCATTGATGACGCCTGGTCTGCCCTGCGTTTCCGCCCGGAAAAAGACGTCAAACGCAAGCCGGACAGTATATTCCTGAAAAAGTAATTTCCTGTGAGGAATGCATCCATGGATGAGTCACTTGCCTACCGCCTGATCCTTTTACCGCAGCCCCTGGCTATTTTCCGGCTCGACCCGGCTGCGCCGGTACCGGAATGGATCTGGGATTCGAAATTTTTGACCATCACCCGTACGCCGGAAGAGTTTTCCATCATCTGCGACGCAGACCTCGTACCTGTGAGCGTGGGTGCGGAAGGCGGCTGGCGCGCGCTTAAAATGGAAGGTCCCTTCGAATTCACCCAAATTGGTGTACTGGCCTCGGTAGCCAATCCGCTGGCAGCCGCTCAGGTTTCGATCCTTTCGATTGCCACCTACGACACCGATTATGTGCTGGTCACCGAGCCGGATTTACCGACGGCATTGAAAGCACTGGCAGAAGCGGGTCACCAGGTAAGCGTTTAGCGCCCCCGTAGATGGTCAGTATGACCCAGGGCTTGTGATAAGATAGGGACATTCCCCTTCTGGAGTCATGGATTGAGCCAGCCTGTTGTAAGCAGTACTAAACCGGCGGTGGGTCGCGGTTATGCCATCGCGATTTTTGGCATCGCGGTCTGGTCCGCCACGGCGACCTTTATTGCCTATCTGACCTCGCGCTACGACTTTCCGCCTTTCCTTCTAGCAGCCTGGCGCGACGCCATCGCCGGGGTGGCAGTCTGGCTGGTGCTGCGTGCAGTTCGGCCGAATTTGCTGCGCCTGCCGCGCTCGCAGTGGGGTTTTATCCTGGGTTACGGCCTGCTGCTTTCCGGTTTTAACGCCCTGTGGACGGTCTCGGTGGTGTTGAACGGCGCGGCGGTCTCGACGGTGATGGTGTACAGCTCAGCAGCTTTTACCGCGCTGATCGCCTGGCGCATGTTCGGCGAGGGCATGAGTCTGCCTAAAATCACGGCGGTCCTGCTCGGAATTGGCGGCTGTGTTCTGGTAGCAGGTGCCAACAATCCAGCTGCCTGGCAGAGCAACACCCTGGGGGTTGTCACCGGACTGGTGTCCGGATTGGGTTTCACCGCCTACTCGCTGATGGGCAAAGTGGCGGCGCGGCGCGGTATTTCCTCCTGGGCTGCCCTGACATACACCTTCATGCTAGCGTCTATCTTGCTGGTTGTCTATAATTTCCTGCTGCCGGAGCTGGGCGGCGTCACCCTGGGCAGCCCAACCCTGCTGCCCGCCCTGGACACGCGCGGCTGGATAGCCCTGGTGCTGCTGGGATTGGGACCAACCATCGGCGGCTACGGATTGTACAACTACAGCCTGGGGTTCCTGCCAGCGTCGGTGGTCAACTTGCTGGCGACCATGGAACCCGCCATGACCGCGGTACAGTCTTATTTGCTGTTGGGAGAGCGGTTTACCTTACCGCAAATCCTAGGCAGTCTATTGATCATTGGCGGCGTAGTGATCATTCGTCTGATGGAAGGCCGCCAGCCCGCGGATGCGGTCAGTCCGGCGCCAATTTAATCCTTAATTTCTTGGTTGCTATTCATACAAGCCCCAAAAATGGGGCTTGTATTTGCTTATCTGTTTTTGTATAATTCAACTACCTATAAAACAATTGTTCTATTAATCCGGAGGAAAAAATGTCCGAATTCAAGAATGTCAATGTGGTTTATTTCTACGTTACCGATTGGGAAGCCGGGAAAAAGTTTTACCGCGAAACGCTCGACTGGCCGATTGCCTTTTCGGATGAGAACATGGGTTGGGAAGAATACGGCGTGGAAGGTGCGACGCACATCGCCATCAACCGCTGGGATGAAGGAACTCCGCCTTCGAAGTCAGGCGGTGCCACCTGCACGCTGCTGGTCAAAGACGCCCACCAGGTGACCGAAACTCTGCGGAGTAAAGGCGTGCGCTGTGACGATGTGATCACGATCCCAGGCGCGGTAACTTATGGCACCTTCTACGACCCGGAAGGCAACCGCATTCAGTTTGTTAACGACACACCGGCGGCTTAAGTTCAGGTTTTTTGTAGGGGCGCAGCGTCACTGCGCTCCTACTCTTTTTGGGCTGGAATACCCGCTTGATCTTTGCGTAGAACGCGCAGCACCGCAATTTTCGTAGGGTGATTGAACGGCGCTGGATCTGCCGGGTAATTGGGCTCATGGACGGTTTCCGGGTAGCCAGTGACGTCCAGCGGCACAGGGATAATTTCTTCCAGCTGCAGGTAACCGCCGCTGCCCAAACCGCGCAAGGCATCCAGGTAGTCGCTGCCGCTGACGTACAATGCATTATTGACCGCCACCAGCAAGCCGTTATGCGCCACCAATGGACGCACTTTGTTGATCAGACGGGCATTCTCGCCTGCCAGGTCCACCCGTCCAGCCGGCGTGACCGAAAAGAAGGGCGGATCGAGAATTACGCAGTCGAATAAAACGCCTGAATCCTTCAACTGCGCCACCCGCCGGAAAAAATCGCCAGTCAGAAAATCCTGGCTGCGGGCGATAAAACTATTGAGGGTATAAGTCTGGCGCGCCAATGCCAGAAAATTAGCGCTCAAATCCAGCTGAACCACCCGAGCAGCGCCGCCAGCCAGTGCTGCCACGCCCAGACTGCCGGTATAGGCGAAGGTATTGAGCACCTGCTTGCCTTTTAACTGACGCCGCAGCCACTCCCGCAGGTTGCGCGTATCGAGGTAAAAGCTGGCATCCTGATTAAGCATCAAATCCAGCGCGTAGCGTACCCCGTGCTCGCTGATTTCCCGATCCGGCTGCTGCCCGTTGGTCAAAATACCGCGCCGGCTGTCTGCATCCTCAGCATGGCGGGTTTTGACGACCACCGCCTGAACCCACGGCAGCTGCTCGAGCAGCCAATGCTGCAGCAGGAGAATCAACGTCTCCAAATCAGTTGGCGGGCTGGCCTGATTAAAAATGACCAGCGTGCGCGCGTAAAGATCGATTGCCAATCCCGGGCAGCCCTCCGTATAGCCGTTGAATAGGCGCAGCGCGGCCGTATGGCGCGAATCGATCAGTCCGTGGCGCGCCTGCACCGCGGTTTGGATAGCCTGCATGGTATTTTGGGCAATAACCGTCAAAAATGGTCTCCAGTGGATGGTTCAGGCTTAATTATACGTCCAGCAGTTTTGGAGACACGCAACCCACCTCCCAAATCTTCGTATTTAGGACAGGGAATGTTGAAAACCCCCCGCTTCCGTTGTATGCTTATGGGTAACGTTTAATTCAAATCCAACCGCAAGGAAAATTCATGCCATCCGCTTTCCCAGGTCCAGCCTACCGCATCGTCACACCCCGTTTGGTCCTCCGCTGTTGGAATCCGCAGGACGCCCCTTTGTTGAAAAATGCGGTTCAAGCCAATGTTGACCACTTACTGCCCTGGCTGCCGTTTGCCCGCAATGAACCGGAAGAGTTACAGGTCAAAATCGAACGGATGCGCCATTGGCGCTCGCGCTTTGATTCGGATGGGGATTACGTTTACGGTATTTTTAATGCTGAGGAAAGCCGGGTGGTGGGCGGCACTGGCTTGCATAAGCGGGTCGGCGACCAGGCGTTTGAAATTGGCTATTGGATCGATCAAGAGCTGATTAATCAGGGCTATGCCACCGAGGTTAGCGCGGCGTTGGTGAAGACCGCTTTTGAGATCATGGGTGCGCGCCGCATCGAAATTCACTGCGACCCGCTCAATCACCGCAGCGCTGCCGTGCCGCGCAAGCTGGGATTTATCCATGAGGCTACCCTGCGGGAACGTTTCCCCACCAGCGAAAGCCAATGGACGGATATCATGATCTGGTCGATCTTCGCCGGTGATTACCCGCAAAGCCCGGCTCAACAAATCAAAATCCAGGCGTTTGACTCAGCCAACCGCCAAATCATGTAGGAGAAAAGGCAATGACCGAAGAAAAAGTTAAATACGAAGAATTTCGCGTGGATGGCGAACAGTTGGTCGGGAAAATCAAAGAGATCATCCACGAAGGCAACGTCCGCCGCATCATCATCAAAAATGAAAAAGACGAGGTATTGGTCGAATTGCCGTTGACCGTCGGCGTGGTCGGCGCACTGTTTTTACCAGTGTGGGCTGCAGTAGGCGCCATCGCTGCCCTGGCAGCCAATTTGACCATCGTGGTCGAAAAGGTCGACCGCGGCCCAGTTTTGTAGCGGCGCGCACGGGCTATTGGTCAGGTTTGTTACAGCTGTGTTCCCGGTGCTAGCGGTACCAATCCGCCCGGGTAGGCGGTAAACCGCTCGGGCCGTCCACGGTCGGCTTGACCAGCAGGGATTGATACACGTTTAATCGTCCGCTGTGAAAGCCGTGCGACGATCCGGCCATGTACAGGCGCCAGACCCGGTAGGTCACCTCGTCCACAAATTTCAGTGCCTGCTGGTAATTGCCCTCCAGGCGGCTGACCCAATGCCGTAGTGTCCGGGCGTAGTGCTCGCGCAGCGATTCCACATCCCGCACTTCCAGTCCGGCTTCCTCTGCGGCGCGCAGCGATTCGGAAATCGGTTCCAGCTCGCCGTCCGGGAAAACATAGGCGTCGCTAAACGAGCCGCGTTTGTCCGGCCCATCATTCAGACGGCGGGCAATGCCGTGATTGAGAAATACTCCGCCGGGTTTGAGCAGCGCGACTGCTTTTTTGAAGTAAACCGGCAGCAGCGCCGCGCCGACATGTTCGAACATGCCAATGCTGACAAGTGCGTCATAGGGTCGCGAATCATCCAGCTCGCGGTAATCGCACACCACCACCTGGCAGCGGGATTCCAGACCAGCGGCATGTATCCGCTGGTTGGCCAGCTCGGCTTGCGGCTGGCTGAGGGTGATTCCCACTACCTCTACACCGTATTGCTGCGCGGCGTACATCGCCAATCCGCCCCAGCCGCAGCCCACGTCGAGCAGTCGTTGACCTGGCTGCAGCCGCAGCTTGCGGCAAATATGCTCCAGTTTAGCGGTTTGCGCGTCGTCCAGGCTCATATCAGGTGAGGTGAAGTAGGCGCAGGAATACACCATGCGTGAATCCAGAAACAACTGGTAAAAGTCGTTTGAAACGTCGTAGTGGTAGGTCACTGCCTTCCGGTCGCGGTCAAGCGAATGCACTTTGCCACTCAATTGAGCAGCTTGCCGTCCGTTTCCACGTTCCAGGTCCTGTTTTGGCAGCCGCAGGAGTTTTGCGGCGGCGCTCAATTTTGTTCCCCAACCATTGGTGGCTTTCATCAATGCATCTGCCAGGTCAAAAACGGCAATAGCATCGCCTTCGATATCAAATTGGTTAAACAAGTAAGCTTCAGCCAGCGCCAGTTCGGTCCCGGCGGAAAACATCGAACGCAGCGCACTCGGGTGATGCAAAACCAGTGTCGCGGGTCTTGGGTTTGAGTCAGGCCATGACGTGCCGTCCCATAGGCACACACCAACCGATTGGACGCCCGTTGGCCGAAAAACTCGATCGAGAAATTCGAGTGAAATGGTTTTGGCTTCCAGATCGACTTCAACAGCTTCTTTTGGCAGCATGGTCACCTCCATTGACTGCTTTTCCCGCGGATACCGATAATTCGCTACAATTAATGAGCACTTGGCGAAGGGTATTGTTTACCTATATAATAATCAATTTTTCTTTGAGTTTCAACCACAGCAGCCATTGACGGCTTCCGGCTATAATCAGGCAAATCCATCCCCCGATTAATGAGCGCGATCATGGGCTACTTTGAGATTGGCGTGTTTCACCCGCGCAGCGGCGATAATATTGGCACTTTGTGGCGCAGCGCCTACCAGCTGGGTGCAGCTGGCATTTTTACCATCGGGCGGCCTTATCGCCAGCAAACCAGTGACACCCAACATGCTGCCTATGAAATCCCGCTGCGCAATTTCCCAACCTTTGAAGAATTCCTGGCAAACCGCCCCGTGGGTGCCATGTTAATCGGCATCGAAATAGGCGGTCAGCCGCTTTCGAGCTTTTCCCATCCGGAACGCGCTGTTTACCTGCTGGGCTCAGAGACCGCGGGGCTGCCAGACAACGTGCTGCAACAGTGCAATGCCGTTATCGGTCTGGAAAGCATCCATTACCCGTCCTATAACCTGGCGGTGGCTGGCAGTCTGGTGATGTACCACCGGGCGTTTTTAGCACCTGCTGAACGCGGTTAAACACGCCCCGCCTGATTCATCTTTTCAAAATATTGCTGCAACTGCTCACGTTGAACGCGGGTAGGGCGGATGAAGCTGCGCACTGCCTGGATACGCCCGAAGGCTTGCATGGGGGTCTCGCCTTGCGATACAAGGTAGGCCGCAGCCATGGTTGGCGCCCGACCCACCCCAGCGCCGCAGTGAATATACACCTTGCCGCCATCCGCGATCTCGCGCGTGATGAATGCCACGCCTTTTTCAAGGTCGGCCATGGCGGGCGGATCGTCGTCGGTGGTAGGTAAATGCAGGTAGTGCGGGATTGCCACCCCCAGCGACAGATCGTCAAATTCGCGCCGCAGGTTCACCACGCCGGTTATCCCCCAGGATTGCAGCTGACGCCACCCGCGCTGCTTGAATTGCGGCCCGACGAACAGCTGCTCCGTCACCTGACATTGGCTGCGGATCGGGCGGTCGATGACCTTGCGGTTGAAGACATTGACCATCCACAACAGGGTAGCCTTGACCCCCTGGGTCAACAGGCGCAGCCTTAACAGGCGGAAAAACTTGCCCACCCCCATGGTGGCTTCCCGCTCGGTCTCGCGTTCCAGCCCGGCTAGATCAGTTTTGGTCGTGTTGGTCATCGGGCAATTGTAGTCACAACGGGGGAGTGGGTCAAGCTGCCAAATGGATTGATGATGCGTCTTTCGCCGCTTAGGTTGAAGGGTAACAAACGCTAATTAATCTTCGTAAACCCTGCGGCACCAATTCTCCAACTCCCCCGCGGTTAAGAATCCATCGGCGGCAGAGACGGCACCAATCTTATAGGAGGCAAAAACCACTGCCGCTCTGAGCGCCTGATACGGGTCGCGGTGGGCAGCATATTCGTGTAAAAAGACTGAGAATAGCGCATCTCCAGCCCCAATGGTATTGAGCACCGGGCGGGTCTGGACTGCCGGGATGCGTCCAACATAACCATCGCTTTTCACAGCCAGCAGGCAGCCTGCTTCACCCAGGCCGATGACGATAATTGGGGTGTGGAACCTGGATTGAACAGCGCGAGCCCACTCCTCCGGCGGCAGCGGCAATCGCTCGTGTGACATGAACAGAATGTCTGCCGCCTTCATGAAATCCTGATTATAGGCGTCGTCCAGCGAGTCGATGGTGTGCACATCGCAGGCGACCAATTTTCCGGCTGAACGCGCTGGCGCCAACAAGGCCCGCGAAAAGTTGATGTTGCACAACGCCAGCACATCGCAGTTGTGTGCCGCCTTAGCGAAAAGCTCAAGTGGATAGGTTTTTTCCTGAATATCTTTTAGATCCACATGAATCTGACGCTGACCGTTGGCAGTGTAGATGATCACTGATTGGGCTGTGTGGTCGACCTGCGATAGCACAAAATGGTCGGAGACTCCATCCTGATTCAACGTTTTTCGCACCACCTCGGCGGCAAATTCATCGCTGCCAATAAGGGATAAAAATTCCACCTGATCGCCAAGGGACGTTAACGCCTTGGAAAGGTTATAACCGACCCCTGAGACACTGGTTTGAACGCCGTTGAATGGATAATTGACCGGATTATAGGCCAGTGGAAATTCGGCTATGCGCAGCGTTGTTTCAATATTGATCAGGCCAGAAACCAGAATGGCAGCCATGATCCTGCATGCCTCCCCTCATTTTTAGGCGCGCGGTATTCTCCCCTCGGCAGATCCAGACGACCCGGGATGTTAGAAACTGGTGGTTGAGGTAATGTTGAAAATACTGACCAGCATACCAATCAGCGTGGGGATGCCCGCGCACACGCCAATGACCACCAGCACAATCCCGATCACCAGGGTAGCGGCCGTGGATCCCTTTTGTTCAAGCGCAGACTCGGCCGGGTTGGCTGGATTGACATACACCTTCACCGCACGGCCTACCGGGTAACGGGCCACCGTTTCCTCGGATTTTTTAATATTGCTGGTGGAATACACCATCCCCACGGAAAATTTGTCGTTGGTTTGCTTCGTACCGCCAGCCACATATTCATACTTGATGTAAGGGCGGTACAGGTTGCTGCCTTCTTCGTCACTGGTGGTCATCACCCGTGATTCGATTACCGTCCCGTCTACGGATGGCCAATTCAACGACTGCTTCAACTTAGTCTTGTCTTGCTGGCTGCGCACAATCAACACGATGCCAACGACGGTAAAAACCAATGCAAAAAGCGCAATGCAGGCAACTCCTATAATAGGTCCTACCAAACTTTCCATTTTTCAGCTCCTTTACGATTCTGGTTGAGCGCTGACAATAGCGCCAGAGCTATTAATCTCAAGCGTCCAGCGGCTGCCAATTTGTGCCTGCTGGTAAAGGCTGAGATCGTCGGTGCGAAACTCGAGGATTCCCTGATCGGTGCTGAACAGGATGGTGTATTCCGCGTTGGGGTCGCCAGTCCGTTGGCTGCTGGCAAGTGAGGTCCGGGGTACCTGTGGGAAAAGATCGCTGCCCTGCAGCGAAACCCGGTCAACCGCCACCCATTGTTCCACCTGATACTCGCAGAACTCGGCATAGGTCTCGTACATACAATCCTGCACCACTTCGCCAAAACCGGTGCCCTGGTCAACTGTGTAAGGAGTGCCGCAAACCTCAGTGGAAACGGCCTGCGGCTCCGCTGAGGTGTAAGCATAGCGGTATTCACAGGCGCCCACGGCAGCCCCGCCAGGAATTTCATTCGCCCAGCCCTGCAGAGTGACGGGTTGGAACTCCTCCACCACCAGTTGAGTCATCCAGGAGGTGCTTTGTACAGCTCCGGAAACGGTTTCAGTGCGCCCCATATTGCCTGCCAACACTACGCATAAAATGATCAACCCGATCAAGCCAACAATGCCAACCACAATCATGACCGGGCTTAGTTTGACCGGCTTCCGGGTTGAAGGGACTGCCGGTGACTGGGGGACAGCCGCCGGGGCAGCCAGGGAAGCCCCGCAATTTTTACAGGTCAGCGCGCCAGCCGGATTAAGCTGCCCGCAGGTTGGGCAAGGACGGTCGGGAACTGGCGCCGAACTGAAAGCCCCCACCACCTCACCCGCTTCGCGTTTTGTGGCCCCTTTAAGATCGGCCCCGCACTGAATGCAGACCAACGCATCGGCTTTGTTTCGTGTGCCGCAAAAAGAACAGTGCACATCCGGAGCAGCCCCGGCAATTTTTTCGGCTTCATCGCCTTTGATGAGCTGCTGCCCTTCCCGTTGTTGAAATTTAACATCTTGTGGTTGTGGACCACCACAGTTGGTGCAAGTTTTTTGAGGACCCGGGTTTTTGCTGCCGCAGCGTGGGCAAACCCATTCCATTTCCACAAACCCCAATTGCTTTTTTGCCATTCAATTTCCTCCGCCAGATTAATCTGGTTTATAGATAGAAATTATAGTATTAATTTTAATAGCAAGCACCGAATAGCCCTATTCTATTGAGCCTGACCTTGCAGCTGGATACGAAGGACAGCCCCAAGGCTTATAATGGCTGCACCATCCAGCGCAAATTAATTCCAGGGAGCAATCCGATGGGCGTGATCGATAGCCTTCTTGCAAGTTTGCCGCTAACACCCATCCCTGTGCGGGATGTGGTTGCTGGCGTAAGATGGACCGCGGTTACCAGCCGCGGCTGCGGATTGGCTGCCAGCCTGGGTTTTGGCAGTGACGGCGTCATCCATACGCTGCCAGATGCCGGTCAATTGCATCAGAAGTCGGCCCAGGAATTGGCGCAGGGAATGAATGCCAGCAGCCTGCTGGAAGCCAGTATCGGGTTGGCAGCTTATGCCTCCACCCTGGAAGTTCCTGAAGATCGCATAATCGACCTCAACGCCTTCGACCTGCTGGCGCACCTGGGAGGTGGAAAAAAAGTGGTCATGGTAGGTCATTTTCCGCAGGCGGAATGGCTGCAGCAGCGCGTCGGCAGTCTGGCGGTGTTGGAAAAACGCCCGCGACCCGGCGATTACCCGGCCGAAGCCGCTCCAGATTTGATCCCGGCAGCCGATCTTGTTGCAATCACCGGCATGACCATACTCAACCACACCATGGATGACCTGTTGGCTCTGTGCCCCCCGCAGGCGCAGGTTGTGGTTTTAGGACCCAGCGTGCCTCTTTCGCCGGTTTTATTCGACCTGGGCGTCGATTTCATTGCCGGCAGCCTGGTCACTGACGAAAAGGAAGTCCTGCTGACGATCATGCAAGGCGGCAGTGCGCTGCAAGCCCGCGGCGTCCGTAAGCTGACCCTGTGCAAAAAGCCGTTTGGCGGCAGTATGCCTGCAACTAATTTGTCGCATGGGCGTATATAAACGCAAGGAGATGTAACCATGGAACCTAAACGTTTATTTCGCAGTCGTACCGATAGCATGCTTGGCGGTGTATGCGCCGGCTTAGCAAAATACTTTACTCTCGATCCCACCGTTGTCCGCCTGATTTTTGTATTGTTATTCATCATGGCTGGGCAGGGATTGCTCCTCTATTTGATCCTCTGGTTGGTCGTTCCGCTCGAACCTGCGGCTTGATAACGAACCGAACTGGTTAAAAAATTTTTTGATCTTCGAAAGGATGTAACTATGGAAAACCGGTCTTATCGTTCGTTGTTTTGGCCAATTGTTTTGATCGGGATTGGGGTCGTCTGGCTGCTGGGTGCCATGGGCGTCATCCCCAATATAAATTGGGGTATGCTGGCTTCCCTGTGGCCGTTGATCCTGATTGTTATTGGGCTGGATATTTTAATCGGCCGGCGCTCAACTGCCGGCGGCGCGATTGTTGGCCTGCTGGCGGTTGCCGCGGTGGTGGTTTTACTCGTAGTTGGACCCTCGTTGGGCCTGGCGACCAGCGGCACGCTGAAAACCCAAACGCTGGCTTCAGAGATCGGGACCGCCACGTCGGCCGATATCACCTTGAATTTTGCTTCTCAGCCGGTCGCCATGAGCGCACTGACCGATAAAACCAGCCTGCTCAGCGGCGAAATTGATTATTACGGCGCCTTGAATTACAGTGAATCGGGCAATCCCACCCGCCGCATCCGCCTGGCGCAAACCGGCACTTCCGGCTTTAGCATCCCCTGGGATTCGAATGCCCGCTGGGACATTGCCTTAACGCCCAATTTACCGATCGATCTGACGATTGATGGCGGCTCAGGTTCAGCCAACCTCGAGTTAGGCGAACTGCGTCTGACCAGTTTCAGCCTCGATCAAGGTTCCGGCAGCCTGACATTGGAACTGCCGCCCTCCACCCAGCATTACAACGCCAACATCAATGGCGGTTCTGGCAGCATGAACCTGACATTCCCGGCGGATGGCGATTTGACTGTACGCCTCAATGGCGGCAGCGGCAGCATCAACATCCACATCCCGACTGAAGCGGCTGTTCAACTTGACATCCGCAACTCTGGTTCGGGCAGTGTCAATGTTCCCTCCCGTCTGCAAGCCGTACGGGTTTTCGACAACTTCAAGGAAGGAACCTGGGAAACCGCGGGTTTTGATCAGGCTGTGCACAAACTGATCATCATCTGTGACGATTTGGGCTCGGGAAGCTTCAATATCAATTAACTTAAATTTTCGGATGGACGCGGCGGGAACAAATCAGTCCCACACAATAACCTCAATCACCTTGCCCGTACCCGCCCGGGCAAGGTATTTTTTTAACAGGAGTTCTGGCGGGGGTTGCTCTGGCTGAAGCCAATATTCGTTCCCGCGCTGGAGCTTCGTAAGTCGCATTCATCCGTAGCCTCCAGAGATCTCCCACCCGTCCTTGAGAATCTGGTTACGGAGTAGTGCAGGCTCCCCAAAGACAGCCCGGATCGATGGTCTGGTAAACGCCGCTGACCCGCCACAGACAGTAAGCCGCCATCTCCTCATAACCCGCTGAGGGATCATAATGCGCCATGGAGGTGAAAGTCTGGTTGGCCGGACCGACGCGCACTTCGACGTGTACGTGCGGATTCAACGCATTGCCGCTCTGGCCGATTGCCCCAATCTCCTGTCCGCAGCCAACCGAGTCTCCGACCTCCGCGGTTGGCGGGTTGAGCATATGCCCATAGAGGATATACAGCGATCGCGGAGCATCCGCCGCAGCCGGTGCGATATTCAGTTCCGGGCAGGTGAGTGCGCCCCGCGGCAGTCTCTGCGGCAGCGGGGTAGGCAGCAGCAGTTGCGGCGTAAAGGCTGGAGCAGTTTCATCCAGCGCTGTTTCGATCATGAGCATATTTCCGTAGGGGAATCGGTCAACGGTGACGCCGACCACCTTGCCAGCCAGCACTACCTGCACCGGGTTTCCCTCCAGAGCATATCCCTGAACAGGATCCAGAATCCCAAAGTCCACGCCCTGGTGCGGATCGTCGCTGCCCAGACGCGGGGGGTGGTACGAATTGACGACTAACGAAGCCAAATCCGTCAGCGTGTAGCCGGCTAAAGGTGAGCAAACACCGGGTTCGGGCAGAATTACTTCCGTGGCGGTTGGCTCAAGAGTAGGTGTTACCGTGGGGGAAATCGTTGCGGTGGCACTAGGGACTGGTGTGAGCGTGGCGGTCGCGGCGGGTTGGGTGGCTGTGGCAATCGGAAGAACCGAACAACCAGCCAACAGCAGTCCAATCATGAACAACAGTACCCGATTCAACATGGTTCCCTCGGTCAATGAATTTTCTTAAGCGATGAGATACCAGATTGTACCCCACCAGGGTAGAAACCCCCGAATGTTATAATCCAACCATCACAAACCCAAGTACAGGTCAAACCTTGAACGAAAAGCTCCCCGCCAACAACCCCGCAGCAGAATACGATGCAATGGCGGATGCCTATAACGCCCGGGTCGATACACACCCCCATAATGCGTTGTATGAACGTCCCGCGATGCTTTCCGTACTTCCGCCTTTGACGGGATCAACTATTTTGGATGCTGGCTGCGGCTCAGGTTGGTATGCGCAGCATTTTCTGGAAAACGGTGCTGCCAGAGTGGTATGCGTCGATATCAGTGGAAAAATGACGGCTGCCGCCCGTGCCCGCCTGGGCGAACGGGCGCGAGTGATCAACGCCGATCTTGCCCAGCCGTTAACTTTCGCCGCCGACGCCGAGTTCGACCTGGTTGCGGCTCCGCTGGTACTCCATTATCTGGCAGACTGGACGCCTACCCTTCTGGAATTTCAGCGCGTGCTCAAGCCGGGCGGACACCTGGTGTTTTCGACCCACCATCCCATTATGGACGTTAAATTATTCAACCTGCCGGATTATTTTGCCACAGCCTACATCGAGGATGAATGGGATACAGGCAAGGTGAGCTATTATCACCGCTCGCTCTCTACCATGCTTCATGGTGTGATTACAGCAGGATTCGTGATTGAACAGGTGCTCGAGCCTCAACCCGTCTGGGCTATGCAAGCCACTCACCCTGAGTTGTATGATAAGCTGATGCATAATCCGTGGTTTCTGGTAATCCGCGCGCGGCGGGCATAGGGGAGGTTCGCATGGATTTTCAGCCGGAAAAGGATCCTACCTACCAGCAGGTGGTTTACACCATCGTGCGCCAAATCCCCAGCGGGCTGGTCGCCAGTTATGGTCAAATCGCACGCATCGCTGGCGGTGGAATCACTGCACGCATGGTAGGATATGCTCTGGCAGCCCTGCCTCAAGGTAACGATGTTCCCTGGCAGCGGGTCATCAATTCACAGGGTAAAATAAGCTTGCCAAGCTTTGGGCGCGCCATGCAAGAGAAACTCCTGAGCGAGGAAGGCGTCGAGTTTGACCCCGACGGACACGTCGACTTTGAGCGTTATGGCTGGAATGGTCCAGGAAGCTGACACTCCTCTATGACAGAGAATCGCATATCTCAGGAAACCTCACGATTGAGCAGCGACGAAAAACCTACGCTTAAACAAAGATTGCTGCCTTATTATCAGGTGGCCAACCGCTGGAGCCGCGGCTCATTAGACGTGGTGCGGGTCACCGCCAAGAACTTCGCTCTGGCGCGCGGCGCAGAAGCGGCTGCCAGCCTGGCGTATTATGCGCTCTTTTCGCTGTTTCCGCTGCTGCTGGTGCTCATCTCCGTGGTCGGTTATGTTTTGAAAAGCGGCGACGCCTACACGGTTACGCTGGATTTCATCTCACAGATCCTGCCAAATTCGCGGGTGCTGATTGAATTGAATATCCAGGAAATTCTCGACCGCCGCGGTACCATCGGATTGATCGGTCTGGTCGGCGCCGTCTGGTCGGCATCCGGTTTTTTTGACACGCTGGTGCGCAATATTAACCGCGCCTGGCTTGGCATTAAACCGCGCGATGTCATCCGCACGCGCCTGCTCGGTTTGGCGATGATCGGCATGCTGATTTTGCTGCTTGCGCTATCGCTGGCATCCTCGGCGCTGCTCAACATCATTAAACTGATCGACTCGCCGTTTCTCAACAGCATTCAACTGGAAAACTCGGCCGTCTGGCCGCTATTACGTTTGCTTCTGCCTTCGCTGTTTAGCTTCCTGATGTTCATGGCAGCCTATCGCTGGATTCCGAATACCAGAGTCCGTTGGCGGGCTTCACTGGGCGGGGCATTGTGGACCGCCATCGCCTGGGAACTGGCCAAGCGCTTATTTGCTGCCTATTTGAGTTCGGGTCTGGGTAACTATGAGATTTTATACGGCTCACTTGGCACGGTGCTGGCCCTCATGTTTTGGATTTATGTAAGCTGCGTGATTATTCTACTGGGCGCACATTTAACCGCCAGCATCGATTTCCGCTACCAACGGGCCATGGCAGCTGCCGCTTATGAAGAAGACTGAATCCAATTTCGCCGCGTCAACTCAGTAAACGATCTGCTGATTGCATGTTATAGCGAAAGAGTTTTCGCCTCTTTCTTCCGCTCGTACATCGACTGATCGGCTTCTTGAAAGAGAGATTCAAGCGATCGCGGTTGCTCCCATTCATAGCGGGAGTATCCAACGCTGAAGGACAAACGGTACGGATGACTGAGATGGATCTGAAGCGTTTCTCTTTCCAACAAACGATCCATCATCGCCCCACGGGTGTGCTCGGTGGAGTCCAGGGCTAAAATTACAAATTCGTCGCCGCTGATGCGTGCGATGATGTCTGCCGAGCGGTACGTTGTCTTTAAAATTTTGGCGATCTGCACCAACGCCCGGTCGCCTTCAATATGCCCATACTGGTCATTGATCATTTTTAAATTATCCACATCAATAAAAAACATGGTGGCATTGACCTGCATCCGGTTAGCCATACTGATTAATTGTGTCGCAAGCAGTTTAAATCCCCTGCGATTAGTCAGCCCGGTCAGTTCATCCACCAGGGTTAATTCTTCCAGCTTCCTTTCAGTTTCTTTTCGCTCGGAAATATCATGAAGAACGATTAAATTACCGAGATGGGTCCTGGTTTTATCTTTCAATTGCGAACAGGTTACTTCGTAACATTTTTCTTTCGAATCGGTGTTGATCGTAATTTCACTGATTGAAGGACTGTCGGCGCGGTTGAGTTCCAACCCACTGATCAGACCGCCAAGCACCTCTGAGGAAAATTTTCCAATGGGCGGTTTGGACCAGCCAAAAATTCTGACAGATTCAGGATTGGCATCTACAATGCGGAGTTGAGCATCCAAAACGATGACCCCGTCATGCAGGATTTCGATCAATACATCGCGGGCGTTCGGAGCCAGATCAAACAACCGGTAGCGAAAAATAGCCAATCCCATGGCGCTGCCCCAAAGTGTGTACGCCAGCGGATTCCAGTCTATGTATTTCAAACCGGGGATGATAACCCAGCCGCTCAAATAGATTCCGAAAGTAATATATACGATGCCGCAGGCAATCAGTAATAGGCGTGTCTGCTTGCGATATAAACCAGAGCCATAGCGCATTCTCTCGATCAAGAGAACATTCCCGACGGTCACAACCAACAGTTGATAAGTGACAATAATCGGGTACACCGGTCCCCGTTGAAAATTTAACATGGGAATAAAACCGCTGGTGTCGATCTCGGATGATAAATAGATCAGCCGCAGCTGATCATCAAACAATTTGACGATTAGAAATGCTGCCGGCAATAAAAACAGCAGTATCACCCGGCGGCGGGTCAACCATTGGCTGTAGCCGGTGTATTGGATCGTGAAAAGAAGATACGCTGTTGGAAAGATGACGATGCCAAAATATTGGACTTTATTCCAAAACAGCATCAACGGTAATGTCGTGGTGGTCAGTTCCAGGCAGTAGCCGAGACTGTAAACCCCGAAAGAGAACATGATTATTGCAAAGGGCAGCGCCCCGAGCATATTACGGCGTCGATATGCATAGATCCCCATTGCAACCGATAACAAGCCGCACAATAGTACGATTACAGCTATTGGGTTTAATTTCATTTACAACCGAGGATCTGGGGATGGGAACTTCATTATTATGACACAGGAATGGTGAATAAATCCTTGTATTTCTCTAAGGATTAACCCCGGGTTTACGAGTCTCGGTTGTCGAGTGCTTTATCTGATGCTCCAATGACCATTCCTGCTGATTAAACGATTAGGGGCTGCCGGTTTGTCGCTGGCAGCCCCAATCTCACCCAATCCCAATCCCAGGAGAGCTATTTTGCGCGTTGATAGATGGATTCAACCACGTCCCAGTTGACCACCGACCAGAAAGCCTTAATATAGTCGGCGCGGCGGTTTTGATAATTCAAGTAATAGGCGTGTTCCCACACGTCCAGGCCAAGCAGCGGGATGTGCCCGTCCATATACGGGTTATCCTGATTGGCAGTCGAATACACAGCCAGTTTTTTGCTGCCATCCAGCACCAGCCAGGCCCAACCTGAACCAAACCGACCGATTCCAGCGGCGCTGAACTTCTCAACGAAATTGTCAAACGAGCCAAAAGTCGAGTCGATCACTTTGGAGACATCGCCCGTGGGCATTTTCGAGCCGCCCGGGGTCAACCAATCCCAGAACTGCGTGTGATTCAGGTGTCCGCCGCCA
>Ga0209521_10001295_pt1 | contig 20372 bp, 24 predicted proteins | sample Rifsed19ft4_FD_184016 | JGI IMG/M metagenome (GOLD analysis project Ga0209521, IMG submission 184016) | Soil microbial communities from Rifle, Colorado, USA - sediment 19ft 4 (version 2) | ecosystem: Environmental > Terrestrial > Deep subsurface > Rock core/Sediment | place: Rifle, Colorado...
AAGGGAAAAAGTCGTTTTTTTATTTCCTCGACAACCTTTTTCTCCTCAACCTGTCTGTTGATAAAATAAAACGCCCCTCCAATTACAGCTAATGCAATAACCCAAAATAAGGTCTTCCTAAAAAACCTCATTTACTTTTTAAGCCTCCTGCGGGTTAGCATACCGATGCCGGTAACCAGAACAAAGGACGGAAGAATGATAACAGGCAGCCAGAAGATAAGCCTTGCCTGGCTGGCGGTAAGTATTACCGGCGTGACATCAGGTTCTTTCTTTCTGATGGATATCATGTCAGCCTCTTCTGCAAGCCAGTTTACGGTATTCAGGAAAAAGTCCTTATTGCCTGCCAGGTTTATATTGGTATTGTTTACAAAGTCTGAATCGCCAATGACAATAATCTTGGCGTAATTTTTTTGGGTTTCGATGTCTTTATTCTGCTCACCGTGTCCGCTATGTTCACTTGCCCCTACTTCAATCGGTGTAACAGCCGTGATTGAAACAGGTCCTTTTTTATCTTTTCCCTCATTGTACTCAGCCTTTCCCTCCTCAAGTGCCTTTTTATTGGTCTCTGCCCAACTCGCCTCTCCTGTTTTTACCAATTGATACCTGCCTTTTGCAGGGTCATTATCTATCTCCACTGACCTTGCAAGGGGAAAGAAGGTTGCTGCATTAAATTCTTTTGTTATAGAATGGTCTTTATCGTAATCGGTTACAACAGGGGTGAGATAATTGGCACCAAAAACCTGGGAAAGTTTGTCAATAATTATGTCGTCCCCTATCTTAAAGCCGTAGTCTTTAAGATAGGAAACCAGTTGTGGAACGGTTCCAGGGTCAAGCATAAATAACACCTTGCCTCCACGGTTGATATATGCGGTTAGCTTTTTCATCTCGTCAGGCAGCGGCTCTTTTTTAGGACCGCTGACTACGAGAACAGCAGCATCATCAGGCACCCCTTCCGATGTCAATAAGAGAATCTCTTTTACCAGATAGTTTTCTTTCTCCACCGCCTCCCGTGCAGCTTTATATCCGCTGTTCTGCATATCCAGTATGTTGTTCTCGCCGTGACCTTTTAAGAAGTAGATGGTTTTTACCTGATCCCTTGAAACCTTTAATATCGCATTGGTAAGCTTCTCTTCACTTTCAAAACCAACTACTTCCTCTTTATTTCCGCTTCGTATCAGTGTTGTCCTGTAAGATGTTACATTATATTTTGCAGCAAGCGCCGGGTTTTTGTCCGGATCTATGAATTGATAGGTAAAACGGGAGGAGTTGTGCTTATATTCTGATAAGAAGTCGTGCATGGACTGTCTTGTCCTTTCATCACTCCGGTAAAATGCAACGGCTTCAACATCTTTTTTGAGGGAACCTAACAGTTTTAGCGTCTGATTAGAAAGGGTATAACGTTTTGCTGCTGTCATATCCCATCTGGTCTTGTATTTAATTGACATAAAAACCGTAAAGATAAGTATTACAACAAATACTGCTATCATAAATGCAGTGTTTGCCCCGTATTTAGTTGATCTTTTGGACAGGACATTCTTTATATCAGAGAAACTTACATAAAAGGAAAATAACATGCAGAGAAGCCCTATCCATATCAGGATTGCCATGTATGTCTGCATCACGCCTGCAATAGCCCTGGAAATCCCTCCCGCTGCCAATAATAAAAGCCCTAAAATTGGTATAAATCTTTTCATTGGTTTTAACTCCTGTCTCCGAACTCCGAACTCAAAACTGTTTTCATCCTCTCCACTTCTTTGACTCAAGTATCCTCAATGTTAAAAAGAGGAATAGACTGATAAATATTAAATAATAGACAATATCCGTCGTATCTATCACACCTTTGGCAAAACCCTCCAGATGCGCAGTAAGGGAAATGTATGATAATATATCTCCAAGGGTCTGACCTGCAAGAGAGGCAGAAAAACTAATCATCCAAAAAAGGAGCAGCAGGCCAAATGCCACGGTTGCAGCTATAATTTGATTCTCTGTCAACGAGGATGCAAATATTCCAAGGCTTACAAATGAGGCGCCCACAAGAAATACTCCTATATAGCCTGTTATGATAGGGCCTATCTCTGGCTGGCCAAATACAATTACCAGGAGCGGATAGAGGATCGTCAATGCAATCATTATGATAAAAACAGCCATGCAGGCAAAAAATTTGCCCAGAAGAATACCCATGTCTGTAACCGGGTAGGTGAGAAGAAGCTCTATGGTGCCAGACTTTTTTTCCTCTGAAAACAGCCTCATGGTGAGGAGCGGCTCCATGAGCAGCAGAATAATGCTGATGTTGCCAAAAAGAGGTCTTACAACGCTCTCGGTTATATTGAGAAGGCCGACCTGTTTCGCCAGCATGGGATTCATTGTTGCCTGAAAGCTTATGGTAGAAAAAAGGGCAAGGCTATTATAGAAAAAATATCCCGTGAGTATAAGAAACATGGTAATTACTACATATGCGACGGGGGATGCAAAGTATGATTTAAATTCCTTTTTAAAGATAAGGTAAAAATTACGCATTAAGCCTCCAAAAGGCCGTTGTCCGTGTCCGTTATCCGTGGCCGTTAAAAAACTTTTTTACGGACACGGTTCACGGTCACGAATCACGGCATTTATTCTTTTGTCACCAGCTTCACAAAAATATCTTCCAAGCTCATCTCCTGGGGCCTGAGTTCAAGAAGCGCCCAGCCTTTATTTACAACACACGGAGCTATCTCCTTTTTAATATCTTTCCCCTTTACTGATTCAATGATATATTCACCGATTCCATTAGCAGAAGTATCTTTCTTAATAACCTTTTCAACACCATTGATGGACTCAATCTCTTTTATGACATGCTGAGACGGGCCTTCAATCTTCACTAAAAAGCGGTTTGCACCTGTAACCCTTGATGTCAGGTTTTGTGGAGTATCCACTGCTATGACCCTGCCATCATTAATAATAACAACCCGATGGCAGGTCATGCTGACCTCAGGAAGTATGTGTGTTGAAAGTATTACTGTCCTCCGACCCGCAAGGTTTTTTATCAGCTTTCTTATCTCTATAATCTGCTTGGGGTCAAGACCGATAGTTGGTTCATCCAGTATCAAAACCTCCGGATCGTTAACCAATGCCTGAGCAAGACCAACCCTCTGTCGATAGCCCTTTGAAAGTTCGCCAATAAATTTATACGAAACATCTGTTAATACACATTCATCCATTACCTTTGCTACAATGCCCTTTACCTTTTTACTTTCAACTCCTTTTATGCCGGCAGCAAATGCAAGGTAGTCTTCAACAATCATGTCCTTGTAAAGCGGGACATTTTCTGGCAAATAACCTATCCTCTTCCTTACCTCAAGCGGCTCCTCAAATACATCAAAACCGGCTACCTTTGCCTTACCACTTGTAGGAGGGAAGAAACAGGTAAGAATCCGCATGGTTGTAGTTTTTCCAGCACCGTTTGGGCCAAGGAAACCAAGAATCTCCCCCTTTGCTACTGAAAAGGTTACCCCTTTTAATGCATGATAATTGCCGTAATATTTAGTAAGACCATCTACTTCTATCATTATCTGTCACCTCAAAAGACTTAAGGCTTAAGGCTGAAGGTTTCTTTATTTTCCCCTTCCGGCATCAGCCTTAAGCCATCAGCCTACTCACTTCATTGGCTTCATTATTGTCAAATCCGAACCACCTGCTGTCTTTCCTTTCAGCGCAATTTCTATCTCCCGATCTTTTATCGGTATATTCACCAGCTTAACCAGGGGAGCATCATTTTCCAATAATTTTTCCAGGTCTTCTTTGCGCCACGTACCTTCCCAGTTGCCCACAAGCGCATTCCAAACCTGGGCTATTGCTACCGCTTCCCCATCTCTTATATCTTCAATGCCCCGGTATTTATCCCTTTCCTTGGATATCAACGTCCGCATATTGTGCACTACCACGACAAATGGCGGACCACACCTCATGCAGTATTTTGCTGTTTTATCTATACTATGACACTGAACGCATTTTTTGTGTGCTAACTCAACAGCCTCAGCAACAGTGTAGTTGAGATAGCCCTCTGCCTTGAGCGATCTTACGGCGCTCTTGCCCCCTACAACTATGGCAACAAGAAATATAGCAGCAACAAGAAGTATAATTATTACACCTTTTTTCATAAAAAATTAAAAAATACAGGGCACGACCCTTCTAGCCAATCGTGCCCTGGATAAATATACAATGAATCCTAAGTTATTTCATTCCCTTTGCTTCTTCTCCTGCAGTCTTTCTCAAACCACCCTCCACAAACCCGGCACCCTTCAGGTCTCCGCCTCTGCCAGCAAGAGTGGCCTCAAGAAGTTCCTGCGCCTCCTGAAACTCTGCACTCTTGGCTGCATTGAGCGGCGTTACTGCATTTACCGCTGATTTTGGATCAAAAGAAGACTTCGGATTTAGATACTCGGCTATGTCCTTTGGCGGCTTTACATCCGCATTTGCCCTTATCCAGGCTATAACATTCCATATATCCTGATCCTGCAAAATATTACCCCATGCAGGCATGGCATCAGACAATTCTACCGCAGTGCCACCGCCTTTGATCACAGTGAAAAGCTCTACATTGGTTTTCTTATTCATGTATTCTGCGCCAGCAGTGAGCTTCCTCGGATACGGATCAAGATAAGCAGCATTTGGACCATCCCCCTGAAGAAGCCAGCCATGGCAACCTACGCAATACACATAGTACCACTGCTTTCCTTCATTTGGATTTGCGCCAGGAATAAGACTTGTTTTAAAGCTGGGAGACCAGTTATTCGTCCACTGGTTATAAATCTGCTCCCCGGACATAGGTTTCTTTACCCTGTCCCACATCTCGGTCTTGCCAGTACCCTTTGCATAACCACTTTCAACCTCGAATGTTTTTACATTCGCCTTTGAAGTCCTCTTACCCACACCGGTAAGATAGTCAAAGGCTGCTATACCATAGGTAGCACCACCAGCCCCTTTGAACATATTCATTGCCTCTTTTTCAAAATTTTCCGCGGCCTTTTCCAGAGACTCCTTGGTCTGGGTGGGACACTCTACCTTTTCACCACCAGCCTTACATCTTTTTTCCGCTGCCATTGCCGCAGGGGCCACAGCAAATAACGCTACAACCAACAATACCAACCATTTTACATTCATTTTTTTCACCTCCTCCTTGAATTTTAAATTATCTATTGCCAAATAAAATAGAAACTCCCTATTTACCTTTGCACTTGCAAAGCTTTCTTAAATGAGCAATTAAATCCTTTATTTCCGCATCAGTAAGTGTCTTGCCAAACGGAGGCATAATAGTTGATTTGCTAACAGATGCTCCACCGCCTGAAATTGCACTTTCTATATCCGTATCGGTTAGTTTATTCATATCTTCAGGGCTTGTATGGTTTCTTGGCGTAACCGACATTTCTGGCAAGTCAATACCTGCCACCTTTGGTTTTGCATTTGCGCCTTCACCCTTGCCATCCATACCATGGCACTGGGCACAATAAAATTTATAGTTCTCTTCAGCACTCACAGCAAAGGCAATCCCCTTTCCTATGAAGGCTACTATAGCAAGTGAGAATATCGCAACTAAAAACATCTTCCTTATCATTATTCTTTATTACCCCCTTCCTGAAATTTATTTCTGACCCGCTACAAAGCCAGCCAACGACTTCATTTCATTATCATTGATTATACCCACAAATACTGGCATCCTCTTTACCGGCTTAAAGACCGTTGGCTCTTTCAGATAGGCGTATACCCAGTCTCCCTTAAGCCTCTTTCCGGCTTCAGAAAGATCAGGCCCGCTTACACCGCCGACCTTCTGCGCCCCTGCCTTTACCGAATGACAACCTACACATCCATACTTCTTTTGAAAGAGATTCTTACCCACAGGAGTTGAAGCTTCAGTTATTCCCGCTGCCGCTGCCTCCTTTGCGGTAAGGGTCATAAGATACTCTGCAACCTCGCCAGCCTCTCCTTTTGAAAGGGCGGGGTGCTTCTCGGTATTCTTTTCTGTAATGGAGTTATATTTTAATGGTCTTATGGTAGTCGGCTTCTCCAGCCACTCCACAAGCCATTCTTTTTTAAACTTGCTACCTGAATACCACAGTTCAGGACCTTTTTTCTTAAGCTGATCCTCAAAGGTCTTTTCCGCAGCTGGACCTTGTATCTGGTGACAACCGCCGCAATTCTTTGAAGCAAATACACCCTTGCCATCGGCATAACTAATATTCCACGAAACACCGACCAAAAAAGCAGTTAAAACTAACAATACCATACAATAGCCCACCTTACGCACACCCATCTGCAAAAACCTCCTTCTCTAGATATTATTCTTCTGTGTTTGATATATCCCAACTATAAAAGTTTGTCAAGGATTTTTTTGCTCATTTTTTAACTCGCTATTTGGCATCACCATCTTTCTTTGATCAGCATTAAGCTCTACTGATAATTTAGCTGGTTGATACCCCTTGAGAGCTGTATTGCTTATGTCCAATCTTCCTATATTATTGGCGCCTATTTCTGTAAACCACACACCGTTGGCAGCATCTATGGCAATGTCAAGCGGCTGTCCATTGCTGAGCGCAATATCCAATTCAATAAACTCTCTCTTAGCGGGATCCAATCTTCCTACCTTTCCACCCCTCTTATCGCAATACCAAATACTCCCTTTTTTGTCGGCTGTTATTCCCTCTGGCACACCCCTACTGGGTATATCAAAAGTTTTGAATTGCTCTGTTGCAGGGCTGAACTTCACGAGCTTTCTATTTATTCTTTCACTGAACCAGATATTCCCGTTTTTATCAACAGCAATCTCATTGGGGGCGCTAAATGCACTTGGTATAGGGTATTCCTGGAATTTTCCGGTAGCAGGTGAGAGCACAGCCAGCTTATTTGCCTGGGTTTCTATGAACCATACCCGAAACGTCACATCCACTGCAATTCCCAAAGGCTGGCTTAACGGCGTCGGAATATCATATTCTTTAATACTGCCTTTGGTTACATCAAGCCTGCCTATCTTATTTGCTGCAAACTCCGTAAACCATATATTGCCCGAACCATCCACGGCAAGTCTTATTGGTTGACTGCCAATAGTCGGTATTTCATACTCTTTAAAGGTTTTTGTTTTAGGGTCAAACCTGCCAATCTGATTTCCATCCTGCTCTGTAAACCAAAGGACACCGTTTGCATCTACAACTATATCTGTGGGATAGCTCTTGGCTGTAGGAATATCATATTCAAGAAATGCAGAGGTTTCAGGCTGGAACATGGCTATCTTGTTTACATTCAATTCTAAAAACCACACCTGCCCTTTTGCATCCACAGTTATGGCTGAAGGAAAACTTCGCTGTGATGGGATAGGGTAAAGCTTAATCGCTGATTCCTCAGCTATGGCTGGCATGGTAAAAAGCAAGCAGTAAGCAGTAAGCAGTAAGCAGCAAACAGTGAACAGTGAACAGTGAACAGTGAACAGTTTTAATTTATTGATAACTGATAACTGATAACCGATAACTGACTTCAGACTTCTGACTTCTGACCTCTTACTCATTTTACTCATTACTGCTTCCTCTCTTTCTTCCCAAAGATATACCATATCATAAAGCCTGCAAGCAATATAATAATTATTGCTATTATTATTTCTACTATTTGCAGAGAGTTGCTAGAATTCTTATCCGTATCTGCTGGTATATTAGCCCCACCGGCTTTACTTGACACAGACGGCTCTATCCGGCCAATCTTGTTTGCCTCCCTGTCTGTCTGTGTAAACCACACTATACCACGGCTATCTATTGCTATACCAAGAGGGAGACTCCTATAGGTAGGAATATCATATTCCGTAAATATTGACTGGATTGGATCAAACGCACCAATTCTGTTGCCCCTGTTTTCAGTAAACCAGATGTGGCCGGCTTTATCTATGGCTATGCCGGAAGGAACGGTTGCAAGATGCGGCATTATCGCCTCGTTGAATTTCCTTAATTTCGGGTTAAACATCGCAAGTTTATTACCATTCAATTCCACAAACCAGATATTTCCGTCTTTATCAATAGCCATATCAGATGGGTTTGAAAACGGCATGGGTATATTGTATTCCACAATTTTCCCGCCTTCAGGCTCAAGGCTTCCGAGTTTATTTCCGCCTGATTCAATAAACCAGACCGTCCCCCCTGTGTCTTGAACTATTGCTGATGGTTGGCTATTGGCAGTTGGAATGCCATATTCCTTTATTGACCTATCTTTAGTGCTTAATCTGCCAATTTTGTTGCCATTTCTTTCCGTAAACCATACCATACTATCATTACCTATAGTAATACCGTACGGCACTGCATCTGACGTTGGAATTGCATACCTGGTAAATTTTCTGTCAGCAGGTGAAAAACTTATGATGGCGTTATCTCCTGATAGGGCTATCCATATAAAGGAGTTGGAATCTACAGCTATGCCCATAGGACTGCCTTTATAGGGTATGTCAAACTCTTCGAAGGTTTGCGTTGACGGAATAAATTTGCCTATTTTATTGCTGTTCTGCTCAGTAAACCAGAGATTGTCTGACGCATCTACAGCAATATCCACTGGATTGCTGGAGGGGGTTGGGATTGCATATTCCTTTATCTGTCCGCCTCTTTCTTCTAAGGGATTTTCCGCTGCAAAAACGAGTAATGGAAAAATTAAAAGGGAAACACTAATCAAGCATAATTTTATACTTTCTCTCTTTATGGGCATAAGCTTATACAAGATAAATCAATCAGGAATTCTGTGCCGTCAGGAGTTTCCTCCTGACGGCACAGGTAACTGCTCACTTATAGAGTGGACTACAAAAACAAGTAGATGTAGTTTGCCCGACCCAACCTTCGGTTGAGTGCCCCGTGGACGTATTTTAAAATCGCCGATAAATCGGCAGACTACATATTACCATGTAAAGGTTGGTTCATAGATATGACGCATCTGCCAGTTGGCATCTTTGTAGGTCTCCACCTCCTGGCCGATAACCGATTCTCCTTCTGTTCCTGTCTTGCTGGCGCGGTATTTCCCTACCTCTATCTGACGCGCCCTATTATTCTTATAATAATCTGCCACATCCATCGGGGGGCGATTTTGTCTTACCCCTGTACTAGGATTATGACAAGCAATACAGCCGTGAAGCTTTGCCTGATAGCCATTTTTGGCAATACCAAAGATTATAATGCCAAAGACAATGAGGGGGGGCAATAAATATCTCAGTCTTTTCCCAATGCTGTTTACCTTATTTTTATTTCTGAAAAGAAAAGGCACTGAGATGAGAAATAAAATACCAAGTCCTGGGATGAGAAAAGTACCTATAAACTGCCATTTAGCCAATGCACCTTTAAGATACCAGAAAGGCTGAAGCAGAAACAGGAAATACCACTCTGGACCGGGGATATACATACCATCATCAGGCAGTGTTGTATTGCCCGCCAGGTCAGCAGGGGCAGGGAGTCGGTACGTGTATGCCAGAATCACTATAAGTGCGATTGTCACTATCACAGCTATACTGCCTTTGATTGCGTGCTGTGGCCAAAATTTATGAAGTCCTTTAGTATAAATATCCGGGGGATAACGCGGGTCACTCAACTGATTCTCATTGACATCGTTGACAGGTGACATTATCTTACCTCCTTTAATACATAATTTAATATCTGTCGGTATATAAATACCTTAGACTCCATGATTTGGCTTTTTCTATTTTTAAGATTCTGCTACTATTTAGGCTCCCCTTTATATTTACATTTACATATATCGCTTCTGATATACACAATTACATTCTTTATCTCTTCATCGGTCAGCGTCGCATCAAATGATACCATGGCCTCGGAAAATCCTGCTGAAACACCACCGTTCTTTATTACCCCGAACAAGAATTCATCAGTACGCTCAGAGAGGATATCTTTATTCGTTAAGTCACGTGGTCTTACACCTTCGCCAAGTGAATCTGCCAGCGGCCCATCACCTTTACCTTTATCACCATGACACGGGATACAATGGGCCTGAAAATTCTCCCGGCCAGATTCTATTCCACCCTTACCGCTCCAAGTGGCTGTCTCTCCAGGCTCGGTCTTTACCTTGACCTTTTTTTCAGCAGCAAAAAGGGCATTGCAAACAAAAAACAGAGAGGTGCAGAATAATATAAAAAGTAGCATCTTTATTCTATACATGGATGACCTCCTTATACTGCCTTTTTTCTTTATCCTCTGCCTTTTATTAATAAGACCTGAATATCAATCGCTATTCAACACAAGGCTGATAAATACTTTACAGGGGACCAGAGATACCATGCCGCTTTACCATCTTGAAATGAAAGGTTAAGAGAATTACAGCAACGATGGGAAGAATCAATATATGGACAACAAAGCTACGGCTCACAGAAAAATATTCCAGCATGGGTAAATGAAGGAATTCACCTATAACCGGCCATGTTGCTATATAATCTGTCCATATTACCAATGCCCAATAACCTCTCCAATTCCATGGCAGGATTACACCGGTCAGGCTAAAAAAGAAAATGATAAGGAACAGTGTCAAACCTGTAAACCAGTTAAGTTCCCTTGGTTTTTGGTATGCCTTGTGATAAAAAACGCTGGTTATGTGAGTAAGTAAGGTTGCCACAAGCAGTGTTGCGCCCCAGCGATGTATATTCCTTGCAAGCCAGCCGAGAGGGACTTCGTTGCTCATGCGTAATACGCTGTTGAAGGCATCTTCCGGGGTGGGTTTATAAGAAAAAGTCATGTATACGCCTGTTATAAACTGAAGCATGATTATAGTTAAGGAGATACCGCCGAAACAATAAAAAAAATTGAGATGATTTGGGATGGGGAGGGACAATTTTTTCTTTATATAGCTGCTGAATCCTGCACGTTCTTCAAACCAATCAGCAATTCTATTAATCATAATTTATCCTCCTGTCTTATCTGAACGCTCCTGCCGGGAATCTGGCTGTGTCTCGCCCGTGAAGTCTATCTTCCATGTATTTGTTTTCTCATCCAAATCAAGATTTATATCGCTTTCTTGAACAAAATCTCCTCCAAATGCTGACGGCACCTTACATTCAATTTTAACAACAGCCCTGTCTTTCACTATTTTGCTGCTAATAACATTCACCTTCATATCCTTTGAATATTTGGATACTACATCCTTAAACCGGTCCTCTGGAAGCTTATAGTATTTTGTACTGCAGAGCTTATATGCCTCTCCAAGGGTAGTAGGCCCGCCTTCCTGAACATAGGAATAGAATCTCTTTACCACATCCTCTGGACTTTCTGCAGGCTGATTTGATGTCTTGCTGCATCCTGATATCAACAAGCTCATTGAAGAAAATATTATTACCATTGCCAGGAAAGCTAGCTTCTTCATGAATCTCCTTATTAATTTCTTTGGCCTAAAAACAGTTATGTCCCCCACGATACTGCATCGGGGGGACATAACATCACATTTTACAACCATTACGCATTATACAATGGTTTTATATCTGATTCAGATTATCAACCTTTGCCTTATTTCCGCCCTCTATCTGTCCGGGTTCTAAGCCTAACTGCTTCTGCTCTGCAGCCTCATCATAATCGCCTATTGCAAGGTTGGACTGGCCTTTTGGACCATCAACAAAGAATGTAGCCCTCATCTCAAGATGGAGAGGACCGCAGAATGTCTCGCAATATATCTCATACTCGCCTGCGATATCTGCTACAAATTCTGTCATAAGTGATACACCCCTTGGGATATGGAGCATTGTCTTTGCTGCATATGGCCCATATATGGTGAAGCCCATGATAACATCAGGGTTCTTTGTGATACCTGACGCCTTGTCAATATTGGTGACGATAATCCTTACCTTATCACCCTTATTTACCCTCATCTGTCTCGGGACATAACCATAGCTGAACGCCTTTACATGTATCTCCTTCACATCACCCTTCTGCACTATACCGGGTTTCTGTGTATCCAGGGGAAGATAGGCAATCTTTGCTCCGCCTAAATGCACCGGTCTTACCTCAGGCGTTGACCTTGTTACAAGCCCCCCCTTCTCTCCCTGACCCATTGTCCAGTCCTTTATCTGATTGGCAAAGATTACCTTTGCATTATGCGGCTCGCCGTCAACAGGGATAATCTTGAGGGTCTTACCGTATGTCGGGCTCTTCTCGTTGATGTCGATCATTTCGTGATTGACCGGCCACCTGATGCCTGTTGGGCTGAATAGGCCTGTGGAAAACTTGTTCAAAGCAAACACATAGTTATCATCCGTGCTTACAGATATATGACCAATCCTGTAGTGGACCGGATATTCATCGGCGATCTCGAGTTTATCAAGGTTGGTCTTGACAATAGAGTCTGCAACAAAACAGCTTGTAAAGGCATTGCCTTTGTTGTCAAACACGTTGTGGAGTGGACCAGCGCCTACTGGCAATACCTTTTTAACAGCTAGCTTATCAACGTCAATGAACGTAAGCGTAGCAGAAAGCTTGTCTGCCACCTGGATATATCTGCCCTTTGGTTCCGCATCTGTTCCATGCGGATTCTTTCCAACCGGAATCTCCTTTATCAGTTTAAAGGGATTCAGTTCAAAGACACCGACTGTTGAGTGATAATAGTTGCCGGAGAATAGATACTGCTTCCTATCGGCCTTTCCTGCCTTCTTGTTGATATCCAGATAGTCAGGCGCACTTGGCGCAGGACCCCAATCAATAATCTGGGCCTTGCCTGTGGCAATATCAACCTTTGCCATCTTACCGGTAAGTTCGCCTGAGGCATAGATGGTCTTCCCATCCGGCCCAAGGGTTATATGATGGATACCGAACGGGAACGGCAGGGTGATAATCCTCTCCAGAGAGCCAATCTGCAGGTTGATTACACCGATGGTATTGGCTGCCTTATCATTTACATACAGAAATTTGCCGTCTGGTATCAAATTCTTTGTTCCCTCATTTGTTGGTGCGCTGAACACCGGCTCATGCAGGTCAATACCTACCAGTATGTGCCTGTATGTTCTCATGCTGGGAACACCAAATACTGCAACTGCGCCGTCTGTTCCCCCTGCATTGTACATCAACATCGGGTCCTGCAGAGGGGAATCATTGGGTACTGTTTCCGTAATATGCCAGTCCCTCTCTCCCGCCGCGGTAACTATACCGGGTAGAGCAAACCACAGAACAAACCCGATTACTGCTAACACAAAACTACATCTTCTTGCTAGTTCCATTTTTTTCACCTCCTTAAGTATTTTTATTTTAGAATTAAAAACTTTCAAATCATCAAAAAAAGCGCTCATTTTCTTTAACACCTCCCCTGCCAAGAGAATTCTTTTAAGATTAGAATCAAGTTATTTATTACAGATTGGCTAGAATATAGACTGGTAAAAATTAAATGTCAAGGAAAAAATAAACCCTTTAAAAATAAGCCGTCACCTATACAAAAGAGTTCTATCTACCAAAGGCTAAAAACCAATGGGATAAACTATTTTTAAAATAAGAAATTTCTTTATTATTGATAATGCCATCCAACTAATATCAAGCTCTTAATTTGCCGAAAGATATCTCTGTCACTCAACAAAAGAGCTCAGGAGAAATGCCTTATAATAAACCATAACACCCGTAATAGCCATGAGTCCCAGAATCATCAAGAGAAAGGCACAACAAAAACCAACAAGACCAGCCCTTCCTGTCTTTTTTGTCAGCCAGCCAGCAATAATCCCCATGGGAACACCGACAAAGATAAACGCACTACTTAAACCCATGCCATAGACTATAAGAAGCAATAACCCCCTCAATGCATTTTCCGGCCCGCTGGCATAGTTGAGGATTTGAGAAAGCGCAGGCGGAATGCAGGGGGAATAGATAAATGCAAATGAAGCGCCCAGAAATGGCGCCAGAAACCAAATGATATAAGATTGAGAAGCACTCCTGACTAAACCCATGCCAATCATAAGCATCCCTACCAATAATATAAAAATACCCGAAAATAGCCGCAAACCTTTTATATGATATAATAGGTATCCTGCTATGCCCGTACCCGATGCACCCAGCAAGGCAAAGATAATGCTAAATCCGACTAAATATCCGAGCGATGCGGCAAAAAGGTTTATGATGGGCTTCTTAAGAGTACGGCCGCCCTTGAATCGTGGGGAGCCTGAGAGCAGGCTCACCCCTACGAGGAATACTATGAAAAACGGACTTATCTGTGCTATACAAAACTGCCAGGTAGAAAAGAAAGAAGAAAACGCACCGATAAAGGCCCCGGAAAAGCTAACATCAGAAACCAAATTTACTATCTCGTGATGGTGTCCTGTTTCCATATAATCCAAAAAGCAGACACAAGACCCAAGACTCAAGACTTAAGTCTGGTGTCTGTAGTCTGATGTCTTATTTCTCTGCTATCTCATCAACCCATGCCGATAACTTCTCTATTTCAACAAGCTTCCCATAATATGCCCTGGCTATTTTGCCGTCTTGGTCTATAAAGAAGGTGGTAGGCGGGGCATTTACCCCATAGAGCCTTGCTATTTTATCGCCTTTGTCAAAACCGGCAGGGAAAGGAAACTGTTTTCTATCTACAAATTTTTTAAACTTTGATTCCGAATCCTGGATGCCCATCATTAAAAATTCCACGCCCTTTGGATTATACTTGCTGTAAGCCTCTTTAAATACAGGAGCGCTCTCATTGGAGCATGGGCACCATGAAGCCATAAAGGTTATAACCAGGGGCTTGCCCTTGAAGCTGTCAAGGGTAACGGAACCTCCGCTTGCAAGACTGAGAGTGAATGCGGGGGCAGCGGCGCCAATCTTGGCTGTCGGCTGCTTATCCTGAGGACCGCTGCAAGCTGTAAATACAGTGAACAGTGAACAGTGAACGGTGAACAGTAATAAAAACACCAAATAGTTTTTCAGCTGATGATTTCTAATTTCTAATTTCTTATTTCTTATTACTGTCTCATTTGTCATTTCATCACCTTCTCTATCCCCTTCATCAAGTCAAGCTCTGTAATTTCGCCCATATGTATCAGATTAAACCTTCCAGCCCTATCTATGATAAAGGTTTTAGGTATGCCATATATTTTATAAGCTTCTGCGATATTGCCGCTGCTGTCAATACCAACAGGAAATGTAACGCCAAACTCTTTTACATATTCCCTAACCTTTGCCTCGTTATCCTGAATGGCAATACCTATGAATACAACCTTATCTTCATATTTTGTATAGACCTTTTGCAAAACAGGCGCCTCTGTCCTGCACGGATGGCACCAGGATGCAAAGAAGTTGATAACAACGGGTCTGCCTTTCGCATCCCCCAACATAAATTTCTTGCCATCCAGTAATTTTAATGAGAATTGAGATGCTGAATCTCCTTCCTTTGATAAGGTCTTTCTAATACCGCCTTCTTCGGTTTGCTGTTCACAACCAGTTATTACAGTAAACAGTAAAAACAGTAGGGAGTAGGCAGTAAGCAGTAGGCAGTAACTTCGTTGCTTGTTTTCTGTTTTCTGCATACTGTATACTGCATACTGCTTACTTTTTTTCTCTTCTGACTTCTGACTCCTGGCTCCCATTTCCATTTTATTTTCCATTAAACTCCGGCACGGGCAAGTCCCATCTGAACAACCGTTCCTTTTGTCCCGGGAGATCTCTTAAAACAAGCTCCATAAAGCCTTTTCCATTTTTAACCTTCTTAAATCTCAACACGCCTTCCATGTGGTGTAAATCCCCGCTTTCATAAGACACCTTCCAGTCCGTCGGCTCATAGGTTCTGCTATCCTTATCCTTTAATATAGCCAGTCTTTCTATAGCTGCCTTTGGCAATCTATCCTGATGCGTATTCAGATAAACAAGAAACACCGTATAATCCTGCACATTATGCTTTTCAGCATCTGAAGTCCCGCCCATCAGGTTAAAATACTCAACCGGCGTATATATCACATCAATATAGAGGTCGCTTTCGCCGAAATCGCTTCTCCAGAGATATTGCTTTAAAAACCGGTTTGCCTCATAAGATAGTATCGTAGGCACATTGCTTAAGTAGTTTTTTTGAAGATATTTTGTAATAGCACTGGCTTCACTATCGGTAAGCCTGGCATTATTAACAGACCTCATCCGCTTAACAGTATCTTCCCATTCCCGTGGAGTATGTTTTGCCCTTTCCACAACATCTCTGCTGTGGCACCTTCTTGTGCATGAATTGTTATAGAGAAACCTCGTCTCTGCGTCATCAAGTCTGGGCAATCCGGTAAACTTAAATGCTGTAATCCTCGCCATGGTATTGAGATATTCAAATCGGTTCAGTGGTTTAGTATCTATAAAGAGAAAAAAGGCCGTTATAGCCATTACAAGGAGAAGTGTGGCAAAAACAAGTAATGCAATGAATAACTGCCTCACCTTGCTCCCTTCTTTAACAATAATCTCCGTGTTATCAGATAAACACCAAGAAACATGCCAGCAAGCCAGATAGCGGCAACAGTCCCCACCATGACCCAATCCCATGTGCCAAATGCCCTTGTGTATTTAAATATCTTGCCCTGTATCCTCTGAAGAGGTGTTATCCTCGCAGCATCTCCATATTTATCTATAAAATATTTTATGATTTCCTCTTTTGTCTTGCCTTGTTTTATCATCTGGCCTATCTGATCTTTCCAGTCAAGACCACAGCTCATGTTGCAGTCTTCCAGCACAAGCGGACATTCGCAGGGGCAGGCGAGGTCTGCCGCAACTTCCTGCACGGTTAAGGCATGAGCAGAAGAAGCAGTAAGCAGTAGGCAGCAGGCAGCAAGCAGTAAAATGATTTTAGATTTTAAATTCGTAAATCGTAAATCGTAAATCGTAATTGTCTTCTTCATTTCTTCCTCTTAAAAGCAAACCACAGCATGCCGATAACCAGTAGAAGCCCTAAAACTCCAGCCGTGTAGAGAATGGTTTGCATCCGATGAGGTGTTTCATACGGTGCGCCCCATGTCTTTGGTCCGGCCATTGGCGAATATTTTATGTCAACGGACGGCATGTTATCCTTTTTTACATATTCGACCTTAAAATCTATTGCCTTTCCAACCGGCACATTCTCAAACCCATAGCCATAATGCTCAAAACCCTTTTTCTCCGACATATCAGATGACTGTGGCTCTATCTTGAATCCCTCTGCCCGGAGCGGCCTTTGAATATCAACTTCTAACTTCTCTATGTTATGATTAGCATTTATAATATAAGTGAACTTTTTTTGCCCTTCTTGCCCCTTGCCTCTTGCCTCTTGCCTGTCTTTAAACGGATTTATGTGAAAACTCAGATAAAAATTCGGATAGGGCAACTTTAATCTCACCTCATCCATATCACCAACGGTTCTCTGCTTGTACAGCTGACAAAAATGCTGACCCTTGGGAGACAAGCTGCATGCGTCGCTTATGACACTATCCTTGGGTATGAGAAAACTTGTCTCTATAGGAAACGCTCCCTCATCCTTGAACCTGCCGTCATAAATGACCAGAATACCGGGGTTATCATATTCTGGCCATAAGGCTACCCTCATCCTGCCTATGGGCAAATCAGATGCCCATACCTGCTGTACAGATAAGAGTAAGGATATTAACAAAACTCCTGCCCGTAATATCTTTTTCATAGAAACACCTTTCACCTGTTGTAATCTTATCTCATGTCTCCTTATTTATCAAGTTCAAGATTGATAAGGAATACTACAAATGGCGTTTGAAATTATGCCCTTCTTAATATCACTGACTTTTGTCATGGTAAAAATAAAGTTTACGGGATAACTTGCATTAAGCTGTCATCTTTGTTACTATTGCAAAAATAATGGAAAAAATATTGGCTACCCTTTTTATTCTCACACTCATTGCGCTAATTCTTAACCTACCCTTTGGTTATTTGAGGTCAACGGCAAAAAAGTTTTCTCTCAAATGGTTTCTCTATATACACCTGCCAATACCATTTGTAGTTTTCATGAGGCTATGGCTTGAGATTAGCTATAAAGCAATCCCTGTCCTGCTCATAGGCGCAATGGCTGGCCAACTTCTGGGCGGATGTTTTAACAAAGGGAAACCCCTATGACCTATACAAAAGAACCAGCAGTGGTCGGACGCATACTGGACACATTTTGGGAAACCATTTCTGGTGGTAATCCTGGTTTCAAGACAATTGCAAAAGGACTTTCCATCCAAACGATATGGCCAAAAACTGTAGGGGCAAACATAGCAAAGAGAACCAGGCCATTGAAACTTACCGGAAAGACCTTATATGTAATAGTAGCAACATCTACCTGGATGGAAGAACTAAAATACATGAAAGAGGATATTATAAAAAAGATAAACACAGAGCTGAGAAAAAAAGCAGTAAAAGACATCATCTTCCGACTCGGTAAGGTTACAGAAATAAGTACTTCAAATCCGCAACCCGCAATCCGCAATCCGAAACACTCATACCAACTCACTCAAAAGGAAATTGATAACATTGATATATTGGTAAGTTTTATAAAAGATAATGAGTTAAAGGAAACTATTCGGAGGGCTCTGATAACGAGCAAATGTCGAGATACCCACCCGACGGCTGGACATCATGAATACTCTCTGGCTTCAGCAAAGCCCAGCAATGAGCAAAAGTATCCACCTCACCGTTAACTAAAAAAGCCTCTACCTGGTTTTTCAGTCACGACTGGGCCGAACTAAATTCGCCCAAGCCTTATAAATGTTTTTTTATTATCAGAGCCTGCCCCTGTGAAACTTGTCCTCGTGAAAACGGCGAACAGGGGGTCGCTTTTCCCATACCCTGACACTATCAAGTTGCTCATGACCCTCATATATTAACAGTCTCATAATAGTAGCAACATGCGTTTTATAAATCCCTCCCTTTTCCAAAGGGAGGAATAATTCCCATCTTTGGCAAAGAGGGGAAAGGGGAGATCTTCCGATTCATGTTAATTCAATATTGAGACCCTTAATAATTCCTTTGTTACTACAGGTAGTCTTAAATTTTATTGACATATTTGATAAAAAATGTTTATCTTTACATTTTAAAATTTTTTGCCCACTTTAAAGGAGGTCATAACGTATGGGAATAAAGAATTATCTTTTTACATCAGAATCGGTTACTGAGGGACATCCTGATAAGGTTGCTGACCAGATATCTGATTCTGTTCTGGACGCAATATTAGCGCAAGACCCGAAGAGCAGAGTAGCATGCGAAACACTTGTTACAACAGGTCTGGCGCTTATAGCAGGAGAGATAACTACACAGGCTCAGGTAAATTATCCTGAGGTTGTACGAAATACCATCCGGGATATCGGCTACACCGAGACCAGCATGGGCTTTGACGCCCATACCTGCGCTGTTATGGTGACTCTTGACAGACAATCCCCGGATATTGCGATGGGTGTTGATACTACCGAGGGTAAGGAGCAGGGTGCGGGAGACCAGGGGCTTATGTTTGGATACGCATGTGATCATACGCCAGAATTCATGCCAATGCCAATACATTTTGCACACAAAATAACTCAAAGACTCTCGGAGGCAAGGAAGAAGGGTGAGTTAAAATTCTTAAGACCTGATGGAAAATCTCAGGTTACAATACAGTATGTTAATAACAGGCCTGTAAAAGTTGACACCGTTGTTGTTTCAAGTCAGCATTCACCTGATGTGGATAGCAAAACACTCAAGGAAGCTATAATTAACGAAGTGGTAAAAAAGGCCATTCCGGCTGAGTATCTGGATAAAAATACAAAATATTATATAAACCCGACCGGAAGGTTTGTTGTGGGCGGCCCGCAGGGTGACTGCGGTCTGACAGGAAGAAAAATAATCGTTGATACCTACGGCGGTCACGGAAGCCACGGCGGCGGCGCATTTTCCGGAAAGGACCCGTCAAAGGTTGACAGGTCAGCCTCCTATATGGCGAGGTATGTGGCGAAGAATGTGGTGGCAGCAGGATTGGCAGATGAATGCGAGGTTCAGATTGCCTATGCAATCGGCATTGCAGAACCGGTATCGGTTATGGTTGATACATTTGACACAGAAAAGATTGCGCCGGAAAAGATTGTCCAACTTATACAGGAAAACTTCAAGATGAAGCCGGCAGACATTATAAAGACACTTGACCTTTTGAGACCCATCTATCGAAAAACAGCTGCCAACGGCCACTTTGGAAGAAACGAGCCCGAATTCACATGGGAAAAAACTGATAAGGCAGAGGCGCTGAAGAAAGCGGCAAAACTGTAGATAAAAACAGCATAGAGCATGGGGCATAGGGCATAGGGTTTTTACTCCATGCGCTCTGCTCTATGCCCTCTGCACATTAGGGAGGCTTGATGAAGTATCACGTAAAAGATATTAGTTTGGCAAAAAAGGGTAAGTTGAGAATTGAGTGGGCTGAAAAGGACATGCCTGTCCTGAGACTTA
>Ga0209521_10001296_pt1 | contig 20369 bp, 19 predicted proteins | sample Rifsed19ft4_FD_184016 | JGI IMG/M metagenome (GOLD analysis project Ga0209521, IMG submission 184016) | Soil microbial communities from Rifle, Colorado, USA - sediment 19ft 4 (version 2) | ecosystem: Environmental > Terrestrial > Deep subsurface > Rock core/Sediment | place: Rifle, Colorado...
GCTGGCCCTGAGCGGGGGCTGAGTGTTTGTCGAAGCCGTAGTCGAAGGGTTGGCATCCTGCAAAACAATTGCATCTTCTTTTTCGATAATATCCTGCGGGAGATCAATGATCTCGAAGACGCGCTCGAAGCTGACCATCGAAGTTGAGAACTCAACCGGCGCGCCCGCCAGTCCTTGAAGCGTTCCATACAGATTGCCGAGATACGAGCCGAACGCAACGATGGTTCCGACCGTGAAGACATCGGTGATGACAAAGTAACCGCCGAGACCATAGACAAGCGCTGTGCCCACCGCGCTGACGAGACCAAAGATGACGAAGAACGTCGAGCCGACCACCGCGCGCTTGATGCCAGTATCGCGCACGCCCGCGGCGCGTTCACGGAAACGTTTCTCCTCTTCGCGGGAACGACCGAAGAGTTTGACGAGGAGCGCGCCGCCGATGTTGAGGGTCTCGTTCATATGCGCGTTCATCTGCGCGTTCATTTCCATTGCCTGACGGGCAATGTCACGCAGGAGAGTGCCGAGCCTTTGCGCGGCGATGATAAAGAGAGGCAGAATGAGGATGCTGACGAGAGTCAAGCGCCATTCGAGCGTGAGCATGACCGCGAGCAGGGCAATCGCTTCGATGAGGTTGGTCACGATGTTGACGATGGTATTGCTGATGGCGTTCTGCGCGCCGACCACATCGTTGTTGAGGCGGGACATCAACTCACCGACTTTGGTGTTGGTAAAGAATCGCAGGGACATGCGCTGCAATCGCGCGAAGAGGGTCGAGCGCAAGTCGTAGATCACGCCCTCACCCACTGCCGCGTTCAACCGCCGTTGAATGACATTGATCCCGCCAGTGACCGCAGGGATAACCAGCAATGCCACCCCGAGCAAAATAAGACGTTGCGTATCCTTGGCAGGAATCACCACGTCGATCATGTTGCGGAAAATGAGCGGCGTGAGCAGGGATAACCCTGTCGTCAGCAAGATCGTCACGAGCATGCCCGCGATATGCCACCAGTATCCGCGCGCATAAGTCAGGACACGCAGTAAAAGTTCTCTTGTTACCGTGGGCTTTTCATCGCCCGAACGCATGTATGCAAACCAGCCGTATCCGTGCATAGTCTTGTAGTCTCCTAGTCGTTTCGTCTTCTGGTCTGTTGGGCGTTGAACAATAAGGTTTGACCAGCGGACTAGCTGACTATAAGACCAGACGACCAATTTTGCAACTGGAAGAGTGGGGAGGTTAATGAAAGTCTGATGGGGAGGGATAAGGGTATAATTTCGTAAGTTGCAATAAGAATTGCTATACAACTGGAGTAACAGACAAATGCTAAAGGAATCTAAGACGGATGAAAGCCAAGACCTTCTGACAATCTTGGAGGCGAGCAAATGGGCTACGGATTATTTGAAGAAAAATGTAACACCTTCAAATATTTCTTACCTCATTCAATATGGTCGTGTCAGAAAATATAGCAATGATGGAGTCGCCAAAGTTTCCAAGAAGGAACTCATTAATTATTACAGTTCTTTTCTTGGTAAACGAGAAATCAACTGGAAAGCAGAATTAGGGCAGGATGTAAATTGGGCTTTGTCTTTTGACTATCTCAAAGAGGCTGATACAACCAAGCACGTACATAGACTACACCCTTACAAAGGTAAATTTATTCCGCAATTGGTTCAGTATTTTATTGACAGCCATACCGACGAATTCAAAAAAGAAGTTTACTTTAAGCCTGGGGATATCTTGCTTGACCCATTTTGTGGCAGTGGTACAACATTGGTTCAAGCGAACGAGCTCGGTATGCACGCCATTGGGATAGATGTTTCAGCATTCAACGCTTTGATTGGCAACATTAAGATTGAAAAACATAATTTGATTGATATTCAAAAGGAAATCCTGCGGATTACAAGAGCCCTGAAGATTTTTCTTAATTCGTTAAATGTTTCAGCGTTCGAGCAAAAGTTACTAGAAGCCCTTTACGGATTTAATAATACATATTTTCCCTCTCCAGAATTTAGATATAAAGTTCAACGCAAATTAATTAACGAAGAGAAGTATGGCACAGAAAAGGAAAAAGAATTTCTCTCCATTTACCTAGAACTAGTTAAAAAATACAAGATACAGTTAAGGCAGAATGGCGATAAAAGTTTTCTCGATAAGTGGTATTTATATCCCGTTCGCCAAGAGGTGGATTTCGTTATTGGATTAGTTAACCAAATCGAAGACCCTGCAACCAAAAGAGTAATTCAAGTTATCCTAAGTCGAACTATTCGTTCTTGCAGAGCAACCACCCATGCAGATTTAGGGACTCTAGTTGAGCCAGTGTCCGCTACCTACTACTGCGCAAAACACGGAAAAGTATGTAAGCCCTTGTTTTCAATCCTTGGTTGGTGGGAACGTTATAGCAAAGATACTGTCGAAAGATTGGTGAAATTCGATAAATTAAGAACTCAAACCCATCAATATTGTATCGTTGGCGATTCGAGAAATGTTGACATAATAACGAAACTCGAATCTGAACAACCTGAATTTGCCGAAATAGTAAAAGGCAAGAGGATTAAGGGAATTTTTTCGAGTCCGCCATATGTAGGTCTTATTGATTATCACGAACAACATGCTTATGCCTATGAGTTGTTTGGCTTTCATAGACAGGATGATTTAGAAATTGGAGCAATGAACAAAGGACAAGGCAAAGAAGCTAGAGACTCCTATGCTCAAGGCATTTCAGATGTTCTAATTAATAGCAAAAAATTCCTAGCAGATGATTACAGCATATTTTTAGTGGCTAACGATAAGTACAACCTTTATCCTATAATCGCAGAGTGTTCTGGAATGAAAATTGTCAATCAGTTCAAAAGACCTGTTCTTAATCGAACAGAGCGGGATAAAGCAGCTTACTCGGAAACAATATTTCGTCTGAAAGCAAAATAAGGGAGTTTTGTCATGCCATTATCACCTGCCAGTATTAAGTCAATAGAATCTACAATCAGGGATAGTTTGAGGAAGAAATTTCAAAACTATAAACCAGAATCAAAAAACATGCCCTTCCATTTTAGGTTGTTGGGCAAAGACCGCATGGCTCTATATTCGTTTATTCATTCGCTCAATACCAGTTTCGGCACATCCATATTTGAACCTGTTGCTGTGGCTCTTGCCAAAACCCGCTTTACACATGCGGAATCTCAGCACGCGCCGGGCAATCAGATAAGTGAAGGTGCTCAGATAGTTATCCAAAAAATTATGAACAACTTGAGCACGGCATCTAAAGGTGTTAATAAAACCGAAGAAATAAAGCAAATAAGGGCGGTTTGCCAAAAAGGTGCAATGAATATCCTTGAAACAGTAAACGCTGATTTATTTATTCAAGATGCCAAAGGCGCAATGTATCTTTTTGACATAAAGACTGTAAAACCTAACATCAGCGGATTCAAAGACCATAAGAGAACATTATTAGAGTGGTGCGCGATTAAATTGGCGCAGAATCCAAAAGCCCAAATACATACTTGCATTGCAATTCCATACAATCCTTATGAACCGGAACCTTATCAAAGATGGACACTAAAAGGAATGTTAGATTTGCCGCATGAATTGAAAGTTGCCCAGGAATTTTGGGATTTCTTAGGCGGTAATGGTTCTTATGAAGAGTTATTAGATTGTTTTGAAAGAGTGGGCATTGAATTGCGTGATGAGGTTGACCACTATTTCAGAAATTTCAACACATAGATCCCCGCGCAACACGGACAAGGGAATGTGACCTCACCCATACGAGATTGAAATCCCGTGCTACGCGCACAAAGCCGACTCAAGTCGGCTGGGCGCGGCGAGTCCGCTTCAGCGGACTTCGTAGGAATAGCCCGTGGGTTAATCCACGGGCGGGGATGAGGTGGAGGAAATGTGCGGGTGAAGAGTCCGCGCGCGAGAAAACGTAAGCCCGACGTTTTTCGATCGCCGGGCTAAAAATTTGTTGAACTTTGCTTTTACACTGCCAGCGGTGAAAGTTTATACACGCGAGCTAATTTTGTCGCGGTGGCAAAGTCCTTTTGACGAAGCGCTTCACGGACATCATCCAATTTCATCGCGTCATTAACTGATAAATAAGGAGACCATTCGTCGTCCGTGTAAATCAACTCAATGTCCACCTCGGCAACGTATTCATCGATATGAACTAATTTTGAGATATGTTTTTTTGTCATTTCTTTCTCCTCGTAAAATCATCCGACCAGCGTGCGGGATCGGGTCTGTAGGCAGTGACCAACACAGCAGGGAATGAAGTATTCTTCGGGATACCCCAGACAATGTGAATTGGTTTACCTTGCCTGTCTTTTTGTAAAACTAACACACAGGGACCTTTAGCGTAATCCGGGTAATCTTCAATGGCAATCGCATCCGCCATATTTGCCAGAACTTCGCGAACGAGGATATTGTCTTCAGCCAGTTCGTCGTATCCATGAGCGGAAATTTGTATTTGGTTTTGCTCAATGAGTTTGCGAATTTGGTCAAAGGTCTCACTCATGGCTGGAATTATACATGAAAACAACTCACTGGCGTCGCGCCACACGTACGGGGAGTACAATTTCCATCACCCGCATGGGATTGGAAATCCCCGTGCTACGCGTATAAAGCCGACTCAAGTCGGCTGACCGCGGCGAGTCCGCTTTGCGAAGCACCCTGTGGGTGAGCGGGCTTCGTAGGAATAGCCCGTGGGTTCGTCCACGGGCAAGGATGATTGGAGATACATCGAATGTTTGACGTAACCTCTGCATGGAGATCCGCTTTCCCAGGTGCGCAGGCCGGGGTGTTGGTGATGCGCGCTGTTTCCAATCCCGCGCATGACCCTGCCTTGGAGAGTCGAAAAGCCGCATTGGAGGAGCAATTGCGCGCTCAATTTTCCGGGCAGGACCGCGCAACGATTGCGAGCCATCCCGTTTTGCGGGCCTACGCCGAATATTACCGCCAGTTCAAGAAGACCTATCACATTCAGCTGCAGCTTGAGTCGATCGTCTTGAAGGGGAAATCGATCCCGAGCGTGGCGGCGTTGGTCGAAGCCATGTTCATGGCAGAAATGAAGGATATGTTGCTGACGGCAGGGCACGATCTGGATGCATTGCACCTGCCCCTCACACTGGATGCGGCGACAGGGACTGAACGGTATACGTTACTGCGCGGCGAGGAGCAGGTCCTTAAACCTGGCGATATGATGATCAGCGATCAGATTGGCGTCATTTCGAGCATCCTGTATGGCCCTGACCAGCGCACACAGATCACCCCTGATACGCGCAATGTGATCTTCACTGTCTATGCCCCGCCCGGAATTGATGAGCAGGTGGTGGTAAAACATCTGCAAGGCATAAAAGACAATGTGATGTTATTCGCTCAACAAGCCCAGGTCGAATTGCTCAAAGCGTATAAAGGTAAATAACATGAATTTGATCAGCGTAAACGTTGGACAGGAACAGACGCTTCAACGAAAAGATCGTGTCGAAAAGACTGGTATTTTCAAACTACCCACTGATAAGCCTGTCAAGGTCACTAAACCTGGTTTGGAAGGCGATGTCATCCTCAGCAGGAAACATCACGGCGGACCCGATCAGGCCATCTACGTCTATGGCGTGACGGATTATGAGTGGTGGTCGCGGGAATTGGGGAAAGAAATCCCTCCCGGTACATTTGGCGAGAATCTGACGATCAGTGAATTGGAAAGCGCGCAGTTCTATGTTGGTGATGCTCTCCATATTGGAGATGTGATTCTGCAAGTCACTGCGCCGCGCATTCCCTGCGGGACGTTTGCCGCGCGCATGGACGATCCGCAATGGATACAGCGCTTCCGTCACGCCGAAAGGCCCGGTCTGTATTGCCGCGTGATACGGGAGGGAATCGTGAAAGCGGGTGACTCTGTCACACTTGAAAGATACACAAATGAAACAATTTCCATTCCGGATATGTTCCGCGATTATTATGACCAGAACAAAAGCGAAGAGACATTACACCGTCATCTCAATGCACCGATCGCGATCCGGGTCCGCAGGGATTTGGAAGAAGAATCACAAAAGCTCTTAACTCAATGATAACTTGAACAAAAAGCAGGCGATTCTATCAAATGGCAACCCGGCAATACCTGGCACTTGGATATTAATGGCACAAAAAGCCATGAAATGAGTTTTGGTATTGGGAAGGGAAAATTTATGGCCAGGAATCAATTATGGTCGCGCTGGACACTGGCAAATGCTTTCAGTGAATTAGTCGGCCTGGGGTTAACTTTTCTCGTCACCGGTCTTGTCTTTACAAAGCTGAATGGTCAGCAGACAATATCCGGTATTGTATTGTCATTCCTGTTCGCGGTGACAAGTGGCGCGGTCGAAGCGACCATCGTTGGATTGGCACAATGGTGGGCGATGTATCCCTGGTTCCCATCCATTGAAAAATTTGCGTGGTGGCGCGGGACGTTGATCGGTGCATTGATCGCTTACGTGCTGGGATATCTTCCATCCACGCTGATGAGCATGGGTGAAACGACCGCTTCAAACGCCCCCATGGCTGAACCCGCGCAATGGGCCATCCTCCTGCTCGCGGCGGGGATGGGTGCCGTGGGCGGCGCGGTGCTGTCCTTTGCCCAGTGGCTGGTCTTACGCGGAAAAGTAGAGCGCGCCGGGTTATGGATCCCTGCCAATATGCTGGCATGGCTGTTCGGTATGCCGGTCATCTTCTGGGGAATCGATATGGCATTCAAGATGTCCGCGTGGTGGCAGTCTGTGTCCGTGATGGCAGGTACGTTATTTGTCGCGGGCGGGATCGTCGGCGCAATTCATGGACTATTTCTTGTCAGGCTTGCCTATGGCAACAATATGTCTTAAGACAATTCAAGAGTAAGAAACATGCTCCCCATTCATCAGATCGAGACTTTGCTGCAGCGTACGCCTGCGCACCTACAAGATATTATTCTGGAACTCAGAAACATCATTGCCACCGTTGCTCCAGATGCAGTTGAACTTGTCCGCTGGGGAGGCTTGAGTTATTACCACGCGGGTCGCGGCGGAGTCGTCAGTGCGGGAATCTGTCAGATCGGCATCCATAAAGATCACATTCGCCTTGCTTTCATCCATGGGGCGTTTTTATCCGAACCGCGCAATCTTTTTGAGGGAACTCAGAAATACAAAAGATTTGTCAGGATCAAATCATATCAGGGTGCCCCCTGGGATTATTTTCAAAAGCTGATCGCCCTGGCATCAAAGTTTAATCCGTATTCGGCCCAATCTTAGTAAAGTGCCGGTAGCCAGAGCCTCACAGGACTCTGGCTACCGCACGATCTTTTGCCGTCTACTCACCTATTGGTGAGTAGTTCTTATTGGCTGCCCCTTCTTGTGCCGCCTCGTTCAAGGCCTGCTGTTCAGGACTAATGGTATCCAGGATCTCGCGGGGAGCGATGTTCGTGAGTGTAGCCCAGTCGACCCAGAGTTGATCTCCCGTCAATGGAGAGGGAGAATAGAATTCTATACCTACACGCTCTGAGGCAATCGATGCATCAACCCACGACCATACCAGCGCGCCGTTAACGTAGAAGTACAGGTTGCTGCCGTTGGCGACGATGCGCAGGACATTCCATGCCGCGCCCGTACTGATAGACGGGCTGTAGGTCCAATCCTGCAAAACAGACCATGCAGCACTCCCGGGACTCTTCCAGATGTTATAGTAACCGTTCCCTGCGTAGCAGAATGAATAGCCACTATCCCAATCGTTGTCAATGGTGGCGGGAGTAGGCGATCCTCGCGCAAGCAAACAGTTGGCGGAAGTGTTGCTTCCCTGCCTCTGTAGCCTGGCTTGATAATCCAGGGCGGAGAATGTACCGTTGTAACTGGTTGAAGCCTAGGGGCCGGCGAGGCTGGGCGAGGTGTACCACTGGCTGCTGGCAATACTCCACGAACCCGAGTGCGCTTGCCCCACGCGACCCTCCCCTCACGGGGACTTCGCGATCAACCCCGCGTGCGCACTCGAAGAGCGTCCCCAAATCCGCAGAGACGGTGATGAGCGAGACCAAGGCCGCATTGCGGATTTGGGGAGGGGCCGGCGATGAGAGTTTTGCTATCGTCACGAGAAAATAAAACTCGGAAACTTTCGCTCCCGAGTTTTTGTTCCTTATCGTGCCGCAGCTGCCACCGTTTTCCGCATCCGTATCGTCACGAAAAAAGTCATGAAGAGCGAGAATAGGTAGAACGCGCCGAAGATCGTCAGAAAACCTTTTGTCATGATGTAAACAAGGGGAGTGAAAATGACAAAGAGCGCGGCCTCCAAAATCAGCCAGGCGCGATGGGTTTTCATGAATTCGCCGTCCGTGCTGGCTTTGCGTGCCCAAGTCCCCAGCGCCCACAAGAATAGACCGAAGAATAGGAACTCGGCGGGATCCATGAACTTCATGAACCATTCAGGCGGCGTTGTGTTCGCCCAAAAATTGATCTCGTCTCCGAGCGGCCAGAACAAATTCACGCCGTTGAACCAGATCGCCAGATCGAATAGACTGTGGAGCAGGATACCCAGCCCGAGACCCAGCCCCAGGTTGTTCCAGCGCGCATCCTTTTTCATCTGGCCGATCAAATAAAACACGATCACTACCGCGGCCATGAAGAACACGCTGTGAGTCATCGTGCGGTGGATCCCATCTGTCGGCATCTTTGTCAGAGTGGCAACCGCTACACCCACGTTATCCATATCAGGGATAAAACTGCCGAGCAGGATTCCAAGCAAAAGCCATTCCTTCCTGCCTGCCAGCTTGCGAACAGCCATTCCCACCAGTCCATGCATGCCTGCCTGTGCCATCGCGACCTCCTTTGGTTTACAGATAAAACACCCGCCACGAACTAATGATACGATTTTTCTCCACAGGTCGGGTTTTCTGCACATGGATTTTCGTGTCTTGCGCTCGCCCGGGGGGAGTTCGCTTGATGGAGATGTCAGCTTGAAGGGGTTATCCTGTCCGACGGGCGCGCTGGGAATTCAGCTTCATCGGGAGTTGCCGTGATACCCCCCACATATGGGGGCATTCCTCGCTAAAATGCGTTTTTTGCACCTACGCATGGAGAAATTACGGCGATTCCCAGAGAGCCGGAATTCAGTTCCTCTTGAAAGGCGTGCTATACTGATCTAATAGAATTCCTTTGCAAAGAGGAGAATCACATGGAACCACTCCAGCAATTCGGAATAAGCCTGATCCAGGCATTACAGACTCTGAGTCCATCACTCGATGGTCTCATGAAGTTTTTTACCTTTCTTGGACGAATTGAGTTTTATCTGCTCATCATTCCATTCGTCTATTGGACGATAGACAAACGTTTAGGGATGCGGACACTGTTAGTTTTGATCTTCATCGATACGGCAGGGATGGCATTCAAGCTTCTCTTCCATCAACCACGTCCCTATTGGATTGGAGGAATCAAGCCATTGGCAGAAGAATCGTCGTACGGAATTCCATCCACGCACGCCAGCGACTCACTTGCGGTCGGAGGATACCTGGCATACCGCGTAGGAAGAACCTGGTTTTGGATTGTTACAGTTGTCGTTCTTTTCTTCATAGGCTTGTCACGGTTGTTTCTGGGCGCACATTTCCCGCATGATGTTTTGTTTGGCTGGCTGATCGGTGCAATTGTACTGTGGGGCTTTATGAGGTCGGCAGAAAGGGTGGCAACCTGGGCAAAATCGAAAACATTGTCAACGCAAATCGCCGTGGGATTTGTGATTTCCATAGCCATCATCCTGATCGGATTACTGATACGCCTCCTCATTTCAGGGACATCTGATCCCGCGTCATGGAGCAATTACGCGAGTGAGGCGCGTACCATCAGTCCATTTTTCACGCTATCGGGAGCACTATTCGGTTCAGTTGCCGGATATGCAATGATGCGTCAATATGCCCGTTTTCAGACCTCAGGCAAACTGGGTACACGTGTTCTTAGATACTTAGTGGGAATCATTGGGGTGGTTCTGATCTACTTTGGCCTGGATGTGGTCTTTGGATTACTCACCACCGATGAGACTACTCTGGGATATGCGTTGCGCTATATTCGATATGCAGCCGCCACTTTCTGGATGACCTGGGCCGCTCCATTCGTATTTCTTAAGATCAAGCTGGCTGAAGCCGAGGCCCGGTAGGCTCTTCCAGTATGTTCGACTCAATGGACAAAATTTTCGAAAAAATAATCGACAACAAATTTTCCGACTTAAAAGGGCTTACAGTTGACGCATCCATTCCCGTACCACAACACATTATCAACGAACTCATCGAAATAGCACTTCAGGGTAATAAGAATATTGTTTATTGCCAGGTGACAATTCGTGGACAAAACAGGATTTCTGTAAAGTTAAAAACAACTTCGTGGCCCTGGCCCCTGGATTTGCAGATGCGGCTTTTCAAGTCAGCGGATCTTGCGCGTTCTCCGAGAATTAGAGCTTCGCTGGAAAATAATCTATTACTGGGAAAATTAGGGTCGTTTTTTAAGGCGTTACCAGATGGGGTCAAACTATACGGCGACCAGGTTGTCCTTGATATTGGATCCTTTCTTCGGGCGCCAGAACAGAAAAAATTCCTTGACCTGATCAAGTCTGCTGAGATCAATACAGAGGAGGGCAAAGTGATTCTCGATGTCAAGATAAGAGTTGATGAATAAGGCAGGTAAATCAAAGGGGAGAGTAACATCTTATCTATACGGCGCGAATGGAATGGGTGGGGAGTACCTAAAACAAGGACATAAACTGTATGTCACCCTGAGCGTAGCGAAGGGTCTCCGCCGCTTTGCAGCGGGATTCTTCACTCCCTCCGGTCGCTCAGAATGACATGGTGTTTCTGAAGTTAGGCACTCCCGAAGTGGTGGCAGCATTAGTATTATTCACAGTATGTAGTACAATGAATATAGATCGCCAAACAGCGAAAGAGTTTGTCAATTTTGTTTTGCCTGGATGTGGGGAATGGACAATCGCTTGTAAACAAAATCACGAAAACTCATGACAAGTCCCACCAGCTGAAAATGGGCTGCCCTGAGAAGGTGCATTGAAGCGTTTAATACAGATGAGGAGAACTACATGATGATAAACAAAGCGGTTTTCGAAGAAAAATGGAGCCTGATTCGAAGCCAGTCCACCGCGTGGTGGAGTCTGATGGCTGATTACGATCTGAATAAAGTGGACAAGGCGGAAGTCAAGTTCGACAAATTCGTGACCATGCTCCAGGTGAAATACGGGTATACCCGCCAGAAGGCCCGCGAGGAGATCAACAGACTCTGGGCAGAGTACGAAGCAAAAAGCAAGATTAGTAATACTTAGGCAATTTCTCAAGGCGTTGGAGCAATGAATATAATCAAAAATCGGGTCATCACGATCCGATTTTTGATTCGGGTCAAATGAATTTCTTTATTCCAGCTCAAGCCGCAAACCTTTGCCTGATGAAGCTCCTCTTTTTTGTTCGAGAAATTGGAATGATAATGGAAATGTAACTCATGATATGATGACCGAGTCATACAATGTTAATGTCGCATTCGATGCATCGTGTTCTCAGGGAGAGAATCCAGTGAAAGCAAGACAACCAATCTCCAAAATGATCTGGCGCATAGCACCGGTAGTGGTTATCGTGGCCGCGTTGCTCGCTACTACCCGTCCTGTCGGTAAGGCCGGGACTCTGGATCCCGCTCATGGTGCTGGAAATAATGTCCACCTGCAACCAAATGGCAAGATCATCATGATGCTATCCGCCCAATCGGCTGAAGGACGTCTCAGCCATCGAACGCCGATCATTACGCACGAAAACCGCGTCAGCATTGTTGTCTTCACTCAATTGGACTTTTATGCCAACATCGAGACCATCGGCGTCCTCGTGAGCGGCGCTGACCTGCCGCAGAGAGCGGAACTGATGTATCGTCAGAGCGGCGAGGCCATCTGGCATCCTGGTCACTCACTCATCCGCATGGATGACGGTCGTCTTGTCGGCAGCCTGTTTGGGCTTTCTCCGGTCACATCCTACGACATCAAGGTGCTTGACGGGTCTGCAGAGATTAGCGGCTCAGTTACCACTCAACCAGATGCACTCCAGTTCACACCCTTAGTTATCCTGCATGTAAATGACGACGCGCCGTCCGGCGGCAATGGCTCTGCTGCAGCGCCGTTCCAGACCATACAGGAGGGTGTCAACCACGCCGGTCCGGGGACACAGGTACTGGTTGCCGATGGCATTTATCACGAGACAGTCTCCTTCCCCGCTTCGGGCACCGCAGACAATTGGATACAGGTTAAGGCGGAGGGCAACGCTGCGATCCTGGACGGCGCAGAGACTCTCACCGGGGACATTTGGACGCCTTACTCGACCTCACATGTATGGTTCACGAAAATCGGTGCATCCATTAAGTATCTGGCGCGTGACGGGAAACGCTTCTACATGTACGACGATCGTTCAGGGCTGATGCAGAGTCGCGGGCACAACGGAGTACCGATGAACGAGGGCTGGTACTTTGAGCCGAGTACCTTGAGACTCTATGTGCGCAGCCTGGATAATCCTTCCAGCCACACCTGGCAGGTGCCTCGTCTCAACCATGCCTTCGACGCGGCTGTTCGAGATTGGCTCTGGATCGAGGGATTTGAGATACGGTTCTATGGAACGCAGACGAATGGCTGCGGCGTGTGTACGATAAATGCCTCTCATGTGGTGGTCCGCAAGAACAGGATTCATAACATGCAATTGGGCGTCTTCATCAACTGGACTGGCAGCGAGACCCAGGGCAACGACACTCGAATCGAGCATAACGAAATCTACGATCCGACGGCGAGCGAATGGCCCTGGAGAGCAGTCAAAGGCAGTTCGATGGAAGGCACCGGGATCATCGTCAGAGGTCACATTGGGGCGATAGTGCGCGGCAACGAGGTGCACAATTACTTCAATGGCATCTACACCGGCTCCTCGGGCGCCCTGGAGAATCCTGCTGTGGCGTTTGATGCCGACATCTACAACAACCATATCCATCACATCAGCGACGATGGGCTGGAGCCGGAAGGCGCCTGCATCAACCAGCGATTTCGGAACAACACCATTGATACAATGTTGGTCGGTATCTCCCTGGCCCCGATCACTCAAGGTCCCACCTGGGTATTGCGCTCGTCGTTCACAAACTACACTGGCAGCAGCATCAAATGGGACAGAAATTCTGATGGTGTGGTGCTGATCTATCACAATACAGCTTGGACAAATGCGAACAATCCGAATGCGATGGGCATGATCAGCCCCGTACATAACGCGGTGATGCGCAACAACATTTTCCACGGCAATGGATATGCTTTCGAAGAGGTCCCCACCGGTTCGACAGGGAACGACTGGAACAATGACAACTGGTACACCACACGTGGATTAAGCGGTCCCCACTTCAAGTGGGAGAACGCAGACTATAGCACCATCGCAGAGTTGTGCGCGGCGACCGGCCTTGAATGCAACGGATATGAAGATTCCCCCGGATTGACCAATCCGAGTGGCGGCGATTTCACGCTTCTTTCATCAAGCCCAAACATAGATCGGGGCGTCGTTATCCCCGGCATCAATGACGGTTTCACAGGCAACGCACCGGATGTCGGCGCGTACGAATTTGCGTTTGATCCATCCCCGACGGTTTCAGCGAGTGCGCGCGCCGATACGAATCCCACCAACGCTGCCAGTGTGAATTTCACGGTTACCTTCTCGGAATCCGTGGCGGGTGTCGATATCCTCCCGCCGTTCAATGACTTTGGACTCACTACCAGCCCAGGCATCACAGGCGCGTCCATCGCAAGCGTAAGCCCTGTTTCTGGGACGACGTACACGATTAGCGTTAATACTGGTTCTGGCAATGGGACCATCCGACTTGATGTGATTGATAATGACAGTATTATGGATTCTGGAGGTCAACCGCTGGGTGGAGCAGGGGCAGGTAATGGGGACTTCACGGGAGGCGAGGTCTATGCAATAAACAAGCTCACTACCGTTACCGAAACCTTCTGGTCCAACGGAGCGTATGACGGTTGGGTGCTGGAATCAGGTGAGAACACCAACGTGGGAGCCACGCTCGATAGAAACGCCACTACTTTCAACCTGGGCGACGATCCGAGAGACAGGCAGTATCGATCCATTCTTTCATTCAATACGAATTCCCTCCCGGATAATGCCGTGATCATCTCCGCCCAGTTGAAGATCAAGAGGCAGGGTGTGGTTGGAGCCGATCCGTTCGGGACACATGGGGCTCTGTTATTGGAAATCCGTAATGGCCCGTTCAGCACCAGCAATGCACTGCAAGCCGCAGACTTTTCCGCGGCAGCCAGTCCCGGTGCGCTTCGGGATCAGGTGGCTGGACTCACGTTCAGCTGGTACAGCGCCCAATTGAGCAATACCAACCTGCTCTTTATCAGCAAGTTCGGTACAACCCAGTTCCGCCTGCTCTTCAGCAAGGATGACAACGATGATTTGGGTGCAGATTACATCAAGTTCTTCTCCGGCAATTCGACGAGTGCCAATCTGCCGCAGTTGATCGTCACCTATTACGTACCTTAGGCGACGAGCAAAAAGGTTGAAAAACGAAGTGTGCCGGGAGTTGGATCCAGTTCCTAACATTGCTTGAGGCCCCTGAGCAATATCTCTACAGAGCCCCGGGCGCTGGGGTTCTGCGCGGCGCAAGTGTCGCGAAGGGGTGTCTGTCCGCATGACGCAAGAAATAAATACACCCCAGTAAATTATGCCGGGGTGTATTTCGTAACCCGAAATCTAATCTTTCTAAAACACTATTGACGTAGGTGTCTATTTTGCCAGAACAACGCGGTCAATCATCATCGTCATCGTTATCATTATCGTCGTCAGATTCAGGGTTCAGATTTGGCAGAACGACGCGGTCAATCACGTGGATGATTCCATTGCTGGCTTTGATATCCACAGCAATAATGTTGGCTGTGCGGCCGTTCGCGTCGGTCAGAACGCCGTTATCCTGGAACAGGAATCCACGTAGTGTGCGGATACGTTTGCTCTCAAGCACGTCCTCAGAGTCTCTATTGCCGCGGGCGACATGATAGAGGAGGACCCTTGTGACCAGGGCCTTGTTGCTTAAAAGTTGTTCGGCTGTCAGGCCAAGCTCATCCAGGAGCGAGACAAAGGCCGCATCAGTGGGGGCGAAGACGGTGAACTTTCCCTTGCCACTAAGTTTCTCGATGACGGCCGGATCAGCAGCGTGCAATGCCGCAATCAGGATCGAGAATTCACCTGTCTGGGCGTTGGCAGCCAGCGCAACGTCAACAATGGTGTTGCGCTTGCCTGCTGCCTACGTCGCCAACAACCCCGCTTTCGCGGACTCAAGATCAGAATAAATCGGGATGATCTGGGGAATGCCAATCATTTCCAGCACATCCATAACATCTCGCTGGGGATTGAGCAGGGCTATTTTCCCGCCGCGGCGGGCAATCGAATTGGCTGCATTGACTAGCATGTGAACCCCAATGGAGGAGATGTAATCTACTTCGGATAAATCCGCCAGCACACGGACATCCTCCCCTTGACATTGGCGGACAAATTCGACCTCTATACCATAGGATCCGGTCAGGTCCAGCGCGCCGATGAATTTGATCAGGCGAATGCCGTTTTCCAGTTCATTGAATTGAAGATTCATATGTCACTATCCGACTGAAAATCAAAAGGAATTGTCCGAGCATCTATGCGGCCAGTAATCCTGTTTTCGCTGACTCAAGATCGGCGTAGACAGGGATGATCAACGGAATGCCGGTCAATTCCAACACTTCCGCAACATTTTGCTGGGGGGTGAGCAGCGCCAGCTTCCCGCCGCGGCTGGCAACGGATTTGGCCGAGTTGATCAGCATGGGGATCCCAATCGAGGAGATGTAATTTACTCCGGATAGATCCACCAGCACGCGCACGTTGTCTCCCATGCAATTGCGGATGAATTCGACGTCAATACTGTTTACTCCGTAGTTGTCCAGTTTGCCGGAGAGCTTGATCAGGCGAATGCCGTTATCCAGTTCGTTGTATTGAAGTTTCATGGGATGAATTCTACCTCCGAAAGCTACAAACCTTTAACGCCAGGTAACTCTGAATCACTGGTACAATTTCATAAGGCGATTTCCTTCAGGAGGTTGGAGTGAGACAAATCATTGGTCCCGATGTAAGTTTTTATCAGGATGATCCCGGCACGCCGCAGGAAATCAATTTCGTGCGGATGAACCAGGCCGGCGATTTCGTCATTATCCGAGCCGGGCAAAATCTATGGGCGGATTCCGATTTCAAGAATAACTGGCGCCGGGCAAAAGAAGCTGCTTTACCGCGTGGTTCATACTGGTTCTACGATAGCCGCGCAGATCCGAGGCAACAAGCCGAGTTGTGGTTCAACCTGTTGAATGGCGACATGGGTGAACTGCCTCTTTTCCTCGATCTCGAAGAAGCTTATGGCGGTTCGTTCACGGGCTGGCCGCATTGGAAGACCTTCCTGGATCGACTCAGAACATTGGCGGGTCAAAAGGAAATTGGCATTTATACCGCTTATCACTACTGGATCGATAATGCGCCACTCAGCCAGCCAAACGAGCTGGAATATTTCCATCGCTACCCATTGTGGATCGCGAATTATGGCGTGGCCGAACCTTTAGTCCCCAGGCCCTGGGCAGCAAATGAATGGCTGTTCTGGCAATTTACCGCCAGCGGAGATGGTCCGTTCTACGGGGCAGAAAGCCTGGAAATCGACCTGAATTATTTCAATGGAGATGCAGAAGCATTCGCCCGGCGTTTTGGAGTCCCTGTGCCGCAAGACCCCATTCCTCCCGACCCGGCTGGGAACCGGTACCGAGTCAGTGCCGGGACATTGAACGTACGCGAAGGACCAGGTACGAATTTCAAGGCAATTGGCTTTTTACGAAGAAATGAAATTGTCGAAGCACTGGAAGCGAACCCGGATGGGAGCTGGCTGCGAGTGCGCCGTACCAGTGATGGTCTGACCGGTTGGGCTTCCAGCACATATCTTGTCCGCCTTACTCCTCCACCTCCGCCGCCGCCACCTCCTCCACCTCCACCCACGGGTGATCGTTACCGCGTCAGCGCGGGAACTTTGTACGTCCGCGAGGGACCGGGCACGAACTTCAAGTCTATAGACTTTTTACGAAGGAACGATATTGTCGAAGCGCTTGAATTTAATGCGGATCAAAGTTGGATACGCGTCCGTCGCCCCATCGATGGATTAACCGGCTGGGGTTCGAGTACGTACCTGGATAAAATCACCACACCACCTCCGCCTCCTCCACCGCCTCCACCCCCTCCACCCCCAACGGGAGAGAAGTATCGGGTAACGGCGAGCAGGCTTCACGTCCGCGAAGGCCCCGGAACGGAGTTTGCATCTCTTGGTTTTATTGAGTTCAATGAAGTCGTTACGGCACTTGGGTTAAACGCCGATGGGACCTGGAGGCAAATCCGCCGGAGTGATGGTTTGACAGGCTGGTCCTCTGCCAGGTATCTGGTGCTCGTCCCACCCCAACCTCCTCCTGAAGAGCCGCCCACCGATGAAAACGCAGGGAATTGGTACCGCGCCATAGGGAGATTGAACGTACGTGAAGGGCCCGGAACGACCTTCAACCTCGTGGGCTATCTAAACAAGGATGAAGTGGTGGAGGCGCTTAGTGCCAGCGGTGACAGGAGTTGGATACGTTTTCGCCGCGTGGATGGCTGGACTGCCTGGGCATCCAGCAACTATCTCACCAACCTGGGCAAGACCCCTGCTTCGATCATGCAAAAAGTATTCAAGGGAGTTACCTATTACCGGAACGTGCGCACGAGTCCACGCAGGATGATATCGCATGTCCTCGAAATCGATATGCGTTCTGAGGGGCTTCGTTTCCTGGTCACGCCCCCGCTGCGTGACAGCGTACCACAGCTATGCACACGTACAACCTCTCAGTTCCTGCACGATCATGACATGCAGATCGCCATCAATGGAGATGCATTCCAATATCTGGATCCATTGGATTACCCCCCGCAGAATTATTGTCCTGATGTCGGCGATCCGATCAGGCTGGCAGGTTACGCGGCCTCGCGCGGCAAGGTGTATTCGGCGAAGCAACCGGGGCATCCCGTCCTGTATATCAATCAGCGCAGCGAGATCACATTCGATGTGCCGAAAGGCAAGGTATACAATGCCATTTCCGGGGAACGCATGTTGGTTTCCAAGGGCAAAAAGGTAGCAGGTCTGGACACCCAACAACTACAGCCCCGGACAGCCATCGGAGCAAATCAAAACGGTCGCTGGCTATATCTGGTCGTGATCGATGGCCGCGAAGTCAGCGAGGGCGCGACTTATAGTGAGTTGGCTAATCTGTTGACTGCTTATGGCGTGTATACAGGCATGAGTTCCGACGGTGGCGGTTCCTGTACGATGGTGATAGAAGGTGTCGATAGGCTTCCGCGTGTTCTCAACATGCCGGTTAATGAAAACACTCCCGGGCGCGAAAGGGCTGTAGCCAATCACCTGGGAATTTCATTGAAGAAGTAGTGAGCAGATTCTAATTCCTTCCAAACCATCGCGCTCAGACCCGAAGCCACACTCAGCTCAAAACACGGAATGAAGATGACCGTGGAACCGATCTGAAAATAAACTATGAACATTCCTCAACTCTACGGCGGCATCGAAGCCGGCGGGACAAAGTTTGTCTGTGTGGTCGCGAGTGGACCCGGTCATATCGTCGAAGAAGTCCGTTTTTCGACCACAACACCGGCAGAAACATTGGGAAAAGCCATTCAATTCTTCCAGTCATTCATCGCTTCGGGAAAGGTCAGTTCCATTGGAGTCGGTTGTTTTGGTCCACTCGATCTGAATCCCAAATCTTCCACTTACGGTTTTATCACCTTCACACCGAAACCCAATTGGAGCAATACCGACGTGCGCGGTGCGTTACAACGCGGTTTGGATGTGCCGATCGCTCTTGATACGGATGTCAATGCCGCCGGGCTGGGGGAATCTGTCTGGGGCGCCAGCAAAGGCTTCGATCCCTCCTTATATCTCACAATCGGGACCGGGATCGGCGGCGGATATATCCAGGATGGAAAACCATTGCTGGGTTTGCTCACCCCTGAGATGGGACACATCCGCATCCCGCACAGCCGCGACCTGGATCCGTTTAATGGATGTTGTCCATTCCACGGCGACTGCTTCGAGGGCCTCGCCAGCGGACCCGCCATCGAGAAGCGACTTGGTCTAACGGGAGCAAATGTCCCTGAGAATGATGCGTTCTGGGATATCGAAGCGGATTACATCGCATCAGCATTGATGAACTACATCCTGGTCCTGTCTCCCAGGAAAATCATCCTGGGTGGGGGAGTGATGCAGCGTGAGTTCCTGTTTCCTAAAGTTTGCCGGAGAGTCCATGAATTATTGAATGGGTATGTAGCCAGCAAGAGTATTTTGGAAAATATTGATGATTACATCGTTCCGCCGGGGTTGGGGACTCAGTCGGGAAGCCTGGGGGCGATCGCGCTTGCGATGCAAATCGGCGGCCGGAAGATCGAAGCCTGATGCGGCGAGGCGTCGTTTCTTCGAAATACCAGGCAGTTTTCCGCTTACGGCGGGGGCCAGGGTATGTTTACAGGCTCGGAAAATCCGTGTTTTTCAACGGTGTAGAGTTTTCCTGAGGATGGCTGGGCGCATCCCGCTTCATCTCTGACAGTATAACTGGTGGAGTATTGGTCGGGATAGAAGTCTGTCCACCACATATAGATGGTATCCTGACAGACGAATAATTCCAGCAAATAGCCGCGGTCGTCGTCCAGTGTCATTTTCACCTGCTCCCAGCTGATGGTGACCTTGTTCCCATCCCGGACAGCAGTCACATTTTTGGGCGGACCGTACATGTTGCTGCCGATGGACTGTAGATTGAGTTCCTTATAGGCCACAGTCGAGACATCTCCAACCACATCCACCACCGATGGCGCGACCCAGCAGAAATAATTCAATTTGTCGAATTTGATATACAGCCAGTTGCCATGGATATATCGCCCGCGCACGGTTCCAACATCTCCCGGGTACAGATCCGCCGCGTGGAGATAGGCAACGGACGGCCCGTATCTGCAATGTGCCTGCTTGTTGACTGTAACGGTTGGAAACGCAAATGTGGGGGTCGCTGTGATTGTGGGTGTGAATGCTGGTGTCGGTGTGCGTGTTTCTGTCGGTGTGAGCGTCAATGTCCGGGTGGATGTTTTTGTCGATGCGGCTGTAGCAGTCGGAGTTGCCGGTTCTTCGGTTAAAGGCGCGCAGGCGGAAATAAACAGGAAGATCAATAAAATGATCCCGTATACCTTCATTTGAACTCTCCTAAAAGTCCGATAACATTCCTTCCAAGCGCTTCGTTG
>Ga0209521_10001299_pt1 | contig 20360 bp, 29 predicted proteins | sample Rifsed19ft4_FD_184016 | JGI IMG/M metagenome (GOLD analysis project Ga0209521, IMG submission 184016) | Soil microbial communities from Rifle, Colorado, USA - sediment 19ft 4 (version 2) | ecosystem: Environmental > Terrestrial > Deep subsurface > Rock core/Sediment | place: Rifle, Colorado...
CTTCACCCTCCATGCCGGTACAGTGAGCTCTAAGGAGCGTAAAGTAATAGTACGCTGTGAATTCAACTGATGCGTTATAGACTAACAACTTTGTTATTTCATCCACGTTTGCACCGTTTTGTTTTAATACATTAATTCCAACTACATCGATTTTTTCTGTCATCTAACACTCTCTTTCTAAAATCGATCTCATGATATAATTTAAAGATATCTTTGAGGTTATAATTAAAATACAAAAAATCTATACTGAAACATCTTCATTAAAATCATCTTGACTTTCGAGATCTATTTCTAATTCTTTTCCCAAACCACTCCACCATCTAGAAATCTCAGTCATGTTTCTCTCTCACTAACGAAGAAGTACACCTTTATAGATCTGTCGATCACCTTTTTTCTAATTATTTTTTTAATAAAAAGATTATTTGTTTATAGTAAAATCACAGATTACAAAAAATTTATTCTAAAAATTATTTATTTGCACGTTTTTTCTTTTTTGTACGATATACGTTGATCGCAACAACTCCTACTGCACATGGCCAAAAAAGGGACCATGTGGGACCATCTTTCCCTCCGCCAAACATTGCATAGATCATTCCACCTATGAGTGCAAGTCCAATAATTTCAAGTAATTTGGTGTCCATTCCTTAGAATACAAGATCGTTTTAACTCAAAAGGATATATTGTTTTGAGATTTTACTCTCACATGGACAAGTACCTGATAGTTATCTTGGTCTTTTTGATAGCAGGTATGGGAATTGCACTTGCGGGAAATCGAATCTCAATCTTTTACATGTTACTTGGTGGTGCAATCATTATGATACTATATGATGCAAGACAGAAACGAAAAGATAGAAAATCTAAAAAATGACTATAGGTCCAGACCAAAGGAATCTGCAAGGTTCTGGAAGTTTTTGTATGATTCTAGGTATTGTCTACCTTTTGAAGTTATAACAAAAACATTCTTTCCATCAAACTCTATTCTGTTAATAAGACCAGCTCCGGTAAGATTATTCAGAAATTTGCCCAGTCTTGAATGTGACAGATTTGCCTTTGTTAAAAGTGAAGTTACATTAATGCCGTTTACTCCACTTTGTTCGGTAACCGTAAGCAAGTCACTTACTATCTGCATACTTGTTCTATAGGCTACCATATCTAGGAACCCTATCATGAGGTAATATATGGGTATTACTCATATCAGATAAATACAGATTTCCGTGCCTTTGTTTGCATTGCCTAATGAACATTCGATCCAATGGTTTGATGACTTCCTTGGCGTAGGATATCGGTTTTATGATTTAAGGATGAATGTGTTCCCTATATTTTCAGACAAAAAACAGGCAATCAAGATCTGGGAAGATGTGATAAAATGGTGGGCAGATCCATCAATTAAGATCAGATTTGTAGAAATAGGTGATGATTATTGGTTTGTAATGGGAGGGGATTCACCTTTTCCAGAGTCTAATAAATCATTTTTCAAAGTTTTAAAAAAGTCAGAACATTATGAACGATTTAAAAAAGGCCATGATGGAGAAGCCTATCTTAGGATGGGAATATACCAAGAAAAAGACGAGTCATCACCTGTAGCACTTTTTAAAAAGAAAAAGCTTGTAACCGACATTAAATTTTTGCAAGAAAGTAATGTAAAAGACGACGCATTAGCTTGGAATTGTTTGTATCACAATAAACCCAAAACAACATAGAATGAGTTTTATTTTCCAATGATAAAATAAAATGATGGACTTTAAATGTGTCCAAGATTGTTCGAAGTGCTGTATCGAAAGAGAATACTATCCAACAAAAAAATTTGGCAAAGTTGGAGTCCTGATTCTTCCTGATGAAAAAGAAAAGATTGAATTGCTAGCAAAAAATCTACATCTTGACATAGTAATATTACCGCGCATTGGAGTATCGTATGAAAAATCTAACGGACCTGCCAAGATACTTGCGTATCAATTGATGGGAAGGGAATCAAATGGTAATACATGCCCATTTTTAGATACAGAAAGTGAAGAAAGATCACCCCATGGAGGCTATAAATGCAGAATATACGAAAGTAGACCTCTTGCATGTAGAGCATATCCTGTTATCGAGCCCTCATCAGTAACACTAGACCATAAATGTAAATTCTGCGAAAGTTGTGCAAATACTGCCACAAATCTAAATCAAGAATTGGAATCGCTTGCCAAAATAAAAATCAAAATGGAAACAAATGCTCCTTTTATTTGGCGATATGCTACCGGAGTTGGAGACAAATCCGATATTGACAATATTAACACAGGTTGGATTTTAGAAATTTAGGATCTAGTTCTTTCATGTGTTCCAGGATAAAACTCGGCGATCTTTTGAGAATAGCACGAGCCACACAACACACCTTTGATGCTCCAAGATTCCATTGGATAATACTTGTGTTCTACTATTGGTTTGTCGCATATGGAACATTTTTCATTGTCAATTTCCAATTTGATTCAGTTCCAATATTTTCGTTATAAAAATCATGTTAAATAGTACTTCTTATAGGAATAATCTTGCGGTAGACTGGATGGCTAGATGCGGACCTCCTGCAAGAGACCTATCGGTCACCCATCTGCCGCTTTTTGTATAAAAAATTTAGAAAAGATCCTGAACTATTTTTTTAATAGAATTAATCTCATCTTCTTCTTGTTTTATCTTCTTCTCAATAACTCGTATCATAGAATCTTGCCAAACATTATGTGAAAAGAAATTATGATAGGTGTTTGCAGCGTCCATTTCATCATCAACAACAGTGTCTTCCAGGAATTTTGTTACAATTGTATCCGTCAGCTTCAAAATTCTCTGATTTAGTTTAACACTTTTGAAAATGGGTTCAAGCTTTGAGATATCTTCTTTAAAATCGCCTTTTGTTGATAGAACTTTTTCATGTAAGATCTTAAAGTATGTGGCAACAAAGAATAAAGTAGCATATCTTTTTGTCTTGTGACCACCTTTCTTGCCATAATTGAGAATTTTTTTTGCATATTCCTTAACAAGATATGGATACAAAAGCACTCTGCAATCGTCTTTTAGGGTTTCATTGAAAATCTCATCATATTTACTTCCACGCGGGAGAAACTGGGCAGGTGAACTGTATGATTCGGTGGGCCTTTGTTCAATACCAGCTACAAGTGCTTGTATTGCATCCTTTGCAACAATCACTTTTTTGTGGTTTTCTGGAAGATATTTGTTGTATATTGCATCCCCAGTAAACTCACTTTGTTGTGACTTTGTCTTACTATCGAACGAACCAGCTTGAATCTCATAAAAATATCCAAAGTTTTCCATTTGAGATTTTATAGATTTATGGAAATCCATCAAAGAAACAAGATCTTTTCCCCGTACTGCATTCTGCGAATTTCTATATTTTGTAATGTTGTTTTGATCACGCTCATCTGCTGCTTTAATTACAGTGACTGTGATACTTCCTTCCAGATTATGGGTTCGTTTTGCATGATCTAAAATAGAGTTTGATGTCTGCGCACCGTTTACAATTTGAGGTGCATGTAGCATCAGCGTATCATCCTCAAGTTCTTCAAAGTCGCTTACAACAATGGTTATGCCGTTGTTGTAATAGAAGAATTTGTCAGGAGATTCTTGAAGAGTTTCTCGTATGCCCTTGTTTACTGTGGTTTTAAACTGCATCCATTGCCTGATGTTTGATTCAAAGACATAATCTCGATTTTTTGTAACAAAGTTTGTTAACTCTCTTAATTTCAAAATGCCAAGTATTGTACTGTGGTACTTTAGTTTACTTTCTAGTTTGATAGATGCTTTTTTTCCTGCTGCTGGTTTTTTTATTCTATCCCAGAGCTTCTGTACTATAGAATCAATATCGCATATCTCAAAAGAATCACTGTTTTGATAGTCGACTTTTTGATCTGTTACATATACACATTCTATTTTTAGATTCTTTTCACGTATCTGAGTAACAAGATGTGCAAGTTCAGGACGCATCTTTGTAATATCTCGATTTTGTAGGTTTTTGGCATCTTCTTTGAATTTAGCAATTGCTTCCATGGAATGAGATGTGCCATACTTTGATTGAAACAATCGCACGGTGCCTTCAGAAAAATCAACTGGAAGATATGCATCTATTCCTAAATCGTTTGCGCCATCTACTATTGCATCAGTAGCATCATCTTCAGTTGCTTCGAAAACTCTTGTTAGAACCCATTGCAAAAAATTGTTCCCTTTTTCTACTTCACTCTGAGCACTTTCTGCATATTCTTTAATACTGTTACGTATGTTTTGCACAAATCCTTCAAGTGGTTGTCCATTTGTAGTCTGAAACAAAATTGGACGAGCACCTGGGATGTATTCCAATAGACCATTGGTTCTGTCTGCCAAACTATGATGATTAGAAAATCCGGTATTTAGAAAGGCTGGTTATTATGATATAATCATGACAAAGGTGAGGAAGGGATTCGAACCCCTATAGATTCGCTCTGCAGGCGAACGCATAGCCGCTCTGCCACCTCACCGCAGTCAAAAAAGCTCCTGATGAACAATTAAATCTTTTAGGTTTAGAATTTTGCAAATGGTTTTGCAGCCAATCTGACATCTTCTGCTTTGACTGTCTTTCTTCCCGCATGAATCGACATATCTACTGCACTTTTGGCTATGGCAGTACCGATTTCTTCCAATATCCTCCTCAATTCATCTGCAGATTCATCACTTACTCTTTCTGCACCTGATTTTTTTAAAATACGATACATTGCAGAAAGGCCAAATTCCGAGGCTGTCATAAAGTGGTTTTTCTTATCTGTGATAAAAGACTTCGAGTGGAAAAAAACCTACGCACAAATCGATTTCTACAGACTATTTTAAGGAGAAAATTATAGGCATGTTATGAGCTGGCTTACAGATGCACACATCCATCTTTCTGATAAGGAGTATTCACAAGACATACCATTCATTATTACAAGTATGGAAAAGACGAAGATACGTGCATGTTGCGTATCGATGGATCTTCATACTTCAGAAAAAACACTCGATCTTAGCAAAAAAACCAAACTTGTATTACCCTTTGTAGGCATTCATCCAGAAAAAGCTAACGATGATTTAGAACCTGTTGTTGAATTGATCGAAAAAAATTCTAGTCAAATTACGGGAATTGGCGAAATTGGTCTTGACAAAACATATGTTTCAAGTCAAGATGGTTTCAAAAGACAAGAAACGGTATTTCATAAAATGCTTTCAATTGCTGAAAAACTACATAAACCTGTTTCAATTCACTCACGTACTACACTAGATGAAATACTTTCTATTCTGCCTTCATATTCGATTCCTGGAGTGCTTTTGCATTGGTTTGCTGGTAGTAAAAAACAACTAAAGACAACAATGGAACTTGGATGTTATGCTTCTTATGGACCTGCTATGATTTATGCAAAAGATAAACAAGCTTTGCTTTCAGAAACAAACAGAGATAAAATACTTGTAGAAACAGATGGTCCTGTACGATTTTCACGATGTTTTGCAATGAAAACTGCTCAAATCACTTTTCTTCCAAGTGTTGTGTTTTGTGCATCCAAAGTCTTGAACAAAACATACGATGATCTTTCATGTGAGATTGAACAAAACTCCAAGCGCTATCTGGGTGTATAGGTATAAAAAACCCTACATCCAATCGAAGACGTGAACAGAATCAAACGAATTTCGACAGAAGTCATGGATTTACATAAATCTAGATTCGGAACTGATTTTGTACAAAACAAAAAGGCACTAGATGATGTAGCTATAGTTAGATCAAAAGGCCTCAAAAATGAGATTGCAGGTTACATAACTACATTCATCAAACGCGAAATTGAAGAACAAAAAGAAAAAGAGGCTCAGGCCATCCAAGAGACTCAATCTGTTAATGAAACAGAAGAACTACAAGAAGAAGAGATACTTAACTAAATTATTAGTTCTCAATCTAAACAAAATTCAATATAAGGCAAAAATCAATTTTAGAACAAATGATAACAATTAATCTCCTTGGTGGAGCAAAAAAGGCTCTTTCAACAGACAAACTAAAATTTGAAAAAGATAATTCCACAATCTCTGAACTTTTAGTTTTTCTTCAAACACAAATACCAAAAAACACACATGCTTTAGACGTCAAAAATATACTAGTTGCTGTTAATGGAGTTGATTCTTCAACTCTCGATGGTTTTGAAACAAAGATCAAAGATGGAGATACTGTAAGCATAATTCCTGTAATACATGGTGGCAGTCAAAGAATACAGTTTCAGATTTTTAATGACAACATAGAGCTTATAGGAATAAAACACGTTGACGATCCAATAGGTTTTCTTGATGATTTACGTAAAAAATATCCTGATCTAGTAATTCAGGGCATAAGATCGTGTTTTGTACTTGGCCCAAATCATGCTAAAAAGATTATTGCAATATCACGAGCAGCACAAAAAGATAGAATCATGCTCTCAAATAAAATTGAAACAGACATTTTGATGCGATTTGCATGTACAAAACAGATTAGTGAAGCCATAAAAAAGATTGGACTACAAAGGAAACAAGATTTTATTTTAATAGTGATTGGAAGGAAACAATCACTTAACAAATTGTTTTATGAGGTAAGAACTCATTTGAAATCAAATTTGATTTCAATAAAAAATGTCGTCTTTCTAAAAAAAGAATTTAAAATATCAAAAAAACAATTAGATGCTGTAATATCAAATACGCCATTAGAAGATCTGCTTGCAGAAAAAGCAGCAATTCTATTCAGATAAACTGCGCTTTACTTTCTGTGTACTTAGAATATCATCCTCTCTTAGGATTGCAATTCCTGTTCTCTTACCAAGTATTTCTATTAGTATTATCCAATCAAATTTCTCAAGTGATACCTTGTTCTGAATTTTGTCTGCAATTTCACTTATGATTTCACTAGTAGGAATTTCAGAATGCCTTTTTTCTACTGTGATTCTGTATGTATCATGTAGCTGCATTACAATGACATGATTGAGAACAGAATTTACAATGTCTTCTTTTTTTGTATAGACTGTATCATGTAATGGTATGACTCTTAGGCAATATCTTATCAACCACGGTTCATCCAGTATCTTTTCTCGAATCTTTTTTACAACCAGAAATGGATCAAGTGAAGTTGTAGCCGTAAGAATTCCAGATAGTTCAGATATTTCGACTGTTGCATTAGGATCTCCAAACTCTTCTAGAATTTCTGACATTTCTTCGGCAGCTTCAGACTCAAGATGTCTACTAGATGTTATAATCAGATTCAAAGGGAGTTGATAATCTCCTCTTTTGTTATCTTTCCTTGTCTTGATATCCTCAAAATTCCATCTTTTACTTCAACAATTGTTGAACTCACAGAATTTGAAATTGTGCCACCGTCCAAGAAAACATCATATCCAGAAAAATTTTCTTGAACCTTTTTTGAATCAGAAAAAGCTGGATGTCCAGAAAAATTCGCACTAGTGCCAACAATGAGTTTACACTCTTTTAAAAGTGCCAAAACACATGGGTGACTTGGTACACGAACAGCTATCTTATCATTCAAATTCATTGCTTTTTTTATTTCATTGTCTTTTAATTTCAAAACTAAAGTTACTTGACCTGGCCAGAACCTGTCAGCTATCTTACTTGAAATATCATCAAAAACAGCTATTTTTGAGACTTCTTCCTTAGAATATCCTAGTACTGGTAATTGCTTTGATTCTTTTCTCTTCTTTATTCGGAAAATTGCTTCTACTGCTTTTGCATTTCGTGGATCGCAGCCAATGCCATAAACAGTATCTGTAGGAAATACTACCACACCGCCATTTTTTATTGTAGTTGCAGCTAGATTGATTCCATTCTGATCGCAAGCAACTATCACAATTTTTCAAGTAGTCATTAGTAAATTATGTTTTGTTATTGAAAATGATATAAGATTGATTGTTGTAGTATGTTGCATGGATATAGAAATTCAACAATGTCAATGCCCGCCAGGATCTGAAACCTATGTAAATGAAGATGGCATGGACATATGCGTTTCTTGTGGCGGTTGGGTAGCACCATCATAAGAGTTTGTTGAAAAGAATTGCCATGCACAACAGCGGTACTGTGAAGATTGTTTGAAATACAGTGTATTCAACATATGGTTATTCTTGTCAAATAAAACATGGAAAATTCTGAATCATAACTAAATCTTTAATAGTAAATCGGCTTTTCTTACAGCCGATGTCAGACGAGCCCGATAATGGTTTTGAAGATGATTTTGACGACGATGTGGAAGATGAAGAAGACGAAGAAACAGAAGATGATTAATACTAAATTCTCAGACCAAAGTTGTCTGCAAATTCTCTAAATCCACGGTAAGCCTGTAAAAATTCTCTTCCTCTATCACTTATCTTATACTTGCATGCTCTATCCGAACTTCTCTGTTCTAGCAGACCTTGTTGCACGAGCATCTCTAATATTTTAGAGAGTCTTACATGAGAAACGTTTGCCTTGCGGATTAGATAAGTGACACTTGCTCCCGATTCATCTGGAGCTTCATCTCTAGTAGTAGCTAGAATGTCTCCTATGATACTCATGTGGGTTCTATATACTGCCGCCAAATTTCATCCCCGTGAGTGGCATTTTAGAAACTGGAACAAATAGGGCACCCAAGCCCGCTATCTTGGTAGATATTGAGACATAGTAAAGAACCGATTGAGGAAACACAACGGAATACCATCCTAGAAATTCGCCTAAAGCAAGAAGGCCAAGGCCTGAGGCCACAAAAACCGTACTGCTTTTCTTGTTCTCCATATACGATAGAATTGTCTCTATTGTCCCATATATCAATAGGATAAAAGAAATTGACCTTATAATATGCTCAATTGAATTTCCTGGGATGACAAAAAGTGGTACTGCTATAGTTCTGAAGTATCTTGATTTTGGAAAAAATGCCTTGATGCTGTGAGAAAAAGCTATGAAAAAATATCCCACTGTCTGAATGCCTATGCCTAAGGTCTGAATCCATGGTTCTATGTCGCCAGATTTGATAACAAGGGATTCTGTCAGAAATCCTGCCCCTACTACACCAAAGCCTATGCTTATTGACAGAAAGGCAATCGTCAGTCTGAAAAGAGTAGGACTGCCTGTATTCTTAAATCCAGTATAAGATAAAATTCCGATGACGACTCCTACTAGAAAACCTATCAGGTTCAAAATGATCTCAAATATGAATTGCAATAACCTCAGTCTCTTTAGAAATTAATTAAATCTTACAGGTAATTTTTTTCTACCAATCGTCAAGAGTTCCAGCTTTTGTGCCCTCTGTACTACCAACATAATCTCCTAAAATGTCAGAATATGTGGAGTCTTTGTATGCAATGATTTTCACATACTCGCCATACGTCATATCAAGGGAACAAGGATCGCATCTTACAAAAGAAAAGTCATCAGCAAGATGTGCTATGCCATCGCATTTTGGGCACTTTATCTTCATGGTTTCCTTACGTCTTGCACTGTAATATTCTTTCTTAAAAAAAGATTAAATGACTATGCTTAATTGGGTTTGTTATGGTAAGAACATGTACAAAGTGTAAAAAAGAGATTCCAGATGATGAGAATCTTGATCCCGTTGCAGCAAATTATCCATGTTGTAATACGTGCTGGAACGAATGGAAAACCTATAGGGTTATGGTCATGAATGAGATGAAACTTGACATGTCACTTGCAGACCATAGGAAAGTTCTCAAAAAATACGAGAAAGTCTTTGTGGGTGTTATGACTCCTGACGGAAATGTAGTCAATTATGCTGATGAAAATCAGAGAAAGCCTGAAAAGCCACTTTAAATTCCAAATTCTCTTTTAGCTCTATCTGGTATTATTAGATATAACATTCTCTTACTATTTTCATCTAACGATGATAATATTTTTTTAACAGAATTGGAAATTATATTCTTTTGTTCTTGGCTCAAAGAGAAATAAATTTCTAAAACTCCGTCTAGATTAAACAAAATAAGTTTCTGTGGGTTGGATATGATCGCTGTAACATAACTTGAAAACATAGAAGTTCTATGTTCTTCGGAAAGACTGCTTAGAATTTCAAGCCATGTCTTAAATAATCTTGCAAAATTATCAAATGGTATAGTCGGTCCAGCAGCTAATGCATTATTAATTACTTCAGCTTTATCTGGTACAGACATTGAAAAAAATTCCATTAGTCTTTTTTTCAAAATAGGTTTTCTTAGAAAATCTGGAAGACTTGCAAGTGACACTATGATGTTTCCAGCATAATTCGGTTCTGACATAAGCTTGGCACTTACTTTCTTTGTTAAAATTGTATTGCCACAATTTGGCTTAAATATATGCAGCTGTGAGTTCTTGTATGCCATCTATGGTTGTTGTTGGAGGATTCTTTGGTGATGAAGGAAAAGGAAAAATAATTTCATATCTTGCAATAAAAGACAATCCGACAATAGCTGTACGTGGTGGTGCAGGTCCAAACGCAGGGCATACCATAGAGCACGAAAATAAAAAATACAAAGTTAGAATGCTTCCAAGTGCCTTTTTGAATAAAAATGTGCGACTTCTAATTGGACCTGGAGTTGTAGTCAGTCCTGAGGTCCTTTTAAAGGAAATTGAGGAATTTGGTGTCTCTGATAGGACATTTGTCGATTCTCAATGTGGAATAATAGAGGAATCTCATAGAGCAACTGATTCTCAGGGTAGACTAAAAGATTCGATTGGTAGCACTGGTTCTGGCACAGGTCCTGCAAATGCAGACAGAGCAATGAGGACACTAAAGCTTGCAAAAGACATTGATTCACTTGCACTTTATCTTGAAGATGTTCCAAACTCAGTTAATTTTGCATTAGAAAGAAAGGAGAATGTTTTGGTTGAAGGAACTCAAGGAACTTTTCTTTCTTTATGGCATGGTACATATCCATACGTAACATCAAAGGATGTTACTGCATCGGGAATATGTTCTGATATTGGACTAGGGCCAAAAAATGTAACAGATGTAATGGTAGTTTTCAAATCTTATGTGACTCGAGTAGGGACAGGTCCTCTCAAAAATGAACTTTCTTCCGAACAAACTAAAACAAAAGGATGGCAAGAAGTGGGAACAGTGACAGGACGTGCAAGAAGAGCTGCGGAATTCGATTTTGATCTTGCAAAACGAGCGATTATGTTAAACAGTGCAACACAGGTAGCTATTACAAAACTTGATGTTCTTTATCCAGAATGTTCTCACATGAATTCATTTGTAGATCTAAGCTCGCCTGCAAAACATTTTATCAAAACAATAGAAGACCAACTCAAAGTACCTGTAACAATAATTGGTACTGGTCCTGACGTAAATGATATAATTGACAGACGATAAGATCAAAAATAAGACTGGCTACCTTTTAATGGGGTATTTTTCGCAAGAAGATCGTGGCAAAACTACCTCATTATGTTGAAGTATCAGATAGAATTGAATTCTCAAGATTAGTATGTGCTTTAGAAAGGGTTCCGCGTACATCATTTTCATTTGAACACGAAGGTAATCATGTACTTGCCGTACAGATGGATCTTATTAAAGAAAGACCGATAATCTATTTTGCACGCGAAGGAAAAAGCGGTCACTATATCTCATATGGCTTTAAGGCTGGAAAGGAAGACTCTGATATAATAAATACCATAACAAATCCTACCTACCTATATTCACCAATTGTTAGAGTAAAAACACTCCCGTCATCACTAAAACAAGAAACAAAAACCGAAGAACTGAATTATTACGAACCGCTTGAACTAGAAGATCTTGAAAGTTTAGTAAAACTAAGCTATGGATTTGAAGAAGCACCATTCCCACTTTTCGCTTTTCCAAATGATGACAAATGGATGGTTGGAGTCTTTATGAATTTTAACGAATCAGACGAAGTGTCATACTTCTGTTATGTGACTCTTGACAAAGAACCACCAAATCCTTTCTTGAAATATTCTAGCCAGAATGGAGTAGAACCATCATTTACTCCATCTGTAAGTGAACATGGATATTCTTACCTTAAGGTAATAAAGCTAAAAGATAAGCATCCACTAGTCAAGCTATGAATTTTAGAAATAGAATAAAAAAATCATCTTCTGGTAAAAGTAAGATAATACTTGCAAATGATCTTGATCACAAATCTGTAGAAAAACTTGAAAGTGTTACAATAAAAAATATCAAAACACTAAACGAGTTTCTATGTGCAATTAAATTTAATTTTCATCTAATCTTACCGCTTGGAGTCAAGAATCTCAAAAAAATAAACAAAGTTGCACATGATGTGGGTTTACAGACTATTGCAGACATTAAGCTAAATGATATTGGAAACACAAACATGATTGCAGCAGAAAGATTATGGGAATCAGGCTTTGATGCTATAATTGTAAATCCAATAATGGGTCCTGAAAATCTTGAGACTTTGATCTCATCTGCTCACAAAAGCAATAATGGGATCATTTCTCTTGTTCACATGAGTCATCCCGGCGCAAAACTAGGCTATGGTCTCTCAATAAAACATTCTGAAAGTAAAAAACTATCAAAACTTCATGAATTATTTCTTGAATGGTCTCTTTCTTTGAAAACTGATGGTATAGTTGTAGGTGCTACAGATCCAGAAATCATAAGAACATGCCACAAAAAAACAAAAGGTAAATGTGAGATTTATTCTCCAGGTGTAGGCACACAAGGTGGGGATCCAAAAAAAGCTCTGGCATCTGGTGCAAATTATCTTATTGTTGGTAGAACTATTTTCAACGCAAAGTATCCAGTAAAGGAAGCTAAAAAACTACAAGAGCTAAGTATTGAATCCTAGTTTTTTTATTTTATCCATTATGTTTTTGGCATTTTTGTAGGTTAACTTCTTTATAGCGTCATCAAAACTAAGCCATACAAATCCTAGATGCTCATGAGAAATTTTTACATCAATAGTTTCTGTTTTTGCCAAGAAAAAAATAACTTCTTTGTGAACCAAAATACCATCACGTTGATAATGATATTCTATTTTGTCTTCAAACCCATCAATAAATTCTACATCGGCGATGCCTGTCTCTTCTCTAATTTCTCGTACTACTGTCTGCTGAAGAGTTTCTTCGTCTTCTATATTTCCCTTGACAAAATCCCAATGTCCAGAAGGATAATTTAGAAGGAGAAAAATTTTTCCAGAATCAGTTTCATTAAATAATACTGCACCAGCAGATCTTTCTTCGATCATTATTTAGAAAAAACTGTTCTACTAAGTATGCGTTTCTCTTATTTGCCAAGTCTTCTGGTTCTTTTCTGAAATGTTCTAATAGCACGCATGAGATCTATTTTTCTAAATTCTGGCCAAAATACGTCCATAAATACAAGCTCACTGTAGGCACTCTGCCAAATCAAGAAACCACTTAGTCTTTTCTCACCTGATGTTCTCAATATCATATCTGGAGAGGACTGAGGTAAGTGCGAGGTATACAAAGATGATTCTATGACTTCTTTATTTATAGAATCTACATCAAGTGAGCCGTCTTTAATCTTTGTAGCAATTTTCTTTATTGCATCAACTAACTCATTTTGTCCCCCATACGCTATAGCTATGTTTAGATAATGTGTATCGTAATCTTTTGTTACATCTTCTAATTTTTTTAAGATCTCTTTAAGTGATTGAGGAAGAAGTTCAACTCGTCCAATTGCTTTTACTCGCATCCTATTTTTGTGTATTCTGGGATCGTTGTACAGCTTTTCCAATCTTGCCTTGATTAATTCATATAGATAATGAAGTTCCTCATCATCACGAGCTAAATTCTCCGCTGACAAAACATAAAGTGTAATAATTTTTATTCCTAATTCTTCACACCAATCAAGCAAGCTTTCAACAGCATCTGCTCCTAGAAAATGACCATTTTCCTTTACAATAAGATTTTTTTTTGCCCATCGGCGATTTCCATCCAATATTATTGCAATATGGTTTGGGAGAGGTCCATTTCTGATCTCTTTTTCAAGTTTGTTCGAATAAATGCTATAAAGGCCAGAAAGATTCAATATTTTTTCTTTTATTCCGATAATACTTCACCGCCCTTTTTCTTTCTATATTTGCGGAAAAGCACAGTGGCGGATATGAGTATTGCGGCTAATCCAAGCAAGAATGGCGGAAGAAGACTAAATGGGCTCTCATCCTTTGTCATGATGTTTGTAAATTGGAATACAATAGGATAAAGCGACACTAGCACAATTATACGAAGTACATCTGTTACTGATCTTAAACTTCCCTTAAACCAACTAGTTAGTAATGTCCCTCCGAATATGCATCCTATGCCCATCCAAAGGAAAGGCAACGCTCCTGCGAAAAAGAGACCAAGAATTACTTTGTTTGTTACTGTACTCAATACATCTGGTTGATCTTCAATAAGAGTAGGATTTATTGCGTTGATTCCAGTTGGTATTGAAACTAACATCAAGAGAGCACCTGCTACTAATGTGAATATCCTGATGAATCCAGCAGGTGTTGGTTTTATCCATTGTGACCAAGTTCTATCAACATCAAAAGCTCTGATAAGAAATGCCCCACCAAGTATACTTAATAAGATTGCAGAAATTTCTTTTGTGATTCCAAATATAGATGCAATTCCACCAATGACAAGTAAAATACCTGGCACACCAAGGAAAAACTTGGAATATCTGGTATCAAATACAACTGCACGCAAATATCTTCCCAATACAGCATAAGAATATTCTACACTTCTACTGACTCGCATTACAACTCTGCGAACTGAAACAATGGGTAAAACATTTTGAATTATTGGTATGACACTTTCATCATCTTCACCATCTGAAACGATGACAGCCCCACTTGCTACAAATTTTTCCATCACCGATCTTACTTGCAAAACTATTTTTTCATCAGCTTGAACTCCTTTGTTCGCTGTTCCAGCTACAACGATCACTTCTGCCTGGTATCCTTTGCTGACAAGATCCTCATATGTTTTTACTGCTGCAAAAATTGAATTAGAATCTGCATCTTCAGGATCTTCTAACGCAAGTCTTTGTGCAGCTTCAATGCATGCATTTCTACCAACAACAGGTGTTAAAACTCCAGCCTTTTTTCCAATATCATCATCTCTATCTACACAAATTACAAGTAGTCTACTCGTTTTAGTTTCAGTAATTCCTCTTTCTAACTTATCTTCTTTGACTGACATTATTCTATTAGAAAAACTAACTACGTTCCCATTAATTAATTTACTAAGTTCCATAGTAAGCCTGTTCTTATCAAAAAACTTGACTTACAAATAATAATCGTAATCTTATGGTTTTGTCTCATCAACTTTGAGAGCAAATACCTCTGATTCTTTTTTCAGAACATCTAATCTCTCAAGGTTCTCTTTGATGTCACTCGAGTTACCTTCCTTGATCTTGTTTGCCAAGACCATTGTTTCCCTCAAGTAATTGTTGTAACTTTTGAGAGATTCACCGTAGTTTAGATAGCTCTCATGCCATTCTTGCGGAGCTTCGCTTTCTATAAGTTCGATTATCAAAGCATTGATTTGTGAGGTGGAAGCTTTGGCTCTCATGATAAAGTTGTCTGGACTAACTGTTCCAGCAAGCATTTCCTGCAAATCTGTCTCAATTTCATCAGCTATGACTTTTTGTTTTGTCTGTATGCTCTCAAGATGAGCTTTAAAATCGGAAACTACAAAGCTGGAATCTTCCTTTTGTGGAATGAGCCATATAGAGAAGCTTACGCCTGTAATTGCAGCTAATATTACTATTGTAACAATAATACCTCGTTTTTTTGCCAACTCACCTCAATCTCATCGAGACGGTTAAAAGCATACTGAAAATCGATCAATTTTACATTTACTACTCACAAATCATCTATTTTCTATTAGTTGGATCATTTACTCATTAGAAATACCAAAAAATTGTAATATTTTATAAAATTTATGCATGTGTTGACCATGCCATAAATTATAAAATTCAACACGCCTCCAGCGTGTAGTGAAATAATTTTTACATTTCCTTCCTAAATACAACTTCATTCGTAAAAGTATGAAATGACACAAGCGTACTGTGTAAAATGCAGGAAGAAAGTCGATATTACAAATCCAAAAGAAGTTAAGCTAAAGAACGGACGACCTGCAGTAAAGGGCACATGCCCAAAGTGTGGCACTAACGTCTTCCGAATAGGAAAGCCTTAGAGGACCACTCTCTTCTTTTTTAATTAAATCCATATAGGGCACACCTAAGAAATTCTATTGTTGGTAAAGTCAGAATACGAGAAACTCTTAAAGAAAATCCAAGACAAGATTTCAGAAAATAAAAGTTCAGGTCCTAGGTTTGAACTTCCGTCTGTAGATATTATGTGGCAAGGAAATAGAACATTCTTCCGTAATTTTGCCGAATTTCCAAAGATCCTACGAAGGGATCCTGATAAGGTTCTTCAATATCTGTCAAAGGAATTTGCTGCTCCTGCTCAGTTGGCAGGTGATAAAGCCGTCTTTGTAGGAAAAAGAGATCCGCACGATTTCACAGCACTTCTAAACAGGTACGTAAAAGAATACTTGGAATGCCCATCATGTAAAAGTCCAGATACTAGGGTAGAAAAGTTAAACAGGCTTACTTTTCTTGTTTGTGAAGCATGTGGAGCAAAATCACCACTAAAAGGCACCTACGCATAAATGTCATTTGCAGTTAAAACAATAACCTACCAACAAAATCTCATGCTAAATATCTGTGATACCGATCTTGTAGGTAGAACCATTAAAAAAGAAGATTTTTCATTGAACATAAGTAAAAGTTATTTTGCTGATCGTTTTGTCGAAAAAGCTGAAGCAGAAGAACTTTTGAAAAACTATGCCATCATAAACTTGGTTGGAAAGGAAACAATTTCGCTATCAATAAATCTTGGGATAGGATCATTAAAAGGTGTTAAAGAAATAGATGGTGTTCCATTTCTTTTGATTTTCAAATTCTGAAACAGCACAATTATATGTGTTCAGACAGAAATAATTTTTGATCGATGTGGGAAAGCGAAAAGTTTTAAACGAGAGTGAACTAAAAGAAATGAAACTGCCAGGTGAAGGAGAACTTCTTGGCAGAGTTATAAAACTTTTAGGCAGTGATCATATTTTGGTAAAATGTACTGATGACAAAACCCGTATGGGAAGAATACGGGGAAAACTAAAACGAAAAATCTGGATCCGTGATAACGACATAGTTACAATTGCACCATGGGATTTCAAATCAGATGAACGAGGAGATATCACATGGAGATATACCTTATCGCAAGTTGACTGGCTAAAAAATAACGGACATCTACCAAAAGACTTTTGATTCTCCCGCAAGCGATTTTACTTAGTAGATTTAATCTTAAATGTTGTCAGACGAACTTGGAAAAAAATTAGAAAAACGCATAGATCGTGATATACTTGCAAAAGAAAGGCGAGGAAGATCAGAAAAAGGTGTCTTTGATAAAAGCAAGGTCATGGATGACGTCCTAGACAAATCCACTATGATGACCCTGTCCAAGTTGATAAATTCTGGCATTATATCATACGTTAATGGAATAGTTGGTTCTGGTAAGGAATCCAAGATGTACTGGGCGGTGGATGCTGATGGAAATGATGTTGCTCTTAAGATATATCTAGTAACAGCCTCAACTTTCAAAAAAAGACTCCCCTACCTTGTAGACGATCCACGATTTTCCCGAATAAAAAAGGGCACAAGAAACATGGTGGAGCTTTGGGCACAAAAGGAATTCAGGAACCTGACACAATGTGTTAAAAGTGGTATTCCCGTAATAAAACCAATTCATGTTCTAAAAAACGTCTTGATACTCGAATTTGTAGGAAAAAAAGGTACTCCAGCAAAAACCCTCGTAGAAACAGAAATTGATGAAAATGACTATAAAGATGCAATTTCAATCATTTCACAGCTTTATAAAAAAGCTAAACTTGTACATGCTGATTTTTCAGAATACAATATTTTTAAAACAGAAAATGGCTTGATTCTTTTTGATCTAGGATCAGCTGTTGACATAAGACACAAAAATGCAAAAGAATTTCTTGAAAGAGATATTAAGAATATATCCAGATTCTTTGTTAGAAGAGGCTTGACTGTGGAAAACCCATCTGATATATTTGCGAGGATAACACAATGAGTTTTGAAAAATCTGTCTTAATACCGCTTGATAGAATCGGCGCACTTATTGGTAAAGCTGGCAAAGTCAAATCAAAAATTGAAAAAATATGTTCTGTTAAAATTATAGTAAATAGTGAAACAGGAGAGATTATGGTAGGTGGTATGGGAACAATAGAAGAAATGTTTCCGTTCAAAGCAGTAGAAATTGTAATGGCAATAGGTAGAGGATTCTCTCCTGAAAAAGCAATGAGACTTTTGCAAGGTGAAAACGCATTACATGTTATAGACTTGCGAGAATTTGCTGGTAAATCTTCATCTAATATTGAAAGGATAAAAGGAAGAATAATCGGAGAAGGTGGTAGAGTGAGACAAAATATAGAGGATCTTAGCGGTGCTAATATCTCAGTTTACGGCCGCACTGTGGCAATAATTGGTGAAGGAAACCAACTAAAAAATGCTGTAGATGCAATCTCTGCACTCTCTAGTGGAAGCATGCATGGCGCAGTCTACAATGATCTACAGGAAGCAAGGCGTAGAGAAAAACTAGAGAGAATGCAATTATGGGAAAATGGAAATGTCTTCGATTAAAGAAACTTTTAGTCAGATCTCACCAAGTGAGTTCTTTTATAGAAACAGAGATCTCGCAGGATTTAGCAATCCTACAAGATCACTTTACACATCAGTCCGTGAATTTGTTGAAAATGCTCTTGATGCATGTGATCAAAAAGGCGTCCTGCCAGATGTTCATCTTTCAATAAAGGCAGTAGACACAGAGCAACCAGATCCGAAATCATACATTCTTTCAGTAAAAGACAATGGTCCTGGAATTGAACCAAAACATGTACCGCTTGCATTTGGAACTGTCCTTTATGGTTCAAAGTTTGGACTGAAACAAGCAAGAGGTATGTTTGGACTTGGCGCAACAATGGCAATACTTTATGGTCAAATTACAACAAACAAACCAGTTACAGTAAAAAGTTGTGCAGATGGAAAAACGCAAGATGAATTTGTGATGTTACTTGACATCCAGAAAAACAAACCAATCATACAAAAACACACAACAAAAGAAGCTTCAAAGACTGGACTTTCTGTCAGCATTATTTTAGAAGGAGATTATTCAAAAGCTGGAATAAAAATTCGCGATTATGTAGCACAAACATCTCTGATTACCCCCTATGCTTCTATAACATTTGAAGAACCAAGTGGTGAAAAATTCCATTATCCAAGAATTGTAAAAGAAATGCCCACGCCACCAACAATCATCAAACCACATCCACATGGAATTGATGTTGAGACAATTAGAAGAATGATGGTTGATACGCATTACCAGATTCCAGTAGTTGACAACAAAATGATAGCCAAAGTTAGAAGCGAGTTGGGACTGCAAAAAAAGAATCCAAATTCTAAGGTAATTTTAGAAAAAGCGCAAAAGAAATGGTCCGGACTTTCACGACCAGTTAGAATTGTTATTGCAATGATATCTTTTCTTGACATGGATTTTGAAAAGCTAAGTAAGATTCGTATTGATGATCTTGACGTTCCAAATAAAAAACTTACATACTGGGATTTTGGAGACTCTCAATTACACGTAATAGAACTTGATCCAGAAACCCCCTACTACAAACAGATTGCAAATACTGTAGCTGGCGATACACTGCATAGTTTTCTAACAAAAAGATTCCAAAGAGTTGGTCCTACAACTGCCAATAAATTTGCTGAATTTGCCAAGTTCAAACCTGAAAAAAGAATAGGCAGTATGACAAACGAAGACCTTGTTAGATTAGCTGATTCACTGCAGAAGTTTGAAGAATTTCTGTCACCAGATCCAAGCTGTCTTGCTCCACTGGGAGAAGAACCACTATCAAAAGGCATAATGAAATTCTTTAATCCAGAATTTGCTTCTGTTATACAACGCACTGCATCTGCATATTCCGGATTTCCATTTATTATTGAGATGGGAATAGCATATGGAGGAGATATTCCACCAAAAGGACTTCAAGTATATCGTTTTGCAAATAGAATTCCACTTCTTTATGATGAAGGAAGTGACGTAGTCCTCAAAGTTGTAAATGAAGTGGATTGGAGTAGGTACAAGATTAAAGGTGATCCACCACTCGTTATAGTCTCTCATATCTGTTCCACTAGAATACCATACAAAACTGTAGGAAAAGAAAACGTAGCAGACAGACCAGAAATAGAACGCGAGCTTAAAAACGCCTTACAATATTTGGCAAGAAAACTTGCAGTACATATGTCACGACAAGGA
>Ga0209521_10001301_pt1 | contig 20351 bp, 22 predicted proteins | sample Rifsed19ft4_FD_184016 | JGI IMG/M metagenome (GOLD analysis project Ga0209521, IMG submission 184016) | Soil microbial communities from Rifle, Colorado, USA - sediment 19ft 4 (version 2) | ecosystem: Environmental > Terrestrial > Deep subsurface > Rock core/Sediment | place: Rifle, Colorado...
GTTTTCTGGTAGATACAACCCCGCATGCAATCATTGCAAATACGGTGGCCGGTACCGGGACACATGGGATTATCGATTGTCACCAGAGCCAGTGCGCCGATATTATCACCCTGCCGTTTCACGACATGCATCTCCGATATCTTCTCACCTAATGGACAGCCGATGATGGTGACACCCAGGGCATTGGTCTTGTAGTCCCCGCCACGTTTGTTGCGCATGCCCTTCGAACAGGAATCAGTGTCCCGGTCGTGACAATATATACAGTGGTCCACCTCATACAGTACTTGTCGTTCAATAAAGCGTGGATCCGTCAGGGCAAAACCGTCACGGCGCCGATATTCCCCGGCCGGTGCTGTCCAGGTAGTAAAACCTTCCCGTTGCCGGGTTTCATGATGGACCAGATGTTTAATATCAGTTTTCCGGGGTGTCTTGAAGCTCATCCATCCTGAAATAATTTTATTGAGTTCCGGGTCATTGAGCGCTGCATAACACCAGCGTTGGACAGCTTCCAGCAACACATCGGTAAATTCAGCAGGTTCCTGTTTTGCCAAAGCTGCAGCGAACGCTACTTTGCTTTGCGGGTCAGCTTCAAGCCGTTGCCGGAGAGTGTTTACCTCTGAATCCGCATCATTTATTTCAGCCGGCTTGCCCCTGGCCAGTGCCCGGTAATGATTGGAAAGCCGGGCCAGCCTGGAGCCCACCCGGCAGAAAGCATGTTCCAGATCTGTGTCAGTGGCCGTTTCCGGAAAGGCAATTCTTTTTAACAGATCAATATCACCCTGAATCTTTTTTATATCCCACCGGGTGATATCCGCATCCTTGAAGCGGGCCTGAATTTTCTCAATGATTTCGTTGCGAAAAACAAAGATTGTTTCGACTTCATCCCGGATGGCCGATTGTTGATTGGCACGTTCTGCTTCGACATGAAACAACCGTGCAACAAATTCCCCCACATGCGGCGCCAGACGCACCAGAAGATCAGAGATGGCCTGCGGTGCCATCTCTTTACCGAGTGTATTTTTGTAAGTTTGATACTCGGCAAACAGTCCTGCATCCAGCACTTTGAGTGTGGTATCAAATACATTCAACAGGTCAGCCAGACGCGAAGGCTTATACAGATCAGCATAGCTGAAACCTTGAATTCCAAGGATTAAGTTATGGTCTTCTGCAATTCGATGCGATGCTGCCAATGTTCGTGCCTCGCTGGTAATTATTCAACGGTAACGTGGATGTAAAGCTCGGGGTTGATCAGGCCGCCAATTTAACGGACTCAACCTATAATTAAAAGTAATTATTATCCATATTTTTAGATTAATTTAGAATAACAAATTGCAATATCATTTTTTCACGGATCAGCAGTTGAGCCGTGCAAAAAGACCGCAGCTTATGGAATAAACCGGGGTAGTATTTTATTCGTCTACCTTGTCCCCGGGGGTTGTCAGATCAGGCTGGAGGCTCTGCTTTATTCTTTTTTTCCGTTGATTTTCCCCCACCCGAGGTTCCCGAACCGGGGTAAGGACTAAAGGGAAAAGGCCTGGTTTCTGACTGGAAAGTGACATAATCCAGTATCTGCAGTGCATACTGGGTCAGGCCACTGCTGAATTTTTCAAGTTGCTCATTCAATTTTCCGGTAATAACTTTTGTAACAAATTGAAATATTACCAGCAACCAGATGATCCCTATGAGAAAGTAAAAAATGACCCCAAAAATGATGATGAACAAGCCTCGCAACCAGGTATCCACATTTTTTACATTTTCTTTTACGTTCGCGTCCATTTTTCTACCCCCGTTAATTATTTTATAAGTAATAAAATCAATGCGTATCTGTACTGACAGTATATATACCAAAATTTAAAAAATCCGGGTAAATGCATTTACCCCGGCCATATCACGGTCAGTCTATCGTCTCTTGCTATCCTGCTACCGGTGACCACTCTGGCAGTCATACCGCCGTGATTCCTGACTGCATTATAACCCCCTCTGCCAAGATTCTCCTCCATTCTGGAGCAGGGATGGCAGTAACCGGTGCCTTCAAGTTCTGTTGCACCCAGGGTGAAACGCTGATCCTTGAGTACGGCAATATTGATGCCGGAGATCATCAGGTTGCGGCGTAATTGTGCCGGATAAACCGTTGCTAATCCGCATAATGATGCAATCACTGGCAGATGTTCGGCCTGAATCAGGGTGACCTGGCGCTCTCCATTTACAGTTTTACCGGCATAATGGTCACCCTCGATACCCTGCCCGATCAGAAGTACAGCAGTATCAAGTTCGACCATGTCATCCCGGTGTTGTGGGCGTATACCTAACCATTCCAGTCTGCCTGACTGCGCATGGCAAGACTGCAACTCTGTGAGCGTCTGGGTAATCGTAAGCGTCATAAATGATGATAATGTGGTAATCTTTAAGGTATCGAATTATAAACAAGATACCTCAAATGAAACCTGCCACCACAGAATCTTTAATCGAATTTCCCTGTGAGTTTCCAATCAAGGCCATGGGCCGGGCTGACGATGATTTCGATGCGCTGGTTGTCAGCATTATCCGCAGGCATTCTCCCGAATTCACAGACGCTACGGTCAGAAAACGCCTGAGCCGGGGTGGTAAATATGTTTCTGTAACAGTCACGATACAGGCACAAAGCCAGGAACAGCTCGATAAGCTGTATATGGAGCTGAATACTAACGAACAGGTATTGATGGCATTGTGACCATGCCGAACCGGATAAACATCAGGCAGTCAGGGCAAAGTGATTATCAAACGATCTATGAATCCATGGTGCGCTATACCCGTGAACGTGATGAGAATTCCCCGGATGAAATATGGTGCCTGCAACACCCGCCCGTGTTCACACTTGGTCTGGCCGGTAAAGAAGAACATATTCTGGCGGCCGGTGATATCCCGATCATCAGGACCGATCGCGGTGGCCAGGTGACCTACCATGGTCCCGGCCAGATGGTGGTTTATCTTTTGCTGGATCTGCAACGCAAGGGACTGACCATAAAACGCTACGTAGCGTTGCTCGAACAGGCCTTGATCGATATGTGTGCATTTCTCGGAATTAAGGCCATCCGCAAGGCAGGGGCGCCCGGAGTTTATGTCTCGGGCAAGAAAATTGCCGCACTTGGTATCCGGGTAAAACGGGGTTGCAGCTATCATGGACTCGCATTGAATGTGGACATGGACCTCGCACCGTTCCGGTATATTAACCCCTGCGGTTTTCCGGGATTAGAGGTGACACAATTGAAAGCACAGGGATGTCTGCTGGACATTAATGCAACCTTTACCACGCTACTGCCCTATCTGTTGAAACAGCTTGGCTTTGCTGAATATGAACAAACTCAAGATGTGGGTTTGAGCAACCCGGTGCAAACTTCGCAGGCAGCGTAAATGCTCTAATTAATGCGCAACGAAAACAGCAAACCAACCCGTGAACAGCGTGGTGAATTGAAGACACGCTTTCCGATCAGGGTCGTTTATGAAAACATCTCCCTGCCACGTAAACCGGTGTGGATCCGTGCGAAGGCGCCTACCGATCCGAAAGCGTTAAACCTTAAAGTATTGTTACGTGAACATAATCTGCATACTGTTTGTGAAGAGGCTGCATGCCCGAACCTGGGTGAGTGTTTCACCCACGGCACGGCCACCTTCATGATCATGGGCGATTTGTGCACACGCCGTTGCCCATTCTGCGATGTTGCCCATGGCCGTCCCAAACCGCTGGATAAAAATGAACCGGCCAATCTTGCCCATGCCATTCAATTGATGAAACTGCAATATGTCGTGATCACCTCCGTGGATCGTGATGACCTGAAAGACGGTGGTGCCGGACATTTTGCAGAATGTATCCGGAAGGTACGTGCAATGGTGCCGGCTATCACGATCGAGATACTCACACCGGACTTTCGGAAACGCGCTGATATCGCGCTGGCTATAATACAATCATCACCCCCCGATGTTTTTAATCATAATCTTGAAACCGTACCACGTTTGTACAGGTATGCGCGTCCCGGAGCGGTGTATGAGGGATCGCTGGAACTCATCAGGCATTTCAAGTCACAACATCCGGATGTCCCCACAAAGTCCGGCCTGATGCTGGGTTTGGGTGAAACCATCGAGGAAGTGAAGGAAGTGTTAAATGATCTCCGCGCCCATGATTGTGACTGGTTGACCATCGGCCAGTACCTGCAACCCAGCCGCCATCACCTGCCGGTGGACCGTTTTGTCCATCCGGATGAGTTTAATGAACTTGGTGACTATGCGCGTAACATTGGTTTTAAAAATGTTGCCAGCGGCCCGATGGTACGTTCATCGTATCATGCTGATATGCAGGCGCAGGGCGAAATAGTGGGAAGAGTCGCGGTCTGATGTAAATTGCTGAAATAATAATCAGCAATTGTTTTATTTATTCTTTAATATTTTTTTTACCTTGCTCTCAATACTGCCGCGGGCAAACTGCGTTTTGATTATTTCTTCCAGACCGAGCTTCGCAGCATCACGCACAATAGTCCCATCCTGTTGCTGGACAATGGCATAACCGCGATTGAGTGTCGCCAGCGGGCTGATGGCTTCCAGGGCGCGTTTGGCATTTGCCAGGAGGTTTTCAAAATGTTTCATGGAAAGCCTGATGGTACGCGTCATGCGTTGTTGTAACTGATGACAATGTGCCTTGTTCATTTTTAATGCGTGGACCGGATTGTTGTGTTGAAGAGCAAGGTTCAAATCTGCAAGTTGTCTGATATGAGTGCTCAAACCGGCCCGGACAAGATGGATTAACTGTGTGGAAAGACTGTCCAGACGCTGGCCGATCATTTGTATGGTGCGGACCGGATGCGGCAACCGTTTTTCCAGTTGATAAATGTTCTGCTTCAAATCACTGATCAGTATATTCATCAACCGCACCAGTTTTCTGTTTGCTTGCTGTAAATGCATTTTCAATTGCGCCTGGTCCAGACTGACGATCTCGGCAGCTGCAGAAGGAGTCGGTGCACGGTGATCGGCCACAAAATCTGCTATGGTGAAATCGATCTCATGGCCGATGCCAGTGACCACCGGCAGAGTACAATCAAAAACAGCACGGGCAAGATTTTCGTTATTAAATGCCCACAGATCTTCAAGTGATCCGCCACCACGTGCAAGAATCAATACATCGCATTCTTTTCTCCGTTCAGCCGTTTGTAACATGGAGATAATCTGTGCCGGTGCCGCTTCGCCCTGGACTGCAGTTGGGTAAAGGATAATATTTGCAAGCGGATAGCGGCGTCTGAGTACTGTGAGAATGTCGCGAATGGCGGCACCCGTAGGTGAAGTGATGATGCCGATGGTCCTTGCCATGTGTGGCACGGGCTTTTTATGTTGGTCATCAAAGAGTCCCTCCCTGAACAGGCGCTGTTTGAGTTCTTCAAAGGCGCGTTGCAGGGCGCCGTCGCCTACCGGTTCCATTCGTTCAACGATGAGTTGGTATTCACCACGATTTTCATACAGGCTGACATTGGCCTGGATCAAAACTGATACTCCGTTTTCCGGACTGAATTTCAGGGTACGCCGGCGGTTCTGAAACATGGCGCAGCGTACCTGTGAATACTGGTCTTTAAGGGAAAAATAGATATGGCCCGAGGCAGGTTGTGCAAGATTGGAGATCTCGCCCTGCACCCAGACCGAAGGGAAACTCCCTTCCAGAATGGCACGTACTTCACGGTTCAATCGCGTGACATTATAGATATCAAGCGCTGCGATTTCGTTGTCCTGAATGTTATCCATCAGTCTTTTGTGCTGTGAAAATACAGGTTTAAATAAAATAAACGTTGTTTACCCATCAGGGGGGTATCTCTATAATAACCGGTTACTCTAGAGACTGGTAAGAATTAAGCGATGCGCATTACCGAACAAGCCCTGACTTTTGATGATGTCCTGCTGGTACCCGCCTACTCGCAAGTTCTGCCACGGCAGGTCGAACTAAAGACACGGCTGACACGTAATATCACGCTCAATATCCCCATCATATCAGCCGCCATGGACACGGTGACTGAGGCCCGTTTGGCTATTGCACTGGCCCAGGAAGGCGGTATGGGTATTATTCACAAAAACATGAGTGCCGAGGCACAGGGCCTGCAGGTGCGCATGGTGAAAAAATTTGAAAGCGGCGTAATCAAGGATCCATTTACCGTGACACCGGATACCAGTATCCGGGAAGTGCTCGAATTGACCCGTGCGCATCATATTTCAGGTGTGCCGGTGGTTGAAGGTGAACAATTGCTGGGTATTGTTACCAGCCGTGATCTGCGCTTTGAAACACACTACAGCGATCCGGTAAAAAATATCATGACACCCAAGGACCGGCTGATCACTGTACAGGAAGATGCAGATGACCAGGAGATAAAGGCATTGCTGCACAAATACCGCATTGAGAAGGTGCTGGTGGTCAATGACAAATTCCAGTTGCGCGGCCTGGTGACTGTCAAGGATATCCAGAAGGCGCATGAATTTCCCAATGCCTGCAAGGACCGTGAAGTACAGTTACGTGTGGGTGCGGCTGTGGGTGTGGGTGAGGGTACCACAGAACGTGTCGAAGCCCTGGTCAGCGCAGGAGTTGATGTGATCGTGGTGGACACAGCTCATGGTCATTCACAAGGTGTACTTGATATGGTGCGTCTGATTAAAAAGAATTATCCCGATACAGAGGTCATAGGCGGTAATGTTGCCACCGCAGAAGGTGCGTTGGCCCTGGTTGAGGCGGGCGCCGATGCCGTCAAGGTGGGTATCGGCCCGGGGTCTATCTGTACAACACGCATAGTGACCGGTGTGGGCGTCCCCCAGATCACGGCTGTGATAAATATTGCACAGGCATTGAAAGATACAGATGTCCCCTTTATCTCTGATGGTGGCATTCGCTATTCGGGTGATATCGCCAAGGCGCTGGCAGCAGGTGCCAGTTCGGTCATGATAGGCAGTCTGCTGGCCGGTTCGGAGGAGGCACCGGGTGAGGTTGAACTGTTTCAGGGACGTTCTTACAAAACCTACCGTGGAATGGGGTCACTGGGCGCAATGACCCAGCAACATGGATCGTCAGATCGTTATTTCCAGGAAAATGACGAAATTGAGAAACTGGTGCCTGAGGGAATAGAAGGGCGCGTACCCTATAAAGGCAGCATGGGGGTAATCATCAACCAGCTGCTGGGTGGAATTCGTGCCTCCATGGGTTATACCGGATGCAAGAACATTGATGAATTACGCAGCAAGGCTTCATTTGTGCGTTTAACCAATGCAGGGGTGCGTGAAAGTCATGTGCATGATGTGTCGATCACCAAAGAAGCACCCAATTACCGGATAGATTAATAATCAGGGAGCGGGGATAAGGGATCAGGCAAAATCCTCAAAAATCTTTATTAACCAGGTACAGATCCCCGATCACTGAAACCCGATCCTCATCGAAATGAAAGACATCCATTCCGAAAAAGTACTGATACTGGATTTTGGCTCCCAATATACTCAATTGATTGCCAGGCGGGTACGTGAGGCGAGTGTGTACTGCGAAATCCATCCATTTGATCTGCCGGCTGATTCAATAAAAGAATTCAATCCCAGGGCCGTTGTCCTTTCCGGCGGACCGGAATCCGTGACGATAGCCAATGGTATCCGTGCGCCTGACATCATTTTCACGCTGGGTGTACCGGTGCTGGGGATCTGTTATGGCATGCAGACCATGGCAGAACAACTGGGTGGCAAAGTTGAATCATCTACTGTACGGGAATTCGGCTATGCTCAGGTACGCGCCCGCGGGCATTCCACATTGCTGCGCGATATACAGGATTACGCCAATGATCAGGGTCATGGCCTGCTGGATGTGTGGATGAGCCACGGTGATCGTGTCATTGTGTTACCGGATGGCTTCAAGGTGATTGCCTCTACTGGTAATGCGCCGATTGCGGGTATGGCGGATGAAACAAGGAAATTCTATGGTCTGCAATTTCATCCCGAGGTCACACATACACGGCAGGGCGCTGCCATCCTGGATCGATTTCTGCATGAAATATCCGGCTGTGATGCGTTATGGACGACAGCTAATATTGTTGAAGATTCGATTCGTGTGATCCGTAATCAAGTTGGCAAGGACAAAGTATTATTGGCGCTGTCCGGCGGTGTGGATTCCTCTGTAGTCGCTGCACTGTTGCATGAAGCAATAGGCGACCAACTGATCTGTGTATTCGTCGATAACGGGTTGTTGCGTTTGAATGAAGCGGAACAGGTCATGATCACCTTTGCAAAAAATATGGGGATTAATGTAATCAAGGTGGATGCAGAGCCCCGTTTTCTGAATGTATTGAGCGGAATAGAAGACCCGGAGGAAAAACGCAAGGCCATAGGCCGCGAATTTATTCATGTTTTCGAGGAGGAGGCCTACAAAATAAAAGATGTCAAATGGCTGGCACAGGGGACCATTTATCCTGATGTCATTGAATCTGCAGGCGCCAAAACCGGCAAGGCACATGTCATCAAATCCCATCACAATGTAGGTGGTCTGCCGGAAACCATGAAACTGAAATTGGTTGAACCTTTGCGCGAACTGTTCAAGGATGAAGTGCGTAAACTGGGCACACAACTGGGTCTGCCGCATCAGATGGTTTACCGTCACCCATTCCCGGGGCCGGGACTGGGCGTGCGTATTCTGGGCGAGGTGCGTAAGGAATATGTTGATATTTTACGCCAGGCTGATGCGATTTATATTGAAGAACTGCGCAAGCATGATTTATATGACAAGGTCAGCCAGGCATTTACTGTCTTTTTGCCCGTCCGTTCCGTTGGCGTTATGGGTGACAGCCGGAAATATGATTATATTGTGGCGCTGCGTGCAGTTGAAACGATCGATTTCATGACGGCACACTGGGCCAAACTGCCCTATGAATTCCTAGAAAATGTCGCCAGCCGCATCATCAACGAGGTCGACGGGATCTCACGTGTGACTTATGACATTTCCAGTAAACCTCCGGCCACGATTGAATGGGAATAAACCAGTATCTGGTATCTTGTAGTTAGTATCTGGTGATCAATAATAGTAGTCCAGATACCAGATACCAGATACCAGATACACTCCACCATGGAAAATGATGAACACTGGATGCAGCGTGCTCTTGAGCTTGCCCGCCATGCCGAGGTACAAGGTGAAGTCCCTGTGGGTGCGGTGCTTGTATTGAATAATGAAATTATCGCCGAAGGCTGGAACCAGCCGGTATCCAGTCATGATCCTTCAGCCCATGCCGAGATGGTGGCATTGAGATCTGCCGGTGAGAAAATAAAAAATTACCGCTTTTGTGATACGACACTCTACGTCACACTGGAGCCGTGTGTCATGTGCGCCGGAGCCTTGATTCATGCCCGTGTTGCCAGAACAGTATTTGGTGCAGAAGATCCGAAAGCCGGTGCCGCAGGGAGTGTATTCCAGATACTGAATTCGGATCGGTTGAATCATCAATGTGCGATCACCAGTGGTGTATTAAAGAAAGAATGTGCCGGTATGTTGCAGGAGTTTTTCAGGAAACGGAGGAATGCATAGGGGTGAATGACACAGTAATCAATGATCTCGCAGGACGGCTCGGAAAACTGTTACTTGATCATAAATTATTTCTGGTAACGGCAGAGTCGTGTACTGGAGGTGGGCTGGCTGAAATCATCACACGCATTCCCGGGAGCTCAAACTGGTTTGAACGTGGTTTTGTGACCTATTCCAATTCTGCAAAGCAGGAATTGCTGGGTGTTTCTTCCGGAATACTCGATCAATTGGGCGCAGTCAGTAAGGAAACCGCCATAGCCATGGCAGAAGGCGCCCTGGCCAACAGTCATGCACAAATCAGTGTGGCCATTACCGGTATCGCCGGTCCGGACGGTGGTTCTGAGGATAAACCGGTAGGTACAGTTTGTTTCGCATGGCTACGTGAGGGATCAGATCCCGTGGTTACACAGACCGTTTTTCGGGGCGACCGTGCGCAGATTCGTCAACAGGCCTGTTTAATGGCGATTCAGGGGCTGCTCGATATCATCGAAAGCGGAAAGTAATAAAGAAGAATGAATTAATAATGTGCGTACCTTTTTATTTTCAACTTTTTACCTTTTACTGATATATGGCACGGCTCTTTTTTGCCCTGTGGCCGGGCCCTGAAACACGTGACTCACTGTTAAAAATCAGAGACACACTTCCTGCTGACTGTGGGCGTCTTATCTCCGCCAATAACCTGCATATTACTCTCGTATTTCTGGGTGAAGTCAACGCAGAAAAGGCCGAATGTGTGATGGACAGGGCCCGGCAACTCAGCATAAAACCAGTCACGTTGATACTGGATAATATTGGCTGGTGGAATAAAACACAGGTAGTGTGGTTGGCACCGGCCCATATTCCCGAGGAGATCCCCATATTTGTTGCAGAACTGGCTGCCGCATCAACCCGATGCTCTGTCAGGTTGGACCAGCGTCCCTATCGGCCGCACGTAACCCTGGCCCGCGGCGTAAGACGAAAACCAGTCCTTCATTCGGTTATACCGGTCCAGTGGCCGGTCAGGGGGTTTTCACTTATTCAATCACAAACCATTCCGGGCGGATCCAGCTATAAAGAAATCTGGTCATCTCCATGAAAACGTATGAATTTTCTTTTTTACAGGAGCCGTTCATCTTCGCCCGATTTGTGGGATAATTGGCGCACATTTTAATCAAGCATGGGTGAATATTTTATGGATGAGAAAAAGAAACAGGCACTGGGCGCAGCATTAAGTCAGATAGAGAAGCAGTTTGGCAAGGGTTCGGTCATGCGCATGGGAGATGCCGGCGTAGTGCGAGATGTGGTCCCCGTTTCTACCGGGTCACTGGGTCTGGATATCGCGTTGGGGATAGGCGGTTTACCACGCGGCCGGGTGGTCGAAATTTACGGACCGGAATCTTCCGGTAAAACCACACTGGCCCTGCATGTCGCTGCAGAAATACAGAAAGCCGGAGGCACAGCCGCTTTTGTTGACGCGGAACATGCGATGGATCCGAGCTATGCAGAAAAACTGGGTGTACAGATCGATGACCTGCTGGTATCACAACCGGATAACGGTGAACAGGCCCTGGAGATCACCGACATGCTGGTGCGTTCTAGCGCAGTAGATCTGGTCATTATCGATTCTGTCGCGGCACTCACACCCAAGGCCGAGATTGCAGGCGAAATGGGTGACAGCCATATGGGGTTACAGGCACGCCTGATGTCCCAGGCACTCAGGAAACTGACCGGGAATATCAAACGATCAAACACCCTGGTGATTTTTATCAACCAGATCCGTATGAAGATAGGGGTCATGTTTGGTAATCCGGAGACCACAACCGGGGGTAATGCATTGAAATTTTATGCCTCGGTGCGTCTGGACATCCGCCGTATCGGTGCGATTAAGAAAGGCGATGAGGTGATCGGTAATGAGACCCGTGTGAAAGTGGTTAAAAACAAGATCGCCCCGCCATTCAAGGAGGCTGTGTTCGATATTCTGTATGGTGAAGGCATTTCACGGGAAAGCGAGATTATCGGTCTTGGCACGGACCATGGCCTGATAGAAAAAGCCGGCGCATGGTATAGCTATAACGGCGAGCGTATTGGTCAGGGCAAGGACAACGTCCGTATTTTCCTGAAGGAAAACCCTGAAATCGCAAAAGAGATTGAACAGAAGATCCGTGCCAAGTTATTACCTGAAATCAAGGTGATTGAAAACAAGGAGGAAGCAGAAGTCTGAACAAGGATTTGTCTGATATCCGCCAACGAGCACTGGGATTACTGGCCAGACGTGAGCACAGTGCAAGAGAACTGATCACCAAGCTGATAATGCGGGATTATGATGAAGCTACCGTACAGTCAGTTGTCGCAACATTGGCGAAGGAAGGCCTGCAGAGCGATGACCGTTTTGCCGAGGGTTATATCCATGGCCGCATCGAAAAAGGCTATGGGCCGGTACGCATAAAGCAGGAACTGCGTGGACACGGCATCAATGATGATCTGATTTATTTCCATCTTGATATGCATGCACCAGAATGGGAAATGCGTGCAATACGGGCACGTGAAAAACGGTTTGGAAAAAAAATTCCGCAGGACTTTAATGATAAGGCAAAACAGATGCGTTTCCTGCAGCAACGTGGTTTCAGCGGAGAGCAGATGCGAAAAATTTTTGGAACTTCTGATTAACAAAAGGTAATGAGTGAAAAGCACAACTGAAATTCGATCTATATTTCTGGATTATTTCCATGACAAGGGGCATGAAATTGTCCCCAGCAGTTCTCTCGTGCCAGCCAATGATCCTACCTTGTTGTTTACCAATGCCGGGATGGTCCAGTTCAAGGATGTATTTCTTGGCTTGGAAGAACGGCCATATAAACGTGCCACAACTTCCCAACGTTGTGTGCGTGCCGGTGGAAAGCATAATGATCTGGAAAATGTAGGTTACACCGCACGCCATCATACCTTCTTTGAAATGCTGGGAAATTTCAGTTTTGGCGATTACTTCAAGCGTGAGGCCATCACCTATGCATGGGAATTCCTGACCAGGGTATTGCAGATACCGGCATCAAGATTATGGGTCACCGTATTTGAAAAAGATGACGAAGCTGCAGATATCTGGTTGAACGGGATCGGTGTAACAAAAGATCGTTTCAGCCGTTGCGGTGACAAGGATAATTTCTGGTCCATGGGCGACACTGGCCCCTGTGGTCCCTGCAGTGAAATATTTTATGACCATGGCCCATCAATTGCCGGTAGTCCGCCCGGCAGCACTGATCAGGAAAGTGATCGTTATATCGAGATATGGAATCTGGTCTTTACCCAGTACAATCGCGACATGAAAGGCAACTTGACACCCATTCCGCATCCTTCTGTGGATACCGGAATGGGACTGGAACGTATCGCGGCAGTTATGCAGGGAGTACATAACAATTACGAGATCGATCTGTTTCAGCATCTGATTCAATCAGTACAACAACTGGCCAAAAACAAACAGGCTGAAATTACTTCCATGCAAGTAATTGCCGATCATGTCCGTTCCTGTGCCTTCCTGATTACAGATGGTGTCATGCCTGCAAACGAGGGGCGCGGTTATGTATTACGCCGCATCATCCGTCGTGCCATACGTCATGGTAATAAACTGGGAATTAACGGACCGTTCTTTTACAAACTGGTGAAGTCCCTGGATGAAGTAATGGGTGACGCTTATCCGGAATTACATCATGCCAGCCAGGGTGTGGCAAAGATACTGAAGCAGGAAGAGGAACGCTTTGCTGAAACCCTGGAGCAGGGATTGAAGCACCTGGAAAGCGCCATAGCAAAAATGTCCGGCAAGCGGATTCCTGGGGCCGATGTGTTCAAGCTTTATGACACATATGGTTTCCCGGTTGATCTTACCGCTGATATAGCGCGTGAGCGCGGGTTAACATTGGACACGAACGGATTCAACAAATGCATGGCTGAACAACGTGAACGTGCAAGGGCGGCCAGCAAGTTTGATATCGATCTGTCCAATATCCCCGACGCTGACCATTTTACGGAATTCAGTGGTTATGAATGTCTGGAGCAGGAATGTACGATAACCGCCCTCTATCAGGATGGCAGGACTGTGACCGGGATCAATGCCGGCGAAAGTGGCGGGGTAATACTGAATACAACCCCGTTTTATGCTGAATCCGGCGGGCAGATTGGTGACAAAGGGCAGTTGGTTACAGACGGCATTATCTTTGATGTCCGTGATACACAGAAACAGGGCAAGGCGCATATCCACATCGGTGATTTGATTCAGGGAAAATTGCAACTGGGGCAGAAGATAACTGCAAAGGTAGATCAGCTCACACGCATCAGTTCTGTCAGGAATCATTCCGCCACTCATTTATTACATGCGGCATTACGTTACGTACTGGGAGAACATGTCGTCCAGAAAGGTTCGCTGGTTGCGCCGGACAGACTGCGATTTGATTTTGCCCATACCGAACCGTTGAGTGATGATGAAATAAAAAAGATCGAGTGGCTGGTCAATCATAAAATACTCGAAAATGTGGAAACTGAAATCAATATCATGCCACTGGATGAGGCGTTGAAATCCGGTGCAATGTCACTCTTCGGTGAAAAATACCAGGACACCGTAAGGGTGCTGAAGATCGGCGGCAGTTTTTCCACTGAATTATGCGGGGGCACACATGTACATCGAACCGGTGATATTGGCCTGATGAAGATCATTTCTGAAAGTGGTATCGCCTCCGGAGTACGCCGCATAGAAGCTGTGACCGGCGAAGGTGCACTGGCCTGGACAGAGCAAAATCAACGGAAACTGGTAAATATTTCTGAATTACTCAAAACTGATATGGACAATGTAGAGAATAAGCTGGCTGGTCAACTGGAGCGGACCAGGAAACTGGAGAAGGAACTTGAGCAAATCAAATCCAGACTTGCAAGCAGTGCCGGCGATGACATGGTATCCGAGGCAGTGGAAATCAATGGTATCAAGGTAATAGCACGGTTGATGGATGGTGCTGATAAAAAAACCCTGCGCGATACGGTGGATCAGCTGAAAAACAAACTGGGTAGCGCCGCCCTGATATTGGCTGCGGTAGAGGATAACAAAGTCAGCCTGGTGGCAGGTGTCACCAAGGACAAAACTGACCAGATTAAAGCCGGAGAACTGGTCAACTTTGTTGCCAAAAAGGTCGGTGGCAAGGGTGGTGGACGCCCGGATCTGGCTGAGGCTGGGGGAAATGATCCCAGCGGACTGCCGGCAGCCTTGGCCAGTGTTCCGGACTGGATCAGACAGCAACTGCAGCCGGGTTAGTCCGGGATCATTTAAAATTCAGGTCATTTCCGTTAGAATCCCCGCCTTTTGCAGAGTTAGCGGCTAAATCATGGCATTAATCGTACAAAAATTCGGTGGCAGCTCGGTCGGGAGTATTGAACGGATCAATGCCGTTGCCGATAAAGTTGCCGATGCACGCAGGGCCGGGGATGATATTGTCGTGGTCGTTTCCGCCATGAGTGGTGAAACTGACCGGTTGCTGAAACTGGCCAGGGATCTGGCCAAGGCCCCAAACAGCCGGGAACTTGATGTATTGCTCTCCACCGGGGAGCAGGTCACTATTGCCTTGTTAAGTATCGCACTGGAAGCCCGGAACTGCCCCGCACTTTCATTTACCGGGGCACAGGTGTGTATCCGGACTGACCGTGCATACAACAAGGCGCGTATCCTCGAAATAGATGCAGATAAGGTCAAAAAGTGCCTTGCCCAAGGCAGGGTGGTTGTCATTGCAGGTTTTCAGGGTATTGATGATGACGGCAATATAACCACACTGGGGCGTGGGGGTTCCGATACAACGGCGGTGGCCATGGCGGCTGCACTGAAGGCCGATGAATGCCGTATCTATACGGATGTGGATGGCGTTTACACAGCCGATCCCCGGATCGTCTCGAAGGCAAGGCGTCTGGACACTCTGACTTATGAAGAAACGCTGGAGCTGGCAAGCCTGGGATCGAAGGTTTTGCAAATCAGATCAGTCGAATTTGCCAGTAAATATAATGTACAACTGCGTGTGCTATCCTCTTTTGAAGAAGGACCAGGCACGTTAATTACTGCTGAGGATGAAACTATGGAACAAGCGATAATTTCCGGGATTGCTCATAATAAAGATGAGGCAAAATTGACGATTGTGGGCGTACCTGACAGACCTGGTATCGCCTACAGTATTCTCGGGCCGATCGCGGATGCCAATATTGAAGTGGATATGATAGTACAGAATGTCGGCGTGGATAACCTTACGGATTTCACGTTTACCGTGCACCGGAATGATTATGACAAGGCAATGGCTATACTTAAGAAGAGCGCAGCCGGTCTTGGCGCCAGAGACATTAACGGTGATACCGGTATAGTAAAGATATCTGTTGTTGGTGTCGGCATGCGCTCACATGCCGGTATCGCCAGCAAGATGTTTAATGCCCTTGCCAGAGAAGGTATCAATATAATGATGATATCCACTTCTGAAATCAAAATTTCAGTCGTAGTAAACGAGAAGTATCTGGAGCTGGGAGTCAGAACCTTGCACTCCGAGTTCGGGCTTGAAAATGGCCAGAGCAACTGAAGTAACGGCTATATTGTCATCTTGAAAACAGATGATAAGGGACAATTTTGTAAAACCAGGGTCGAATACTGGAATTGAAGCATAACAGGAGAAGTTCAAATGCTAATTTTAACTAGAAGGGTTGGTGAATCTTTGATAATAGGTGACGATATCAATGTCACAGTGCTCGGCATCAGAGGAAATCAAGTGCGCATCGGTGTAAATGCACCGAAAGAGATCTCCGTTCATCGTGAAGAAATTTACGAACGTATCCAGCAGGAAAAGAGCGGTGGGGGACATTCCGATCAGTCAGACGAGGACTAGCGCTTAACATGAAATAACACTTGATGTGTTATTTCGTTATTTTATGGAGAGATGGCCGAGTGGTCGAAGGCGCTCCCCTGCTAAGGGAGTATACGTCATAAGCGTATCGAGGGTTCGAATCCCTCTCTCTCCGCCAGAAACCCAGTTACAAGTTACAAGTGATAAGTCACAAGAAAAAAATACGTTGAAGCAGATTATCAATATTGCTTATAACTTGTAACTTGTAACTTGTAACTTGTAACTTGTAACTTGTTACTGTCTTATGCGCCCGTAGCTCAGTTGGATAGAGTACCAGGCTACGAACTTGGGGGTCGGGAGTTCGAATCTCTCCGGGCGCGCCAAATAAACAAGCCCGCACTCAGCGGGCTTTTTCATTTGGTGTGTTGGGGGGTAGATGAGAACTCCTCAGTTCGACAAATTCGCCGGGAACAAATTTGAACAGGGGAGCGCAGCGACGCTGGCCCCGAAGGGTGGAGTACGATGTATAGGGATATACAAGTGTCGCGGGTGCAGGATGCACAAGAGCGACCATGGATGTACGGAATAATCTCTCCGGGCGCGCCAAATTAAAAAAGGTCCCGAAGCGGACTCCTTTTAGTTTGTGAATTGTGATTCCACTAACATCCGGCCCACTGAAGAAGTGGGCCGGATTGTCAGCCTGCTAACTGGATTTCTGACTGATGTGATCCATTAATGCAGGTGTTGCCTGTCCATCAACAATCAATCCATGATCTGCCTGATATTGGCGGATGGCCTTTTGTGTTTTAGGGCCATTTACGCCATCGACCGGCCCAGGATTGTAGCCCAGGTCGAGCAATCCCTTTTGTATTCCAATCACAGTCGATTTTTCTCCACTGACAGGGGTTTGATAAGCAGTTGTTGTCTGGGAAGATGGCTGATTACTGCCTTGTTTCCAGGCAGGTTCTCCCAGATTCACAGATTCCTCTTTGGTCAAGGCTCCTGTGAGTCCGCCGGCTACGGCGCCTAGCACGGCACCTTCCACAACAGAAAGCCCGGTGACAGCACCAACGATTGCGCCTGCGCCGGCACCGATTCCTGCACCACTGATTCCTCTTTCTTCAGGTGTTGTACCACAGGCGCCAATCAGTACGCAGAGACCCAGAACCGAAATAACTCGCATAATCATAAATAGCACCTCCATTGATGATAAACATGTTTTTATATTACTAACTCAGCGAAATCCTGCTGTGATGGTTATCACGTTGAGGTTAGTTGATATGTGAAATAGATCATATTAAGGGAAACCAGGAGATATTTTTTGTGAGCCGTTTCACATCCCGTACAAAACCTGGTTCCCAGTCCAAGAGTATTTTCAGACCAGGGAATTGAAAAATACTGATAAATCACTATTTGTGTGATGAGTCACAATATATACATTGCCAGATGTGATGCAATCCATTTAAGTTTTCACGATTATTTACTAGTATGTATTAACAAGAGGTTGTAACTAATTATTTCTACTATGAGAATTATGATGAAAAATCTGATCCTGTTGGTCGTGTTTAGTGGGATAGTTGCCTGTGCGTCTCAATCATATGTCAGGCAGACGCAAAAAGAACCGGAAATATTGACGGTGCGGAGCGACGGGACGATGGTATTTAATCAACGTACACTCAATAAAGAGGATGTCGTGATTTATCCTGATGGTTTTGGTGGTGAACGTGCAGCAATAAAAGTATATGTCCCGTTAAAGCCTGATTTTTATCGTAATACTATCAGGGTGCAGCGTGAGGGTACGGATACTGCCGTAATACCAAACTAGTCAGTCCCGTGTGCCTCGTCGCTGCCCCATGCGTGGCCCCATGTCTGGAGGCATCATTATTTATTTGTCTTTCTACCCTTGTCACTTTCCAACGGATTGGTCTATATTTCGATTGATGCAGTTCGTTGCTTTATTGATGGTATCGGAAGTTTCCATAGTGTTCCTGCCGTTTATACCCTTCATTCTGCTGTTGGCTGCATTTTTAAATATTATCCGGATATTTCGTGGAGGTAATTTTAAATGAGTAAAGGTACCGTTAAATGGTTTAATGAATCCAAGGGGTTTGGATTTATTGAACCTGAAGGGGGAGGAGAAGATGTCTTTGTGCACTACTCTGCAATTAAAGCCGAAGGCTTTCGCACGCTGAATGAAGGCCAGAGTGTGACCTTTGAAATAGAGAAAGGGCCTAAAGGAGCTCACGCAGTCGAAGTGACAGTTAATACCTAAAAAATCCTTCATAATATTGTTTAACCCCGCACCTGCGGGGTTTTTATTTGTCATGAATTCCATACTCATAAAGTGGTAGTCTGCTCGCCATGTCAGAATATAACGGCAACGAACTTAATTCCTGGTTGTCTATATGGATTTATCCCGGAATAACCATGCGCTGGATTCAACAGAAGGATCCGGCAACCTGGTCATCATCCTGGCCTGTTTTGCCGGTTTTTTCGGAGATTCTGGTAAGCGCCAGCAGGTTGAACCTGGGCGAACACATGGTCATTCCGGTGATCCTTGCCATGGCGGGTCGCCCGCGGTCGTTCATGGGCATGGCTGTATTGATCATTAATCTCCGTATTGTTGTGGTGGATCGGTTCCTGGCTGTGAGATGAATCCAGCTGAATATGATCCGGGCTGCATTGGCCTGGTCTTTTTTACCGACCATCTGTTATTCGATATTGTGGAAACTACAATACATACTTTTACCGTGTTGTATATTGCCGCAGTAATCGGCGTCACATTAGCTTGAATAGGCAGGATAACTAAAGAGGTTTATATAAATGGCGGGTTGGGAACAGGTATTACTGGGCATGGCTGCTGTGGTCCTGGTGTTTCTTTTCTGGCCGGGAGTCAAGGCAGCCATGCAAAAGAGCAAAGAGGCTGAAAATCCTGATTGGCAAGGCGCCCTGATCCCGGTGGGTATTGTTATATTATTCGTCATCCTGCTCATCATGGTTGCCAGAGGCTGAAATAAACAGTTCCCGGTGATAGAATTCGCCACGATTAACGAGGATTTACTATATGCGGTTTTACCTTAAAACATTACTGGTTTTGTTCCTGGCAGTTGCTGGCCCTGTACATGCCGAAGAAGAGGACTCAGGGACTAAGGATGAAGTGCTCTCCGGGCAGGAGTTACTGGATGGCTGTGAAGAAGGCGCAGCACCGGGTGCGCCCAACCAGTATTGCATGCGCTATGTGTTCGGTCTGGTACAGATGCTGGATACACTGCAACAGGCCGAGCCATCACAAAAGATTTTCTGTATTAACCCCAACGTGATCAGCCTGCAGGTTGTGACTGAAAAAATGACCAACTGGCTGAAAGGCGTGCCGCACCGTTTGAATGAAGATGCCTACAAACTGGTAACAGAGGCATTACATTCCAGTTATCCATGCAGTTCACAGAATATCTGAATCAAATGACATTGCCCGCCAGAAAAGAGACTTACGAATTCAATAAACTGCAGAAACGCCTGCGGCGTAATGTAGGCAGCGCCATCGAAGATTTCAATATGATCGAGGATGGCGACAAGGTGATGGTGTGCCTGTCCGGTGGTGCGGATTCCTACACATTACTCGACATCCTGTTGAACCTGCAACAAGGCGCACCGGTAAAGTTCGAACTGGTCGCCCTTAATCTTGACCAGAAGCAACCGGATTATCCTGAGCATGTGTTACCGGAATATCTCACAAATCTTGGGGTGCCGTTTCATATCCTGGAACAGGATACTTATAGTGTCGTAAAAGAAATTGTGCCCGAAGGCAAAACCACGTGTGGTCTGTGTTCAAGATTAAGACGTGGTGCGCTTTATGCTTTTGCAAAGAAAAACGGTTTTACCAGGATTGCCCTGGGCCATCATCGTGATGACATTATCGAGACATTATTTCTGAACTTGTTTTATAGTGGCAAGCTCAAGGGTATGCCGCCGAAGCTGTT
>Ga0209521_10001302_pt1 | contig 20336 bp, 16 predicted proteins | sample Rifsed19ft4_FD_184016 | JGI IMG/M metagenome (GOLD analysis project Ga0209521, IMG submission 184016) | Soil microbial communities from Rifle, Colorado, USA - sediment 19ft 4 (version 2) | ecosystem: Environmental > Terrestrial > Deep subsurface > Rock core/Sediment | place: Rifle, Colorado...
GGAGCCAGCGCAGCTGGTCGGCGTAGGGCCGGTGCGAGAGCGCCATCTGCTGGGCGCGTCGCATTTTGGAGCCGGCGACCAGCGACATCGCCCGTGTCGTCTTCGCCGTCGTCTGGATGGAGCGGATGCGGCGGTTGATCTGGCGCAGCGTGGCCATCTAGATCTCGCTCTCGTCTGTCATTCTGAGCGAAGCGAAGAATCTGGGCCTTTGCGGAGACGTACCGCTTCTGCTGCGCATCCTGCGTCCTTCCGTGGAAGGACTTGTCTGCTCCGCACCTGAACTAAAGGGATTCTCTGAGGGGACACCCCTCAGACTCCCCGTCAAGGGGCTGCGCCCCCTGTACCCCGCGTCTGTCATTCTGAGCCCTTCGACTTCGCTCAGGACAGGCTCCGCGAGGAATCTAGCTCTCGCAACACGCGCGCCAATCTGGTTCTGCATACTCTTCGACTGCCCGCCTACACCGGCACCGACTGCTTGAACTCCCGGATCGACGCTCGGAGCTTCTCCTCCAGGTCGCCCGAGAGGATCATCTTCTCGTTGATCTCGGCGCCGATCTCCGGGTGGTTGCTGTCCATGAAGCTGTACAGCGCCGCCTCGAAGGCGCGCACCTTCGCCACCGGCACGTCGTCGAGGAAGCCGTGCACCGCCGCGAACAGTATCGCCACCTCGTGCTCGAAGGAGACGGGCGAGTACTGCTGCTGCTTCAGCAGCTCCGTGAAGCGCCGGCCGCGCTCGATCTGGCGCACCGTCGCCGCGTCCAGGTCGCTCGTGCCGAACTGGGCGAAGGCCTGCAGCTCGCGGAACTGCGCCAGCTCCAGCTTCAGCGTGCCCGCCACCTGGCGGATCGCCCGCCGCTGCGCCGAGCCGCCGACGCGTGACACCGAGAGGCCGACGTTGATCGCCGGCCGCACGCCGGCGTTGAACAGGTCCGCCTCCAGGAAGAGCTGTCCGTCCGTGATCGAGATGACGTTCGTCGGCACGTAGGCGGAGATGTCGTTCGCCTGCGTCTCGATGATCGGCATCGCCGTCAGCGAGCCGCCGCCGTACTCCTCCGAGAGCCGCGCCGAGCGCTCCAGCAGGCGGCTGTGCAGGTAGAAGACGTCGCCCGGGTAGGCCTCGCGCCCCGGCGGCCGCCGTAGCAGCAGCGACACCTGCCTGTACGCCCAGGCGTGCTTCGAGAGGTCGTCGTAGACGATGAGGGCGTCCTTGCCCGCCTCCATGAACTCCTCGCCCATGGCGCAGCCGGCGTAGGGCGCCAGGTACTGCATCGGCGCCGGGTCGGCCGCCGAGGCGGAGACGACGATCGTGTGCTCCATTGCGCCGTAGCGCTCCAGCAGGCCCACCAGCTGCGCCACCTTCGACGCCTTCTGGCCGATGGCGACGTAGATGCAGATCAGGTCGCCGCCCTTCTGGTTGATGATCGTGTCGATGGCCAGCGTCGACTTCCCCGTCGAGCGGTCGCCGATGATCAGCTCCCGCTGGCCGCGGCCGATCGGGATCATCGCGTCGATCGCCTTGATGCCGGTCTGGACGGGCACGTTGACGCCCTTGCGCGTCACCACGTTGGGCGCGATGCGCTCCACCGCCCGCCGCTTCGTCGTGTTGATCGGGCCCTTGCCGTCGATCGGGTTGCCCAGTGCGTCGACGACGCGGCCGAGCAGGGCGTCGCCCACCGGCACCTCGGCGATGCGGCCCGTCGTCTTGACCTGCTGCCCCTCCGCGATACCGACGTACTCGCCCAGGACGAGGACGCCCACCGTCTCCTCTTCCAGGTTGAGCGCGAGGCCCATGGCGCCGCTCTCGAACTCCACCAGCTCGCTGTACATGCACTCCGACAGCCCGTGCACGCGGGCGATGCCGTCGCCGGCCTCGACCACCGTGCCGACGTTGACCGCCGTGGTCTCGGCGCCGAACTGCTCGATCTGCGCCTTGAGGATCGCCGTTATCTCTTCTGGTCTAACCGCCATGAGCTCCTCCGCTCGATTGCTCTGACTTGTCACCCCTCTCTCAGAGGAGAGGACCTAGGCTGAGGGCTATGCCATCGACTCCGCCAGCGTCTTTCGCAGCGCCGCCAGCCGCCCCCGCGTGCTCGCGTCGATGAGCCGGTCGCCGATCTGGACGACAACGCCGCCGACCAGCCCCGGCTCCACCGCCGTCTCCAGGACGATCTGCCGCCCCGTCTGCTCTCGCAGTCGCCGCGCCAGCGACTCGCGCTCGTCCCCGCTCAGCTCCACGGCCGTCAGGGCGCGCGCGTGCACGACGCCTTCACGCTCCTCCGCCAGCCGCTTGAACTCGGCCGCGATCTCGCCCGCCAGGTTGGTGCGCGCCTTGCGCACCAGCAGGCGCGCCAGGTTCAGGGGCAGCGGCGCCAGGTCGGCTAAGGCCGCCTCGATGAGCTGCTGCTTCGCTTCCTGCGCCACGCGCGTGTTCTCCAGCACGCGGCGCACCTCATCGTCGCCCATGAACGAAGCGATCTCGTCCAGGGCGCCCGCCCACTCGGCCAGGTTGCCCGCCTGCGCCGCCAGCTCGAACGCCGCCTGCGCGTAGCGCTTCGCCGCTAGTTCAGTCGCCGGCACTCAATACGCTCCGAATGTCGTTGCGAGGCTCGCCGCAGGCGAGCCTCGCAATCTCGGTTCCCCCGACCGGGATTGCTTCGTCGCTTCGCTCCTCGCAAAGACAGTCCCATGTCAATCGCCGCCTAGTTCTCCCGGAAGGACGACTCCGCCAGCGCCTGCTCGATCAGGCGACGATGCGCCGCCCGGTCCAGCGACTGGCCGATGACCTTCTCCGCCGCCGATATCGTCAGGTCGGCGAACTCCTGGCGGAGCTGGGCGATAGCGCCGTCGCGCTCCAGCTGGATCTCGCTGCGCGCCCGCTCCAGCATCGCCTCCTGCTGCTGCTGCGCCTGCTGTCGCGCCTCCTCCTGCAGCCGCTGCCCCACCCCCTGCGCCTGCGCGACGATCTGCTGGCCCTCGCGGCGCGCCGCCTCCAGCTGCTCCTGAGCCAGGCGGTTCGCCTCGACCTCTCGCTCGCGGCCCTGCTCCGCCGCCGAAAGCCCGGCGCGGATGCGCTCCCGGCGCTCGTCCAGCATCCGCAGCACCGGCTTATAGACGAAGAGTCGCAGGATGATGAGCAGCAGAGTGAAGTTGATCAGCTGCCCCACGAGCAGGGGCAGGTTGATGCCGATGTCCGTAATGCCGAGAATCGCCATCTTGTTACTTGTTACCTGATACTTGTTACTCGCCTAGAACACGAAGCCGATCATGATGGCGACGACAAGGGCGTAGATCGCGATCGCCTCGGCGAAGGCGATGCCCAGGATCATGTTCGTCTGGATCACCGGCTGCGCCTCTGGGTTGCGCCCCAGTGCCTCCATCGCCTTGCCGACGAGGTTACCGATCGCCAGGCCGGGGCCGAAGCCGCCGATGCCGATGGCTAGCGCTGCTCCGACGAACTTCAGCGCCTCGTCGCTTATCTCCAGCAGGGGAACAAGCACTTGACTCCTCCTCTTCTCACGTCCCGGTTCTTCCGCCGGGACAGCCTAACGAACGTTAGTGGTGCCCCTCCTCGGCGTGCTCCTCCGGCCCGTGCGCCGAAACGGCCAGCACGGCGAAGACGAGCGTGAGCGCCCCGAAGACGAACGCCTGAATGAAGCCGACGAACAGCTCCAGGAAGTAGAAGCCGACGAGAAGCGGCGCCGCCAGCACGATCAGCGAGGTCATGACCAGCAGCAGGATCTCCCCCGCCAGCATGTTGCCGAAGAGCCGGAAGGAGAAGCTGATCAGGCGCGCAACCTCTGCTATGAACTCGAGGATGCCGACGAAGAAGTCGATCGGCCCGCGCAGGTTGACGAACTTGCTGGCGTAGCGCCAGAAGCCCAACGAGCTGATGCCCCACCACTCGACGAAGAAAACGGAGACGAGGGCGAACGACAGCGGCGTCATCAGGTCCGTGTTGATGCCCCGCAGGTAAGGCGCCAGGATGCCGACGCGCTCGCCGCTCTTGACCTTCCCCGCCGTCGCCGCCTCGATGGCCGCCTCCCGGCACGCCTCCGCCTCATGCTCGTCTGCCAGCCCCTCACACGCCTTCGCGTCGATCTCTATGTTCGTCGGCTTCGGCAGGATCAGCGTCACCGCGCCCTCCTTGGCGACGACGGCGTGCTCGTGGAACTCGCGCTCCTCCGCGCCCAGGGGCTCGAAGATGCCGATCGTGTTGAACAGGGGCGTCAGCGAGAGCCAGTTCGCGAGCGTGATGTAGAGCAGGAACGTCGCTATCAGCGGGAAGAAACGGCGGCCGTTCCTCTCGCCGGCGATGCCGGTGACGAAGTTGAGGATCAGCTCGATGATCGCCTCGAAGGCGTTGTAAAGGCCGCTCGGCAGCAGGGCGCGCTTTCGCACGGCGAGGAAGCAGATCAGCAAGAGCAGCGCCATCACCACCCACGCCGTGAACAGCGTGTTCGTGATCGCCACCGTCAGCGCCTCGTTGCTCGACTCGGCGATGGTGACGAGCTTCTCGCTCTTGATGTCGACGATGGCCTTCGGCGCCTTGAAAACGAAGATCGACAGGTAAAGAAGAAGGGCGAGGAAGGCAAGGCCTCCCGCGCCAATGACGATCAGCCGCGCCTTCACTCCCTCTTTCCTTCTCCTCGTCCGCGGTTGATCGCGTCCAGCACGTCCAATAGCTGATGCAGGCCGCCCCAGAGCGCCAGCACCAGCCCCAATCCCAGACCCAGCAGCGTGAACACCTTGCCCGTGTCCAGCGCCCTGTCCAGCTCCCGCCCGCCGATCGTCCCCAGCGCGATGCACAAGGCGATGTAAAAGCCGATGCCGACGAGCCTCGCGCTGGGCGGCAGGGCGTCCATCAGCGCGCTCCGAGCGCCGGAGTTCGTGACGAAGCGAACAATATCACACCCCTACCTATGGAGCAAAAGGTCACTAGCGTGACAGCATAGGGCTGCCGCCCTCGCGCCGGCACCAGGTTACGCTACTCGAAAGGCGTGTGCAGCCGCCTACTCGACGGCGAATGCGCGATGTCAGACCCTGTCAGGCGGGAGGCAGAGGGCGAAGCGGCTCTGCCGGGGGTGTGGGGGTGTCCCCCACCTCTCATCACTGAAAGCGGCGGAGCAGACCGAGAGGGATGCGCAGCCGACACGCCGCCGCTGCGCCGCCCGAGAAAGAAAGCGCCCCGTAGGGCGCTTCGCACCTGGCCGGAAGGCGCCGTCGCTTACTTCTTCTCGAAGTCATCCATGTCCAGGCTCTCGATGAAGTCCTTGAACGCGGACATCTTCTCCAACTCCTCCGGCCCGACGCGCGAGGTCGGCTCGCCGTGGCCGTGGCCGCCCGCGGCGCCCGCTAGCGCCTCCTCCGGCTCCCTGTCCAGCAGCACGCCGGCCCGGTCCAGCACCGACTCCTCGGCGTAGATCGGCGCGCCCACCCGCACCGCCAGGGCGATGGCGTCGCTCGTGCGGGAGTCGACCTCCACCACCTTGCCGCTCACGTCCAGGACGATGCGAGCGTAGAACGTGTCGTTGCTCAGGTCGTTCACGACGATGTAGGACACCTGGGCGCCTAGGGCGTCGATGATGTTGCGCAGCAGGTCGTGCGTCTGTGGCCGCGGCGGCGTCACGTCGCTCAGCCGCATCGCGATCGCCTCCGCCTCGGACTGGCCGATCCAGATCAGGAGGTAGCGGTCAGCCTCCTTCTCCTTCAGGATCACGACCTTGTTATAGTTCTGGATGCTGACGCGGACGAACTCGACGGTCATCTCGATCATCTCTTCGTGCCACCTCCTCGTCCCTGCCTACCGGCAGGCAGGCGTCAGCTAGCGATTCCAGTCTAAGGTTCGGCCAATTGGGGTGTCAATCTGAAGTGGCTCTCCTCAACCCTCCGAGCCCGCCGTCGCCGGCACGACGCGGCTGCTGCGCGCCTGCGACCAGGCCGCCGCCAGGAGCGCGCCGACGCCGGCGCTGATGAGCACCGGCTCCACGCCCACCGCGTCCGCCAGCAGCCCCGCCAGCACCACCGGCCCGATGGCGACCAGGTTCGTCATCACCGCCTGAGCCGCGAATACGCGGCCCTGCATCTCCAGCGGGACACGCTCATTCAGCAGGACGCGTCCCATCGTCAGCACCAGCGTCAGCGAGAAGCCGTACACGCCCGCCAGCAGCATCGTTACGATGATGCGCGCCGCCTGCTCGCCCAGGCGCTCGTCGCCGAACGCCCCCAGCGGGTCCAGCGACCGCAGCAGGTCGGCGCCGCCGGCCACCAGCCCCAGCGCAATGAGCGACGCCGCCATCAGCACGTAGGCGGCGCTTATCGCCACCAGCCGGTTCAGCCGCGCCGCCAGGAACTCGACGCTGCGCAGTCCCAGAAAGACGGCGATGCCCACCGGCGCCAGCACGAAGACGAGATTCTCCGGCGCCACACCCAGCACCTCGATCGAGAACTTGGGCAGCATCGTCACGACGATGAGCGTCTGCGTGCTCGTCACCACCAGCAGGACGAAAGCGAGGAACGCCACGGAATCGCGGTTGAGCCGCAGCCACGCCGACGCGAACTCCCGGCGCACCGTGCGCAGCGACACGCCCCGCCCGTCCTCCGACGACGTGAAGTGGAACTGGGGGATGATCGTCGTCAGCACCGCCCCGAGGCAGAACAGGCCGGCCGCGAGCAGGAGAAGGAAGTCGTCCGCGCCCGTCTTGAGGCTTATCGGCGCCAGGACAAGCAGGCCCAGCACCTGGCTCATCAGCGTGCCCAGCTGCATGAACGAGTTCGCGGCCACCAGCCGCCGCGAATGCACCACGTGCGGCACGATCGCCGACTCCGCCGGCCCGGCGAACTGGCCGAGGACGCCGAACCCCAGCGCTATCGCGTACAGAGAGGGCAGGCTGTCCTTCGCGCTCACGAGCAGCAAGACAAGCGCTGCCCGCAGCAAGTTCGCGCCGCAGAGGATCAGCCCCCGCGGCAACCGGTCGACGGCCACGCCCGAGATCGCGCCGAGGAGCGCCGAGGGGACGATGAGCGTCAGCAGCAGCAACCCCGTCGCGATCGCCGAATCGGAGTGGCGCACCGTGAAGACCAGGAACGAGTAGGAGAGGGCGTTCACGGCCGTGTGGCTGGCCAGGCGCATCAGCCAGAAGCGCCGGAAAGAGTCGTCCTCCAGCAGCTCCACCCACTGCTCGAGGAGGAGACGGTTGCCCCGCGAAACCGTCGCCTCTGCCATCTAAGCTGCGCTCCGTCGAACCATCTAGGCGCCGCCCTGCTCGGTCGGCGCCGCTGCTCGCGACACGAACGCTTTCAGGCGCTTCTCCAGCGTCGGCCGCTCCAGCAGCAGCCTTCGGCCGCAGGTCAGGCAGCGCAGGCCGATGTCCGCGCCCAGGCGCGTCACCTCCCAGTCGGACCCGCCGCAGGGGTGGGCCTTGCGCAGCCGCAGGACGTCGCCGAGGTTCAGCTCGAGGACCGTGCTAGGCCTCCGCCGGGACTTCTGATTCCTCCCGATAGCGGTTGATCAGGTCGCGCAGGTGCAGCGCCGCCGCGCGCGCCCCGAGGGCGTACTCGGCGTCCTGCGAGGCGTAGAGCACCGAGCGCGAGGCGGAGATGATAACGCCTCCGCCCGCCGCGTCGAGGCCCGCCCGCACCGCGTCGCGCAGGCTCCCCGCCTGCACGCCGACGCCCGGCACGAGGATCGGCATCTCAGGGCAGAGCGCCCGCGCCTCCGCCAGCTGCGCCGGGTACGTCGCTCCGACGACGAGGCCGACGTTGCCGGCGCGGTTCCACTCCCGCGCCTTCAGCGCCACGACCTGCCACAGCGGCCGCCGCTCGCCTTCGTGCTCGACGACGATGTCCTGGAAGTCGCCCGCGCTCGGGTTCGAAGACCGGCACCAGACGAAGACGCCGCGGTCCGCGTACTCCAGGAAGGGCTCGACGGCGTCCTCGCCGCCGTAAGGGTTGACCGTCATCGCGTCGCAGCCCAGCACCTCGAAGACGGCGCGGGCGTAGGCCGCCGCCGTGTTGCCGATGTCGCCCCGCTTTGCGTCGGCGATGACCGGGATGTGCGGCGGCACCGCCGCCAGCGTGCGGCGCAGCGCCGCCCAGCCAGCCTCGCCCATCGCCTCGTAGAACGCGAGGTTCGGCTTGAAGGCGCAGACGAGGTCGGCCGTCGCCTTGACGATCGCCTCGTTGAACTCTCCGGCGTCGGCGATGGGCATCAGCGCCGGGTCCGGGTCGAGGCCGACGCAGAGCAGGCTGTTGCTGCGCTCCGCGGCGGCCTTGAGCTTGGCGACGAACGTCCCGTTCACGCCGCCATTGTAGCCGACGCCGAAGGGCTTGAACCCGTTCGCCCTGAGCTCGCCTGCCCTGAGCGAAGTCGAAGGGCCGAAGGGCGCGGATGCTACCTCAACGCCGCGTTCAGCCGTTCGACGCGCGCCTCAATCGCCGCCGCCTCCTCGCCCGTCGCCGGCCGCGGCCGATTCTCATCCGGGTCGATGCGCACCGGCCGGCAAGACACGCTCTCGACGCCGGCGCGCGTCAGCTCGAAGCGCAGGACGCACGTCTGGAATGGCCGCTCGCCCAGCGTCGCCAGGTCGTCGCGGTCCAGGTCGAAGACGAAGTTGCCCAGCCCGTAGACGATGACGCCCTGTCCGTGGCGCTCCCAGCCCTGGAAGACGTGCGCGTGACTGCCGAGGACGAGGACCGCGCCCGCGTCGACTGCGGCGCGCGCCAGCGCCCGCTGCGTCTCGCTCGGCGCGTCCTGGTACTCGACGCCGGCGTGCAGCGAGACGATGACCAGGTCCGCCTCCCGCTTCGCCGCCGTCACGTCCGCGCCGATCTTGGCCGCGTCTCCCCACGCCACGCCCGGCGAGGCCTCGCCCGCCGGCGTCGACTCGCTCACAGCGCTAAAAGAGAGGAAAGCCAGCCGGAGACCGCTGGCCGTCAGCAGCGCTGGGCGTCGCGCCGCCGCGTCGTTCGCGCCGGCGCCGCTGTAGCGCACGCCGGCCGCCTCCAGCGCCGCCAGCGTGTCCGCCAACCCCTCGACGCCGAAGTCCAGCGTGTGGTTGTTCCCCAGCGCCACGAGGTCGATGCCGGCCTCCGCCAGCCCGCGCGCGTGCCGCGGCGGCGTCCGGAAGGTGTACAGCTTGTCGACGGCCTCGCCGCGCTCCGTGAACGTCCCCTCCAGGTTCGCCACCATCACGTCCGCGTCCGCCAGCAGCTCTCGCACCGCTTCGAAGGGGTAACCCGACCCGTGCTCGTCCATCAGCGTCACGATGTCGCGCGCCAGCATCAGGTCGCCGACGGCGTTCAGCGTCAGCCGCCCCTCCACGTCCGGCGTCGCCGTCGCCGCCGCAACCAAAGCCGGCTCGCCCGAGGGCTCAACGGCGGGCGCCTGCGGGTCCGCCACGCAGGCGATGAGGAGGGCAGCTGCGCTGCCTAGCAAACCGGCGGCTCTAAAGGTCATGCACGGGACTCAGCGAAGCTGCGGGATTCATCCCGCACGGCTCTAAACCGCGGCAGCGCTATGCCGCCACGCTAGTGTCCCAGCTCCCGCAGCCGCGCCTCGATGCCCGCCAGGCGCGCCTGGGCCGCCGTCAGCCGCTCCCGCGTCTCCGCCACCACGCTCGCCGGCGCCCGCGACGTGAAGCCCTCCTTCGAGAGCGTCCGCTCCAACCCCTCGACCTGACGCCGCGCCTCGTCGCGCTGGGCCGCCAGCTTGGCGCGCTCGGCGGCCACGTCGAACAGGCCGGCCAGCGGCAGCACGACGGTCGCGCCGTCCAGGATCGCCGTCGCCACCGCCTCGCTGGGCGCGGCGCCGCGGTTGAAGACGATGCGCAGCGGCCGCACCCGCGCCAGCCGCTCGATGACGGCCGCGTGCTTCATCAGCCCCGTGTCGGCGACGACGTAGGCGTCCAGCCAGCGCCCGGCGTCGATGCCCCGCTCCCGCCTCAGGTTGCGCACCGACCGCACGATGTCCAGAACGAGCGCCATCTCGCGCTCCGCCGCCTCGTCCCGCCAGAGCTGCGTCCTCTCCGGGTAGGGCGCCGTCATCAGCAGCTCGCTCTCCGCCGACGCGAGGTGGCGGCGCAGCTCGCCGCCGCCCGACCAGATCTCCTCCGTCACGTAGGGCATGTAGGGGTGCAGCAGCCTTAGACAGGTGTCCAGCGCGTGCACCAGAACCGGCAGCGGCGAAGCCTCATCGCCGGAGCGCAGCCGGATCTTCGCGATCTCCAGGTACCAGTCGCAGAACTCGTCCCAGAGGAAGTCGTGCATCTCGCGCCCGGCCTCGCCCAGCTCGAAGCGCTCCATCAGGCGCTCCGAGTTCGCCAGCAGCCGCTCCAGCCGCGACAGGATCCAGCGGTCCTCGACCGGCAGCGACATGCGTCGCGACGCATCGAGCGCCTCGACCCTCTGTCCCGGCTCAAGCTGCGACAGGACGAAGCGGGCGGCGTTCCAGAGCTTGTTGGCGAAGTTACGCGCCGCCTCGATCCGCGGCTCCTCGGTGCGCTGGTCGTTCCCGGTTCCCCCGGCCGTGATCAGCTTGAAGCGGACCGCGTCGGAGCCGTACCTCTCTATCAGCTCCACCGGGTCGACCACGTTGCCCTTGGACTTGGACATCTTCTGCCCCTCGGCGTCCTTGACGATGCCGTGGAAGTAGACCCACTCGAAGGGCACGTCGTCCATGGCGAAGAGGCCCATCATGATCATCCGCGCCACCCAGATGAAGATCAGGTCATAAGCCGTCTCCATCACCGTCGTCGGGTAGAAGTAGCGCAGGTCCTCCGTCTCCTCCGGCCAGCCCAGCGTCGAGAACGGCCACAGCGCCGACGAGAACCAGGTGTCCAGCGTGTCCTCGTCCTGGCGGATGTCCTCGGACGCACAGTGGGCGCAGCGCGCCGGGTCCTCGACCGCTACGGTCATCTCGCCGCAGCCCTGCCCTGAGCCTGTCGAAGGAGCCTGCCCTGAGCCTGTCGAAGGGTCGCAGTACCAGACGGGGATGGGATGGCCCCACCACAGCTGGCGGGAGATGCACCAGTCGCGGATGTTCTCCAGCCAGTTCTGGTAGACCTTCGTGTGGCGCTCCGGCACCACCTTGATCTGCTTCTTCTTGCCGTCCGGCCCCACCCAGCCGTCGATGACCGCCTTGAGCGCGTCGCCGGCGATCGACCGCGTCTTGCCGTCCTTCTCGTACTCCTGCTTCATCGCCACGAACCACTGCTCGCTCATCAGCGGCTCGACGACCGTGCCACAGCGGTCGCAGTGGCCGACGGCGTGGCGGTAGGGCTCCTCCTTCGCCAGCAGCCCCTGCGCCCGAAGGTCGCGGAGGATGGCGTCGCGCGCCGCAAAGCGGTCCATTCCCGCGTATGGCCCCGCCTCCTCGTTCATCGTCCCGTCCGGGTTCATGGCGTTCACCGTCGGCAGGCCGTGGCGCTCGCCGATCTCGAAGTCCGTCTGGTCGTGGCCGGGCGTCACCTTCAGGGCGCCGGCGCCGAACGCCGGGTCGACCGCCTCGTCCGGCACGATGGGCAGCTCGCGGCCGATGAGGGGCAGCCGCGCCTTGTGGCCGCGCAGCGGCCGATAGCGGGGGTCGTCTGGATGCACCGCGACCGCCGTGTCGCCGACCATCGTCTCCGGCCGCGTCGTGGCGACGGTGATGTGTTCGCCGGTCTCGCGCCCTGTCTCATCGACGAGCGGGTAGCGGACGTGCCAGAGGAAGGAGTCCTCGTCCTCGTGGTCGACCTCGAGGTCGCTGAGGGCGCTCTGGCAGCCGGGGCACCAGTTGATCAGCCGCTTGCCGCGGTAGATCAGCCCCTTCTCGAACAGGTCGACGAAGATCGTGCGCACCGCCTTCGCCGGGCCGGGGTCCATCGTGAAGCGCTCGCGCGACCAGTCGGCGGAGATGCCCAGGCGCTTGTGCTGGCCGAAGATGCGCGCCCGGTTCGTGTTCACGAACTCCCACGTGCGCGCCAGGAACGCCTCGCGGCCGATGTCGTGGCGCGAGAGGCCCTCCTCCGCCAGCTGCTTCTCCATAAGCGAGTGCACGGCGATCGCCGCGTGATCGACGCCCGGCAGCCACAGCGTCGGCCGGCCTTGCATGCGCCGCCAGCGAACGAGGATGTCCTCCACCGTGTCCATCATCGCGTGGCCCAGGTGCAGCTCGCCCGTGAGGTTGGGCGGCGGCATGATGATCGTGTACGGCTCTCCGCCGGGCCTTACGTCGGGCGTGAACGCGCCCGAGGCCTCCCAGCGCTGGTAGGTCTTCGCCTCCACCGCCGCCGGGTTGTAGGCCTTCGGCATCTCCTCGCGCGTCGTCGGTTCAGTCGCCATGCGACCTCTCCCCCTCGTTCCCCCTCTCCGCAGGCAGAGAGGGGGAGGTGCGCTCGGCGAGAGTTCGGCTCACCTCCGCCAGCACACGCTGAAACTCTCCCATGATCTCAGCATTGGAGAAGCGGACCACGGCGAGACCGCGCGCTTCGAGCTCCGCTTGACGAGCGGCGTCCTCAGCGGCAGTGCGTCTGTGGATGGGCCCGTCAATCTCTATGACGAGCTGTGCTTGGCTGCAATAGAGGTCAACTATGAAGCGTCCAATGGGATGCTGGCGGCGAAAGCCGGACGTTCGGAAAGGCCCGCTTCGCAGCGCCTGCCAGAGGCGGTCCTCAGACGGCGTCGGCGAAAGGCGCTTCTCGCGCGCGAGCGGCTTCAGCCCCCGCCAGAGAGCCGGTGGCGTAGACCAGCCCGCGTTGGAGCCCCCCCTCTCTGCTTGCGGAGAGGGGGTGGCGGCAGCCGGGGGTGAGGTCGTTCCCACCTTCGGCATCTCCCGTCGCGTCGTCGGTTCAGTCGCCATGGCTGAGCTACAAGTATAGCGAGGCAGTCGAGAAACGCGGCGGCGCCGACCGGCGCCTAGTCGAGCCCGTACAGCCGGTTCAAGTCCGCGAAGCGCGCCGGGTCAAGCTCGCGCCCTTTGAGTGCCGCGTGGTCGGGCGAGTAGCGATGCACCCGGAAGACGAACGGCATGATTTGGCCGGAAGGCGCCCGGTAGCTGAACGGGCTGATCCACTCCCAAACGACCTCGCCTGCGCGTGTGATCTCGAAGACGCGGCCGGGCGCGCCCTCGCAGACCAGGACGTTGTCGCCCGCCAGACGCTCAGCCCCGGAGATATGGGCGCTGAAGAAGGACGCCTCCGGGTTGCCGGCGTACTGCCAGACCGTGCTGCCGTCCTTCGGGTTGACCTCGACGACCCGCGACCGCGGCATGCCCGGACGGTGCATGCCGTTGTCGAAGACCTGGATGTTGCCGTTACCGAGGGCGGAAGCGTGGTGCTGGTGGTAGACGTTCGGCGCGCCGTACTTCCAGACGAGCTTCCCTGCGCCGTCTATCAGCCCCACCCGGCTGTTGCTGCGACAGGAGAATAGGATCTCGCCCGCCGCCGTCACGTCGAGGCTGTTCGTGTGCGTCCACTCCAGCCGCCGCTCCAGCGGGCAGATCGCGTCGCGTCGAGGGTCGAGCAGCTTCCAGAGGCTGACGCGGCGCACCTCCTTGCCCTTGGTGTCGATCTCGACGAAGTCGTCGCCGAGCATCGGTGGCAGGTTCCGCTCGCGGTAGCCGCCGCGCACGGCGCGCGCCAGCTCCGCCGGCAGCTCGACCCACTCAGGAAACAGCGTGTTGCCGTTCGGCAGGCGCACGAAGTCGTGGTGGATCGCCGGGTTCGCGTGCTCCCAGACGACGTTTCCCTCCCAGTCCAGCTCGCGGAGGTGCGTCGCGCTGCCGCCCAGGCGGCGGATGTTCACCTCGAAAGGAGGCGTCGTGCCGGGCGGTATCTCCGGCGGCCGGATGGAGGCGTCCGTGCCGAGGACGAGGAGGTTGCCCGTCGGCAGGAGCCGGCCGTAGAAGACGCGCAGGTCGGAGAAATGCCAGCGCTGCACGATGCGGCCCGCCATATCGATCAGGTACGTAGAATCGCCGTTCACGGGGGTGACCAGCGTGTAACCCTTCACCGTCTGGGCGGGCGTGTGGTGTGTGAGCCCCGTCTTCCGAAACGGCGACCAGCCCATCAGCCCGCCAGCAGCGCCATTCTCATCGGCGTGAGCGCCTGCGTCACTACAGCTGCACGATGCGAGCGTCTGCCCAGCCCGCGCCGATCTCGAGGATGCCGACCGTGCCAAGGCCGCGTCGGTAGGGTTTGTAGATAGAACCGTGGTCGTTCTGCAGGGTGGGGCTTCCCGGGTTCACGTACAGCGTGCCGTTATCGCGATGCACGAAGGCGCGATGCTCATGGCCGAAGACGACGACATCTGGTTTCGCCTCGGCATGGTTCTCCATCACTCCGTCCCTGCTCAGCCACTCGCCGTCGCTGAATCGGAAGGGCCCGACGTGGGTCAGCCACAGCGTCTTCCCGGCGAGATCCAGGACGTGCCCTTCCTTCACCCGCCTGTCGCCCTTGGCGTAGTCGTCGTCGCCGAGGGCGGCCAGCACGGGCGCCAGGCGCTCCAGCGCGTCCAGCACCGAGGGCGCGTAGATATCGCCGCCGTGCAGGATCAGATCGACGCCGGCGAACACCTCCAGGATCCGCGCCGGCATCTCCTTCTCCACCTCCGGGACGTGCGTGTCCGAGATCAGGCCAATACGCATTGCCACCTCATTCTAGACGCAGGCGCGGCTTGAGACCTCACCCCTCAGTCCCCTCTCCTTGCGAGGAGAGGTGGAAGCGGACCGACGTTACCCGCCCGCACAGGCCTCCTCGATTAGAGCCATCACCATGGGCATCTCCTCTAGAACCTGGTCGTTCGTGAAGCGAAGGACTTTGACGCCAAGGCTCTCAAGATGCGCTTGTCTCTCAGCATCCGCCTCCCGACTTCTCTGATGGATCGGCCCATCGACCTCGACAACGAGACGGGCGCGCACGCAGTAGAAATCGACGATGAATCGATCTATCGCGTGCTGCCTGCGGAACTTGAATCGCGTCGTTCGCCTCGGCCGTAGCGCCTGCCAGAGCTGTTCCTCCGCTACGGTAGGCTTCCCGCGCTTCTCTCTGACCAGAGGCCTGAGACTCTGCCACAGGGACGGCGGGGCCTGCAAACGCTTCTCCGGGTTCTTCAACCGCCCGTCCTTCGCGCATATTCCCCTCTCCGCACACGGAGAGGGGACAGGGGTGAGGTTCCTTACGCCAGCAGCGCCCTCCTCAGCAGCATAATCGCCTGCGTCACCGCGCGACGCTTGATCGCCTCGCGCGACTGGGCGAACTGGAAGCTCAGCGACTGCGACGCGACCTTGTCGCCGCCGTCCACGGCGATGTAGACGAGGCCAACCGGCGCCCCCTCCTGCGGCTCCGGCCCCGCCACGCCCGTCACGCCGACGCCGATGTCGGCCCGGAAGCGCTCTCGCGCCGCCTGCGCCATCGCCGTCGCCGTCTCGGCGCTGATCACGCCGTGCTCGGCGATCACCGCCGCGTCGACGCCCATCATCTCCTTGACCTCCGCCGCGTAGGCGACGACGCCGCCGCGGAAGTAGCGGCTGGAGCCGGGGACGTTCGTGATCGCGTCCGCCAAGAGGCCACCGCTGCATGACTCCATCACCGCCAGCGTCAGTCCCCGCTCCACCAGCATCTCGCCGATGACGCTCTCGAAGGTGTCGTTGTCCACGCCCCAGACGGCGCGGCCGAGGATGCGCCGCATCTCCGCCTCCAGCGGCTCGATCATCTCCTGCGCCTCCTCGCGCGTCGGGGCCTTGGCGGCGATACGGACGTGGATGCCGTCGGCGCGGGCGTAGATGCCCACCGAGGGGTTCGTCGTCTTCAGCAGCGGGCTCAGCATCTCGTCCACCGACCCCTCGCCGATGCCCGCCGTCTTGATCGTCCGCGTGACCAGCACAGCGCCCGGGTGGCGGCGCTCCAGCTCGGGCGCCACCTCCTCCTCCCACATGCGCGTCATCTCCGCCGGCGGCCCCGGCATGGCGATGACGATCTTGCCCTCACGCTCCACCCACCAGCCGGGCGCCGTGCCGCGCGGGTTCGGGATCGCCCGCGCCGAGGGGATGAGCCAGGCCTGCTTAATGTTTCGCTCCGGCATCGTCCCGCCGCGACGCGCGAACAGGCCCCGCAACCACGCCTCGATCTCCGCGTCGACGCGCGGCTCTTCGGCCATCACCTGGGCGATGGCCTCGCGCGTCAGGTCGTCCTCCGTCGGCCCGAGGCCGCCCGTGCAGATGACGAGGTCGTTGCGCTCCCGCGCCCGGCCGATGACGTCGACCAGGCGCCCCAGGTTGTCGCCCACCGCGTGCTTGAAGTAGAGGTCAATGCCCAGCGCCGGCAGCCGCGCCGCCACGTAGGCGCTGTTCGTGTCGACGATCTCGCCCAGCAGGATCTCCGTGCCGATGGAGATGATCTCGGCCCTCATGACGGGAAGAGCATACAGCTATCGGCTGTCAGCCTTCAGCCATCAGCCCTCATCCCGGGCGTAGCGCTTCTCCAGGTAGCGCATCACGACGAAGAACGGCACCGCCGCCGCCAAGGAGACGATGGCCGGCAGCCACCACGCCCACAGCAAAAGAAATATCCCCAACGCGATGGCGAAGGACATGCCCAGCACCGAGACGATGCGGACGATGGCGAGGATCGCCGGCGCGCGTTCGTTCTCCATCGCCCCGTGATCGTAGCATCGCGCCCCTGCTCGTTCGAGCGGTGGCCCTCGCATAGGCCGAACGGCTGCGGAAAACCGTCGAACGGCCCACCGCATCCGTCATTGGCCGTCGATTCTCCGATCAGGGGGAGGAGGCCCCGCGCCCGCACCTTCCCACGTCGCAAGGCCCGCGCTGCGGGCCGGCAGGAGCCTTCGACCGTGAACGCAACCTTTGTCAGGAAGCCCGTTCCGTTCTGGGCAAGGCCCGTCTTCCTCGTCCTCGCCATCTTCGCTGTCCTCGTCGCCGCCGCCGGCGCCATCCGCGTCGTCCATGACTACAGCGAGAGGCAGTACCGAGACGCCCAGCTAATGCAGGACCTGCAGCTCTACGCCTACGACCTGATGTCCGCCGGCTGGCGCGCCGCCCTCGGCAACAGCCCGCCGCCTGCCGGGGTCGACCCGGCCGCCGCCGCCGTCGAGGCGAAGGCCTCTATCGAGTTCCTCGAGGCCACGCTTCAGACCTACGACGACACGTACGCCGGCCGCGGCCCGTTCGAGGTTCGGGCCCTCCTCGCCGGCTACGTCAGCCTGAACCGGCAGGAGCTCGACCTCCTGCGGGAAGGACGCGCCTTCGACGCGTTTGGCGTCGCCGTCTCCGCCCTCGCCAGCTTCGCCACCTTCCGCTCCGCCGCCCAGGAGGCCTCCGCCGGCTACACGGCTGACGCCACCCGCGTAGGCGAGATCGCCGAGTGGGGCTCCGTTGCCGCCGTCGCGTTCGCCGTCGTCGCTATGAGCCTCCTCTACTGGCGCTTCCGCGTCGTCCAGCGCCGCGTCGAGAAGGCGGACGCCGAGCAGGAGATCCTCCGCCGCAGCGAGGCGCGCTTCCGGCCCCTCGTCCAGAGCTCCTCCGACGTCATCGCCGTCGTCGACGAGGCCGGCGTTTTCACGTACGCCAGCCCCGCCATCGACCGCGTCGCCGGCCTTCTGCCGCAGCACGCCGTGGGCACCTGCGTCTTCGACCTCGTCGAGGAGAGCCACCGCCGCCACTTCGAGTCTTTCCTGGCCGAGATCAACGCCCGGCCGGGCTACACCGCGTCCATCGAGCTGCAGCTGCGCCCCCGCCACGGCGAGCTCGAAAGCCCCTACTTCCAGGTCGTCGGGACCAACCGCCTCAGCGACCCGGACGTCGGCGGCTTCGTCCTCAACATGCGCGACATCAGCGAGCGCAAGGCGCTGGAGGAGCAGCTGCGCCACCAGGCCTTCCACGACTCCCTGACAAACCTCTCCAACCGCGCCCGCTTCATGGACCGCCTGGAGCATGCCCTCAGTCGCGGCAAGCGCGCCGGCGACCAGCAGCTCAGCGTCCTCTACATGGACCTCGACTACTTCAAGAACGTCAACGATGAGCTGGGCCATTCCGCCGGCGACCTGCTGCTCAGGCACGTCGCGGAGCGGCTCGCCGTCTGCATCCGCTCCGCCGACACGGCCGCCCGCCTGGGCGGCGACGAGTTCGCCATCCTCCTCGACGACGCCACCAGCGCCCGCGAGGCACGCGCCGTCGCCGACCGCATCCTGGCGGAGATGGCCAAGCCCTTCAACATCGGCGGCAACGAGATCAACCTCTCCGCCAGCATCGGCCTCGTCTTCGCCAACCCGCAGACGACGACCGCCGAGGAGATCATCCGCGACGCCGACGTCGCCATGTACGACGCCAAGGAGAACGGCCGCGGCCGCGTCCAGCTCTTCGAGCCCGGCATGCAGATCAGCCTCCTGGAGCGCCTGCACCTGATCAGCGAGCTCAACGCCGCCGTGGAGCGCGACGAGTTCCTCGTCTACTACCAGCCCACCCTCGACCTCGCGTCCGAGCGCATCACCGGCTTCGAGGCGCTGGTCCGCTGGGACCACCCCATGCGCGGCCTCCTGCCGCCGTCCGAGTTCATCGGCATCGCCGAGGAGACCGGCGCCATCCTCGCCCTCGGCCAGATGGTTCTCGACCGCGCCTGCAGGCAGGCGAAGGAGTGGCAGGAGCGCTACCCCAGCATGCGCGGCATCAGCATGAGCGTTAACGTCTCCGCCAAGCAGATCCAACGCCCCGGCTTCGTCGAGGTCGTCCAGCGCGCCCTGGAAGAGTCCCGGCTCGACCCAAAGCTCCTCGTCCTCGAGATAACGGAGACCGTCCTCGTCGCCCAGCCGCAGCGCGTCATCGAGACGCTGCAGCAGATCAAGAGGCTCGGCGTGCTGGTCGCCCTGGACGACTTCGGCACCGGCTACTCCTCTCTAAGCTACCTGCAGGGCTTCCCCATCGACATCCTCAAGATCGACCGCGCCTTCATCCAGGGCATCGACAGCGGCGAGAAGGACCGGATGCTCGTCCAGACCGTCATCGACCTCGCCAACGTCTTCGACCTTGAGATCGTCGCCGAGGGCATCGAGAGGCAGGAGCAGCTCACGCGCTTGCGAGACCTGCACTGCGCCCGCGGCCAGGGGTATCTGTTTGCGCGGCCCCTGGACCCGGCCGCCGCCGACGCGTTCCTCCGCAGGCTCGCCGGCGAAGAGCCTGCCTCCGCCGAGGCCGTCGCGTAGGTCAGCGACCACTGAAGGGGTGAGTAGGTATCCTCCTGGGGGTACAGGGGGCCCAACCCCCTGACGGGGAGTCTGAGTTGGGGGGTACAGGGGGCGCAGCCCTCTGACGGGGAGCGCGAGGGGTGTCCCCTCGCTAACTCCTCGTTTCTCTCGCGGAGCAGACAAGTCCCCCGACTCTTCGGGGGACGCAGGATGCGCAGCCCGTGGGCGCTGCTTACTGCCGTTTTCGCTCTCGTGCTCGACACGGGCCCTCGTGGCCTATAATGACGGGGCACAAGCTCAGACCCCGCCCGCAGCTAGCAGGGAGTCAATCATGACCAACGCAGTCGCTGAGAAAGCCTTCAACGGCCGCATCCTCAACGTCCACCTCGGCGCGAAACGCGTCGAGCCCGAAGCTCTGCCGGAGAAGCTCTACCGCGAGTACCTGGGCGGCTACGGCATCGGTGCCCGCCTCCTCTTCGACCGCATCCCCCAGGGCGCCGACCCTCTCGGCCCCGACAACGTCCTCGGCTTCTTCCCCGGCCTCCTCACCGGCACGCCCCTCTTCGGCATCCGCTTCCAGGTCGTCGCCAAGTCGCCCAAGAACAACGGCTGGGGCGACGCCAACTGCGGCGGCGACTTCGGCCCTTACCTCAAGAACGCCGGCTGGGACGGCCTCCTCCTCTACGGCGAATCGCCGGCGCCCGTCTACGTCCTCATCGAGGACGACAAGATCGAGATCCGCGACGCCTCCGACCTCTGGGGCATGCTGGCCATCGACGTGGAGAAGCTGCTGAAGGAGCGCCACGGCAGAAAGGCCTCCGTCGCCTGCATCGGCCCCTCCGGCGAGACGAAGAGCCTGATGGCCGGCATCTGCAACGACCACGGCCGTCTCGCCGCCCGCTCCGGCCTCGGCGCCGTCATGGGCGCCAAGCGCGTCAAAGCCGTCGTCGTCACCGCCTCCCGCTCCATCATCGCCAGCCGGCCGGATACCAACAAAGCCGTCAAGGACGCCCTCGGCGAGTTCGGCGAGCGCATCACCACCTTCTTCCGCACCTACGGCACCACCGGCATCACCAACATGTCGGCCATGTCCGGCGACTCGCCCGTGCGCAACTGGGGCGGCGTCGGCACCGTCGACTTCCCGGACGGCAAAGAGCTTACGGGCG
>Ga0209521_10001304_pt1 | contig 20315 bp, 19 predicted proteins | sample Rifsed19ft4_FD_184016 | JGI IMG/M metagenome (GOLD analysis project Ga0209521, IMG submission 184016) | Soil microbial communities from Rifle, Colorado, USA - sediment 19ft 4 (version 2) | ecosystem: Environmental > Terrestrial > Deep subsurface > Rock core/Sediment | place: Rifle, Colorado...
ATGAACCTACATTCAGCGCACCTACAAACGAAGGTATGAAGAGCTGGTATGGCCCGTACAGCAAAGGGCCTGATGGCAAATACCTCTATGTGAACGACAAGGGTGCAAACACCATCGGGATAATCAACCTCCAGATGGGTATGCTGGACAGGCTCATATCTTTGCCTTTCCCTTTCGGCATTCACCACATCACACTCGGACCTGATGGTAAGACGCTTTATTCAACAGGCGAGCTCACAGGCAAGATGGCCAAGACGGACATAGCAACCGGCAAGACCCAGGTCATAGACTGGGGTCCTGCGCCGAGTGCCCCGGACTACCTTGACATAAACAAGAAGGCTGGAAAGGCTGACAGGAAGCAGTATGTTTTCTCCAACAACTACTACCATTCTACAGTTGGTGTCTTCGAGCTGAATCCGTTCAAACTCATAAAGGAGATCCCTGTTGGTAAGAACCCGCACGGGACAGATGCCGACCCCCTCGGAAGGTATATCCAGGTGGCGGACAAGCTCTCCGCAACGCTCAGCATCATCGATGTTGAAAAGCTTGCGGTCAAGAAGGTCATACCGGCAGGCGCAGGTCCGCTGCACAACGTGTTTGACACAAACGGCAAATATGCGTATACAAGCTGCTTTGTGGCAGACAGCATCGTGAAGACAGACCTGGACAAGCTGGAGGTTGTTGACGAGTATCCTGTTCACTACAGGATAGGGCATATAACCATCAGCCCTGACAATAAGTATATATTTGCCTTGAACAAGTTCTCCACCGGGCTGTTCAGCCCGACAGGCATAGCCTGGCCGGTTAACCATGAGATGATCGACATTAATGAGAAGAGCAAGACATATGGTAAGACCCTCAAGATCGTCCCAGTTGACGGCGAGCCGCACAACGCGAAGGTCCTGTTTGCAAGTGCTATCAAGAACTGGAACATGGGTGAGGCCGAGAAGGGCGTATCTACCCTGTTTGCAGGCGCTACTCGTTCCGGCAGAATTGAGCCGGGGCATCATAGAGGCGGCAAGTCTTACTATGTGCCGATGGATAAGGGCAGGCCGGGCGTGACCACAACCAAGGACGGTGTTAAGGAAGTCAGGGTAAAGGCGTTCAGCTACGGTTATGTCCCAAGGCAAGTCAGGGTCAATAAGGGTGATAAGGTCAGGCTTATTGTAACCAATATCGATAAGGCGGCTGGTATAACCAAGAACCCCGATGTTATTATGGGATACAACATAAACGGGCCTTACGGTCTCAAGACCATGGTTACTATCCCGAGGGGTGTGAGCGGAGTTGCGGAGTTTGTCGCAGATATAGCCGGTGAATATGAGGTTTACTGCCAGCACTTCTGCGGACCTCTCCACCTCGAGATGAGGGGCGCGTTCTTCGTAGATGATCCGAAGAAAGGTCCTTCCAACCTTGCTGTAGGCGACTATGATGAGGCCCAGAAGAAGAACGTTGCTGCCGATGAAGACGAATTTGAAAGGGCAGAGAGGGTAGATAATCTTAATCAGATATAATAACTAAGGATAGAGCGATGGTTCGGCCGCAACATTTAATGTTTGCGGCCGAACCATTTGTTTTTTGAGAGGACTTAATTTATGAGTAAAAAAAAGTTATTGGCAGTGGGGACCTTATCTGTTCTTTTTATCATCATTGGGGTTTATGCTTATCAATACAGTGGTTCTGTTAAGATCAAGACTTCAGAGTCTCCTGAAGAGGTCGTTAAGAAGTTCTACAGTTACATTGCCGAAGGAGGAAGTTCTTCTCTCAGTGAGGCATACAGGCAGATCAGCTCCAAGCGATTCACTTTAACTGAAGATAAGTTCAAGGGGATCGTTTTGAACTATCCAAAAAATATGGTAGTGAGGATTATCGGCTCTAAGGTTGTTAAAGACCGGGCCGTTGTTACGATAGAATATAAGTGTACATCTGCATTCGGGGGAGAAGTTTGCGTTACTACGGATATAAACCTCGACCTTGATGAGAAATCAAGGAGCTGGAAGATTGATTTTACCGGTGAAAGCACACCTGATGGCAAAAACAGTTAAACTCAGTATTTTTCCTGTCATGGCACAGGTTGTATTTGCCTATATATTCCTCTGTATAATAATGGCAGGGGGCTCGATTGCCGCAGATTCCGTGATCAAAGAGTATGTCATTCCAATCCCCGCTGTTTCTCCTGCCCGTATTGCTATAGTAAATGATGGAAGCGGGGATATCTGGCTCACCTATCAGAATGAAAACAAGATACTGAGGTTTACTCAATCAGATAATGCATTTAAGGAGTATGTAATCCCGTACCTGGGGGTTCCGGCTGGAATAGCTGCAGCAAAGGATGGTACTATCTGGATAGCAAATTCGAGCGGGAACAGCATAATTAGTTTCAATCCATCGACCGATAAATACAGAAGTTTTCCAATTAAAACGGCCGATAGCAACCCTTACGATCTGGCGCTAGCTTCGAGCGGGACTGTATGGTTTATAGAGCGTGAAGGCAATAAGATAGGGAGCCTTTCTCCTGAGACAGGGGTAATAAAAGAGTATCCGATACCAACTCCATCAAGTCATCCATCGGCTATTGCTATAGATAAGAAGGGAATTGTCTGGATTACGGAGATAGATGGTAATAAACTTGCAAGCCTTGACCCGGCCAGTGGGAAGATCATCGAGTACATTATACCAACACCTTTTGCAAATCCTTCTTCTATCGCAATAGACGGCAATGGGATGATTTGGTTTGCTGAGATGCTTGCAGGAAGGATAGGGATGTTCAATCCCGCATCGATGGTTTTTAACGAGGTGATAGTGCCGACGCTTTCACCTGTGATCTCAAGCATAGCCATAGACCAGAAGGGGTTGGTCTGGTTTGTGGAGAATAGGGGTAACAAGATAGGGGTATTCGACCCCGTAAGCGCTGTTGTGAATGAATACGAGATACCTACATCAAAGTCTCTGCCGGCCAGTATTGCAGTGGACAGGGAAGGCATCGCATGGTTTACCGAATCGGACAGGGATGCTAACAGGATTGGAAGACTGGATATAGCAGATACTCTTAAGGTTGGAAAAAAACAGGAGGGAAGCGGGAAGGATGAGAACTCGGATAGGGTATCGCATATAATCATGATAGTTTTTATTGCGGTCGTATCTATGACTCTTCTCGCAATGATTACTCGATCTATTAAGAGGAAAGGGAAATAAATGAAATATAGAAATATGATTATAGGGATAGGGTTATTCGCAGCTGCAGCCGCTCAAGTTTATGCAGAGGAGTCAAAGGTTAAATATTATTCGATACCCTCTTCCAATGGCGTTCCTGTTGCAATTAGCTCAGATGTGAGTGGGCGTATCTGGCTCGTTGATTTTAGAAATAACTTAATATTTATATTTAACCCGAAAGATGAGCAGTTCACTAAATACGAGATACCAACCTCGCGCAGCTCAGCCACAGATATAACAGTTGACCATAAAGGCAGGATCTGGTTTGTGGAAGAAGACGGGAACCAGATAGGAAGTTTTGATCTGGAGACCAAGACATTTGAAGAATATGATATCCCGTCTCCAAAGAGCCAGTCAATGAGGCTTTCCGTGGATAAAGACGGCAGGGTCTGGTTTACTGAGTTTGCTGGTAATAAAATCGGTGTGTTTAATCCAGTTGATAAGAGTTTCAGGGAATACCCTATACCAACGCCAATGAGCCAGCCAACAGGGATAGTGGCGACAGAGAAGGGTGCGGTATGGTTTATAGAGAGTCAGGGGAACAAGCTTGGCAGGCTGACTCCTGAAACAGGGAAGATAAAGGAATACGTCATACCAAAGCCGTTCTGCGTACCCACAGAACTTACAGTAGATGGACAGGGTCAACTCTGGTTCAGTGCGAGGAAAGACAGGAAGCTTGTGAAGTTTGATCCAAGGTCGGAAAGATTTGAAGAGTTTGACCTGCCAGGAAGGGGCGTCCCTGAAGGGATTGCCGTCGACAATGCGGGGAATATATGGTATTGCGACAAATATAAAAAGCGTGTTGGCCGGTATTCACCTAAGGATAAGGGTTTTATTGAAATCGACTTGGTTGGCGGGGACCGGGCGCCGGTAGATATAACGGTTTCAGCTTCCAATAAGGTGTGGTTTACTGTCATAGGAACCAATGAATTGGGCGGGATTGATGGCAACGACATTGTAAAAGTGGAATCGCCGAAGATGTCAATAAGTATAGATGAAACAGAAAAAAATATGCTCAAGCAATTATCCCCTTGACAACTCTGTTATGGTGATATATACAATGATTTATAAATTTACAAAGGGAGGGTTCGAATGGTTAAAAGAGTAACTTGCAGTCGTGTTGTTGTAATATCGCTCCTCACATCTGCCATTATAGGTTTTGGTGCAGAGAGCAGCCGCGCCGACGCGGCCAAGGGTAAGGGTGTGTTTGAGGCAAAGAAGTGCGGCGGCGATTGTCACGTAACTCAGGGACCAGCTACTGAGAAGACCTTTGCGGACCAGCTTAAGAAGAAAGGGCCGGAGCTGTGGTATGCTGGCAATAAATTGAAGAAGGAATGGATGGAAAAGTGGCTTCAGGATCCTGCAGTTATAAGGCCTCTGGAGTATAATTCTATAGAGAAGAAGAACTCCGGGAACCACCCAAAACTGTCAAAGGCGGAGGCTGGCGAGGTTGCAGAGTATCTTATGACCCTTACGTCAAAGGATGTGGAGTCAGGTGTGATCCAGGCAAAAAAGAACATTCAGGGGAAACAGGCCTTTGAGAAAAAGCAGGCATGTCAGGCATGCCACCAGATAGAAAAGACCGGTAAGGTTATTGGCGGACTGGTCGGCCCAAGCCTGGTTAAGGCAGGAGAGAGGCTTCAGGGCGACTGGGTATATGCATATCTGAAGCAGCCTAAAGTGTTTAAGCCTGTTAAGAGGATGCCTATCTATGAAGGTTATCTGAGCGACGTTGACATGAAGAACGTAGCGGCCCTCATTGCAAGTTTTTAAATTGAAAGGGAGCTTGTCCCATGCGGTTTTATAAACCGCTTCAAACCTAATTTATAAGGAGTTATAGATGAACAAAAAAGCACTTTATGTCATAATGATTTTTGCAGTGATGATGACCTTGGGAAAGGGGATTTCTTACGCGGTTACTGCTGAAGAGAATTATAAGTTTTACTGTACCCAGTGTCATGGCTCAACGGGTAAGGGTGACGGGATCAATGTTACAAAGGACATGGCCGTTACCCCAAGAAACCATGCAAGCGCTGAGGATATGAGCAAACTTTCCGACACTGATATCACGAATGCTATTGTGGACGGCGGGCCGGCAAACAGCAAGTCCCCTCTTATGCCTCCATTCGGGAAGACCTTGACTGCTGACGAAATAAAGGACATGGTTTCCCACTTACGTAAGATGTGTAACTGCGCGGCTAAATAATTGTTGTAGTAATTAATCTAAACCTAAAAGGAGGTGAAAGATGATGAAAGGCAAGGTAAAAGGAATTACAGTGTGTTTGGTTTTAAGCATCTTTGCATTTGCAACGGCAGGGATTGCTGCAGAAAAGAGGTGTACGGCTGAGGGGGTTAAGGTGGAATGTCCGACTCGTACAGAGGCTGAGCTGAGGGATGCAGCAGCTAACTACGAAAAGGAAGCCATGAATATGGCCAAGGGGATAGGCGGAAGCACATACGGCATAGCACCCTTTGACTATCTGACGGGCGTCGGGAAGAGGACAACCAAGGCGAATACAAAGACCTTCGCTACCGAAAGCGGTTACTCAAAGGGCACAGGCAAGACGGAGATGTGGGACAGGGTTCCAAAAAATAAGGAACAGTCTGTTGACTACAACGCGTGGACAAACAACTGGTCTCCATCGTTCAAGGAAAGTCTTGTTCCAGGCGCAAACCCGAACGAGGGGAAGCAGTGGTATTATGTTTACTGCGTCGGATGCCATGGCTGGCTTCTTAAGGGTGATGGCCCTAACGCCACTTATCTCGACCCGTATCCAAGGGACCTCACCGCAGGCGCCGCGTACATGAACAAGAAGACCAATGTTGAGCTGTTCGCAGTCATAAAAGGAGGTGGTAGCGCAGTTGACCTTGCGGACGTTATGCCACAATGGGGAAATCTTCTTCAGGACCAGGATATCTGGAACGTTATAGCCTGGATAAGGGCAAACGCCGACACTACGAAAATTACAAGCGTAGCTGATTATTTGAATCCAAAGTCTTCCTTCGACCCTAAATCTGCAGCCAACAAGGTTAATGCATTGAACGCTGCAAATGATCCTGCTTTCAAGGAAGCTCAGGAGCTTGCTGAGGCAATGCTTGCTGGACGCGGCGGAGATCTCAAGGGTGGTGGATATGTTGAAGGCGGTTTGAGAAAGACTGCTGCCGATGAAGCAAAGATGTTCAAAAAATAGAAGTTGCACCGGTATTTTCAAAAAGTCATTTTATGTAACTTTGACACTGACAGGGCATGACCGGAAGATGGCGGTCGTGCCCTGTATTTTTTACTAAGGAGTTTCTGATTATACTGTGAAATCGAAATATCTGATTCTATTACCTATAGTTCTCCTTCTGCTCGCAGTAACTTCATGGGCACTTAAAGATAAGATACTTTCAGCATCAAAGGCTCGCGGTTATCTGGAGTATACCCCGGATGAAGCGGTATCCCTTGCTTATGCAAAGTGTTCCTCATGCCATAATATTGATAAGATAACCAAATATTGCTTCAGGTGCGGTCCACCGTTTATTGTTGTTGTTCATAACATGAAGAGCCTTATTGATATTGAAAAAGCAAAACCAGGGAAAGAATATCTTCCTACCATTACCGATGCTGAGGCTGTTGCCATTTCTCAGGTATGGAGCGGTCTTATCGGGAACTGGGAGGAGGGCTGGAGGAATGAAGACCTGAAGAAGCTTCTAAAAGGTGATGAGGCACTTATAGAGTTGTTGGATACGCCGTTTTCTCAACGAAAGATTGAGCAGGCATTGATGAAGAAATCGATTCCAGGCACGCACAAGGAAGGCGCTTTTAATCCTGAAGGTGCAGGTTCAAAATAGAAATCAGGCAGGTTATAAATGATTCAAGTAGAGAAGCTGACAAAGAGTTACGGTAGCTATCAGGCCCTTAATGAGATCACTTTCTCTGTCGAAAAGGGAGAGATCTTGGGTTTTCTCGGGCCTAATGGCGCAGGTAAGACAACCACAATGCGAATCCTTACCTGTTTCTTTCCTGCTACAAGCGGCAAGGCCAGAATTGCAGGTTATGACGTATTTGAAGAGCCTCATGAGGTAAAAAAGAGGATAGGGTATCTGCCCGAAAATGTACCTCTTTACAGGGACATGAAGGTTGTTGACTATCTCTCTTTTGTCGCAGGGATCAAAGGTGTGAGGCGGCAGGACTTGAAGATGCGGGTTGGGAATGTCCTCGATGAGTGCGGCCTTTCCGACATGTCCCACAAGATGATAAATGAGCTTTCAAAGGGGTACCGCCAGAGAGTTGGATTAGCCCAGGCGCTCGTAAATGAACCCGAGGTGCTGATACTGGATGAGCCCACAGTTGGGCTTGACCCCAAACAGATTATAGAGATTAGAAAACTGATAAAAAATCTGGCCGGTAAACGGACGATAATCCTGAGCACTCATATCCTCCCTGAAGTAAGCATGACCTGCAACAGGGTAGTCATCATAAATAAGGGGAAGGTGGTGGCAGTTGATACCCCTCAGAACCTTACAGCTAACATCCACGGCGCGAGCCGCCTTATTGTGAAAGTGGACGGCCCAGCGCAGGATGTTATATCCGGACTTCAGAAGATTCGGGGTATAAACAAGGTTAACAAAAAAGAGAGCAACAATGGCATATCCGAGTTTATATTAGATACCGATAAGGGTATTGATATCAGAAGGGATATTGCCGCTGGCATTGTGAGAAGCGGCTGGGGTCTGTTGGAGCTGAGACCGGTTGAGATGAGTCTTGAAGATATTTTTATCAAACTGGTGACAAAGGAGTAGCTGATAAATGAGAAACTTTTATCTTATAGCTAAGAAGGAACTCTATTCTTATTTTTCGTCACCTGTCGCCTATGTTGTAATAACGATCTTTCTCGTTATCACGGGATATTATTTTTATAATCTGCTTGCTTCTTTTTCTACCCTAAGTTTTCAGGCCTCTACAAACCCTGCTATAGCGCAACAGCAGAACCTTTTAAATATCACGGAAACGGTAGTCAGGCCTCTTTTTGGCAATATAAGCATGATTATGCTCCTTATGATGCCGCTTCTCACTATGCGCCTCTTCTCGGAGGAGAAGAAGAGCGGGACAATTGAGCTTCTGTTAACATACCCGGTTACTGATATGGAGGTTATAATCGGGAAATTTATTGCCTGCTTCGTTGTATTCCTTTTGATGCTCCTCCTTACAGCTACATTCCCGGCATTGTTGATATTGTTTGGCGAGCCTGAAATAGGACCGACTATTACCGGGTATATAGGGCTCATTCTCACAGGTGCGGCCTTTATCTCTCTTGGAATATTTACATCCTCCCTGACAGAGAATCAGATAATAGCAGCCACCTTGTCATTTGGGGTGCTGATCTTGTTCTTCATGATGGGAACTTCAGTCTCCTTAATGGGACCTACGATTGGAAATATCATGATGCACATATCGTTGATCGGGCATTTGGAAGGGTTTGCAAAGGGCATTGTCGATACGACAGACATAATATACTATTTCCTCTTTATTGTACTTTTTAACTTCCTGACGCTCAGGGTGCTGGAGTCAAAGAAGTGGAGGGGATAGGGATCTACATGATCAGACGCTAAGGAGATAAACTGATAAATGAAAAGGTTTCTGCCAATAATTGGGATTATAGGTCTTTTTACCGTTGCCGCTGGAGGGATTACCTATGCTATAAGCGGTGCAATGGAGAGTTATATAATCGCCCTCTTGTGGGCGGGGTTGCTCATCCTCCTCTTCTATTTCTATGTCAGCTTTCCTGAACTAAGGACATTATTAACACTCAGGTCTGCTAAATATGGTGCAAATACAGTTGTAATGATCATAATTTTTATTACCATGATTGGTGTAGTTTCATTCTTTACTACGAGATACAAAGTAAGATGGGACCTGACTAAGACTGGGCGTTATACCCTCTCGATTCAGAGCAAGAAGATAGTTAAGTCGCTGAAGAAAGATATCACGGCTATCGCATTTTACAGGAGCGATGAAAGGACGAGACAGGCGATGGAAGACCTCCTTTCTGAGTTTTCTCAGTTATCCTCTAAGTTTTCATACCAGTTTATAGACCCCGATAAACAGCCCGGGGCTGCCGCAAAATATGGAGTTACCGCATACAGGACAACTCTTGTCAGGAGTGGGACGAACCAGCAGGAGGTTGGATTTGAATCGGAAGATAAGCTGATCAATGCAATAATGAAGGTAACAAGGGATGAGATAAAAAGTGTATATTTTCTGAAAGGTCATGGAGAAAATGATATAGCCGACTTTCAAAACTTGGGGTACAAGGCAGTAAAAGAGTCTATTGAGAGGGAGAACTATCAGGTCAAGGAATTGCTCCTGCCCGGTGCTGTTGAAGTGCCAAATGACTGTGCGCTTCTCATTGTAAGCGGTCCAAAGAAGGATCCTCTGCCGGACGAGCTTGAGAGACTTACCAGTTACATAAACAGGGGCGGGAGTCTCCTCTTTATGCTCGACCCTGGCACCACGCCTAAATTGGCAGAATTCCTCCAGGGTTACGGTTTTCGTCTTGGGAATGATATCATAATAGATAAGTTATCGCAGGTCTATGGTGCAAACTATCTTGTTCCGGTTGTTACCCAGTACGAGAAGCAACATCCTATCACGGAGGAATTTAATGTAATGACCTTCTTTCCCCTGGCGAGGTCTGTAGAGGTGGATAGAGACCCATCAAAAGGGGTTTTCCCCCTTGCTTTAACGTCAGAGGCCAGTTGGGGGGAAACGGACAGAAAGGCGCTTGAAGAAGGGAAGGCTGACTATGATGAAAAGGTTGAGAAAAAAGGCCCTCTCTCCATAGCGGCAGTAGCTATAAGCGATGTCAGCAAAAAGGTGGAGGGTGGAGATGATGCTTCTGGAAAGAAGGTTTATGCAAAATTTGTCGTTGTCGGGAATTCGGCCTTCGTGAATACTACTCATGTTAACCTTGCAGGGAACAAGGACTTTTTCCTTAATATGGTAAACTGGCTTACAGAAGAGGCTGAGCTTATCTCTGTAAGAAAGAAGGATGCCAATCTGACCCCGCTCATATTGACGGCCTCTCAGGGGAGATTTATCTTCTGGATTCCTGTAGTTGTTGTTCCTTCCTTTATCCTTGTTATTGGCGTTGCGGTTCTCACACGCCGCAGGATCAAATAGTGAGATTCTTCAAGAAGACCATATTCTGGCTCATAATTCTTTCAGTAATCAGCGGCATCTTCTACTTCTTTGATGAGAAGGTGACAGAGAAAGAGGTCGCAGAGGAAGAACAGCGCCGGATATTTACCTTTGAACCTGCAGATGTGATAAGTATTGAGATATCTAAGGGCAGTTCCGTAATTCTGGTAAAGAAGGGGACTGCAGGGTGGGTGATCGAAAAGCCGATTATGGCTTATGCCGACCAGGCTGCCATTGACGATATGCTGAGCAATACGGTAAAGGCAAAGATCGACGGTATTTTGTTTGAAGAAACCCCGGCAGATAAATTAAAAGAAATGGGTTTGGAGCCGCCTTATATAACCGTAACGCTGATGACCTCATCGGGGATATCGACCTCCTTGTCACTAGGTGACAGAGGGCCTACCCTGAACGTTGCATTTGCCATACTAAGCGGCGATAAAAGAATATTGCGAGTCCACGCGGACGTGAGATCAGAAATTGATAAGATGCCTTATGACCTCAGAGACAAGACCGTTGTCGCAATGGACCCAAAGACGGTTAAAGAGGTTGATATCCTCTGGAATGACAAAAAAGCTATAACCATACTTCATCCGCAGGAGAATATATGGGATATTGAGGGTGTTCTGAAAGGTAAAAGTGATTTAACCAAGATACTTAATACCTTGTACGGCATAAAAAAGGCGAAGGTTAAGGCGTTCATAGATGAGAATCCGCACAGCCTTAGTACATACGGCCTCGATAAGCCAAGACTGAAGATAAAGTTCCTTGACAATAAGAACCTCCTCGAGACACTTTTAATCGGAGAAAAGGACAAGAAGCTCAGGGGTTTTTATGCAAAAAGGGGAGGAGACAGGAATGTTTTCCTCCTTGAAGAGGAGTTCCTGGATGGTATTCCTGATGAAGCGACTGACTTAGAGGTAAAAGAGAATTGAGAAAGGTTTCTATAAAAATACAAATTGTCTGTCTCCTGCTGGTTGTCTTTACCTCAAATAGAGAGCTGGCAGCAGCGGAAACGGCAGCGGAGCCTTCCAGAAAGCTCAAGATCGGCGTCATCGGGCCGAAAACGGGCGAAGGTTCAGCTGAATTCGGCAAATATGTATTTGAAGGCGTGGCGATGGCTGCAAGGGATTTCAACTCTGCGGGTGGGATAAAGGGCAAAAAGGTTGAGACCTCATTTGTAGATAACAAAGGGGTCATGCTTGAGACGATGCAGGGGGCAGCCAAGCTCATCGATGATAAGGTTGTGGCAATTATTGCCTCCCCTGACGGCTTGTCCTCGTTTACACCAGTTTCGATGGCGAACGAGTCAGGAACTATTTTTATGTCCGCTGGAAGCAGGCGGCATATAGAAAAGAGCGGGCCTTATATATTTAGAAATGCTCTTCCAGAAGAGATTGCTACAGATGAAACGATAAAATATTGTATTGAAAAGCTCCAATACAAGAGGTATGCAATTATAACATCCATGCGGGATGAGGAATCCACCATGAATGCGGCAAGCCTTTACATGAGGGCTATACAGAAACACAAGGGAGAGGTTGTTTCCCAGGCCTATGTCCATTTTGATCTTAGCACTAAAGAGGCGATTGCCAAGCTTAAAAAGGAGTCAGGTACAAATATTGACGCCGTTATATTTACTGGAAACAGTAAAGGGGCCATAGAAGTTTTGAAGGAGTTGCGAAGACAAGGCATAAAAGCCCCATTCGTGGGCAGTGAGAACCTGAACGCTGCCGAGTTTTTGAAGGCCGGCGGGAAGGCCGCCATAGGCTCCGTCTTCTACACAAGCTTCACTACCCTCTCTGACGACCCCGTAACCGTGAAGTTTGTTGAGGCTTACAGGAATGCTAAGGGGAAGGACCCTTCACCTCTGGTTGCCGCGAGTTATGACTCCTTTATGCTGATCGCAGAGGCCATAAAGAAAGCCGGGACTACAGAACCCTCAAAGGTCAAGAATGCGCTTACCGAGATAAAGGGGTTTCGAGGGGTTTCCGGTGTAATCTCAATGAGTGAAGATGCCCAGACCATCAGAACCCCGTTTATCATCCTCGTAGAAAAGGGAGAGACATCTCCTGAATTGCGTCTGGTAAAATGATCCGTCAAGATATGAAGGATACCGAGAAGACAAACCTTAGATGGCCTCTGATTTTACAGCTCCCCCTCATCCTTTCACTCCTGTTTTTTAACGCATGTGAAAATAAAAGCAGAACCGATCAGGAAGAGCAGCTAGGGAAGCCTTCGCCGGTATTTGCATTAAAAGATTTTAACGGCAACCGCTATTCACTTGACCAATGGAAGGGTAAAGTCGTATTACTCAGATTTTGGGCGACCCGGTGTGAATCCTGCAAGATAGAAATGCCAAAACTGCAATCCAGCTTTCGGAATATGATGGCTGACGGGTTGGTGGTAATTGCTGTAAACGTGGAAGACCCACCTGAAAAGACCGGCCAGTTTGTTAGAGAGCTGGGGTTGACATTTCCAAACCTCATTGATGAGAACGGGAAGGTAACAAAGCTCTACCAGGTATACGGCGTCCCGACCACGTTCTTAATAGACAGGAAGGGTATAATCAGAGAGCGGATATTCGGAGACCTCAATAAAGAGTCTATAGAGAATATAGTAAAACCGTTGTTGTAATTACTGATGTTCAAGGGATAGATGATGCCTGAAGACATACATTCGCAGAAGATATTGATACTTGATTTTGGCTCCCAGTACACCCAGCTCATAGCCAGGAGGGTCAGGGAACAGAAGGTATACTGCGAGATACACCCGTATAATATCGGTCTTGATAAGATAAAGGGGTTTGGGGGAAAAGGGATAATCCTGTCCGGTGGGCCTTCGAGCGTTTATGACAAGGATGCGCCTGTTGTAGACAAAGGTTTGTTTGCCCTTGGTCTTCCTGTCCTAGGGATATGCTACGGGATGCAGCTTATGACCCGTCTCCTTGGCGGAGTTGTTGCAAAGGCCCATAGAAGGGAATATGGCAGGGCTGATGTGACTCTTGATGATAATAGCGACCTCTTCAAAGGTCTTTCCGGTTCAGAGGTAGTCTGGATGAGCCATGGAGACCGGATTGAAAAATTCCCTGACGGTTTCAGTCCTATAGCTCATACTGGCAACTCTCCGGTTGCGGCCATGAAGGATGCAAAGAGACGTTTTTATGGCGTACAGTTCCATCCAGAGGTTGTGCACACACCTAAAGGGAAAGAGATCCTTGGGAACTTCCTCTTTGAGATCTGCCAATGCAAACCCGCCTGGACTATGGGTTCATTTATAGACAGCCAGGTTAAAGATATCAGGGAAAGGGTTGGGGGAAAAGGTGTTATCTGCGGACTTAGCGGCGGAGTAGACTCTGCCGTAACAGCGGTCCTTATCCATAAGGCGATAGGAGATCAGCTTACATGCATATTTGTTGATAACGGCCTTCTCAGGGCTGGAGAGGCCAGGAAGGTTGAGGAGGTGTTCAGGAAACACTTCCATATAAACCTTGTTGCTATAGATGCATCAGATAGGTTCTTAAACAGGCTCAATGGAGTGGAAGACCCTGAAAAAAAGAGGAAGATCATAGGCAACGAGTTCATCTATCTGTTTGAGGAAGAGGCTTTAAAGCTGAAGGATATAGGCTTTCTTGCCCAAGGGACGCTTTATCCTGATGTGATAGAGAGTGTCTCATTCAAGGGTCCTTCGGCAACTATTAAAAGCCACCACAATGTGGGAGGCCTCCTTGACAAGATGAGCCTCAAGCTTGTAGAGCCTATGAGGGAGCTTTTTAAGGACGAAGTAAGGGCCCTCGGAAGGGAGCTTCGTATGCCGGATGAGGTGATTGACAGGCAGCCTTTCCCAGGTCCGGGCCTTGCCATAAGGGTCCTCGGAGAGGTGACAAAGGAAAGGCTTGAGATACTGAGGAACGCAGATGTAATAATACTGGATGAGATAAAAAAGGTCGGTCTTTATACAAAGATATGGCAGTCATTTGCAGTGCTCCTTCCGGTAAAGACAGTAGGAGTAATGGGAGATGAGAGGACATACGAGAACGTCATCGCGCTCCGGGCTGTAGATTCTCTGGATGGGATGACGGCTGACTGGGTAAGGCTCCCTTATGACCTGCTGGCTGAGATATCAAGCCGTATAATCAATGAGGTTAAGGGTGTTAACAGGGTTGTCTACGATATTTCCTCCAAGCCACCGAGCACCATAGAATGGGAATAGCTGTTTATACCAAGTTGCCTTCAAACATATAATTATTGCCATTAATGAAAGCTTACTTGGTATTTATACCCGGATGGGTATTATGCACGGGCATTCAAATGTCTTTATTTGAATGCGAATTGGTATTAGCCTGTATATTGTAGTTGTTTTTTTGTATTGCCCTATATATTGTGGTTGTGGGACACAATCAAGGAATTCAGCAAGAGAACGTGAAAAAAGTTTTTGACACAAATTTTTTTGTTTGGTAAATTAGAGTCACAAAAAACTATAAATTAAAGATCGGTCAGCCGATCCTTTGCCCAGAGCAAAACCCGAGAAACCGGGTGACGCAGAGTACCGAGGCTAAATCCCTAAAGGACATGCCAGTCGAGCCGCCAAAGGAATAAAAACCTTTGGCGGCTTTTTCATTTTTTGGGGGAAGATAGTATGAGGCAGTTACGCTATAATGGGGAGGAGCTTAGAAGGATTAGAAATTCAGAAGGGATAGAGCTTGCAGCAATAGCAGAGATAACGAGGATATCTAAACGTTATCTTGAGTATATAGAAGGTGACAAATACAGCTATCTGCCAGCGATTCCTTACCTGAAGGGGTACCTTGAGCAGTATGCAATCTGTCTGAAACTTGATCCCGATGAGGTCTCTATCTGCTATTTAGGATATTTCATGGAGTGGCTCAATCATCGTACTTGTACAAAATCAGCTCTTGAACCACGTGAAGATGTTGAAATGGTTCGAAAGCCTCTTGGGTTAAAGACAGGAGCTGAAACAACTTGACATAAAGTATGTTGTTATGATATTAACAAGCCAGCCTAAGACCGATGATACCAATTCGCATTCAAATAATGAACTTTGAATGCCCGTGCATAATACCCATCCGGGTATAAATACCAAGTAATCTTTCATTAATGGCAATAATTTAAATGTATGAAAGTAACTTGGTATAAAAAAGAATCATAAGAGGGTGCATAAATGAAAAATAGATTTTTCACAATCCTTTTCCTTCCCTCTCACCCGGCGGGGGTAAAAAAATTGACGTTATCCGGGTTCCTTATAAAGTCTCTTGCCATATCTGCAATGATAATTCTACTTGCATCCGCGGTCATATTCTTCGATTATGTTAATGTAAAGAAGAAGGAGATAGACCTCGTCGGCCTTAAAGAAAAGACAAAGATACAGAATGTCCAACTTCAGACCTTTGCCGATAAGATAAACGATATGGAGGCGGAGTTGGCCCGGTTAAGGAGCCTGGATACAAAGTTAAGGGTATTGACTAACACTAATAATGAGGAACCGGAAGTAAAAAGCAGGAGATTGTCCCTTGGAGGGCAGGGGGGACCTGAACCAGTACAGTTATCGTTTAAGAACGAGGCGTCTCTTGCCGAGATGGTGAGCAGGCTTGACAGGATGGATTTTGAGATAAAGTCCCAGGAGAAGAGCCTTCACGAACTGCATGCCTCCATTCAGGATCAGGAGTCCATACTTGTTGCGACCCCCTCCATCTGGCCTGCGAATGGATATGTCTCCTCCGTGTTTGGCTATCGTGAATCTCCCTTTGGCAGCAATTACGAGTTTCATGATGGGCTGGATATCTCCGCCCCAGCCGGTACCCCTGTTCTTGCAACTGCTGATGGAGTGATAACATTGACCGGCAATTATGGAGATACAGGAAATACTGTTACAATAAGCCATGGTTATGGCTATGAGACGGGTTATGGGCACCTGTCGTATATCAGTGTAAAAGAAGGGCAGAGGGTTGAACGAGGCCATGAGATAGGAAGAGTGGGCAGCACTGGTAGGAGCACAGGTCCTCATCTGCATTATCTGGTGAAGGTAGCTGGCGCGAAGGTAAATCCCAGGAACTATTTAAATTAGTCGTATAACAACCAATCACTCATTTTGCAGTTTTTTGGCCTTGCTTATCAAAGCAGGGCCTTTTTTATCTCCAGCTTACTTACCCCTTGCTTTTTCCATGAGATTCTGCTTAAAATAGCCCGCATTTACGGATGTTTGGAGGTTAAATGATAGTTCCCTTACTTAAGAAGATATTTGGCACAAAGAATGAGCGGGAGCTCAAGAGAATACAGCCTATAGTGCATCAGATCAATGCTCTGGAAAGTTCTGTAAAGAATCTGTCCGACTCGGAGTTGCAGGGTAAAACTATAGAGTTCAAAGAGCGGCTGTCAGGAGGAGAACCGATTGATTCCGTACTCCCAGAGGCCTTTGCTGTTGTGAGGGAGGCATCCTGGAGAGTGCTCAAAATGAGACACTTCGATGTCCAGCTCATTGGAGGCATAGTTCTGCATGAAGGGAATATCTCCGAGATGAGGACTGGTGAAGGAAAGACTCTTGTTGCAACCCTCCCCGCATACATTAACGCCCTAAAGGGTGAGGGGGTCCATGTGGTTACAGTAAACGACTACCTGGCCAGAAGGGACTCCGAGTGGATGGGGAGGTTGTACAGTTTCCTTGGCCTTTCTGTTGGTTGCATACTTCATCACCTGAACGATGCGGAGAGAAAGGTCGCCTATGGTTCCGACATTACTTACGGGACAAACAACGAATTCGGGTTTGATTACCTGAGGGACAACATGAAGTTCTCCCTGGACGACTACGTCCAGAGGAATCTTCATTACGCTATAGTTGACGAAGTGGACAGCATCCTGGTTGACGAGGCGAGGACTCCTCTTATAATATCCGGGTCTGCCGAAGACTCTACTGATAAATATTACTCCATAGACAAGATCATCCCGAGGCTGAAAAAGGATTCTGATTATACTATAGACGAAAAGGCCCGAAGCGTTGTACTGACGGAGGAGGGTGTGGAAAAGGTTGAAAAGGCACTCGGTGTGGATAACCTGTACGATCCCCATAACATCGAGACCCTGCACCATGTAACCCAGGGGCTAAAGGCCCATGCGTTATTCAAGGTCGATGTGGATTATGTCGTAAAGGACGGCGAGGTACTTATTGTTGACGAGTTTACGGGCCGCCTGATGCCTGGAAGACGCTACAGCGACGGTCTCCATCAGGCCCTTGAGGCAAAGGAGGGTGTAAAGATTGAGAACGAGAACCAGACACTTGCATCCATCACATTTCAGAACTATTTCAGGATGTATGAAAAACTCTCCGGCATGACCGGTACTGCGGAGACAGAGGCGGAGGAGTTCCACAAGATATATAAGCTTGATGTGATGGTAATACCTCCAAACAGGCCGACGGTAAGGAAGGATTACTCTGATATTATTTACAAGACAGAGAAGGAAAAGTTCAGGGCGGTAGTAAATGAGATAAAGGCCCTCCATGAAAAGGGGCAGCCTGTGCTAGTTGGTACCATATCCATTGAAAACTCTGAAAAAATTAGTTCTCTCCTTAAGAGGGATGGGGTAAGGCACCATGTCCTGAATGCCAAGCACCATGAGAGAGAGGCGGAGATAGTGGCCCAGGCAGGTCGTTTCGAGGCGGTCACCATTGCAACTAACATGGCGGGTCGTGGAACGGACATCGTCCTTGGTGGAAACCCTGAATTCCTGGCAATTGCCAAGGCCGGAAAGGACCCTAATACTGAAGAGTATAAAAAGGCCTTAGCCGAATTCGAGGAGGCATGCTCAAAGGAGAGGGAGCAGGTTGTTGCCGCCGGAGGGTTGCACATCCTTGGCACAGAAAGACATGAATCCAGAAGGATAGACAACCAGCTGAGGGGCAGGGCGGGGAGGCAGGGAGATCCGGGTTCTTCAAGGTTTTACATGGCCCTGGAGGACGACCTCCTTCGTATATTCGGTTCCGAGAGGATATCAGGTATCATGGACCGCCTCGGGATGGAGGAGGATGAGCCTATAGAGCATGCCCTTGTTACAAGGGCCATAGAAACGGCTCAGAAGAGAGTGGAGGCCCATAACTTCGATATAAGGAAGCACGTCCTGGAATATGACGATGTCATGAATCAGCAGAGGAAGGTGATTTACGAACAGAGGAAAAAGGTCTTGTCAGGAGAGGCCTTAAAAGAAGATATCCGGGATATGATAGAGGAACTGGTGGATGGGATTGTCGACATTCACACCGAAGAGAAGGGATATTCCGAAGAGTGGGACTGGGAAGGCCTCAGGGATTCACTATTTAAGCAGTTTTCCATCCATTATGATCCGTCCGGCGGGAGCAGAGAAGGTTTAACAAGGGAGGCTGCCAGAGAGGAGATACTTAATGCAGCTCTTAATGCCTACAAAAAGAAAGAAGATGAACTTGGCAGCGAGATAATGAGGCAGATGGAGAAATACCTGATGCTTCAATCCATAGACGGACACTGGAAAGACCACCTCCTGTCAATGGACCACCTGAAGGAAGGCATCGGCCTCAGGGGATACGGCCAGAAAGACCCCCTTATAGAGTACAAGAGGGAAGGGTATGACATGTTTATGGATATGGTCTTCCGTGTCAAGGAGGACGTTGTTGAAAAGCTCTTCAGGGTCCAGCTGGCAAGGGAGGAAGAGGTCCCTGAGATAGTAGAAATGAGAAGGCCCCAGAAGTTTATCATGAGCCGCGGGGATGCCCAGGAAGCCAGACCCACGACTGTCCATAACGAAGGGGAAAAGGTCGGGAGGAACGATCCCTGCCCCTGTGGAAGCGGGAAGAAATATAAGAAGTGCCATGGGAAGTAGAAGGATTATCCCAAGTAGGCCTCTCTGACCTCTTCGTTGTTTAGAAGTCTGTGCGACTCGTCATGGTTGACGATCCTGCCGGTTTCAAGGATATACCCCCTGTGGGATACCTGAAGGGCCAGGTGGGCGTTTTGTTCTACGAGGAGAACGGTTACTCCCTCTCTGTTTATTTCCTGTATCACCTCAAATATCTTGCTTACAAATATCGGCGCAAGTCCCAGAGATGGTTCATCAAGGAGAAGAAGTCTGGGCCTTCCCATCAGGGCTCTTCCTATAGCCAGCATCTGCTGTTCCCCGCCGCTGAGAGTCCCTCCTGTCTGATTCAGCCTTTCTTTAAGAATAGGGAAAATCCCAAAGATGTGTTCTAAATCGTTTTCTATCCGATCTTTTCTAAGGTAGGCACCAAGCAAGAGATTCTCCTTAACAGTAAGCCTTGGGAAGATCCTTCTTCCTTCAGGGACCTGGGATATTCCAAGCTTTACAACAGCATCAGGAGATATGGAGTCTATCCTTTTCCCTTCGAACTCAATATGCCCTTTGGATGGTTTGATTATACCTGATATTGCCATGAGAGCTGTGGATTTTCCAGCCCCATTAGCGCCTATGAGGGAAACAATCTCGCCCTGATTTAGTTCTAAAGAGATTCCTTTCAGGGCTTCAATTTTTCCGTAGTGGATGTGTATCTTGGAGAGCTTAAGCATCAGGAGATTAGTTATCTACTATCTTTTTCAACTCCTTGCCCACTTTAAAGAAGGGAAGTTTCTTTGGCGCAACGGAAATGGACTCACCAGTCTTGGGGTTCCTGCCTGTATAGGAACTGTAGTCCCTCACAATAAAGCTGCCAAAACCCCTTATCTCAATTCTTTGTCCGGCAAGCAGAGCATCAGACATGGTGTCGAATATTGTATTTATGACCTCTTCAGCCTTTTGTTTTGTAAGGTTTTCCTTTTTGGCCAGGGCAATTACGAGTTCGGACTTGTTCATACATCCTCCAAGTGCTTATTATTTTTGTGATATTACAATAACGCCTCTCTCATCGTCAAGTATTTTCTTAT
>Ga0209521_10001310_pt1 | contig 20278 bp, 21 predicted proteins | sample Rifsed19ft4_FD_184016 | JGI IMG/M metagenome (GOLD analysis project Ga0209521, IMG submission 184016) | Soil microbial communities from Rifle, Colorado, USA - sediment 19ft 4 (version 2) | ecosystem: Environmental > Terrestrial > Deep subsurface > Rock core/Sediment | place: Rifle, Colorado...
GGCCGGGACAAGCCCGGCCATGACGGGATTCGGGAAACGGTTTTCGCCCATCAACCGGTTATGCATCATCCACAACCATTGATCAGCATCAAAGCCGGTACGAGCACGATCTTATAGCTGGGAGCCGGAGCCTCTAGCGCTTCCATCGCTCAGTCCTAACGCACCCCACCCGAGGAGAGTCACATGTCGATGCTGAAAGTAATCGAGGTTTTGTCAGAGTCCGACAAGAGCTGGGAGGATGCCGCGCAGACGGCCGTGGCTCGGGCGAACGATACCGTGCGCAATGTCCGCTCCATCTGGATCAAGAACTTCGAGGCCACGGTGGAGAACGGGAAGATCAAGACATATCGCATCAACGGTAAAGTCTCATTCGTGCTCGAGGGTTAGCGGCTAAGTTCGCTTGAAGGGCGCTTCCTCGGCGAGGAGCGCGATCTCGCGCGCAACCGCACGCCGCTCGCGCTTCAGATAATCGGCGACGGCGCGGCGCAAGCCGGGGTCGGCGATGTAATGGGCGCTATAGGTCTCAGCTGGCAGATAGCCGCGGGCGAGCTTGTGCGCCCCTTGCGCGCCGGCCTCGACCCGGGCGAGCTGGTGGGTGATGGCAAACTCGATGGCCTGGTAGTAGCAAACCTCGAAATGCAGGCAGGGATGGTTCTCGATCGCGCCCCAGTAGCGGCCGTACAGCGCCCCCTCGCCGATGAAGTTGAGCGCGCCGGCGATATACCGCCCGGAGCGCTTGGCGAGGACGAGCAGGATTTGATCGGCCATGGTCGCGCCAAGCAGGCTGAAGCAGCGTCGCGTGAGATAGGGCGAGCCCCATTTGCGTGAGCCGGTGTCCACGTAGAAGGCGAAGAAGGCGTCCCAATGCGCCTCGGTGAGGTCGCGACCCGTCACCCATTCGATCTCGATCCCCTCGCCAAGCGCCTCATGGCGTTCCTTCCTGATCGCCTTCCGTTTGCGCGCGGCGAGCGCCGCAAGGAAATCCTCGAAGCTCCCATAGCCCTCGTTCAGCCAATGGAACTGCTGGTCGGTCCGCTGGAGGAAGCCGATGTCGCCGGCGAGCTGCCATTCCTCGCGCGTGAGGAAGGTGACATGCAGCGAAGAGACGCCGAGCCGGTCGGTGACTTGAACAGCGGCCTGCAACAGGATCGCTTCGCGCTCACGCTCGTCCACGCCAGCGGGCACGAGCAGGCGCCTCCCCGTGACCGGCGTGAAGGGGATGGAAGCCTGAAGCTTGGGATAATAGCGGCCGCCGGCGCGCATATAGGCGTCGGCCCAGCCATGATCGAAGACGTACTCTCCTAGGCTGTGAGACTTCAGATAGCAGGGCATGCAGCCGATCAGCGCGCCTGATGAGTCTTCGAGGAGGAGATGTTGCGGCAGCCAGCCAGTGTCTTGCGTGGCCGAGCCGCTCTCTTCCAGGGCCTTGAGAAAGTCATGCGAAATGAATGGGTTATAGGGACGCAACGAAAGGGCGCAGGCGTCCCAGTCGGCGGCAGGCACGTCGGCGATGCGAGAAGCGATGCGCAGCACGACGGACTCGCGCGTGGCTCCGCGCGCCGCATAGGCGGGGGGCTTTTCGATATCGCCCATGACTAAGGCACGATCCCTTCGAAGATCATGGCGTCGGCATAGCGCAAGGCGCGCTCGCGCTCTTCCTTGGTCCGCACCGTCCAGGTGATCAGCGGCAGCCCGAACAGGCCCCATGCGATGAGCGGCGCGAGCGCCGGCAGCGCCCTGATATCGTAGGCGATGAAGTGGGGCCGCGCGATGGCGGAGGTCAGAAGGTTGCGCATGGCAAGGCGCTGCCAGACCGTAAGCTGCGGCCAATGGTGCTGATCGTCGAACCGCTCGGCGACCAGCCCGCGCGGAAGCTGAGGCGCCACCTGGCGAAAGGCCGCCAGCGCATAGGGGTCGAACGACATCACCGCGACAGGTCCTGGATAGGCTTCCAGCATTTTGGCGATATTCGCCTCGAACTTGCCGTCGCGCGCCCAGGTGCTCTTCACTTCGAGCAGGAGCGGCACATGGCCGTTGACCAGAGCAAGCAGGGCCGGAAGCGAGAGGATGCAGTCCGCGCTGTTGCGCAGGGGAATTCTCGACAATGCCTCGGCGTCGCGCGCAGCGACCGGGCCGGTCTCAGAGGTCAGCCGGTCAAGCGTCGCGTCGTGAAAAACGACCGGCATGTGGTCGAGGGCGCATTGCAGATCGACCTCGACGGCAAGGCCGGCGCCCATGGCCGCCCTGACCGAGGAGGCGCTGTTCTCGACGATGCCCTTGGCCGCATCGTGCAAGCCGCGATGGGCGATCGGCCGTTTCAACCAATAGAGTTCTTCGGCCATGTGAGGCGCTCTGCCACGAGGGCCTAATCTACCGCGAAAATAGCATCGATCTCGACGGCGGCGTTGAGCGGTAAGCTGGCGCAGCCGATGGCGATGCGGGTATGAAGTCCCTTGTTGCCGAGGACCTTGACCATCAGCTCCGAGGCGGCATTGAGCACCTTGGGATGGTCGGCAAAGCCGGGAGCGGCATTGACGAAACCGTTGAGGCGCAGCAATTGCACGATGCGGTCGAGATCGCGCAAGGCCGCCTTCGCCTGGGCGAGGATGTTGATGGCACAAAGCCGAGCCGCCTCTTGCCCTTGGCTCAGGTCGAGATCGGCGCCGAGCTTGCCTTCGGCGGCAATCTTGCCGTCCTTGAGCGGCAACTGACCGGACACGAAGAGCTGGCCGTCGAGGTGAAGATAGGGGACGTAAGAGCCGATCGCAGCTTTAGCCTCTGGAAGGACGAGGTCGAGCGCCTTCAGCCGTGCTTCGATCTCTCCCGCCATGTCGCTTCCAATCGCCTTTCAGCGCCTTGCCTTAACGTCCTAGACCATCGAGCAAATCCGCCCGCCCTGCAAGCGGCGCCCCCCTTAGGGGCCTCTTGTCCGGCGTGGCGGTTGGTGCGAAAAACGATTGGCGTCGGCCATTTGCCGGCATGGCTGACTTAAGACGTGACTGGCGGAAGAGAAGTGAGAGGGCATGTTCGGTCTTGGCCAACGTGTGATGCTTGTGCTGCTTGCGGCCCCGCTGCTCGGCGGGACGCTCACCGGCCATGCTCAGGCGCTCGCCGCGAAAGAGCCGAACAAGCTCGTGGCGCATCGCGCCATCTACGAGATGACGCTCGATGACGCCCGCTCCGTCTCGGGCATCACCGGCATCGATGGCCGCATGGTGTTCGAGTTCACCGGCTCCGAATGCGACGGCTACTCGCTCAACATGCGCATGGTCACGCACATGACCGACTCTCAAGGCCAGACCAATCTGACCGACCTCAGATCCTCGACCTGGGAGCAGGGCGACGGCCAGAAGTTCCGCTTCCAGTCGGCACAGTATCTGAACGACAAGCTCGGCGACGTCACCATGGGGCGGGCGGTGCGCGAGACGCCTAACGAAGCGGTCAAGGTGAAGCTCAGCCAGCCTTCGCACGCGGAAATCGACCTTGCGGGGCAGGTGCTGTTTCCGACCCAGCATAGCCTTGCCCTGATCGATGCGGCCCGGACCGGGCAAGCGCTGTTCCAAGCGCGGATCTATGACGGCTCTGAGAAGGGACGGAAAGTCTACGATACCACTGCCTTCATCGGAACCATGGTTGAGCCCGGCGCCGACCCCAAGCTCGAAGCCGCCGCCAAGGACAAGGGATTGGGCGAGCTTGCCTCGTGGCCAGTGTCGATTGGCTATTTCGAGCCCAAGGGCGGCGATCTGACGCCGAGCTACCAAATCGACTTTCGTCTTTACCAAAACGGCGTCAGCCGCGAACTCCTGATCGATTACGGCGACTTCTCGATCCACGGCACGCTGACCGCGCTCGAATATCTCAAGGCCCCAGAGTGCCGCTGACGGCCCCTCAGAGGCTTTCTTAGCGCCGCCCGCGACCCCCGCCGGAACCTGCCTGCGCAAAATGGCCTGGCGCGAGCATTCCCGCGCCGCGCCGCAGGCCCACTTTGGGCGTTAGCCATACCCAAAAATTCAGGTTTCCCGCGCGCTTTGCCACATATCTAAAGAGATTGGTTACAGGTTTACGGTGAAATCCGGCGAGCCGCGGAGGATGGGAGCGAACCACGATGTTTTGGAGGGTCAGAACGGCTCCGAGCGCCATGGCGCATTATAGGGAGATCGCCCATCATGGGCCGACCGAATCGCCAGGGCCGAGGCCGATGACGAAAACCGTTCTGATCGTGGAGGACAACGAGCTCAACATGAAGCTGTTCCACGATCTGCTCGATGCCCATGGCTACAAGACGCTGCAGACGCGGAACGGCATGGAGGCGCTCGCGCTCGCCCGCGAGCACCGTCCAGACCTCATCCTGATGGATATCCAGCTCCCCGAGGTATCGGGGCTCGAGGTGACCAAATGGCTGAAGGAGGACGATCAGCTCCGGCAGATTCCAGTGGTTGCGGTCACGGCCTTCGCCATGAAGGGTGACGAGGAGCGCATCCGCGAAGGCGGCTGCGAAGCCTACATCTCGAAGCCTATCTCCGTGTCGATGTTCCTCGACACAGTCAGACAGTTCATCGGCGAGGCACGGTAGGGCGACCATGACCGCACGCGTTCTTGTCGTCGACGACGTCGACGCCAATGTGAAGCTTCTCGAAGCACGGCTGACCGCCGAGTATTTCGAGGTGCGCACGGCTCGGAGCGGCCCCGAGGCGCTGCATATCTGCTCGCGGGAGCGGGCCGATGTGGTGCTGCTCGACGTGATGATGCCCGGGATGGACGGTTTCGAGGTCTGCCGGCGGCTGAAAGCCGAGCCGCGCACGCAGCATATCCCGTTGATCATGGTCACGGCGCTCGATCAGCCCTCGGACCGGGTGAAGGGGCTTGAGGCCGGAGCCGACGACTTCCTTACCAAGCCCGTCGACGACATCGCACTGATCACGCGGGTGAAGAACCTGGCGCGGCTCAAAATGCTCACCGACGAGATGCTGATGCGCGCCTCGACCGAGGAGCAGATGGGCTTTGCCGCGACCTTGGGGATCAGGCTCGATCAACTCGGGCGCGGCGGACGCATCCTCTTGGTCGAGGATCGCGACCGGTCCGCCGACCGTATCGTCGAGGCGCTCAAAGAGGAGCATCATGTGGAGCGCGAGGCAGATCTAGCCGGCGCCCTGTTGCGGCTTCCCGACGGCAATTTCGATCTCATGATCGTAAGCCTCAGCCTCGAGCACGCCGACGGCTTGAGGCTTTGCTCACAGGTCCGCTCGCTTGACCGGACCCGGCACCTGCCCATCATGATCATCATCGAGCCGGGCGACGACGCCAGGCTGCTCAGGGGCCTCGATATGGGCGTCAACGACTATATCGTCCGCCCGGTCGACCCCAACGAGCTCTTGGCGCGCGTGCGCACCCAAATCAAGCGCAAGCGCTACACCGACTATTTGCGCACGCGGCTCGAGGAGACCGTCGAAATGGCGATTCTCGACCCGCTCACGGCGCTTCACAACCGCCGATATATGACGAGCCACTTGAAGACGCTGTTCGAGGAGTCCTCGCAGCGCGGCAAGCCGCTCTCGGTGCTGTTGCTCGACATCGACTATTTCAAGGCCGTCAACGACAGCTATGGCCACGACGCGGGTGATTCAGTGCTGAGGGAGTTCGCCGCGCGCGTGCGCCGCAACATTCGCGGCATCGACCTCGCCTGCCGCCTCGGTGGCGAGGAGTTCGTCGTGGTCATGCCGGATACCGACCTCGCCAAGGCCTATCTCGTGGGCGAGCGGCTGCGCCAATGCATCGCCGCGGCTCCCTTCTATGCCGGGGAGCGGATCGGCACCCTCGAAGTGACGGCGAGCGTCGGCGTTGCCGCCCTCGAATTCGCCGACGATACGCCCGAGCTCATCCTCAAGCGTGCCGATCAGGCGCTCTACTGCGCCAAGCGTGACGGGCGCAACCGGGTTGTCGCCGACGCGGCCTAGCAACCTTACCGCGGGCGCGGCGCCGGAATCTTGCGAATCACTTTAGGCCAAATCCGTGGGCTGAGCGTCTTTGCCAAGGCTGCCCGGATACTTGACGTGGCACCTGAAGGCTTAACCTTAAGGGTTTACAATGGCTCGCATTTTATCGTATTAAGATTAGGAATAAGATTGATTTCATCCCTTCGTTGGGTGTTTTATGATTTGACTGTGGCCGACGATTTGGACGCGGGGAGGCAAGTGGGGGGTAGGGGGCGCTTAGCGCGAAGTCTTGAGCGCGTCTTTCTCCTCAGCTTCCTCGTAACTAGAGATAACCCTGCGGAATGCTCAGGTCCGCCGCATCTCCTGGGTCCGTAGGGTTCGGCTGGCCGGAGCGCGGTTGAGTGGCCTCCTCGTTAGCGGCCGCGTTTCGGCCGGCCACCCTTTTAGGCGGCCGCCGCCCTCTGTGGCCACAGGGCGGCCATCAGACCGACATGGCTCCGTCTAAGCCAGCAAGCCGCTATTTGATCTTGGATTCTTTGAATTCGACGTGCTTGCGCGCGACCGGGTCGTATTTCTTGAACACGAGCTTCTCGGTCTGATTGCGCGGGTTCTTCTTGGTCACATAGTAGTAGCCCGTGCCGGCTGAACTCACGAGCTTGATCTTCTGGGTGACGGGCTTGGCCATCTCTGTCCTCGGTAACGCTGTAAGCGAATTTGGCGGAAACCTACTCGCTCAGGGCCGGAAGTCAAGGCGGGGCGGGCGCGGGGAGCCCTGGCCAAGGTCCGCATCGAAGCTCGGCACCATGTCCTCTTCGGCTTCGGGATCGAAGCCGTGCATGCGAAGCGCCCATTGCAGAGCGATGAGTGCCCCTTTGACCGAGGGCAGGATGAGAAGCGTAAGGATGACGGTCAGCGGCAGCCACAGCGCCGCATGCAGCCAGAGCGGGGGCCGGTAAGCCATCTCCACCGCGAGCACGAGGCTGACCACGACGTGGCCCACGATCACGATGGTGAAATAAGGCGGCGCATCGTCGGCGCGATGATGATGCAGCTCCTCGCCGCAATGGGGACAGGCGTGGGCCACTTTGAGATAGCGCCGGAACATGGCGCCCGTGCCGCAGGCGGGGCATTTGAGCGCCGCACCTCGCAACAGCGAGCCGAAGATCGGCCGGGCCGGGCTGCCCTCATACCGGTAGACGCCCGAAGGTCCGGTCCTATCCTGCAACACGCGATCCTTACTTTTGAGGCTTAGAGGCCCTAGCGGCCTTTGCGGGAGCCGCCGCGTCCTTGCCGGCGCGGCTTGCCCTTGTAGCGTTGCGGCCTTCCCTTGTCACTTGGCCTGCGAGCGCCTTTTGGTCGCGCGCCGATCGAGCGCCCTTCGCTCAGCATCTCGAAACGGAGCGCGCCTGCGGTGGGGATCGCCTCGACCAGCCGCACCTCGACCGGGTCGCCGAGCCGGTAAGCAAGCCCTGTGTCTTCGCCGACCAGGGCCTGCCGCACCTCGTCGTGAAAGAAATATTCGCGCCCGATCGAGGAGGCCGGGACGAATCCGTCGGCGCCCGTCTCGATCAGCCTGACGAAGAGGCCGGTGCGGACGAGGCCCGAGACGCGCGCCTGGAACTTCGCGCCGATACGGTCGGCAAGATAGGCGGCGATGAGCCGGTCGGCCGTCTCGCGCTCGGCCGCCATGGCCCGGCGTTCGGTGTCTGAGATGTTCCTCGCGATCTCCTCGAGCTCGCCCATCTCGGCGTCGGTCAGTCCGTCGGTGCCGGCCCCGAGCGCTCTCACCAGCGCGCGATGGACGATGAGATCGGCATAGCGGCGGATCGGCGAGGTGAAATGCGCGTATTTGCGCAGATTTAGTCCGAAATGGCCGAAATTGCCGGGCGCATATTCGGCCTGGGCCTGGCTCCTCAGAATGACCTCGCCGACGAGCTCGGCGGTGGGCGTGGCGCGGGTCTCGGCCAGGATGCGGTTGAACTGGGCCGGCTTGAGCGTGCCCGACTTCGGCAGCTTGATCCCGATCGTGCTGAGGAACTCCCCGAGCGAAGCGAGCTTCTCCTTCGACGGGCTGTCGTGGACGCGATAGATCAGCGGCGATCGCTTCGCCTCCAAGGTCTCGGCCGCGGCGACGTTGGCGGCGATCATGAACTCCTCGATCAGGCGATGGGCGTCGAGCCGGGGAGGGCTCGCCACGCCCCGCACCCGGCCCTTGTCGTCGAGCAGAATCTTACGTTCCGGCAGATCGAGGTTGAGCGGCCCCCGCTCGGTGCGCGCGAGCACGAGGCTCGCATAGGCCCCCCACAAGGGCCTGAGCAAGGGATCGAGCAGCGGGCCCGTGACCTCGTCGAGGCGCCCGTCGATTGCGCTTTGCGCCTGCTCATAGGTGAGGCTCGCGGCGGAGCGCATCAGGGCCCGGAGGAAGCGGTGGCCGAGCTTTCTGCCGTCCTTGTCGAACACCATGCGCACGGCAAGGCAGGGCCTCGGCTCGTTCTCGATGAGCGAGCAGAGATCGTTCGAGATCCGCTCAGGCAACATCGGCACCACGCGGTCCGGGAAGTAGACCGAGTTGCCGCGCTTCCGCGCTTCCTTGTCCAGCGCGCTTCCGGGCCGCACGTATGAGGCGACGTCGGCGATGGCGACGATCACCACCCAGCCGCCGCGATTGGCCGGGTTGGGATCGGCTTCAGCCCATACCGCATCGTCATGGTCACGAGCATCAGAGGGGTCGATAGTGACGAGGGGGAGGTGCCTCAGATCCTCACGGCGTTTGAGCTCAGGCTCCTTGGCGGCTTCGGCCTCGGCGAGCACGGCTTCAGGGAAACGATCGGGGATGCCGTGGGCATGGACCGCAATGAGGCTCGTCATCTGCTGCGCCGCCGGATTGCCGAGCCGCTCGATAACGCGGGCGGTTTGCACGCCCGCGCGCGAGGCGCGCGCAATCTCGAAGCGCACCAGCTCGCCATTTTCGGCATCTCCGGTGGCACCCCGCGCCACGGGCCATTCTTTCAGCTGCTTGCGCTCGACCGGATCGATGACGCCCGTGCCTCCCGGAAGCGCGCGGAAAATGCCGAGCAGGCTTCGTGCGGCCTGGGCCAGGCGCTTGATGGTCCGCGCCTGATAGGGGTAATCGGCATCGGGGCCGAGGGCGGTGATCCGCGCCAGCACGCGGTCGCCGATGCCGGCGACGGGGCCCCCCTCGCGTTTGCTCTCGGCCATGAGGATGCGGGGCGGAGCGCCATGCTCCTCGTCCCACACCGAGGGTCTGGCGATGAATTCGCCGTCGGCGTCGCGGCCGGTGATCTCGATCACCGTCACCGGCGGCAAGACGCCAGGCCGCGTCAGCTTGCGGCGCGAGCCCGCGATCAGCCCGTCATCGGCCATGTCGCGCAAGAGCGCTTTCAGCGCGATCCGGTCGCCGCCCTTGACCCCGAAGGCGCGTGCGATCTCGCGCTTGCCGGCCTCACCGGTTGCGGTGGCGAGAAAGTCGATAATGTCCTGCTTGGAAGGAAGTTTGCCCACAGTCTTGTTGCGCGGAGCCCCCTTAGGTTTTGCCACGGGCGCCGCTCAGCCTGCCGTCTCCTCGACGGCCTCTTTGTTGCTCTTTCCGCTTTTACGCGCAGGCTTCTTGGCCGGTTTTTTCTTAGCAGGGCCTTTGGCGCTTCGCGCGGCGATCAGCTCGACGGCCTCGGCAAGGGTGACCTGCTCGGGCTCGCGGTCCCTGGGGAGGGTGGCGTTGACCTTGCCGTGCTTGACGTAAGGTCCGTAGCGGCCGGTCAAGACCTGCACCTTGCCGCGAAGCTCAGGGTGCTCGCCGAGCTCCTTGATCACGTTAGGACCGCGCCGGGCGCGCGACGACGCCGCCTTCTCGGCGAGAAGGCTCACGGCGCGATTCAAGCCCACCTCGAACACCTCCTCGGTGCTGCCGAGGCTCGCATATTTGCCGTCGTGCTGGATATAAGGCCCGTAGCGCCCGAAGCCCGCCATGATCGGCTTGCCCGACTCGGGATGCAGCCCCACCTCGCGGGGCAGCGAGAGCAGCGCGAGCGCGTGGTCGAGGTCGAGAGTCTCCAGGTCGGTGCCCTTAGGGATGGAGGCGCGTTTCGGTTTCTCGCCGCCATTCTGTTCGCCGAGCTGGACATAAGGGCCGAAGCGGCCGGTGCGTAGCGTCACGTCGAGACCGGTCTCGGGATCGGTGCCGAGCAGCTTCGCCTCGGCGGCGGCCGACGCCTTGTCGCCGGTGTCGGCGAGCTGGCGGGTGAAACGGCATTCGGGATAGTTGGAGCAGCCGATGAAGGCGCCGAATTTGCCGACCTTGAGGCTAAGGCGCCCGACGTTGCAGGACGGGCAGGCTCTGGGATCGGTTCCGGCGCCCTGGTCGGGAAAGATATGCGGCCCGAGCAGGTCGTTCAGCGCATCGAGCACCTGGGTGATCCGCAAATCGCCGATGTCGTTCACGGCGGCGATGAACTCCCGCCAGAAGTCGCGCAGCACGTCCTTCCAATCGAGCTTGCCGGCAGAGATGAGGTCGAGCTTCTCCTCGAGGTCGGCGGTGAAGTCGTATTCGACGTAGCGGCTGAAGAAGCTCTCGAGGAAGGCCGTGACCAGGCGCCCCTTGTCCTCGGGATAGAGCCGCTTCTTGTCGATGCGGACATATTCACGGTCGCGGAGCACGTTGAGCGTCGTGGCGTAGGTAGACGGCCGGCCGATGCCGAGCTCCTCCATCTTCTTGATCAGGGTCGCCTCGCTATAGCGGGGCGGCGGCTCGGTGAAATGCTGCTTCGCCTCGATCTTGCGGGGATCGAGCGCATCTCCCTTGGCAAGGGCGGGGAGGGCGCCGTCGTCGCCAACGGCGTCGTCCATCCCCTCCTCGTAGATCTTGAGGAAGCCGTCGAAGCGGATGACCGAGCCGGTGGCCCTGACGCCGTAAGGTTTGCCGTCCTTGCCGGTGACATCGATGTCGGCGGTGGTGCGCTCGATCTCGGCGCTCGTTGCCTGGCTCGCCAGCGTCCGCTGCCAGATCAGCTTGTAGAGCTTGGCGGCGTCCGCATCGAGATAGCGGGCGACCTTCTCGGGCTCCTTGGTGAAGTCGGTCGGCCGGATGGCTTCATGCGCCTCTTGCGCGTTCTTGGCCTTGGCCTCGTATTCGCGCGGGGAGGGAGGCACATAGCGGTCGCCGTAAAGCTTGGTGACGAGACGGCGGACGGCCGCGACCGCTTCGGGCACGATCTGCACGCCGTCGGTCCGCATATAGGTGATCAGGCCCTCGGCCTCGCCGCCCATATCGACGCCCTCGTAAAGCCGCTGCGCAAGCTGCATGGTATGGCGCGGCGAAAAGCCAAGCTTGCGCGATGCCTCCTGCTGGAGGGTCGAGGTGGTGAAGGGGGCGGCGGGGTTGCGGCGCTGCGCCTTGCTCTCGACGTTCGATACCAGGAAGCGTCCGCCTTCGAGCGCCGCTTTCAGGCGCTCGGCCGTCGCCTGATCGGGGATGTCGAACTTTTCGAGCTTCTTGCCGTCGGCAGCGACGAGCCTCGCCTGGAAGGTCTCGTTCTTGGCCGTGGCAAGCTCGGCCAAGATCGACCAATATTCCTGAGCCTTGAATTTCTCGATCTCGAGCTCGCGGTCGCAGACGAGCCTGAGCGCCACCGACTGCACCCGGCCGGCGGAGCGGGCGCCAGGCAGCTTCCGCCACAGCACGGGGGACAGGGTGAAGCCCACGAGGTAGTCGAGCGCCCGGCGGGCGAGATAGGCGTTAACGAGCGGCCCGTCGATCGCCCGCGGATGGCGCATGGCTTCGAGAACGGCCTCTTTGGTCACGGCGTTGAAGACGACGCGCTCCACCGGAATGCCCGCCAAGGCCTTCTTGCGGTCGAGCACCTGGAGGACGTGCCAGGAGATGGCCTCGCCCTCCCGGTCGGGGTCGGTCGCCAAGATCAGCTTGCTGGCCCCTTGGAGAGCCTTGGCGATCTCGTCGAGCCGTTTGGCGGCCTTGGGCTCGACGTCCCAAAGCATCTCGAAGTCTTTGTCAGGCAAGACCGAGCCGTTTTTCGAGGGCAGGTCGCGCACGTGGCCGTAGGAGGCGAGCACGCGGTAACCGGGCCCCAGATATTTGTTGACGGTCTTTGCCTTGGCTGGCGATTCGACGATGACGATGTTCATTGAGACGTTCCTAGCCGCGCAAATTGCGTCGGGCTGAGGGCGGCGGGCCCGGATGGACCCTGGCTCTGCGGCGGAAAATGGTGTCTTGAGCCGCCACTGTCAAATTCGGCTGAACCCAATTGACAACTTCTAAGTGCGTATACTAACTAAAACAACCTTAGGCTGTCAGGCGTGAAGGTGTCTTTGAGGGCGTCCGCAGCCCGAAATTCAACGTTTCGGCGCGGTGCTGGGGTCCAATCGGCGCGAAATAAGGCAGTGTGGAATGACAGGGACGCGCGCCCGGCCTCCAGCAAGCGGTGCCAGCCCATCGCGGGAAGGGCCCGAGCTGACGCACCAGGAGGCCGCAGAATATATCGCTTCGATGCTCGGGGGACTGCGGCTGGTCGCCCAAAATGCCCAAATGCCCTTTCTCGCCTATCTGATCAACGTGGCGCTGGAAGAAGCCAACAACGAAAAGACCAACCGCGACTGAGGGGTTGGCCTCGTCACACCTTCAAGGACACGAGCTGCTGCCCATGACGCTGCAGCCTGCCCGCGAGGTCGAGCTCGAGCAGCACGATATGGACCTTCCGGGTCGCGACCCCGGTCGTTCGGATCAGCTCGTCGATATCGACGGGGCTCGGCCCCAGTGCACCAACGATCAGCTCGCGTTCGCTTTGGCGAATGTCGGGCAGGGGCTCGGGTGTCCGATGCTCGTCGGCGGCGGCCAGCTCGATTGGTGGCGGGGCCGGCGGACGCCCCAAGATCGGCGCGAGCACCTCGAGGATGTCACGGGCGCAGGTGACGAGGCCGGCGCCTTGCTTCAGAAGATTGTTGGTGCCCGCCGAGCGCGGATCGAGCGGGCTGCCGGGGACGGCAAAGACCTCTCGTCCCTGCTCGCCGGCGAGGCGGGCCGTGATCAGTGAGCCCGAGCGCTCGGCCGCCTCGACCACGACGACGCCGAGCGAGATCCCCGAGATCAACCGATTGCGGCGGGGAAAATCCTTTCCCCGCGGAGCGAAGCCGGGCGACCGCTCGCTGATGAGAAGGCCGCGCTCGCCGATCGCCCGCTGCAAGTCATCATTCTCGGGCGGATAGACGATGTCGATGCCGCCGGCGAGCACGGCGATGGTGCCATGCTCGAGCGCGGCAAGATGCGCCGCCGTATCGATGCCGCGGGCGAGCCCCGAGGCGATGACGAACCCTTCAAGCGCGAGATCGGTGGCGATCTGGCGGGTGAATTTCTGTCCGACGGCGGAGCCGTTGCGGGCGCCGACGATGGCGACGATGGGGATGTCGGCGAGCTCGAGTCTGCCCTTGGCGTAGAGGAGGGGCGGTGGCGAATCGACCTGGGCGAGCGCAGGCGGATAGCCCGGCTCGCCGATGGCGACGAGGCTTGCTCCCAAGCTTTCGGCAGCCTCGAGTTCGGCTTCGGCTTCGGCCTCGGTGCAGAGGCGGATGTCGGAGCGTCCTCCGCGCCGCGATAGGAGCGGCAGCGCGGCAATGGCGGCCTCGGCGCCGCCGAACTCATTGACGAGGGCGCGGAAGGTGGCGGGCCCCACATTCTCGCTTCTGATCAATCTGAGCCAAGCGAGACGCTGATGATGGTTCAGGCGCGCCGAGGGCTTGGTCGGAGCTGAGGCCTTAGAGCTTCGTTTCGCCAATGCGCGCCTCCTCGCCTCGCGCCAGCCGCTCGATATTCGCGGCATGGCGGATATAGAGAAGGACGGTGAGCAGCAGGAACAGAACGGCGAGCCGCCATTGGCCGGTGAAAGCGAGCGTGCCGACGCTCGCTATGCTTGCAGCAAGCGCGGAGAGCGATGAATAGCGCGTGGTGGCCGCCACCAAGAGCCAGACCACGCAGAACACGGAAGCGGCCGGCCAATAAAGCCCGAGCAGCACACCGATATAGGTCGCAACCCCTTTACCGCCCCGGAAGCCGAGCCAAACCGGAAAGAGATGACCAAGAAAGGCCCCGAGGCCGGCCGCCATTGCCGCGTACGGACCGAAATGAGATCCCACCCAGACGGCGGCTGTGCCCTTCAACAGGTCGAGCAGGAGCGTGAGCGCGGCAAGGCCCTTGTTGCCGGTGCGCAAGACATTGGTGGCGCCGATATTGCCGGAGCCGATCTGACGCAAATCGCCGAGCCCGGCGAACTTGGCGAAGAGTAGTCCGAAGGGGATGGAGCCGAGCAGATAGCCGAACGCGAAGCTCAAGAGACAAAGGCTCAGGAGAAAAGGGACAGCGTCACCCCAATCGCCAGGAGGAGGCATCGATCACCCTTCTAGAGAGGGCGCCGTTACGGGCCCGGACTGTCAGCGTAGTTGTAGACGAGGCGTCCGGCAACGACGGTCAGAAGCGCGCGGCCCTGAAGCCGCGCAGCGTCGAACGGCGTGTTTTTGGACTTGGAGCGCAAGCGCTCGGGTTCAACAACCCAGGGCGTCTCAAGGTCGATCAACACGAGATCGGCCGGGGCGCCTTTAGCAAGGCGTCCGCTTCCGGTCCCGAGCAGCCGGGCCGGATTTGCCGTCAATGCTTGTAGCAGCCGGCCAAGCTCGACGTCCCCGTTGTGGTACAGGCGAAGGGCCACGGCGAGCAGGGTCTCAAGGCCTATGGCGCCGTCGGCGGCCTCGGCAAATGGGCGGCGCTTTCCCTCGGCGCCTCTAGGATCGTGGGCCGATACGATCACGTCGATGTCGCCGCTCGCCACGCCCTCGACCATGGCGCGGCGGTCGTCCTCGGACCGGAGCGGCGGCCTTATCTTGAAGAAGGTGCGGTAGGGGCCGATGTCGTTTTCGTTGAGCGTGAGGTGGTTGATGGACACGCCGCAGGTGACGGGAATGCCTCGTTGCTTGGCGGCGCGGACGATGTCGAGCGAGGTCCGGCAAGAGATCTGGCCGGCGTGATAGCGCCCGCCGGTGAGCTCGACCAGACGGATATCACGCTCCAGCATGATGGTTTCGGCGGCAGCAGGGACGCCGCGAAGCCCTAGCCTGGTCGCGACTTCGCCCTCGTTCATCACGCCATCCTGTGCCAGGGTGGGGTCTTCAAGGTGATGCACGATCAGCGCGCCGAAATCCTTGGCGTAAGCGAGCACGTTGCGCATGACCTTGGCGTTGGCGAGGCTCGCCTTGCCGTTGGCAAAGGCGACGGCGCCCGCCTCGTGCAGGAGACCGATCTCGCTCATTTCCTCGCCTAACAGACCCTTGGTCATGGCCGCCATGGGGTGGACGTGAACCAGTGCGGTGTCGCGCGCGCGCCTCAGGATGAAATCGACCAGCGCCACGTCGTCGATCACCGGATCGGTATTGGGCATGCAGACGATGGTGGTGACGCCGCCCGCGGCGGCCGCCCGGCTTGCCGTGGCCAAGGTCTCGCGGTGCTCGTGGCCGGGCTCGCCGGTAAAGACCATCATGTCGACGAGGCCGGGCGCAAGCACGCGGCCGCCGCAGTCGACGATCTCGGCATCGCCGACGGCGCCTGACGCGATATGCGGTCCGAGATCGGCAATGAGGCCGTCTGCGATCAGCACGCCGCCGGTCTGATCGAGGCGGGACGAAGAATCGATCAGCCGCGCATTGACGAACGCTGTCGCGCGGGACGGAGAGCGCTGGTCTTGGGTGAGCGCCTGCATCGCCGTCACCGATTCGGCAGATGGCGGGCCAGGGCCTGGAGCACCGCCATGCGTACCGCCACGCCCATCTCCACCTGCTCGCGGATGACGCTGCGCGCGTCGTCGGCGACATTGGAGTCGATCTCCACGCCTCTGTTCATCGGGCCCGGATGCATGACGAGCGCGTCCGGCTTGGCGCGGGCGAGTTTGTCGTAGTCGAGGCCGAAGAAGTGGAAATATTCGCGCGTGCTCGGGACCAGGCTCGAGGTCATGCGCTCGCGCTGGAGCCGCAGCATCATGACGATATCGGCGTCTGCCAAACCCTCGCGCATCGAGGTGTAGACTTCGACCCCCAGCCGCCCGATGCCGGAGGGGAGCAATGTGGAAGGCGCCACCACGCGGACGCGGGCGCCGAGCGCGTTAAGAAGCAGGATGTTGGATCGCGCGACCCGCGAATGCTGGATATCGCCGCAGATCGCGACGATGAGGCCCTCGATGCGCGCTTTATGGCGGCGGATGGTGAGCGCATCGAGCAGCGCCTGCGTCGGGTGCTCGTGGCTGCCGTCGCCGGCATTGATCACCGAGCAGTCGACCTTCTGCGACAAGAGCTCGACGGCACCCGCCGCATGATGGCGCACCACGAGGAGGTCGGGGCGCATGGCGTTCAAGGTCACCGCCGTATCGATCAAGGTCTCGCCCTTCTGGACCGACGAGGTGCCGACCGACATGTTCATCACGTCGGCGCCAAGCCTCTTGCCGGCAAGCTCGAAGGAGCTTTGGGTCCGGGTCGAAGCCTCGAAGAAGAGATTGATCAGGGTGCGGCCGCGCAGATCGTCGCGTTTCTTGTCGATTTGCCGGCTGAGCTTGGCGGCCTGTTCGGAAAGATCGAGCAGCGCCGTGATTTCGGCGCGCGAAAGGCCTTCGATTCCAAGAAGATGGCGGTGAGGAAAGGAAAGGTCGGAGGCTTCGGCCGCAATGCTCATCAAAGGGACTGTATAAGCCTCACCGCAGGAAGCGGCAAGCGTGGCGGCGCAATTAAGGTAAGCTTGCCCTAACGCGCCTTTGGGAGCTTGATGCCCATGGCCCATCGCCCGGCTCCAGACTGGCGGTGCCGATCAGTGTCCGTGTCACGAATCTTACGCTATCCTCGGTCATCCTACCGTTTGTGCAGGTAGGGAACCTCAAATCAAGGAGGCAAAAGATGCGTAAGCTTGCGATTGCCTTAGGTGTGTCAGCGGCGGTGTTGTTCGCCGGAGGCCTCGCGTGGAAGGCCGACGCCACGACCTGGAGGTCGGGAACCCTGAATCTTCCGTCTGCGGCAAAGAACTATTCGCCGGTCGAGAAGACCGCCTGTGATGGATGGGGGCGGCACTGCCCGCCGGGATTCACTTGGCGTTGCGGTCCGTTCCGGTGCTGGTGCGCGCCTTGCTAATCGGCTGACGGCAGAAGCAGCCTAAGCGCCCTCGACACCATCAGAGGCCGCCGCATCTGGCGGCCTCGTCCTTTCTCTGGGGGCGGGGGAGAGGACGGAGAGGCCGACCTTCTTGCTTGCCAGCGCACCCGGAATTTCAATAACTTGCGGTTTACGGCTCGCAGCGAATCAACGAGACTCGCGCGACCGGCGAGACTGGAAGCCGGCCTGGAGTCGGTCAGGCGGAGGCTGCGCCATGATGAGCTTACCTTTTCTTCTCTTTGCCTGCGGACTTGGCGCGGCCTGGCTCAGGCAGCGCGGGGCGGCAATGGGCTTTTGGGTCGCAGGCCTCGTGGTGCTGCTCGTGCTGTTCCGCGTCCATATGAGCGACGTTCTGAACATCGCACTTTGAGCTAAGGGGACGAAGGGTGCCGAGCGATCTGTCGAGGCTGCTCAATGCCTTGGGGTTGATTGCCGTCGATACTTTGCTGGCACTCGCCTTTATCGATCAGCTCTGGTTTCGCGACCTGCCATGTCCCTTGTGCATCCTGCAACGGGCCGGCTTCACCGCCGCAGGCTTCGGGCTTGCGCTCAATCTCCTCTTCGGCCCGCGACCGAGCCATTATGGCGTGACGATCTTGGGCGCAAGCGTGGGCGCGGCCATCTCCATGCGCCAAACCCTGCTCCACATCGTTCCGGGCACCGGCTCATACGGCAATGCGATCTTTGGGCTGCATCTCTACACCTGGGCATTCATCGCCTTTGCCCTGATGGTCATCGGCTGCGCCGTTCTCCTGCTCGACAACCGGCAATTCGCTCGCCCCGAGCCTTGGTCTAGCCGCATGAACGTGCTGCCGCTCACGGCATTCGTCGTGTTCGTCGTGCTCGCTGTCGGCAACGTCTTCTCGACGCTGCTCATCTGCGGCGCGGGTTTCTGCCCCGACAATCCCACACAATATCTCCTGTTCAACGGAACTCCGGTCTAGCGGCTTAAGCGGTGAGACGGTTCAGCCGGTCGAGCGCGCCTTGCAGGATGTAGGCTGCCGCCATGCGGTCGATCACTTGAGCGCGCCGCTTGCGGGAGGCGCCGGCCTCGATGAGGTGTCGTTCGACGGCGGCGGTCGAAAGCCGCTCGTCCCAGAAGACCATGGGGACCTCGATGCGGGCGGCAAGGTTGCGGGCGAAGGCCCGCGTCGATTGGGCGCGCGGTCCCTCAGAGCCGTCGAGATTGATGGGGAGGCCGATCACCAGCGCGCCGACCTCATGCTCTTCTACCGCTTCCTGAATGACCTTGGCATCTTCGGTGAACTTGGTGCGGCGCACCGTGTGGTACGGCGTGGCGATCGAGCGCGTCACGTCCGACAAGGCCAGGCCGATGGTCTTCGTGCCGACATCGAGACCGAGCAGCCGCGCCTCGCGGGCGAGCAAAGGGGGCAGGTCTTCGATGGCGACGAGAGGTGCTACAGTCACGAGAGGCGCATCAAGGGGTGTAACGCATGAGGATCACGTGGTTCGGCCATTCTTGCTTCCGTATCGATACCGGCTCGAGCAGCATCCTGATCGATCCCTTTCTGACCGGCAACACCACCTTCGAGGAGGCTGACATCCCCCTGCATAAGGCCGCCAAGGGGGTGACCCATGTGGCGCTCACCCACGGGCATGAGGACCACACGGGGGACACCGTGCGCATCTGCAAGGAGACAGGGGCCCAGCTCATCGCCGTGCATGAGCTTGCCACCCATATGGCGGCCCATGGGGTGGAGAAAATCGATCCCGGCAACACCGGCGGCACGCTCCATCACGGCGACTTCGATCTCACCTTCGTTCCGGCTTGGCATTCGGCTTCGAACATCGTGGACGGGCGCCCGGTCTATCTCGGCGCCTGTTGCGGCCTGATCGTTACGCCCAGCGGAGACAAGACGGTCTACCACATGGGCGATACCGCAATCTTCTCCGACATGGGACTGATCAACGAAATTTACGCGCCGGCGATCGGCTTCGTGCCGATCGGCGACCGCTATACCATGGGCGCCAAGACCGCGGCGCTGGCCTGCAAGCGCTTCTTCCAGTTCGAGCTGATCGTGCCTTGCCATTACGGCACCTTTCCCGTGCTCGATGAGACCGCCGACAAGTTCATCGCCGAGATGGGCGGCAACACTGTGCTCGTGCCGGAGGTTGGGGTGCCGTTCGAGGCCTGAAGCCAAGTTGCCGCTTGAGCGGCACGGTGCTAGACGAGCGCTCAAGGAACGCAAAGCTTAAGGCCCCTCCCTTCATGTCCGTCGATCGCGCCACTGTCCGCCGCATCGCCCGCCTTGCCCGCCTCGCCATCACCGAGGAGGAGGCAGGCCGGCTCGAGCAGGAACTGTCGGGCATCCTCGATTGGGTCGCCCAGCTCGATGAGATCGACACCAGCGCGGTCGAGCCGATGACGCGGGTGGCGGCCATGACCATGAAGAAGCGCAAGGATGAGGTCACCGACGGTTTCTGCGCCGCCGACATCCTCAAGAACGCGCCACAGGTCGATGACGGCTATTTCGTCGTGCCCAAGGTCGTCGAATAGGAGGGCATGATGCGCCGCGCCGTTTTCTTGTGCGAACATGTGAAGCCATAGGCCGTGACCAAACTGACCGATCTCACCATTGCCGAAGCGCGCGAGGGCTTGCGCGACAAGTCGTTCTCCGCGACGGAGCTCACGCAAGCTCATCTCGCCGCGATCGAATCCGCCAACGCGGCGCTCAACGCATACGTTCTGCCAACGCCGGAGCGGGCGCTCGAGATGGCAAAGGCAAGCGACGCGCGCCTCAAAAAAGGAGAGGGAGGCACGCTCGAAGGCATTCCGCTAGGCATCAAGGATCTCTTCTGCACCAAAGGGTTCCGCACTACCGCCTGCTCGCACATTCTCGACGGCTTTACGCCCACCTATGAGTCGACGGTGACGGCCAATCTCTGGGCGGAAGGGGCGGTGATGCTGGGCAAGCTCAACAATGACGAGTTCGCCATGGGCTCGTCCAACGAGACGAGCTATTACGGCCCGGTCATCAATCCCTGGCAGCGCCGAGGCTCTAACGCAAAGCTCGTGCCCGGCGGCTCCTCGGGCGGCTCCTCGGCGGCGGTGGCGGCACGGCTCTGCATGGGAGCGACCGCCACCGACACGGGCGGCTCCATCCGCCAGCCCGCCGCCG
>Ga0209521_10001311_pt1 | contig 20278 bp, 16 predicted proteins | sample Rifsed19ft4_FD_184016 | JGI IMG/M metagenome (GOLD analysis project Ga0209521, IMG submission 184016) | Soil microbial communities from Rifle, Colorado, USA - sediment 19ft 4 (version 2) | ecosystem: Environmental > Terrestrial > Deep subsurface > Rock core/Sediment | place: Rifle, Colorado...
TCAGGGTACAGCGTCTGTAGTACTGCAGGGGTCTGTGAATTACTTCTATATTCTCTCTTTCCACTATTTCTGAAAATAATGCAGAAATACCTATTGGAATTTCTTTAAAATTAGGATATCCCTTGAGAGACTCAAATATATTACCATCCTGGGCCGGGACCATGGCCACGATATTCATGCCGGTATGGCTTACAAGCATAGAAATTAACCGCTCGGCGTATTGGAATATACCTCCAACCTTATCCCGGGCATTCATGAATGTAACATCGAAACCGACAGTAATATTCATTCGATAATGATATATGAAACAGCACCACTATATGGTGCTCGATGTATCTTATATTTATCTAATCCCATCACTTCCCGAACCGCGATGGTCTCTCCTGGAAATTGCTCATTATTTAATTCATCAAAAACGACAATACTTCCTTTAGTCAGATGAGGTAGAATCTTTTCTAAGCAAATTTTAGTCGGTTCGTATAAATCTAAGTCAAAATAAGCTAACGCAATTATGGTAGAAGGATATTCTTTAAGATAATCGTTAATAGTTTTACAGGCATCACCCTTAATTAGCTGGTACTTTTGTATATGTTCAGTAGGTGTTAAACTATTGTGAAAGTCTAACAATTTACCCAAGTATATTTCATAATCATTCGGTACTGAATAATTCCCCATTCTGTTATATTCATTGCTGCCATCTTTGTCATGAACGGAAAGAAAGCCCTGAAATGTATCAAAGCCAACTATTTTCCTGAAATTGTTATAAGGTTCATAAATATCCCTAAATGAAGAAAATAGCACCATATTTTGTCCATATCGAGTACCTAGTTCAAATATTACTCCATTCACATCAATAATCTTCTTGTAAAGGTCATTAAGAAAAAGAATCCTTTTAAGATCCCGGGATGTAATGAAGAGGCCAAGATTAGAAAGTATTTCTTGTTCAGGAATGCTGCAATTTTTATAAAGTTCTATAAACTTTTTTTTCTTTTCTGATTCAAAATGTGAAACTCTATTGATGATCTTCATAATAAGTTGTTATTTAGTTTTATACTAATATTATTTTGTTTGAAAGTTTGAAGAATATTACTTGTGTCTAACTGGAATTTGCTCCTATTACCTTGTGCAATCTTGATAACTCTTGAACCTTTATTGCCAAATTTTTGGATAATTTTATTAGCTAAATCTATATAACGTAAGTTATGAAAGCCTACATTAAAAATACCGACAGGCATGATTTCGAGTAATCTTTTTATTGTTTCTCTTAATTCTTCAATACTCAAGAATACGCTTGTCCTCTCTCCATCACCGTAAACGGTTATGCAATTATGTTCATTTAACTCTTTGAGCATTGTAGGTATTAGCCTTGTCTCGTTCATTCCATGTCCATAAGTCTGGGCCAGCCTAATATGACAAATTTTGATGTTCATATTTCGCAAACCAAAATCTAAAATGTTTTCACTACAAAATTTAGATAAACCATAATAACATTCAGTATTAATTGACGGCTTTATTTCAGATTCCTCTTTGAACGTGCCTGTGCGATTTGGATATACTGCTATGGATGAGAAATTTAATATAAATCTCGGATTAAGCAGTTTGCTTAATCCCAATACTGTATTAGCAATATTGATATTCTTCAATAAAACCTTGATATCCTCTACTTCTTTTTCCATTGGAAGATAGGATGCAAGATGTATAATTGCACCTAAATCCACATTGCCATAATGGCAACTAAAATAATTTAGACATTCTTCCGTATTTTCTAGATTTAACTTTACGATACTTTTTCCACCAACCTTTTTACTTTTTTTTGAAAATACGGATAACAATTCGTAATACTGACCTAAATAAGTTGTAAGGTTTTTTCCTATAAATCCGCCTGCCCCTGTAATTAAAATAGTCATTACTTCCCCATATTATTAAACATTTCCCAACTTAAGTAATAATTCTCATAATAGCGCATAATAACACCTTTTCTTTTTTCTGGAATCTTATCAAAATGATTATCAAATATTTTTTTGAGTAAGATATCGATCTCATTAATGCCAAACAAGGCCCTCATAGAGGTTGTCCCGGAAAATCTTGGATTGATTTCAAAAATTACGGGACCTTTTTCCGTTAGTCTCAATTGATAATTAGCGGGACCAAAAGGTTGTAATGCCATAGTTACTTGTTTTATGTATGCGTCGATTTCCGGGTAGTCATCGGAGTATGCTCTAAAGGTATTACCTAACTTTAAATCTCTCTTTAATGTTACAATGCTAAGTACTTCATTGTAGTATAACGCTCCACAAGTGAATTCTTGCTTTTCGTTTGGCAGGTATTCTTGTACTATAGGCATTGGGGTACTTAATAAAACCTGATGCAGTTCTTTAAGATTATTGACAACATGAAAGTCTTTAGATCTATTCCCAAAACGGGGTTTGACAACAAGTGGGAAATCTTTTTTTAATAATAAATCATCAACCTTATCAGGTAGACAGGATAGAGGGAAAGGGAAATTATGTTCTTCTAGAAAACATACCGTTTTCCATTTATCCCGTCCCACCATAACTTTATCGTAGTCCGAAACTACAACCGTTGAATTCGTTTTGCTTTCTATTTGGTTTTTGTATTTTGAAAATAATTCAACCTCAAAATCAATTCCAATAAATACTATATCTATTGATTCCGCCCTTATAATACTAATTACCTCTTTTAACCACTCTTCCTCTGATACCAATTTCTTATTCAAAACATCAGGAAGCAGATATGCTTGTTCTCCCCAATAGAGACCCAGAGCATCTTTAAAGTAATCAGTGCAAATAAGCCTGTGATTAACTTCAGACATTTTTAATGTTTTAATAATCTCTATTCCCAGGACTGAACCGCAAGCAGTGACTAATACATTCAACCTTTTCATAAATACTTTCCTAATACTTCTTTACAATTTCCTAATTCCGAAACATGATGGACATCTGATCCTATTGAAATATAAGGATCATATTTTTTGCAATAATATAAAACCGTGTCAAGAATTGTATCATTCATATACTTTGAATTAATCTCAAATGCTATCTCTGACTCCGAGATTAACTTAATAGTCTCTTTTATAAAAAACTCTGGTATCTCGCCAAAGTGTTTGTAAGACATTCCACCAGGGTGAGAAAGGACATCAATCTTGTTTTTTTTGACCAATGCTTGGGTATATTCAAACTCTAATCTAAAAGCTTTCTCTTTGTCAAATTCCTTCAGGTCGCAACAATCTCCCATCATATTGTGAACCCTGTGAACACTACCGGATACAATTTCTGCAAGTAGATAATTTGATTCTGATAAATCTATATTACCCATATTGTCCATCACTTTTGTTTCCACACCTATATGTACCTTAACGTTTGTTCTCTGTCTAATATCAGCTATTTCCTTATAAAATTCAGGAAAGTAGGTGCTATCCTTCCTGATATGCTCAGTAAAAGCTATCTCACGAATATTTAGAGATTCTGCGGCCTTGATTACCTCATCAGCAGTATTATTACCATCTGTCCATCTAGTATGTATGTGATAATCAATATTAATTAAATCTTTATTTAATGCACTAAATCTATAGAATGAAGGTTTTATAACTGTCATAAATGCCTATTCATAAAAATTCTAAAAGCAATATTTTATTATCAACTCATCATTTCTCTTAGGAGATTAGAAATATACTGAACGTCATCTTCTTGAATACTATAAAAAGTGGGAAGGTTAATCCCTTTTACTGCTACTGATTCTGCACTTTTTAAATGTGTCAACCTATTATCCTCATAAACCGGCATAACATGCATGGGATAGAAAAAGGGTCTCGTCTCTACACCATTATTTGCCATAAACGCCATTACCTCATCGCGACTCTTTCCGTAGCTCTCTTCGACCAGAATTGAGTACATCCAGTAAGAATGTGTTGCATATTCTTTCTCTACCTGCAAGGTAATGCCTGGAATATCCTTTAGATATTCATTATACCATTGTGCAATTTTCCTCCGTTTTGCAAGAAACTTCTCAATATTCTCCATCTGTGCGATGCCTATAGCTGCTTGTATATTAGTCATCCTGTAGTTATGTCCAACTACAGGGAACCAGTACCTACGGGAAGGGTCCATCCCCTGTCCTTTTAAAAGGCGTATCTTTTCTGCAAGTTTGTCATCATTAGTAACAACCATTCCTCCCTCGCCAGTGGTAATTGTCTTATTGCCATAAAAACTGAATGTAGAGATATGGGCTATGCCTCCACACATCCTGCCTTTATATTTAGACCCAAGGGCCTCGGCCGCATCTTCAATGACAAAGAGCCCATACGTTTTTGCAATTTCCATAACAGGGTCCATATCACATGGGTGGCCATAAAGGGGGACTGGAATAATAGCCTTCGTCTTTGGGGTAATGTGGTCTACTATTTTCTGGGGATCTATATTCCACGTTTCCACTTCACTATCAGCAAATACAGGCTTTGCCCCTGTGTATGTAACTGCGTTTGCCGTTGCCACATAAGTTAACGTAGGTACAATAACCTCGTCACCTTCTCCTATTCCCAGCGATAACAGTGCCAGATGGATGGCAACAGTCCCATTTGAACAGGCAATGGCATGCTTAACACCGATGTATTCAGCAAACCTCTTCTCAAAAAGCTCAATATACTTTCCGTTTGATGATATCCAGGTTGAATCAAGACAGTCCAGTACATATTCCTTTTCCCTGCCTATAAGAGATGGTTTTGAAACTGGTATTAAACGTCTATCTACTTTCCCCATGTTTTTGCCGTCTTAATAATCAAATGTGTACCTTTGTTTCCATTATTTTTTATTTTTGGTCATCATGCTCTTGAATTTGTAATTCAAGTAGCCAAATTTTTTCCGCATGTTATTAAAAGGAGGAATACTAATAATATGTTTGATCTCTTCCATCCCTATAAGTGGCGCGTTGTGGCAGTCATCCTTTGAATTAATAAGCCTCAACTCATTAACGCATCCGGTTTTCTTAAACTTGACTAAATTAAGTGTCTTAAGTGTCTTACGATCCAATATCCAGAATCCTCCATCACTCCACCTCCTGCTCAAGCGGTTGCCATATTCTGACCTCCCTACAAATATATAATCATCATTTGCCGCAAGACCTCGTGTAATAACAAAGGGCTCATCAGCCTTCCATACAGTTTCACCACTGATAATCTCATATAGGCTTCCATTTCTTGAATCACAAATAATCATTCCATGTTCACAAATAAAGATATTATGAGCCCATTCTGCCTGGGTATCATATGTTTTCTTAACTTTTAATGAAGATAGATCCAGTTCCCAGATAACCGACTTTCTATTATTGTTGTGTGCCACTATGTAAAGAGAATCATTAAGTTCATAAAGACTGTTAAAGTGGTCACCAACTTTAATCCCATTAATAACTTCACAATCGATATCATTAAGCTTGCATACAGATTGTTTTTTTTTCTCTATTTCTGTAACCAGGATACAATTATGACCCGTATTCGTAATTAGTAATCGACCAAGGCTATCTGACAGAATTTGATGTGGCATGGATAAACCATTTGAAATTATAAAATGGCCGTTGTTTGAATATGATCTCACATAACCTTTGTTGGAATTCCGATAATCTTGTTCCGTTTTTAATGATGCATTATCGATATTACTATGAGCTAGATATATTGCGCTATTATCCCAGGAAATGCCGGAATACTCTCCCATTCCAGTTGTTAATGTACTTAACCTGGCTTTAGTAAGGTCATAAAGATAAATTGAAAGCGGGGTTGAAAATATTAAATGCATAACTTTACTTGCAACTCATTATTTTTCAAAAATATAAATCTCTCTTGGAGATGGTGAAGAGGGGAACACCTTATAGTTTTTAAACTCTTTCATGAATGCCTCAATAAAGCATTTACTATTGTACCATTCCATTCCTGTATGGTCCCACTTGCTGACGTAATAATCTTCCTTTGGGATAAATTCCACAACAGCATATCTTTTTGAAAGTTTACCCATTCTTCTCGATATCTCTTCAAATGTCATTTTTGACTTATATGTAAGATGATGCACCATGGCCATTGCAAGGACAACATCGCAATGAATTCTATCTTCAAAAGAAGGATAACCATTTTTTAGCCCATGACTTTCTGTCGGTTTGCTAAAATCAACATATAGGGGAAGTATATTGAGTCTTTCTCGCTTTGCCATTTGATATAGTCGGGTCAGGGAGGGAATATCATTATCAATAGCTATAACATTGAACCCAAGGCTATTAGCCAGCCTGCTGAACCATCCCTTGTTACTACCTATATCAAGCAAACAACCACCAGTCAAGGTAGAAATAAATTTATATACGACCCCTTGTTTTTCAGGAAACTCTTGAGGTTCATCAATTGATATCTCCCTCTGGTTATAATTGGACCATGTAGTAGATTTATTATAATCTATTTCCATCCTCGAAATCTGTCGAATTAACCTTTTTACGCCAAACCTTTCAGGTAAGAATTTAGGGGATACATAAGAGGGGATATGCATTTCATTCGCTAAACTATTTCTGTATTTATGATTCGGTATAGGTAATTTTAAAAAATCGTAGGTCTTACCACATCCCTCTTTTGCAAACATAATAAGTGGAAGCCAGAAATATGAACGAAACTCTTGCATGCTTTTTTGAAAAACTTTCTTATCAAACGGCACGATGGATCCAATGTCTATAAAGACAGGCCTCCACCTTTGAAAAAAAATATTCCAGGGATGACCATCCTTAGTCATATAGCCATCTTTTATTAACTGGAGATTAAGTCTGAGAAATTGCAAGGCTGCATCTTTCAGCATTTCAGGAAGCCATTCCATACAATAGTTTTGGTATGGAATCTTCTCATGCCATATTGTCAGGGGATATCCTTTCAGGGTAAGCTCTGACCTTCGGGTTTTCACAAGGCCAAACGTTTCCCACTTATCAGCCATTTGTAAAATGATTTCGGATTGTGGTGCTCCATTTGGCGTAATAGCCCTGTATACTTCATCCTGATAGTGGAATACCCTGCCGAAAGAGTCCACTGTAGAAGCAGGGTCAAAAATAACTGAGTTCTGATCAATATTCATTAGATTACTTTAAATATAGAAGAACGAAAATCTGAAATAATTACAGCCCTACCAATTCATGTCCCGTTCGTATTTCAGGGCAATTAGCAGATCACCGGTTTTTTGTTTAAAAACATCTTTTACATCGTCAGAAAAATAGTTCTTCCAATCACCTGCAATACCCTTCCTGTAATGCTGACGTTGATTTTCTTCCCCTTGCTTTCTGCCTTTACTTAGTTTCTCAAAGCTGTATTTATCAAGAAGCTTTTGCAGGTCGTATTCCGTTAATTCTATTTTACAGTGATCAAATATCTTCTTGAAGAAATCCTCTGAATGAGGTCCCACCAGATCTTCATACCTGACGAGCATAACTGTATCGTCGCATGCCTGGATCCAGGATCTTTGAGCCTCAAAATGTCCCCTATCAATAAAGTTCTGCATACAAAAGGTTAATCCATCATTTAACTCCATATCGATAAGTTTTTCTCTCTTTGCATCTATTCCCGGGAGCGGCGCATGAGAATACATCGTTGAAAAGTAATAAGATACGACTAAATCCCGTGGATCTCTCAAAATATATATGGCTTTATAAGAGCCTCTTTTGGGAATCTTAATATAGCTGTCATAGGTAATATAGAGCGGGGAAATTATTTTGTCCTCAGGAAAGGGGGTATCAAAATATCTGTCTGTAATCTTTCTTTTATCTGTTTTATCAGGCAGAGATTTTGCGTAGGTGTATACTTCGAGTCCGGAATATGCAAAAACTATCTCATCTTTTAAAATAGCCTTGATCCACTGACTCCCTGATTTATGTGTACAGCAGTGATAAATATTTTTAAGCGGACACCTCTCAATGATATTCACTGATGAATCCTCATGTGATACGGCTTTGGAGTCATCAAGTATGCCTTTAATTTTCCCCAAGAATCTTTTCTTTATATTTTTCAAATTGCCCCCCTTGTTTAACTTCCCATTCACCGGCAAGATTAATCGGCGCACGACCAATATATTCACCACAAACTTTAAGTTCTTTTATCGCATAATGTAACGCAAGAACATCTACACGGGTCTCATCTGTCACACTGGCTGATATCATATAAATACCCGGGTTAAAATTAACCCTGGGTAAGTTTATCGTGATTTTGAATGGGTCGCCTGTATTATGAATGGGTATCTTGTTAGACATTGAACTGCACTGGGCAATGATTTGTAATTCCCTGCTTAAAAAGTAAATGCCTATATTAGGATCTTTCACATCAGGATCAACAGTTACATAGAGGATAACAGTCAAGTCATCAAGGTAGTTAATCTGTGTGATATCTCTCTTCCCGTTACTTGTAAGTTCAATCTTATGAATAGTTGCCTTACCATTCCCTGTGACAATCCCCTTTCCCGCCTCAAACTGGGAATAATAGAATTCAATCCCTTTTGGAACATCTGCTCCGAGGTAGGTCACCTTCCCCTTGTTCATACTACAGACATGCGAGCAGACCCTGGCAACCTGCGGCATTGAATGAGACACAAAAATAACAGCAGCATTTTTTACTAACCTCGCAATGGCATTAAAACACTTTGCTTTAAACCCCACGTCGCCTACAGCGAGAATTTCATCAATAAGCAACACATCCGGTTCCATCTGGGTTGCAATGGAAAAGCCAAGGCGGACGTTCATGCCAGAGCTGTAATGTTTTACTGGAGAATCTATAAAATCTCCTAACTCTGAAAACTCAATTATTTCGTCAATCTTTTTATCTATCTCTTTTTTACTTAATCCGAGAATGGAACCTTTGATATATATGTTCTCCCTGCCGGTCAACATAGGGTGAAAGCCGGCAGTGACTTCAATAAGGGCACCCACCCTTCCTTTTATCATTATACGGCCATTGTCCGGGGCTATAATCCCGTTCAACATCTTCAATAAAGTTGACTTCCCTGCTCCATTCGAGCCGATCAGCCCCAAACACTCTCCACGTTTCAGTTCAAATGAAACATTATTCACCGCCCAGAATTCTCCTTTCCTGAGATTATCGTTATTCTCCATGACACCAAGCATATTGCCCATAATCTCCTGTAGGCCATATAACATGGTACGTTTCAGATTCTTGCAGAACTTTTTAGATACATCCTCAACTTTTACAAGGACTTCTGACATTATTTGTTATACCCTCTCTGCAATCAGAGGCTCTACGAGGTGGAAAAACCTCCAGCCGACAAAAAACACCAGGAGACTGAAAAGGGATGCTGTTATATAACTACCCGGGTCTGTTAGATATCCTACAGTAGTAAGGTCGCGAACGGCCGTAACAAAACCGCTGACAGGATTTACGCAGTTAACCCAAAAGGATAGGGGCCAATTTTTAGGAGGGGGATATATCACCGGTGTTGCAAACATCCCTATGCTCATGGTAATCCCAACAAGACTGCTAACATCGCGGATTATTGCGTTAAAGAGTGAGACAAAGAATCCAAGCCCTATCACCATAAGGGAAAGAGGCAGTATAATAAATGGTACAAGCACAATGGTCAACTTCGGTGCAAAGCCAACCCATAGAAAGATAATCATCAATAGAGGGATCCGGATCAGAAACTCAAAGACTGTTTCCCCCAGTTTTGAAAGGACCAGAACCTCTCTGGGAAAGTTTATCTTGGTTAATAATGCCCCGGCCCCAACGAGACTGTTCGTAGAAACTGTTAAACCATGGGAAAAGAAGAGCCAGACCATCTGCCCGAGGAAAACAAAGGCTGCATAAGGCATGGTTGTTTCCTGTATGGGAAGGATATTACGTTGTCTGATCCATACGAAGACAAACATCATAACCAATGGAGTCAGGAAAGACCAGAATATCCCGAGGGTAGATTGTTTGTAGCGTGCAGAAATATCGCGAACGATTAGTCTCCATATAAGTTCTCTGGATTCCATTAGCTCACGGAACATGTCAGCCCAAACACGGATTCCGGCCTTCATGATATGGTTGGGTTCGTAGATTGTAACCTTGTCTGATTTCATACGCATTGTTCAAATCATGAACATTTATTTGAATAAAAAAGGCAGGCTGCCGCCATTGCAATATGATTCATTGTTGTTTGAGTAGTTCATATGCCGTTCAAAACATGAACAGTATATGTCAGAAAAAAGCTGCCGTCAATTGGCAGCTTTCTTTTTTCATATCACTTCTGGTTAATTGTTTATCACCCACACCTCATCGGAACAGGTGAATTCGTTTCCGTCACTAAGCATGCCAGAGATTCTAAGGGTTATATCCTGATGACTCGGCGGAGCCGGTGGTGACGGACTTGTATACACGCAAGATTCTATAATATTTCTATCAAATTTGACATGGAGTTTTCTCCAACTATACTGCTCGGTCCCAGGTATATGATTTAGATAATGCTCACCGTTGCCATCCACAGGTGCTGTACAGGTTACAGGTGCCGGTTCAGGAAATCTCATCTGAATATACGTATTGGGTCCTATAACTATGTCTGTTGCCCTATAGGGGTCATCTTTCTCAAACTCAATCTCTACCATGACCGGGATTCCTGAAGAATCCTTATTTATAGTCTCCGGATGTACTTCACATTCTACAGTAATAGGTGTGCATGACGGACTCGGGTTATTAGGACATTCATCACAGGCGTCTCCCACGCCGTCATGATCCATATCTGCCTGACCAGGATTTGCATCAACAGGGCAGTTGTCACAGGCATCCTGTTTCCCGTCGTCGTCATTGTCCTGTTGATCTGGATTTTTCTTGTTGGGACAACCATCACACTTGTCTCCTATACCATCCTTGTCGCAGTCTTTCTGATTCGGATTATAATCGTCCGGACAGTTGTCATTACATGCATCTATCAGATCGTTATCCGGGTCAAGGGGGTTGATGTTGCAGCCTAATGGATCATCACAGAGGTCACCCACACCATCCTCATCCGAATCAAGCTGATCCGAATTTGGCACCAGGGGACAATTATCACAGGAGTCTCCGTCTCCATCCCCGTCCCAATCAGTCTGGTCATTATTATAGAGGGGGCAGTTGTCGCATTTGTCTCCTACTCCATCGCCGTCAACATCACACTGCTGAAGGTCATTTGTAGTAATATTGTCCGCACAAGTCTCTGTTATAAAGTCTCCGTTGCAATCGGAAATATCATCCCACGGGTTATATTTGTTAGGACAATTATCTATGCCATCTGCAATTCCATCGCAATCCGCATCATTAGGTTCACAGGCATCACCTATGCCGTCAACATCACTATCATTCTGTGCAGGGTTATATACATAATCACAGTTATCACAAGCATCACCTATGCCATCTTTGAATGAATCACCTACTACTGAACATAATGACAATGGATCAATATCATTCGGGTCATTGGATGCCTGACAGGTATCACTATCCTCTTGATCAGCATTAGCGGTCCCAGTGCAGTTGTCACAGATGTCCCCGACACCGTCCGTGTCGGCATCTTCCTGTAGTGGATTCTGATCTTCATCACAGTTATCGCAGGCATCGCCTACCAGGTCTCCATCGGTGTCTGCCTGGTTGTCATTGGCATCAGAGGGACAGTTGTCGCAAACATCTCCTAAAAGGTCACCATCCTCATTTTCCTGGCCTGGATTAGGATCAATCGGACAGTTGTCTAATGTATCCTCTATCCCATCTCCATCTGTATCCACTTCGTCACAGGCATCCCCCCTGCCATCCCCGTCACCGTCTTGCTGGCCTGGATTGTAATGGGCAGGGCAATTATCTATGGCATCCACAACACCATCCGGGCATGGCGGTGTACCTGAGCAGCCTATGTAGTCTGTATCCGGAGAAGGGGGAAGCGGAACAAGCGGTAATCTCTTAAAGGTATTATTATTGCCATAGACCCTGAGTGAAAAAGGATTATTGGGGGCTACTGGATCAATCTCAAGGAGCCATATACCATTTTCATTGGGATAGTTTCCATTGATATCTTGTGTAAGAGTGTAGCAAAGGCTATTATTGGAAGTATATGGTCCGGGTCCACAGGTGGCTCCATCCTTGCTTGAAGGGTATGCCTCTCCCGGTAATGCCCTTTCGCCCTGATTCAGGCTTGTCCATAACCATGCCCCTGAATTGTATTGATCAGCACTCTCAAAAGTCACCGGTTCGTTAAATAAGGTCTGATCCGTCATCGTCACTCTCGATGATGCTGTTCTTGCATTAATCCACTGTTCATCCAGATCGAGTGTCTGTACATCTACCTGATGGTTGGGTGCGAGGTCAGGAACAAGGATCTGGGTATACGTTCTGAATTCAGAACCGGCTGTATCCGGCCGGCCCGAGAAGGTCAATTCATAGCTAAATGGAACCACGCAGTCAATAACAGGGCGGATGCTCCTACAATCACCGGCATTAACATCTGTGGAGCTTGTGGAGACATCAATCTGATAAGAGTTTTTGGTTGTGGCGGTTCCAGTGTATTTACGAGGGGTATCTCTTCCGTCTACAATAAATTTATAAACCATATTCCCGTCGCCAAAAACCCTGGCCAGTTCAGGGTGCAGGTTAATATCTATTATCTCTCCGGGATAGGCGTCTATATCAACAGGAATAATTGTCCATTTTTTAGTGAATAACAGGGAATTATCACGGCCCGTTCTAAGAGTTGTATATGACGGATTAGGATTAATATCAACAACAATACTTCCGCCAAAATCATCGGTCTGATCTGATGGTGTACCATTGTCCCCTACATCCCCCCCTGATTCAATGTCATCCTGATTTGATGCTCCGCTTCCTCCCTTTAATATATACTCAAATACCCCGGTTCCGGAACTTGCTGCATCCATCACCCATAAATAAAAATCATCCCCGCTGATTGCAATGCCAGGGTCAACAACCACATAATAAATACCTGTGTGGTCATCGTCTCCGCCCAATATATCGTTCATATCCCGTGCCCGTGTGGAGCCCATGTAGTTAACATCCGGAATCCTTACAGGTGCAATGGCTTTAACTGGCAAAGTACCTCCTGTTGTAAGCGGCACATTTTCAAGGATCAGGACTTCACCATAATCAGTATTGCCAACTTTGATTCCCTTTGACTTGGTTATATCATCTTCCAGTTTAATGTTCATGGTCACTGCCGGAGGGAAATCCGGGTCTCCATTAATATCAGTGCAGGTGGGTCCATAATCAATGATAATCCGCACATCATCAGCGCCTTTCGTGGTACCTAGATTAAAATCCACTGTCCTCCTGTCAGCCTGTATCGTGACTCTTTCACCCTGTGTCGGCGATCCGCTATATTCCACTCCTCTCCAGATGGCAGTCGGAAGGATTGCAGCAACCTGAGGGTCCTCAAATATCTGATCACTGCCATTAAGATTTGGAGCGATAACTGGCACTGTGGTGTGAATATCAGAAATCGCACCTATGATCTGGACATTGCTACCAATACCATTATCAACAATTTTTAATGTCCCCTTGCTCGACCTTGCCTTTTTCCCGCTGCCCCTGTCAAGAATCCTGAGTAAGATAGACTGAACACAATTAGGATCAAACTCTGCAAAGTCGGGGTCATTATTTTTCAACACATAATTATTCGGATCAGAATTATCATAATTTTTCAGTGCAGCCACAGGGTCTTTAAAGTATTTTTCCCTCACCACGATCAGGTCTATATCCCCTGAGGGGGATTTAAGGTCATTGGCACTGACAACTGCATTTATAAAGTTAGAATCATCTGCATCTGAGATTGGAAGCGCTGCCTCCCCTGCACCGGGTAAGACCAAAGCAAAGAGTGGGATTAAAAGAAAGAGGAATGTTCTAAATGGGAGCATAAAGGCTTTAGTTCTTTGTCTCATGTTAATTCTCCGTGTCATGTTTGTGTCAAGCGATTCTAAACAGTTATACCCCTACTCTGCTGTCTTCGTTTTATTATTGCAGGATTAGTGCCAGAAGGAGGGTTCTTTTTTGATAAGGGGATAAAAAGGCGGGCAAAAAGTAAGTATTTAGCAGGCAGAATTGGTTAATATAGATGTTATTTAGCTTTTTTTACCTTTGGAAAAGGCTATACTTCGGCATTGTATAAAATGGATACAAATTTCATTATTCAAGGGAATATGAAGTAATATTATGGATAGAACTTATTGTAATCCAAAGAATTTATTATATGTGGTGAAATTATACAGATAATAAATAAAATGGGTAGAAAAGTGTCAAAAATAAGATTATCCATAGAGGCTCTTGCAAAAGTCCTGAAAGAGAAGAGTTTGTCATTCCCACGAAAGTGGGAATCCAGCCTTTTCAATGTATTGCAAAATCTCTGGATTCCTGTTTTCACGGGAATGACGACTTTTGCAAGAGCCTCCATAATTAGAAAGGCCGCCAGGATTCACAATTGGTTTCACTTTTTAAGGGAGAAGGCAACAGTGCGACTATGCTTATTATGCTTATATAGAGATATGGATATGAGGCTCAGTAGACCGATGGTGAATGATATCCATGTTGATGGCTCAGGTACAGGGGTCACATTAAGAACGAGGGTGTATATCCCCAATCGTCCATTAGTGTCAAACTGATATACGTCAGAGTTGGGGTTTGAAACTCCAGTAAACTCACCGGATACATAGTAATTGTCAGTTACGGTGACTGCAAGATAATAATATCCAGTGTCTGCAACTGCATATGCTATATAGGGGTCTTTTGTATATCCAGGAATAACAAATGGATTGGCAGGATATGAACCAGGGTCAATCGCACACCCTGCATCATCTGCATTGGGTATTCCATAGCAGTTAGAGCCGAAAGTACCGTAGGGTTTAAAGCCGGCCGAGTTATTATAAAATAGTGTAAGTATTGTATCAATATCCTCCCCGGGAGATATAAACCCACCGTCTCGACCATCAAATCCATTGTCTATATCCGCTGTCAATGTATCCCCTGCGTTCAGCCAGAGTTTATAGTAGTCTATCTCGTTGACACCATAAAAGGTATCATCGTGGCTATATGGATATGGACCGGTAACGGTTATTGCACTTGAGAAGTCTACAGGAATCGCATGGGATGCGTATGTGTTGGTCAATATGAGTATTATTAGTAAGGACGAAATATAAAAGAATTTTTTCATGGTTAATCCTCCATCTCCTGATAAAATATTGCAATTATCATACCTATAATTGCCATAATTATTGATGGTATGGAAGTTGCTACTTTTGTCTTATAACTTATGGTAAAGCTGTTTTGCCTAACACGATGTCTGACCTCACGCCTCACCAGGATAGATATCCCATTACATATAAGCATAGTATTCAGCATAATATCCATCGTTATCGCCCTTTCCGCAGGCTGTAGTCCAAGCAGCGGGGGAGAAGAAAAAAGAGATAATAGCAATGGTAACCTTCCCGTGGGGGGAAATATCTCCAATACCCCCACCGATTCCTATAAGCCGGTTATAGCTGCGGATTCAGAAGGGAAAATCTACATAGGGTGGGAAGAGGCAACTGATGCCTCCAAAAAGGAGATTTATCTTGCCACTTCCAGTGATTCAGGCGTAACCTTTTCTAACCGGATGGGACTCAGCGACTCTTATTGCGAGAAGCCAAGGCCTGTCTCAGAAGATATAAGAATTGCAGCAGGGGAGAACAACTCCATTTACCTTGCATGGATAGATAAGTGGCTGTCTACACCACCCTCTGAAATTAAGTTTTTTATCAGCGAGGGAGATGACCAGACCTGTGATATAGTTTCTAATACCTTTGATTATGGCAGGAATGCCTATTCTCCCCAAATCACCCTTGGTAGTGGTGAAAGGATTCATCTGGTATGGACAGAGGATAGGAGCGGTCAGAAGGAGATATTCTACCGTTACTCCAGTGATAAGGGTAAGAATTTTTCCCCTCCTTTAAATCAAGACCCGGACAATATCTCGAATACACCTTCTTCAGATTCGAGCGAACCACTCCTCGGTGTTGAGGGGTCATTAAATGTTAATTTAGTGTGGGTTGAGGGGCTTGAAGGAGGCAGGGAGATAAAATTCTCACGCTCTGAAGATGGTGGGGATAATTTTAATTTCCAACAATCAGTTTCAGATATTAACATAGATTCATACTGTCCTGCCATTGCCACTTATGGAGATGGGAATATCTATGTTACATACAAGGCCGAGAATATCATCTATTTCACAAGATGGATATCTGAATCATATGAATTTTCTGACCCAGTGGCAATATCGACCGGTTTTACATCACCTTCATGCCCTCAAATGGTTGTAGGTTCAAATGGGGTAATCTATGTAGTATGGGAAGATAAGGGTGGAATATGGATTGCTATCTCCTCCGATCATGGATACTCCTTTTCAGCAAAAGATGTATCCCCGTCCTCAGGGACTTCTTCATCGCCAGAGATTACGGTAAGCAGCCCCTATGTCAATATAGTATGGGTAGAAGAAGACGTCGGAGGCGGTGATATATATTTCTCAGGTTCGGGGGATAGAGGAAAGACCTTTTCCTCTCCCGGAAATCAATCCAATTCTCCAGGTTCTTCTTCCTCCCCGGTCATTACCACTGATGGTGAAAAGTATGTTTATATAGCCTGGGTGGAAGGGGATGCGGGCAGCATGGAGATATACTTTAAGAGGGAGGAATTTACGAATCCCATTGAAAGGTCCCCCGCACAATTTTTTGATATCAGCGGGGATGGGGAGAGTGATATTGTTATTGGGGCGCCGGGGAAACCACAGACGAACGATACAGGGAAGGTATATGTAATTCTTAGTGATAATCTACCGCAGGCGCTTCAGTCCGGAACAAATGCATCGCTATCTCCTGACCTTACCCTTTTTAGTGGTTCTACTGATGACCAGTTTGGATACGCTGTTGCCATAAGTGGTGATGTAAACGGAGATGGTTATGCGGATATTATAACCGGTGCACCATATGCAGATGATAGCAGCACTGATAATGGAAAGGTCTATATATACTTTGGCGGCCCCCCTTCATTGATGGATACGAACCGTGATATTACCATCATAGGATCAGAGGATAATGATAATCTCGGATTTTCAGTATCCCCGGCCGGGGATATAAATGGTGATGGCTTTTATGACATAATCATAGGGGCGCCACTCAAGTATCAAAGCGGTATACCCTATGCAGGTGCTGCATATATATTCTATGGAGGACCATCTATTTCTAATAAACCAGGATACCCGGACATTTCTATAGATGATGCAGATATAATCCTGAAAGGGGAAAACAGGCATGACAGGTTTGGTTGGGCCGTATCATGGGCCGGAGATTTTAACGGGGATGGATATGATGATGTGATTATAGGGGCGCCCTATGCTGATGATGTTGGAAATACACGGGGGCGGGCCTATATATACTATGGCGGGGAATCTATGGATACCACAGTGGATGTAACGATAACCGGAGGGGCGAATCTTGATCAGCTTGGGTATAGCCTTGCAAGAGCAGGTGATATAGACCGCGATGGTTATGGTGATGTGACTGTTGGGGCACCATGGGCCGCCGGCAGCGGAATTAACAGGGGGAAGACATATATTATTTATGGTGGTGGATCAGTTATTCAGGATATAAACCTGGAGATCACAACAGCCAGAATAACAGCTATTAATGGTGCTGCGGATTATGCCTTTTTTGGTACATCTCTCGGATACACAGGAGATGTTAACAATGATGGATATAGCGATATAGTGGCCGGGGGTAAATATTCAGGTTTTGACTCAGATTTTATCGGACGTTCATATGCATTTTTTGGCGGATCATACATGACAGAGATAGAGGAGAACACACCTGAAGTAACATTTATTGGAGAAGAACAGACAGACCGGTTTGGTACCGCTGTTGCCGGTGCAGGTGATGTAGATGGCGATGGCTTCTATGATATCCTGCTCGGGGCATATCTGGCTGATGATAATGGAACCGACAGGGGAAAGGTATATCTATACCCTGGCAGTAAGTTATCTCCTGGTGACGTAAAACAGGTCGGTGATGCCGATGCCATCTTCACCGGAGATGTGGATAATGGGCAGGCAGGGTATTCGCTGTACAGGTTGCAGACCAATTATTGAGGTTGTGGATGAGATATCTCTTTAAGCGGCATTTGATGGTTTATATACTTTTTATTATCCTTGTCGCAGGTGTTTTGCCTGCCTATGCAGGAGAAACCGGTGATCTCCCGGATGTTAATGACTTGATTAAAAAAGGTAAACTTGCTGAGGCATCTACCCTCCTCCGGAAAGAGATTGATGCACACCCTGAAAATGTAGAGGCATACCAGCTTCTCGGCCGTGTATACCTCATTGAAGGAGATGAGGTAAAGGCTTCAAGTGTCTTTGATAAGGTCATTTCAATAGATAAAGGATTCGAAGATAAGGTCTCCTCTGAATATTATGGGGCAGGGCTCATACTTATTAAGGACCCGAAGAAGAGCAACATAGGGCTGCACTTTATTAACAAGTACATTCGTGAAAAGGGGGATAAGGGTCAGGAGGCAGCATCTTCTCTCTATGCTGCAGGAGTTGACATGCTCGGAGCAAACAGGTTTATGGCCCATGTCATACTTGATAGGACATTAGTATTAAACCCCTCCTATGAAAAGGATGAAGACTTTTATCTTTCGTATAGTGTGAAGAGCATACAAAAGTCTGCTGATTTAGTAGAAGGGGGAAAGGATTTTCTTACTAAGTTTCCCGGGGGCAGGCATGTCCCGGAGGTATTATATCTGATGGGTGAGGCATACAGTGAACTCCGGAATCACCAGGAGGCAAGGACATATTTTCAACGGCTAATAAAGGAATTCCCTGAGACAGAGTGGGGTAAAAAGGCGGTCACAGATCTTAAATTTTAAAAGATGGTTATTTTTGAGTGCTTAAATACCACTTGTAGGTCTTTTCTATCCCTTCACGAAGGTCTGTCTTTGCCTTCCAGCCGAGTGAGTTAATACGGGTGACGTCGAGGAGTTTTCTCTGCATACCGTCTGGTTTTCCCGTATCAAATATAATCTCTCCCCTGTAACCAATCACCTCACTTATAAACCCGGCAAGTTCTTTGATACTTATATCCAATCCTGTTCCAATATTAATAATATCTTCTCCATCATAACAGTTCATCAGAAATATACATGCCTCTGCAAGGTCATTCACATAGAGAAATTCACGCCGAGGGGTGCCGGTTCCCCATACTGTCACAGGTTGGCCTGATAGTTTTGCCTCATGGAACTTCCGGATCAGGGCAGAGAGCACATGAGAGGTTTCAAGATCAAAGTTGTCACCCGGGCCATAAAGGTTTGTCGGCATCACAGAGATGAAATTGGTGCCGTACTGTCTATTGTATGCCTGACACATTTTGATGCCGGATATCTTTGCAATAGCATAAGGTTCATTTGTAGGTTCAAGAATGCCTGTAAGTAGATATTCCTCCTTCATGGGTTGAGGTGCAAACTTAGGATAGATGCATGAACTCCCTAAAAAGAGGAGTTTTTTGACACCATATAAATAGGCATTATGGATAGCATATATCTGGATAGCAATATTATTATAAATAAAGTCTGCCGGGTAGGTACTGTTGGCCAGAATGCCCCCCACCTTCGCTGCTGCAAGGAAGACATATTCAGGCCTTTCTTTCTCAAAAAATGCCCTGACCTCCTGTTGATTACACAGGTCTAACTCTCTGTGTGTTCTGATGACAATATTATTATATCCCTCTTCCTGAAGGTTATGAAGGATTGCAGAACCAACAAGACCTCTGTGCCCGGCTACGTATATTTTCGATTCTTTTTCCATTGTTGCTTAAAATAATATTTGCTATCTTAGCATGTCTTAATATTGTGAGCAATATTTATGCCGGCAGGGAATGTCAGATTACCCCCGCCCCATTGATGAAATAAGGGAAATTACTGTAGTATTGACCGATATTCTTATCAATTGTAGAGGCTTCGCCACAGGTATAATTATTATCTCCGAGAAAACGGCGACGTGTATTCACGGCAAGGAGCTTATCGGAGGGAGGACAAGTCAAGTGCTATCCTATCTCGACACGCTCCCGCGCTGGCTGATCCTGGCGGGCTTTCTGGTCAATGCCGGCGCGCCGCCGCTCTCGGCATGGCTGCCAGATGCGTATCCGGAAAGCTCTTGGAGCGGCATGGTGTTCCTGTCGGCCTTCACGACCAAGACCGCGGTCTATGTGCTGCTGC
>Ga0209521_10001321_pt1 | contig 20225 bp, 18 predicted proteins | sample Rifsed19ft4_FD_184016 | JGI IMG/M metagenome (GOLD analysis project Ga0209521, IMG submission 184016) | Soil microbial communities from Rifle, Colorado, USA - sediment 19ft 4 (version 2) | ecosystem: Environmental > Terrestrial > Deep subsurface > Rock core/Sediment | place: Rifle, Colorado...
CGGTCGTACGCCTTGCGGAAGCCGTGCTCACGGGCGGCGCGCTCGCTGCTCTCGCGCGAGCGGTTGGCGACGCCGGCGAGCTCGACTTCGGCGAGCTTCTTGAAGTTGGGGATGTGGCGCTGGCGGGCGATGCCGCCGGCGCCCACGATACCGATGCGTAGCGGGGGCATATAGCGCTCCTTTCTAAGTTGCGGGCGTGCTGACAGGTGCGGGTGGCCGGGTCAGGCGCAGGTAGGCCAAGGTCCAGTAGGCCGATAGGAAGGCGCTGCCCAGGCTACCGGCGAACCATAGGGCCGCGATGACGGCCAGGCCCAGCAATATGCCCAGTGCGACCGGCGCGCCGGGCCCCGCCGTGAGCGCCAGCACCACCACCACGATGGCGACGGGGATGGCCAGCAGGATGAGCAGGAACAGCACGGCCAGGCCAACGCCGATGGCGAGGCCGACGCTGATCAGCCAGAGGAGCAGGCTGGCACCGAAGCGGCTCCGCACTAGGGCGATCGCGCGGGCCAGCGAAGCGAAAACGCCATCGTTGTCGAGCACGATGGCCCGCTGGGCGTAGGTCACGACAATGCTCGCCAGCACCAGCAGCGGCAGTCCTGCGACGACCAATAAGAAGACCAGCACCGAGAACCATAGGAACAGACCGGCACCGTCGGCGCGCTGTGCTCCGAGAAGGGGCACGGCGAGGAAGAGCGCCACGACCGCTCCCACGATGAGCGCGATCAGGCCGAGGAGCAGGACGAGCCCGACGAAGCGCCAGAAGGCGCCGGCGCCCTGCCGCCAGGCGTGCCCGAAGCCCGTCGGGCGGCTCTCATCGAGGGCGCCCACCGCGCTCATGATGCCCGCTCCGGCGATGGTGCTGACAACCCAATAGGCGACGACGAGCAGGCCGAGGAGGGCCGCGATGCCGAGCAGCACGCCGGCGAAAGCCTCGGCCCATCGGCCCAGCCCGTCGGCGAGTTGCTCTAGTCCTTGGAACGCCTCGCCTCGTCCTCGCCCGTCGAAATCCGGGGCCGGCGTTGTCCAGTTGACGCCGGCGCCCGGCCCAGCGCCCGCCTGGCAGCCCGCGATGACGGCGAGCCCCCAGATGAAGCGGTTGAGCAGCACCAGCCGCCAGGCCTGTCCGATGAGCTGGCCGTAGTCCATTGCGATTGCCCCTTCTTGTTGCGACGGATGCTACCATATGTCACAGCCCAGGGCCACGACGGCCCCTACGGTGACGTGGTCACCGTGGTCACGAGGGCAGGCGTGCGCCCGAAGCCCGCATACGCTCCCCAAGCCCCCAGCGCCAGGTGCAGCAGGCTGTCGGCCGGGACGCCGAGGTACGCGAGCTCGAAGAGCGTCGCCGGCGGGTGCCTCGTCGAGAGGAACCCCCACAGGCCGAAGAGCAATAAGACCGCCCCGAGGACCAGGCAGAGTCGGCGTTGCCGCGTGGGCTCCTCTTCGCGGGAGCCGATGAGCCCTGCCGCCGCGAGGACCGTCCGCCCGATGCTCTGCCCTACGTCCAGGGTGAAGCTCGGCGTCCCCCACTCCGCCGGCAGGATGAACCCCAGCATCCCGAACACGAGCAGCACGGTGCTTGCCCGGAGGAGGAATCCCTGGGGAGTGAGGTTTCCCTTCACGGTTGCGCGGTGATTAGGAGGCGGACAGACACGGCAACCGGGTCTACCTGGCAGGCCCGCCCTTCAGGGCGGCGATCGCCGATTTGCCACTCATTGCGACGTGCGTAGCGTCTCACCCTCGTGCTCAAGGAATGCCGCCAGCCGGTCGTACCAGGCGACCTGCTCGGCGACGGTGAAATGGGCGTTCGCCGGGCTGGGGTTGGGGACGACGAAGAGGCGCGTGTCGCCGAGGCGCTCCGGCTGTGGCCCGAGCGCGGCACCCCTCGTGGGCAGGCCGAGGGCATAGCGGGCGAAGGGGCGGTAGGCCGTGAGGCCGTGAAAAACGGCGATGGTCGGTCGGTGGGCCTCCAGGCGCTCGCGAAGGAGCAGCGCACCTTCCCTGAACTGGGCCTGGCTCACCGAGGCCGCGTTGGCGCCCGGACGCTTGACCACGTCGGTGAAGCCGATGCCGAAGTCGAGCAGGGCGGCGTCGTGCTCTGGTTCGAGCGCCTCGACGGCGAGGGCCTGACGGGCCGCCGCGCTGAGGCGCGAGTGGGAGAAGGCGCGCCAGAAGCGGTTCGTGGGCCGCGCGAAGTAGTGGCCTCGCTGAGCGGAGTAAACGCTCGGGTTGATGCCTACGAAGACCAGCGTGAGCCCTGGCCGCAGGTAATCGGGGAGGGTGCGCGGGGTGTCCATAAACGGCTCGCTCAGCGCTCTCTGCGGTCTGCGGTAAGACGAGCCGTCTGTGGTCCCTAACTCTCCCGTTGCCGGCGCTGCCCCGCGAAGGCCGCTTGTCGCTCCGCCCACCAGGGGTGGTACCGCGATTCGGGCAACGCGCCTCGCTGCTTCAGGTTCGAGAGGCGCCGGCACTCGCGCTGGACGGCACTGACGACTTCCTGCATCTCGCCGTTGTTGCCGATGACAAAGTCGGCAGCCGGAGCGCGGGTGTGCCAGGGACGCTGGCTGGCGAGGCGCTGGTTGGCCTCTTCGAGGGTGTAGTTGTTGCGCGTGATCAGCCGTGCGCGAGTGATGTCCTCATCGCAGGCCACGAGCCAGGTCTGGTCGCACCAGGCCCCGTACCCGGACTCTGTGTGGTTGACCGACTCCATCACCGCCGTCGCCTCGTCAGCCAGAGTGGCCCGCCACTCATCGATGACCGCCTTGATGGCGTCGCCGATGTTGCCGATGGCGCTGGTGAGGCGTCGCATCTCCTCCGGCCTACCAAAGACCTTGGTGCCCAGGATCGTCCGGTCGATGTAACCGTCGGTGCCGACGATGTCCGGCCCGAAGGCGGCCACGACGCGCTCGAAGCCGGGCGTGCCGGGATCGTAGAGGCGGTGCACGAGCTTGTCGGCGTCGCAGTGGACGGCGCCGAGGTCGACGAGGGTCTGGCAAACGAGGCTCTTGCCCGTGGCGATGGCGCCGGTGACGCCGAGGATCAGCGGTGGCATGGGTTCCCCTTTCTAGCGCCCGATGAAACGGCCGGGACGGCGCTCCCGGAAGGCGGCGCGCGACTCGGCGGCGTCGGCTGTGGCGCGACCGGAGATGCGCAGGCCGTGGCTTTCGAAGCGGAGCTGCTCCTCGAGCGTGGCGTCCATGCTGTGCTGCAGCACCCGCTTGGCCATCTGCATGGCGACCGGCGGCAGGGTGGCGATCTGCTCGGCCAGGCCAATCGCCTCGGGTAGGAGGCGGTCGGCGGGCACCAGGCGGTCCAGCAAGCCGATGCGGTACGCCTCCTCGCCCTCCACGAAGCGGCTCGTGAAGAGCAGGTCGCAGGCGCGGCTGTAGCCAACGATTCGCGGCAGGAAGTACGTCATGCCGGAGTCGCCGCTGAGGCTGCGCTCCAGGAAGGTCGTCTTGAAGCGGGTATTCTCGGAGCCAACGCGCATGTCGCAGGCCAGGGCGAGCGACATGCCGGCGCCGGCCGCCGGGCCGTTGACTGCGGCGATGGTGGGCTTGTCGAGGCGGCGGTAGACGGTGAGGGCCTGGATGCCTACCCATCCGAACTCTTCGAGCAGCTCGTCACGGGCGGGGCCAGCCTCGCTGTCGGGGTTGGGTGCCGCGCCGCCGCTCAGGTCGGCGCCCGCGCAGAAGCCGCGGCCCGCCCCCGTGATGACGACGGCGCGCACCTCATCGTCGGCACGCGCTTCCTCGCAAGCGGCGAAGATGTCGCGTCGTAGGGTAGTGTTGAGGGCGTTCAGGACCTCCGGCCGGTTGAGGGTGATGACGGCGACATGCCCCTGCCGCTCTAGGATGATGGCTTCGTAGGACATGGGGCCTCCTTTTCGCGGGTGGGTACGGTAGGCTTGGCTAGCTGACAGTACCGAAGCCTGGGCGGGCCGTCAACAAGGCGCACGACGTGTCCTCTCCTCACTCGGAGGCCCGCCCTTATGGGCATCAAGTAACTTCCTTCTCCACTGAGGGTTGAAACCCTCAGCTTCGGCCAGATAGCTGCGGGATGAATCCCGCAGGTAAGTTATTTCGTATATGGTGACGGCGCGTCTCCTTCTGCCCGGGCCATCTGGGCGATGTGCAGCGTAGACGGCCCCAGGGTAGGGGCAATTCACGAATTGCCCCTACGACGGCTGCATCGATCGCTATCCCTGCCGCTGGGCCGAGGAGAGCCGCTGCGAGTAGTACTTGGCCAACAGGTCGTCCAGGGCCTCGCGCAGCAGCGAGGCCTCGGAGCGGCCGGTCATGTGGGAGAGCTCCGAGAGTCGCCGTAGCTGGCCAGGGGCGAAGTGCACCGTCTTGGGCTCCAGGCGCTCGGGCTGGGCGAAGGCCGTGCGGGCGCGTCCTCCTGTCTTGGCGCGGAAGAGCGCGGCGTTGGCCTGGCGCAAGAGCTCGCGCTCGTTCTGCGCCGCTGCGGAGGGGTAGGCGGCGACGCCGCCGCTGAGCGTGATCTGCGCGGTGAAGGTGCCGCCCGACGGCAACTGCAGCACCATCGCGTGTTCGTCGAAGGTGGCCCTGATCCTCTCGGTTGCCAGGAAGGCTTCGTCCGCCTGCCGGTTAGGAAGAATGAAGAGGAAGGTGTCCCGCGCATAGCGGGCCACGGTGGCGGCCTCCCCGGCTCGCTGCCGCAGTTCCTGGGCCAGAGTGACGAGGAGAGCGTCACCCACTTCGATGCCGTGCTCGTGGTCGAAGGGTGCGAAGTTGTCCACGTCGAGCAGGGCGAGGGAGACAGGGTGCTCCTCGGAAGCCCGGTGGACCTCCTCGGCCACGACCTGGAGGATGGCGCTACGGGAGAGGAGACCAGTTAGGGGATCCGTGGAGAGGTCAGTGTCTGCACTCATAGCGCGCCAATCATAGCAGGCATAAGTGCGCCTGCCAAGATATTAGACAATGGATATGCTCACCGAGAGGTGTGTGAACAAAGGTTATGGAAAAAGTATTGACATGATATACGGAACCAGCTTAGCGACACGGTCATTAACATGTATAGTAGACCAAAGAAACATTGACGCGAGCATATCACCATGATAACCTCAAAAGTACAAGGGAGAGACCTCACATGCTAGGAACGACCCAAACACTTCGCGAGACCTGGCGTGCAGCCGCCTGGCTGTCGACTGCGGCGCTTCTGCTTACACTCGCGATCGCCTGCTCGCCATCCGGCGCACCCAGCGCCCAGACGCCGGCGGCCGTCGGTACGCCGACTCCCGCCCTCAGCGGCGCGGTCAGAATCGATGGCTCCAGCACCGTCTTCCCCGTCACGGAAGCGGTGGCCGAGGAGTTCCAGAAGCTGCACCGCCGGGTCCAGGTGACGGTGGGCATCTCAGGCACGGGCGGCGGCTTCCAGAAGTTCTGCAACAAGGAGACCGACATCTCGGACGCCTCGCGGCCGATCAGCGCCTCCGAGCGAGATGCCTGCCAGAAGAACGGGCGGGACTACATCGAGTTGCCGGTGGCCTACGACGGGCTCTCGGTGATCGTGAACCCGCAGAACACCTGGGTCACATCGATGACGACAGCCGACCTTAAGAAGATCTGGGAGCCGGACGCCCAAGGCAAAGTGACCAGGTGGAGTCAGGTCCGTCCGGAATGGCCCGACCGGCCACTCACCCTTTACGGCCCTGGTACGGACTCCGGCACCTTCGACTACTTCACCGAGGTCATCAACGGGCGGGCCAAGGCCAGCCGGGGCGACTTCACCGCCAGCGAGGACGACAACGTCCTGGTGCAGGGCATCGCGGGCGACGCCAACGCTCTTGGGTACTTCGGTTACGCGTACTACGTGGAGAACAAAGGCCGGCTGAAGCTCGTCGCGATCGATGGCGGCAGGGGCCCGGTGCTTCCCACGGAGCAGACCATCAACGACGGCACATATGCGCCGCTGTCACGACCGATCTTCATCTACGTGGCCAAGGATGCGGCCGACAGGCGCGAGGTGCAGGAGTTCGTGAAGTTCTACCTCAACCAGGGTCGTCCTCTGGTCGCAGAGGTGGGCTACGTGCGGGTTCCCGATAGGGTGTACGATGCCGCCCTACAGCGCTTCGAGCGGCGTGTGGTGGGCTCGGTGTACACGAACGCCCCGGCGGGCGCGAAGTTGGAAGACCTCTTCAAGTAGTGGCTCGGTGACATCAGGTCCAGCTAAACAAAACGCGCTGGTGGCCTTGTTCAAACAGGGCCACCAGCGCTTAGCACACGCTCCACTTCCGAGGTGATGAGGATGATCGGAGAAGGCGCGGTTTCGCCCGCTTCCGCGCGAGAGGTTATACCCCTCGGCGTACGCCGGCGTCCTCTGCGCAAGTTTGGCGAAGGGCTGGCAAAGGTATTCCTCCTGATCTGCGCCTCAGGCTCCGTGCTGACCACTTTGGGCATCGTAGCAGTCTTGATCTTCGAGACGATCGAGTTCTTTCAAGAGGTCTCCATCCTGGAGTTCGTCACAAACCCGCAGTGGACACCTCTCTTCAGCGTCAAGAACTTCGGCATCGCTCCACTGTTGACCGGCACAGTGCTTGTTACGGGGGGTGCGATGCTCATTGCCCTGCCTGTTGGGCTTGTCAGCGCCATATACCTCAGCGAGTACGCCGCTGACCGTCTCCGGAGGATCTTGAAACCGTTGCTCGAGATCCTGGCTGGCATTCCTACCGTTGTGTATGGCTACTTTGCCCTCCTATTCATCTCGCCGCTCTTGCGCAAGGTCTTCCCGGACGCGCAGGTCTTCAATGCGGCAAGCGCGAGCATCGTGATGGGCGTCATGATTATTCCGCTGGTATCCTCGTTGAGCGAGGACGCTATGGTGGCGGTGCCGCGTTCGCTTCGAGAAGCGGCGTACGCGCTGGGCGCCACACGGATGGAGGTAGCGACTCGAGTTGTGGCGCCTGCGGCGCTCTCGGGGATCGTTGCTGCGTTCATCCTTGCCATCTCCCGAGCGGTCGGGGAAACGATGATCGTTGCCATCGCTGCCGGCCAACAGCCCAAGTTGACGTTGAACCCCCTGGAATCGATCGAGACCATGACCGCCTACATCGTGCAGGTGAGCCTGGGCGACGTCCCTGTTGGCACGATTGAGTTCAAGACCATATTCGCTGTTGGAATGACGCTCTTTCTTATGACCCTTCTGCTGAACATGGTCAGTCAGCGGGTCATTCACCGCTTCCGTGAGGCATATGAATGATTTCTAGCAGGGAGCGTTCGATAGGATTGAGGCAGGCTCGGGCACAGCGCGAGCTGCGCAACCGCAAAGATAGCGCTTTTGCGATCGTTGGGCTGGTTGCCACGCTAGTTGGCATCGTGATGTTAGCCGTTCTGCTGATAGATATCGCCCAGGACGGCCTCGGGGCGCTCAGTTGGACCTTTCTCACGAGCTTCCCCTCTCGTTTCCCGGATCAAGCTGGGATCCTATCCGCCCTCGCTGGGACCCTTTGGGTGATCACGCTGACGGCGGCCTTCGCATTTCCCGTTGGGGTTGCTGCGGCGGTCTACCTCGAAGAATACGCGGCCCGGACCTGGTTCTCCTCGATCATACAAACGAACATCAATAACCTGGCGGGAGTGCCTTCAATCGTCTACGGCCTCCTGGGCCTGGGGCTGTTTGTGCGGATGCTGCAGCTTGAGCGCAGCGTACTCGCAGGCGGACTGACGATGGCGCTTCTCGTGCTTCCTATCATTATCATCGCGAGCCAGGAGGCGATCCGAGCGGTTCCGCCGTCTTTCCGAGAAGCCGCGTATGGGCTGGGCGCGACCAAGTTCCAGACGACGTGGTTGATCGTGTTCCCCTCGGCCTTGTCGGGTATCCTGACGGGCACCATCCTGGCGCTATCTCGCGCCATCGGCGAAACGGCGCCACTCATCACCATCGGCGCGCTCACGTTCATCGCGTTCTTGCCGGATGGACTCAAGTCGCCCTTCACGGTGCTTCCGATCCAGATATTCAACTGGATATCGCGACCACAGGCTGCATTCCATGAGAAGGCGGCGGCAGGGATCATTGTCTTGCTAGTGGTGCTCCTGGCCATGAACGCGGCCGCCATCCTGCTTCGCAACAAATATCAGCGGAGGGTAGAATGGTAATCCAGATCAAGCCAGAGCAAATCAAAATGGCGAAGCCATTAGGCTCCCCAACAACCGCCGAGCCCACCCACCCGCAGGATTCTGTCCTCGAGGCTGAGGGCGTGAGCATTTATTACGGAGAGAGGCCTGCTCTTCGAGACGTGACTCTGAGCGTCCGTCGCAACAGCGTTATGGCCATCATCGGACCCTCCGGTTGCGGCAAAAGCACCCTCCTCCGCTGCTTCAATCGGATGAATGACTTGATTCGTGGATCGCACTTGGAGGGCAAGGTGCTTTTCAATGGGCAGGATATTTACGCGAGCAACGTCGACCCGACGGAGTTGCGCTCGCGCATTGGCATGGTGTTCCAGAAGCCAAATCCATTCCCCAAGTCGATCTTTGAGAATGTCGCGTTTGGGCTTCGCATAAACGGGTTCCGCGGGAACTTGAGAGACCGGGTCGAGCAGGCCTTGAGGCGTGCTGCACTCTGGGAGGAGGTGTCGGACCGACTGGGCTCAAGCGCGCTCAGCCTTTCAGGTGGTCAGCAGCAGCGGTTGTGCATCGCCCGCGCCCTGGCGGTGGAGCCGGAGGTTATCCTGATGGACGAGCCGGCCTCTGCTCTGGACCCTTCGGCCACCTACCGCATCGAGGAGTTGATTGACAAGCTCAAGGAGGACTATACGATCCTGATCGTTACCCATAACATGCAGCAGGCTGCTCGAGTATCTGACATGACGGTCTTCCTGCTGGCAGGGGAGGAGCGGACCGGCGAGTTGGTCGAAATCGGCCCGACGTCCCAGATATTTACCAACCCCAGAGACAAGCGCACGGAGGACTATATCACGGGGCGCTTCGGCTAGCGGGTGGATAACAGTGGAGCGCGTTCTCTTCCTGTGCACCCATAACTCGGCGCGAAGCCAGATCGCAGAGGCATTGTTGCGCAGTATGGGGCGAGAGCGCTTCGAGGCTTACAGCGCGGGCACCACGCCGTCTCGGGTGCATCCGCTCGCGGTGAAGGCCATGCAGGAGATTGGGATCGACGTCAGCGCTCACAGGTCGAAAGACGTTGACGAATACCGAGGAATGCTGTTTGACTATGTCATCACGGTATGTGACCAGGCGAGGGAAGCGTGCCCCTTCTTTCCGGGGGCCCGTCGACAGCTGCACTGGAGCCTTCCCGACCCGTCCGCGGCGGCGGGCGACGAAGCGACGCAACTCCCGGTGTTCCGGAGCGTCCGCGACGAGCTGACAGGGCATGTTCGTGAGTTCGTTGCGGCCCGCGATGGCGAGTTGAATAGGAGCCCAGCAATGCGGCACGCAGCGCGTACCGAGTTTCACTCAAAGCTGCAATCGTTGCAGGACGAGGTGCTCCTCCTGGGGAGCCTGGTTGATCGCGCGCTGGAGCGCTCGATGGAGGCGCTCAAGCAACGCGACCTCGTCGAGGCGCGGCAGGTTATCGGCGACGATGATGCCATCGACGCGAAGCGCATCGAAATCGAAGAGAGGGCGCTCGCTCTTATTGCCACCGAGCAGCCCGTCGCCAGTGACCTGCGCGCCATCGCCGCGGTCCTCAGCATTGGCTCCGACCTTGAACGCATGGGCGACCACGCCGAGGGCATCGGCAAGATCGTCCTGCTCCATGGCGACCAGCCTCACGTCAAGCCGCTCATCGACCTGCCCCGCATGGCCGAGATGGGCCGCGATATGCTGAAGCGCTCCCTTGAGGCCTTTGTCCACCGCGACGAATCCCTCGCCCGCCAGGTCTGCGCGGACGATGACCGCGTGGATGAGCTCTGGGAACAGGTATGGCACGAGCTGCTGCTCATCATGCTCCAGAACCCGACAACGATCCAGCGCGCGACGTACCTTATCTGGGCGGGCCACAACCTGGAGCGGTTCGCCGACCGGGCCACCAACATCGCCGAGCGGGTCGTCTTCCTCATCACGGGCAAGCTGGAAGAGCTCAACCTGTCTCGGTATTAGACCCGGGCCCTCAACCTCCGCGTCGTCCGCAGGCTTGGGTTCTCCCACGTGCTATGAGTGATGCCATTCTATGTTCACATAAGAGAGGCTGTGTAATAGGCTCCTGGGGTCGCTTCGTGATATGCTTCACGGAGCCGAAACATCTCGAGGGAAGCGAAAAGGAGATAGCGCATGGCCCGACTCTCCCTCGTCCCGCAGGAACGCCGGTTCTTCGACCTGTTTGAGCAAGGAGCGGCCAACCTGGTCGAGGCTGCCGACATGATTCGGGATCTGCTCGAGGATTATCGGGATGTCCCCGAAAAGGTGGAGCGCATCCGGGAGTTGGAGCACATCGGCGACGGCATCACGCACGAGCTGATGGCCCAACTCCACCGCACGTTCGTCACCCCGCTCGACCGCGAGGACATCACCCAGATAGCCGAGCGGCTGGATGACGTGGTCGACCTCATAGACGCGGCGGCGGTCTCGATGGTGCTCTATCGCATCCCGGCCCCGAAGGACCGGGCCTGCCAGTTGGCCGTCTTGATCGTCGAATGCGCCAAGGTCGTCCAGCGGGCCATTGGGAAGCTGCGCCACCGGCGGAGCTTCCAGAGCATGCTGCAGGACGCCATCGAGCTGAACCGCCTGGAAAACGAGGCTGACCAGGTCCTTCGCAGTGCGCTGATGGAGCTGTTCGATAACAGCACCGATCCTGTGGAGATCATCAAGTGGCGGGAGATCTACGAGCAACTGGAGACTGCGACCGATAGGTGCGAGGACGTGGCCAACGTCCTCGAGGGGATCGTGTTGAAATATGGCTAACACTGGAAGGGAGGCCCATGGAGAGCGGTGGCGTAACGGTTGGTCTTGCCCTTGTCCTCCTGCTGATCGTGGCTGCGGAGTTCGTCAATGGCTGGACTGACGCCCCTAACGCTATCGCCACCGTCATCGCCACGCGCGCCCTGACGCCGCGCGTCGCCATAGTCCTCGCCTCTTTCTTGAACCTCGCGGGCGCGCTTTCCGGCACCGCGGTCGCCACGACTATTGGTACGGGTATCGTGCAGGCCGGCGCGGTAAGCCTGCTGACCATCGGCTCGGCCATGGTGGGCATCATCATCTGGAGCAGCATCGCCGCCTACTACGGGCTGCCCACCAGCGAGAGCCATGCTCTCGTTTCTGGCCTCGCTGGGGCCACGATCGTCACGGCGGGCCCCAGCGCCCTCATAGGGAGTGGCTGGCAAAAGGTATTCACGGGGCTGCTTTTCTCTACCTTTCTTGGCTTCCTCGGTGGCCTTGTCCTGATGGTCCTCCTGCTGTGGCTCTTCCGCGGTAGCGGTCCCCGGCTGGTCAGGGGTCTGTTCAGCCGGCTCCAGGTGCTTTCCGCAGCTTTCATGGCGTTCAGTCACGGCAGCAACGACGCCCAGAAATTCATGGGCCCGTTTGCTCTGGCCTTGGTGCTCGGCGGTGTGCTTCCGGAGTTCAGCATACCTATCTGGGTGATCGTGCTACTGGCCAGCGTCATGGGCCTTGGCACCGCCATAGGCGGCTGGCGGATCATCAGGACGATGGGTTTCCGCGTCACACGCCTTGAGCCGATCCACGGCTTTTGCGCCGAGACCAGTGCCGCCACGGTCATCGAATTGGCCTCCCGGCTTGGCATCCCGTTGAGCACTACACACACCATCAACACAGCCATCATGGGCGTGGGCGCCTCGCGGCGGCTTTCGATGGTGCGTTGGGGAGTGGCGCGGACCATCGTGGGCGCCTGGATCATTACCTTCCCCCTCTGCGCCGGCATAGCAGCAGCCGTTGCCGCCGCGCTGACCGCCATCGGACGGGTGACCTAATGGCCGATGTCCGGCCGTTCCGGGGGCTTCGCTATGGCTTGGACCAGGTGGACCTGGGCAATGCGCTCGCCCCGCCCTACGACGTCATCGACGCGCCGGCCCAGCAGGCCCTCCACGCGCGTAGTCCGTTCAACGTCATCCGCCTCGAGTACCCATTCGAAGAGGGAGAAGCGAGTACTTCGCAACGCCGCGATGCGCTGACCCTCCTCGAGTGGTTGGCCCATGGTGTGCTGCGTCGGGACCCGGTGCCGGCGTTCTATCTTCACGAGCAGCGCTTCAGTCTTCTAGGAGAGGAGCGTTCCCGACTTGGCCTCATCGCCGCCGTGCGCCTGCACGCGCCCGAAGAGCGCGTGATCCTGCCGCACGAGCACACTACCCCCAAGCCGGTGGAGGATCGGCTGGGCGCTCTGAGGGCTATCCAGACCAACGTGAGCCCTATCTTTGGGCTCTTCCGAGATCGGAACGGCGAAGCCGCCAGGGCCGCGCGCGCCGCCACCCAAGCCCCCCCGTTGGTGGAGGCGATGTGTGAGGGCGAGACACACCGTCTCTGGGCCATTGCAGACACTGCCCAGCAACAGGCGTTGCAGCGCCTGTTCGAAGGAAGGGTGGTCTACCTAGCCGACGGCCACCACCGGTTCCAGGCAGCGAGAGCTTACCGCGATGAATGCGCGGCCCGCCAGAGTCCAAGGGAAGCCGAGGCGCGGGCGGCGGACCTGCGGGACAGGGCCTGGCAGTTCGTCCTGATGCACCTGGTAGCGCTGGAGGACCCGGGCCTCGTCGTCCTGCCGCTGCATCGTTTGCTCCGCGGTCTCAATACAGAGGCACAGGGGGCCCTCGACGAGGCGCTCGGTGCCTTCCTGGTCGAGCCTTTGCCATTGCCGGACGATGCGGAGTTCGCGGCGCGCACTATCATCGCTGCCCTCGCCGCCAAGGTTGCTGCCGGCCCCGCCTATTGTCTCCTGCGCCTGGGGAGCGAGGCACTCATGCTGGCGCCGAAGGCGCCCCGAGAGGGCGGCTCCGCTCATCTGAGGCCGACGCTTGATGTCGTCCTGCTGCACCGGCTCCTTATCGACCGGTTGGTGGACTCACCCCAAGCCGCCACCGACAGGGGCGATCTAGCCTACACGCCTTGGGCCGTGGAGGCGCTGCAGCAGGTGCGCAGCGGTGCCTATCAGGTGGCCCTGTTCCAGAACCCGGTCCCTGTCTCTCGCATCGCAGAGCTGGCAGAGCAGGGGCAGCAGATGCCGCCCAAGTCCACCTACTTCCACCCGAAGCTACCCACCGGCCTGGTGCTGAAGCGCTCGGACGACGGCCCGCTGTAAGGTAGCGCCGGCCTCCTGGCCGGATTGACACGCTCTCGCGCCCTACAGCAAGATGGAGCGTGCTCTGACGCCGCGTTCGCTCGAACGCAGCTACGTGTCGGATCAAGGCTCGGAGGAACTCCCCGTGACGATCGCCTTTGGGAAGCCCGTCGTCTGTCCGGTGCTCGTAGGGCGCGCGGCGTCTCTCGAATCACTGAACCACCTCCTCGATGAGGCGCGGTCAGGAGTGGGACAGACAGCGCTTGTCGCGGGAGAGGCCGGCATCGGGAAATCGCGGTTGGTTGGCGAAGCGAAGGCCCGCGCGGCGTCCCTGGGCGTGCTCCTGCTCCAGGGCAACTGCTTTGAACCCGACCAGTCGCTTCCCTACGCCCCATTCGTTGACCTTCTCCGTACGCTTCTCACCACAGTACCGCCCGGCAACGTCGCCGACTTCTTAGGCTCCGCCGCCTCACCTCTCGTCAGGCTGCTGCCGGAGATCGATCAGCTGCTGCTGGGGATCGTGCCTATGCCCGGCCTTGAGCCTGAGCAGGAGAAACGCCGCCTCTTCCACGCGCTGACGCAGGTCTTTACGCAGCTCAGCGCCAAGCAGCCGCTGCTCGTGATCGTCGAAGACCTGCACTGGGGCGATGAGGCGAGCCTCGAATTCGTGCTCCACCTGGCACGGCGCATAGCGGAGCAGCCGACACTGCTTCTATTGACATACCGCAGCGATGAACTGCACCCCAGCCTGAGCCATTTCTTGGCCCAGCTTGACCGCGAGCGGCTCGCCTCAGAGTTGACGCTCCCCCGACTTACTCTCGGCGAGACCGACACGATGATCAGGGCAATCTTCGATCAGCAGCGGCCGGTGCGGGCTGAATTCCTCAACTCCATCCATGAGCTCACCGACGGCAATCCCTTCTTCGTGGAAGAGGTCTTGAAGTCGTTGATCGCCACGGGCGACATCTTCTATGCCGATGGAAGGTGGGACCGCAGACCAGTCGACGTGCTACAGATCCCCAGGAGCATTCGGGATGCCGTGCGCCGGCGCACGGCGCAGCTGAGCCCCGAAGCTCAGAGGGTCTTGGCGGTCGCGGCGGTAGCTGGCCAACGATGCGACTTCGCGCTGCTGCAGCACTTGACACATCTCGACGAGGCGCAACTGCTCTTGGTGGTCAAGGAGCTCATCGCCGCGCAACTGGTCGTGGAGGAATCGGCCGAGCAGGTCGCCTTTCGCCACGCGCTCACGCGACAGGCGGTGTACTCTGGTCTCTTGGCGCGCGAGCGCAGGTCTCTTCACCGCTCCATCGCTGAGGCGCTTGAGGGCTTTACGTCGCCCGGCTTGGACGGGCGCTTGGCCGATCTGGCCTACCACTTCTACGAAGCGGAAGCCTGGGACAAGGCCCTTGACTACTCGCAGCGTTTTGGCGAGAGGGCGCAGGCGCTCTATGCGCCAAGGGCGGCGGCGGAGCACTTCACGCGTGCGCTGAATGCCGCACACCATCTCGCCGTGATACCCCGACCAGAGCTCTATCGGGCGCGCGGTCTTGCCTACGAAACGCTGGGCAACTTCGAGCAGGCCCGCCAGGACCTTGAGACGGCCCTGGCGTCAGCGAAGACCGCCCAGGACCGGCGACTGGAATGGCAGGCCCTCGTGGACCTCGGCATGCTCTGGTCTGGGCGCGACTATTCCCAAACGGGTGACTACTACGAGCGGGCTTTCGCGCTCGCTCGTACCCTTGACGCTCCATCTCTTGTGGCGCACAGCTTGAACCGAGTGGGGAACTGGCATCTCAACGTCGATCAACCACAGGAAGCGTGGCGACAACATCAGGAGGCGCTGGCCATCTTCGAGGAGCTGAACGATCGCCACGGGATCGCAGAGACGCTCGACCTCCTTGGCGTGTCGGACTATATGAGCGGCAACCTGGCCCGGGGCACGGCGTACTACGAACGCGCCATCGTGCTCTTCCAGGAGCTCGACAACCGCCAAGGCCTCGCGTCCAGCCTCGCGACGATGACCATGCGCGGCGCCACGTACCAGTCGGATACCATGGTCGCGGCCGCGTCATTGGAAGAAGCAGCCCGCGAGGGCGAGATGGCGTTGCGGTTGGCACGGGAGATCGGCCAGCGCTCCGCTGAAGCCTACGCGCAGATCATGTTGGCGTTTTGCCTCGGTGCCCAGGGCAGCTATGCCCGTGCCCTGGAGGCCGCGCGCGCGGGCCTGCTCATTGCGGAAGAGATCGAGCATCTTCAGTGGATGGCGGCGGCGCACTGCGCCCTCGGCGCGGTGCACCTCGATCTGCTCGATTTCGGACAGGCGCAGCGAGAGTTGGAGCAAGCGCTGACCCTGGCCAAGGAGATTGGCTCCGGATGCTGGGCCCGTCGCACAAGTGGCTACCTGGCCTCAGTGTATCTCCTGCAAGGCGATCCCGGCCGCGCCGCGTCTCTGCTCGCAGTCTCGCTGCCGCCCGAAACGCCGCTTCTGTCATGCGGGCAGCGCCTGGCCTGGTGTGCCGAGGCCGAGCTTGCCCTCAGTCGTGGTGACACTGCAATCGCCCTCGCCATCGCCGAGCAACTCGCCATGACGGACGTCAACGCCTCGGACGGCCACCCCATTCTCCGCGTATCCAGGCTGCGTGGCGAGGCGCTCGCTGCCATGGAGCGGCTCGACGAGGCGGAAACAGCGCTGCTGTCTGCTCAACAGGTCGCGTTAACCCTAGGAGCGATGCCTGCCGTTTGGCGCGTCGACGTGGCGCTAGGCAAGCTCTACGAAGCCCAGGCGCGTTCCCAGGACGCTGACCAGGCGTACTCAACGGCCCGCGCGATCATTGAGCGGCTTGCGGCGGATGTGCCCGATCTGGCTCTGCGTGAGACCTTTCTGCAGCGGGCCCTGGAGCATCTACCTCCGCTGGCTCCGACGCCTCGTGGCGCGGTCCAGAAGGACGGCGCGGGACTGACACCTCGCGAGCGAGAGGTGGCGCTCCTCATTGCCCAGGGCCGCTCGAACCGCGAGATCGCTGAGACGCTGATCGCCAGCAGGCGTACGATCGAGACCCACGTGAGCAATATCCTCTCCAAGCTGAGCTTCACGTCCCGCGGGCAACTGGCCGCTTGGGTGGTGCAAAGCAGGATCGCCAGCCAGACCTGAGCTGGCCCTGGCCAGGATCCTCACGTAGGGGCGTTCCATGCGAACGCCCCGACACTTTTGCCGCTCTACGTAGTCGGCCGCGCCCAATATCGGTACGCATTCCCGCTCGAATCCGCGCTTTCACGGATGGCATGCCGGTGCTTTCACGTCAGACTACTACCAAGGGGTTCGCCCGAAGCCGCTGTTCTCAGGAGGACCCATGGAGATCAGTCACGGGGACGTGATGCAACAGGTGGCCGAGGAGTATCGGCCGATCCTGGAGAGCAGTCCGGATGGCGTCTATCTATGGCTGGATGAGACGCACAAGGTCTGCAACGAGCGCCTGGCCCGCATGTTTGGCTGCTCGGTGGCGGAGTGGTCCGCCGCGCAGCCGTTCCTGGAGAGCTTCGTGGCTCCGGAAGACCGCGGGATGTATTCGTGGAACTACCAAAACCGAGTGGCTGCGCTCGCGTTCCCGGTCACGTTCCGGTTTCGGGCGCGGCGCAAGGACGGCTCCACGTTCGCTGCAGAGACCGACATGATTCCCATCGCTTGGCAAGGCCACCCGGTGGCCTATCACTTCGTCAGGCAGATCGGCGAATAGAAGGAGGTGCGCCCGACCGAAAAGCCTCGCCTTGCTCCTTTCTACACAGCACATCGTTCAAGGAGGAATCGCCATGACCCGGTATTTGGTCCAGTCCCCCCATACCCCAGAAGAGTGCCTGAAGGCGTTGGACGAGTTCGCCGCGCAGGGCGCCGACGCGCTGGCGCGATACGACTTTGCCTGCGTGGTGGGCGATCACTCGAACCACGTGGCGTACGCCACCATCGAGGCGGTAAACGAGCCGGCGGCCCGGAACACCATGCCGATGCTTCTCAGGAGCAGGGCGCAACTCGTCGAAGTGGGCAAGGTCACCCCAGAGCAGGTCAAATCCTTCCACGGAGGGCTGTAGTCTAAGGACGGCGGCAACGACTTAGCGGAGGAAAACCATGACAGAAGCGGAGCACCGAGATCTTCGATCGCCAGATGAGACGCGCACTTTTGAAAAGGGGAAGCTTGAGCTGGTCACCATGGGAGGCGGAACGGTTGGGCGGCTCACGTTGGAGCCGGGCTGGCGCTGGTCATTGCATGTGAAGCCAATCGCCGGCACGGAGTGGTGCGAGGCGCCCCACTTCCAATACCATGTTTCTGGTCGGCTGCATATCGCCATGTCTGATGGCTCGGAGTTTGAGGCCGGCCCGGGAGAGATCACCGCGCTTCCCTCCGGACACGACGCCTGGGTCGTTGGGAATGAGCAAGTCGTCATAGTCGATTGGTGGGGCGCGACTAACTACGCCAGGCAGTAGGGGCTCGTCGCCCCGGATAGCGGAAGCATCAAAGGGGGGAGCTGGTAGCAGGCCAGCTCCCCCTTTTGGTGCTTTCCCGAACTGCCCACACGCGATAGAACCAGCGTCGAGGCCCGGACTGTGCGTGTTGCGTGCCGAATCTGGACGATTGACAAAGGCCGCCAGGCAGAAGCAAGATGTGCTCCACTTCTGGAAGCGCACGTTTCCAGCTACTTCGCTATTAAGTGTGCATGATGGTAAGCCCTGTCGAGCCGCAAGTCATCTGTCCCGTCCTCATCGGCCGCGCAACGCAGCTAGAGGCGTTGAACAGCGTGCTGGCGCAAGCCGGCGCTGGCCATGGGCAGGCCGTGCTGCTGGCGGGAGAGGCGGGCATCGGTAAGTCCCGTTTGGTCGCGGAGACGAAAGCACGTGCCGCGGACGGGGGCTTTACTACGCTCGAAGGACGCTGTTTCGAGCCCGACCACGCGCTTCCCTATGCGCCGCTTCTATCCCTGCTGCGTGGTCGGTTCGCCTCTCGCGCCAAAGACGAAATCATACGTGACTTGGGTCCGACTGGACCTGAGCTCGTCAAGCTGGTCCCAGAGCTCGCGGCCCTTCTACAGGACGTGCGCCCTTCGCCTGCCCTCGAGCCGGAGCAAGAGAAGCGACGCCTCTTCGAAGCGATCACCAGCTTTGTTGTCGGCGACGCTATGGGCGGCCCGCTGCTAGTCGTCATCGAGGACCTGCACTGGAGCGACGACGTCAGCCTCGAATTCCTGCTCCATCTCGCACGCCGCATCGCAGGCCTGCCGCTACTCCTGCTCTTGACGTACCGGAGCGACGAGGTGCGCCCCAGCTTGCGGCACTTTCTGGCCCAGCTTGACCGCGAGCGGCTCGCCGTTGAGCTATCGCTGCCGAGGCTCGCCCTGAGCGAAGTGGAGGGGATGCTGCGCGCCATCTTCGAGATGCAGCGGCCGGCGCGGCTGGAATTCGTTGAGGCGCTGCACGCTCTGACCGATGGCAATCCTTTCTTCGTCGAGGAAGTGCTGAAATCACTGACGTCGGCTGGCGACATTTTCTACGCGGACGGCACCTGGAGCCGTAAGCCCATGAGCGAGCTTCACATACCTCGAAGCGTTCAGGACGCCGTGCAGCGGCGTTCGGAGCAGCTGAGCGCGGGGGCTCGAGACCTCCTGTCGCTCGCGGCCGTCGCCGGTCAACGGTTTGACTTCGCGCTACTGCAAGAGATGTCGCACGCTGAAGAAGCCGAGCTTCTGCGGCGAGTGAAAGAGCTGATCGGCGCGCAGTTGATCGTTGAAGAGTCGGCCGAGCAATTCGCCTTCCGCCATGCGCTCACCCGGCAGGCCGTCTACGTGGGCCTCTTGGCGCGGGAGCGTCGCCCGCTGCACCGGTCCATCGCCGGGACGCTGGAACGACTGTACGAGGGTGCGCTAGACGGGCACCTGGCTGACCTGGCCTACCATTTCTACGAGGCGGAGGCGTGGGAAAAAGCGCTGGCATACGCCCAGCGGGCCGGGGAGAAGGCGCAGGCCCTCTACGCCCCACACGCGGCCCTGGAGCACTTCACGCGCGCCGTGCACGCAACCGAGCGTCTAGCGGTGAAGCCATCCCCCGCGCTCTACCGCGCCCGGGCCATCGTATGCGAAACGCTCGGCGATTTCGAAGGCGCTCTTGCGGACCACGAGGCAGCGCTGGCGCAGGCCCGCGCTGGCGGCGACCGCCAAGTCGAGTGGCAGGCGCTTCTCGACCTCGGCATGCTGTGGGCCGGCCGTGACTATACCGAGACCGGCCGCTTCTTCGAGCAGGCGCTGGCGTTCGCCAGGGAAATGGGCGACCAGTCTGCCATTGCCCAAAGCTTGAACCGCGTGGGTAATTGGCACCTCAACGTCGAGCAGCCGCAGGAGGCGCTGGGCCATCACCAAGAGGCGTTGTCCATCTTCGAAGAATTGCACGACCAGCGCGGCACCGCTCAGACCCTCGACCTCTTGGGCATAACGAACATCGTGGGCGCCAATCTCATACAGGCCACCGCATACTATGAGCAAGCTGTGGCGCTCTACCGCCAACTCGACGACCGTCAGGGGATCATCTCTTGCCTGGCGACGCTGACGCTGGCCGGCGGCGTCTACAACACGGACATAGCGGCCCCGGCGGCCCGCCTGGTCGATTCCGCCCAGCATGCGGAGGTGGCATTGCGAATGGCGCGGGAGATCGGCTGGCGCAGCGCCGAATCGTACGCCCTGTGGAACCTGGGCTTCTGTTTGGGCGCACAAGGTGACTATGGGCGCGCGCTGGCCGCGGCGAAGGAGGGTCTCGCCATCGCGGAGGACATCGAGCATCGCCAATGGATGGCCGCCGCGCATTTCGGCCTCGGTGCGCTCTATCTCGATCTTCTTGCTCTGCCACAAGCGAAAGAGCATTTGGAGCAGGCGCTCTCTCTCGCGCGCGAAACGGCGTCGGGACACTGGACAGACTGCGCCGCGGGCCTGCTCGCCTCCACGCACATCCAGCAGAGGGCCTTGGCGTCCGCGGAGGCGGT
>Ga0209521_10001322_pt1 | contig 20216 bp, 17 predicted proteins | sample Rifsed19ft4_FD_184016 | JGI IMG/M metagenome (GOLD analysis project Ga0209521, IMG submission 184016) | Soil microbial communities from Rifle, Colorado, USA - sediment 19ft 4 (version 2) | ecosystem: Environmental > Terrestrial > Deep subsurface > Rock core/Sediment | place: Rifle, Colorado...
GAAGTCATTAGTATGTGGCATGAAGTCTGGGTGAGAAGTCAATAATGTCTGAGTTACCTGTGCGAATTGTCGATAGAAGCACTTTGTACATGCACTACGATAGAATCTACACGTTGCGGGGGAAGAAACCCTCTCTCAAGGCTCTTATTGTGTTGTCGGATATCTCTGTTGAGGAATTGGAAGACTGCCTCAAACGTAAGTATGGTCTACATAAGCACTACTTCATAAAAGTAAATTCTTTGAGCGAATCACTCTATAGCGTTGTCATTCAAAGAACAATCGGATTAGAGCAGATCAGAGATGAAGTATTCATAGATACTGGTTGCAAAGGAGTTTGGATAATTCTAACTGAAGCTGAATCTTACTTTGTTAAGCGTGTTGTTGAATCGTTATGTAGGAAGTTGTATCCTCTAATCTCAATGTTTTACCTTAACTACTCTCAAATGTGTTTTCTTACTAAAGCAATAGAGAAAACTTGCGAAGGAGAAGTTGCTCTTACATACTTTACAATAAAGAGATTCAAAGAAGGTGATCAAGCGACCGAAGTACTCTGGGCAACGGATGTGGACAAGGAAATTAAGAGACTGCTGTTTGACGGATTTACCGTCAAGGTTGACAGATTAGAATTTAAATTGAGAGACAAGGTGGGGGCGCTTCTCAGAGCTCAATTATCTAGAAAAGGGATTTGTGAATTGAAATATGGCAGTTTTTCCTCATTTTATGAGAATGTTGTGTTTAATGCGATAGAATATGGATTGAGCCAAAAGAAGTTCTACTCTCAGCGAGAAAGAAGTGTGGAAGATGGAAATATCCAAGTTTATCCGTTAAAGATTGATTATGACTATTTCATTCAGCAAGAACAAATGAACCGCTTCATAAAAAAGATTATTGGTGGTTATTCGTGTTCTGTAATTCACAGTGGAAATCCGTACTTTGTAGCAGATTTATGTGACTATGGAGATGGCTCATCGTTTGGAGTTGCTATATTAGGAAATTCAGTCACTCTTACTCCTGTTGCCAGAGCCAACGCTTCCGCAGTATGGAAATTGACAGGTGAAATACAGGAAATATTTGGGGATGGCGAAATCCGAGACATAAAAATGGAGTAAAGCCCTTGTTCAGTCTGCCAACTAAACAGCAGCAGTATGAAAAGGAGATTAAAAAGTATTCAGATACCGTTGCGATTCTATCTGCAGTGTACAGCATTTTGAAGCAAAAACCCATAATTGCAGAATATGTTGGCGTCGAGACAAGACTCATAAGTGAGAAAGGAGTGCCGATTGAACCTGACCTGACCGCCCTGTATGATATGCGAAGGAAAGGGTTATTGTTTGAGTTTAAATGGTCAATGCCATTTTCAGATGCATGGCTTAAAGAAGAAATCGAGAGCCTTGAAGATTATTCAGGACAGTGTTCTAGCTGGAAAAATTCTACAGGAACAGTCGATTATCATGACCTTATTCTTGTTTGCCACATGGAGGATGCCGCAAGAGTAACTGAAACAATTATCAAAATGGCAAGTGATTCTAAATATGCATATCTGGCTTCTGACGGTTTTGCTGTTTGGACATGGATTATCTCAGTTTCCCGAAAGGGTGGGTACAGGGAAAACCTCATTTTGACGCGTCAATATGGAAAGGTCAGGAATTTAGATTTGGAAAATAAAACCAAACCGCCGACAGGCTTGGTTCTTCCTGATGAATCTCTAACCTATCTTAGGTCGTCTTTTCATTTCATCAAGATGAAACCCCCAGTACAGTACATAATTATTAAACTAATTCAGCATGTTTTTTCACAATTTCAAGATACGAGAAGGGGTAAGGACTACTATGAACTGACGACCGATATGATATACGAAAAATCTAAAACAATTTTCTTTTCTTGGAGAGATATTGATACTCAAACGGTTCAAGCAAAGAGACGATGGATTGTTGAAGCATTAGATACTATGTATGCACTGAAACTAATAGGAAAGACTATTGACAAGAAGAGTTGGCTTGTACCGATACCAACACTACGACCCCAAATACCACTACAAGAAACCATATGCAAGAAACTGGCAAAATACAATCTAAAGGTCGGGACCCCCAGAAAATCTAGGATGAGATCACCGAAATCAGATGACACACCCAGACCTGGACTAAAGACAACTACATTAATGGATTTTAAATGATAGGAGTCCAGTCGTCCGCGTTGCCCTAATGGGCAAGATTCCCCAGCTTACGCTCAGTTCGGCATGCTACCCTAGAAAAACTTATATGGCAATTGTGTTTTGTTGTTGTGCGCACTAAAGGAGGTTAACTTGATTTGTCATCAAATGCACAAGCTGGAGGAGTCCCAGTTCTCATATTAAGAGAAGGCTCAAATCGATCTCGCGGAAGAGAAACGCAACACGCAAACATAACTGCTGCGAAAATTGTAGCTGAAAGCGTTAGAAGCTGCTTAGGCCCTAAAGGCATGGATAAGATGCTGGTCGACAGCTTCGGCGACGTGACGATAACAAGCGACGGCCGCACAATCTTGGATGAAATGGACATTCAACATCCCGCCGCTAAGATGCTGGTTGAAGTTGCCAAGACACAGGATAACGAAGCGGGCGACGGAACCACATCAGCCGTCATAATAGCGGGCGAACTTCTAAACAAAGCTGAAGAATTAATAGACAAAAACATACACCCAACCATAATAATCGACGGATACAAAAAAGCCGCGGAAAAAGCGCTAGAAACTCTCGAGAAAATCGCGATACCAGTAGACTTGAAAACGCCAGAATACCTGAAGAAAGCCGCTGCAACATCAATGGCAAGCAAACTTGTAGCGGAATACAAAGATTACTTGGCAGACATAGCAGTCAAAGCAATGCTTGAAGTCGCAGAGAAAACAGGCAAAACGTACAAGGTGGACGTGGACGACGTCAAAGTGGAAAAGAAAACCGGCGAATCCCTCGGTGACACAAGTCTGATTAACGGCATTGTTCTGGACAAAGAAGTGTCACATTCTGGAATGCCTAAGCGAGTGGAAAAAGCCAAAATCGCATTACTTGACGCTTCATTAGAAATCGAAAAAACAGAGTACGACGCGAAAATCAACATTGAAAGCCCAGATCAGATTGAAGCGTTCCTCAAGCAAGAAGAAAACATGCTCAAAGACATGGCAGAAAAAATCATAGCCGCAGGCGCAAACGTTGTCATATGTCAAAAAGGCATCGACGACATGGTGCAGCATTTCCTTGCAAGAAAAGGAATACTTGCGATTCGAAGAGCCAAAAAGTCAGATATGGAGAAGTTGGCAAAAGCCACGGGTGGAAAAATAGTAACCAAACTGGACGGCATAACCTCAGCCGATCTGGGGTACGCAGCCCTTGTGGAAGAACGCAAAATCGGCAAAGATAAGATGACCTTCATCGAAGGCTGCAAGCACCCTCTAGCGGTCACCATTTTGATAAGGGGCGGAACAGACCGTATGATTGCAGAGGCGGAACGCTCGCTCCACGATGCTTTATGCGTGATTAAAGACATAATTGAAGAGCCAAAAGTCGTAGCCGGAGGCAGCGCTCCAGAGCTTGAAATGTCACGTGCGCTTAAGGCGTATGCGAGAACTTTGCCAGGAAGAGAACAACTCGCGGTCACAATCTTCGCGGAAGCCTTAGAAGCTGTTGCGATAACACTTACTGAAAACGCTGGTTTAGACCCAATCGACATACTATCCGAACTAAGATCGAGACATGAAAAAGGGGAAACGTGGGCTGGAATAGAAGTTCGAGAAGGAAAAATTCAGGACATGTCAAAAATGGGTGTTTTCGAGCCGCTCATAGTGAAAAAACAAATAATCAAATCAGCAACCGAAGCAGCTTCAATGATTCTGAAAATCGACGATGTGATTGCTTCTGGCAAAACGAAGGCGCCCCCAATACCGCCGGGAGGAGCCCCTGGCGGAATGTATCCAGGCGCTGGAGAGTATTAGGATACGTCTAAGCAAGAGAAAATATTTGTAGGTCCTCCGAAAATCACGAGGTTCGAGAAAGCGAGGATAGTAGGAGCTAGGGCGCTTCAGATTTCCATGGGCGCCCCGATAATCGTAACAGTTGATGAAGGCTTTTCAAGCCCTATTGACATCGCGTTGAAAGAATTCGAAGGCGGCCTCTTACCAATCACCATCAGAAGAACGTTGCCTGACGGAACTTTCCAAGATATTCCGCTGAAGTGGCTTCTGAGAGAAAGTTAAGTTTCAAACTCTTTCTTTAAATTTTCTTCTGCTTCTTCAAGAGTAGCGCGGATACGTCCCCAATGGGCGCCTTGCCAATAGATGTTTCCACATTTGGGGCATTCCCAGAAATCATCGTAATAGGCGAAAGTGTTTTTTTCCACTTTGCCTGCAAGCTTTTCCTTAGGTGTTGCCCGGAGTTTGGTGTTGCATCTTGGGCAACGGGAGTTTTTCAGGTCTATCACCAAGGGAATGTTGAATCGCTTTGCAAGTTCCGCTAGCCTTTTAGCTTCTGTTCGGCCTTCCACGTAGAAAGCATTGATGCCTTTGGCTATGGCGCGCTGATAAAGCTCCAAATCCTTTGTGAGGAGAATTCGGCGCTCTTTTTTGGCAATCACAGTCAGTTCGGCATCGTTCAGCTTGTTTGAATATTTGACATTGTGCCCCAGCATGCGCAGCCATCTGGTCAGTTTTCCAAGCATCCCGTCCGCGATGAACTTCACGCGCGGTCTCTCCGGATTATTTCGCCGCTTCCCGCCTTCGCCACGATTTCCTGTTCGTCCATGATTAATAGCCCGTTAACAAAGGTTTTAACTGGTCTGCCTTGCACTTCCCATCCGTCATAGGGCGAGTACTTCGCCTTTGAATGGAATTTTGAAGCGTCAATCTTGAATTTCCGGTTAAAGTCTATAACCGCCAAATCCGCTTTTCTCCCTTGTTCCAAGCGTCCTCTGTCTTTTAAGTTGAAAATTTCCGCGGGTTTTTCTGAGAGCAGTCGAACGAGATGGGCTAATGATAATCGGTTCTTTCTCACCATCGTCAACATAAGCGGGAGAGTTGTTTCTAGACCTGGCACGCCAACTTTAACGTCCCAAATGCTGCTCGCGGACTTTTCCTTCAAAGCGTGAGGGGCATGGTCTGAACCTATAACGTCGATCCAACCGTTAGCTATGCCTTTCCAAAGAGCCACGATGTGACTTTTACTGCGGAGCGGCGGCATCATTATGATTAAGGATCCGTAGCGCTCAAAATCAGTATTTGACAATAATAGGTGGTTAGGAGTCACTTCACAGGTTACTGTTCTGCCAGATTTTTTTGCTTCAATTACGGCGTTTAGACCCTCTTCGATAGTCATGTGACAGAAATGCAAGCGCATGTTGACTTGGGCGCTTATTTTTAGCAAGCGTTCGATTGCCCTGAGTTCAACACGTTCTGAATGCGCCGTGAGAAAGGCACCCACATCGCGGCGCTCAGTCTTTTTCATCTCTTCTTCAGCGACCATCAAAGCGGCTTTATCCTCTGCATGGACCGCAACTGGAACGCCTAAGTCGCCGACTTTTTTGAGTGCATCTTGTAAGGCTTCGTCATCATCAATGTTCAATCCGCCAATTTGGCAAGCCATGAAAAGCTTGAAGGCCATGGCACCTTGAGAGACAATATCCTTGATCTCGTCCAGGTCATTTGGAAATTCGGAGTAAAACCCAACGTTGACTAGGACTTTTCTTTCTGCGATTTGCATGCGGTTCTTCAAGGTTTCGGCGCTCATTGTCACTGGGTCGTTGTTAGGCATATCCAAGACAGTGGTCATTCCGCCCGCAGCCGCAGCGGCAGTTCCGCTGTAAAAGTCCTCTTTGTACGCTTTTCCTTCATCACGAAGGTGCACGTGAACGTCAATCAAACCCGGCAAGACTAAGAGGCTTCTCAGGTTGATTTTCTCGTCAGCTTTGGGCATCTGCGTCTCTTTACCTATTTTGAAGATTTTGCCGTTTTCAATCGCCAAACTGCAATCAACTATTTCTCCATCCACGTACGCCTTAGCGTTTGTCAACACAGAATCAACAATCAAGTTAGACACATTCTTTAGGTGAATAACGACTGGATGGTTAATTAAAGTTTATTTTCTTGTTGAAATCGAAGAATCGGGCTGTTGCAGTTGATGAGCGAGTGCCATCGTTTATTTTTCGGTTTCCAGTTCTATGCGACAGTCTTCGCACAAGTTTTGGCCGTTAACGTCTTTCAGGTTTTCTGAGTAAACGCCGCAGCGATCACAGTACCCAGAGAGAGGTGTCTCTTCAACTTCTGTTTCTTCCGAGACACCAGCGCCCTCTATGCGTGTTCTTTCCTGGATTATCTCTATGAGTTCAGGCATTACGCCTAGAATGTCTTTGCTTGAAATTATCCCCACGAGGTCGCCTTTGTAGAGCACCCCAAGTCGCCTAATGTCGAGCCTGCTCATTCTTCTCGCTGCTTCGCTTATTGTTGCCTCTGGCTCTATCGTGACTAATGGAGAGGTCATGATTTCCTTCGCTTTTACGGCGTCAGGCTTGAGGTTTTTAGCTAGAACTCTTACCACCAAGTCTCGTTCAGTTATTATTCCGAGAGGTTTTCCTTCCTTATTCGTGACTATAACGCAGCCTACATTGTTTTCGTCCATGAGGAGGGCAACGTTGTTTGAAGCGGCGTCCTCTTCCGTGGTTACCACTGGGCTGCTCATTACATCTTTGACCAGCATTCTTGTTCTTAATCCAATTTCAGACATCGCTCAGCACTTCCAACAGTTCAGCCAAGTTTTTTCTTTCACCAGTCAAAAATAATAATCGCACAATTTAAGAGTTTGCTAAAAACAAAGACCGATAGACAGCATAATTCGGGGATTGTTGGGGAGGCAAATTGGTTCTGGTTGGTTGTGGTGGGGTGTTGTGTGTGCTTTTGTGTTATTGCGTGTTGTTGTGTTGGGCAGGCTGGTGTGGATAGACCCTCTATAGGTTTCTGCATAGAATCGCTATTAGGCTCCAAATATGATGGTTTAACTGTGAATTGGGCTTTTGCGGAATAGCCCATTTTGCGGTTTAAGCTGATTTGCTGAGTTTCACCTCCTAGCATGAATTTCACCGAGAATGAGGAGGCAGGGCAGGCTATTTTAAGGCTAATGAAATTTGTAAATTTACCAATTAGTTTACAAATGTTGTTTAGAACTGTTGCACGGAACAACCTATAGCCCCCTTATATAAAGAAAGTATAAATAGGCTGCACGGTTCAGGTTTGGGCTTCATAACTTTAATTTAGTTAGAGGTGTATTTTGTAGTGTGTGTGGTTGTGGGTTGACGCCTGAAGAGAGAGCTAGGGAAAAGATTGATTCGTTGCTTGAGGCGGCTGGTTGGCTTGTTCAGGATTATAGAGATTTGAGTTTGGGCGCTGGCGTTGGTGTGGCGGTTCGGGAGTTTCCGTTGAAGACTGGTGAGGCGGATTACCTGCTTTTTGTTGAGAGACACGCGGTCGGCGTTATTGAGGCTAAGCCAGAAGGTACCACGTTAAGTGGCGTTTCCGAGCAGACGGCGAAGTATTTCCGAGGTTTTCCCGAGAACATTCCTCACGTTGGCGATTCCCTTCCTTTTGCTTATGAGAGCACGGGTACTGAGACGTTTTTTAGGGATATGCGTGACCCTGATCCGCGTTCTCGAAGAGTTTTTGCGTTTCATAAACCTGAAGCGTTTCATGATTGGCTTTTGCAGGGAGACACGCTTAGGGCGAGGCTTAGGAATTTGCAGCCTTTGATTACGGAAGGTTTGAGGGCTTGTCAGGTTGAGGCGATTGGGAATTTGGAGCGGTCTTTTGCTGAGGCTAGACCGAGGGCTCTTATTCAGATGGCTAGTGGGAGTGGTAAGACTTTTGCGGCGGTGACTTCTGTTTATAGGTTGATTAAGTCTGCTGATGCAAAGCGTATTCTTTTTTTGGTGGATAGGAATACTCTTGGGCGTCAGACTTCGCAGGAGTTTCAGCAGTATAGGACTCCTGATGATGGGCGGAAGTTTACTGAGCTTTATAATGTGCAGCGGTTGACGTCGAATAAGATTGATCCTGTGAGCCGTGTTTGTATTACTACTATTCAGCGGCTTTATTCCATGTTAAAAGGTGAAGCGGAATTTCCTGTGGAAAATGAGGAAGCGTCGGTTTTTGAGTTTGCACCTAGGGATATGAAGCCTGTGGAGGTTTCGTATAATTCTAATATTCCGATTGAGATGTTTGATTTTATTATCACTGATGAGTGTCATCGTTCGATTTATCATCTTTGGCGTCAGGTTTTGGAGTATTTTGATGCGTTTATTATTGGGTTGACTGCGACTCCGTCGAAACAAACGCTTGGTTTCTTTAATCAGAATCTTGTTATGGAGTATGGTCATGATAGAGCTATTGCTGATGGTGTGAATGTTGGGTATGAAGTTTACAGGATTGCCACTGAGATTACTCAGAAGGGGAGTAGGGTTGAGGCTGGCTTTTATGTCGACAAAAGGGATAAGCTTACACGGAAGACTCGTTGGGAGATGCTTGATGAGGAGTTGACGTATGATGCTGGTCAGTTGGATCGTGATGTGGTTGCTCCTGATCAGATAAGGACTGTTGTTAGGACTTTTAGGGATAGGTTGTTTACTGAGATTTTTCCGGGGCGGAAGGAGGTTCCTAAGACGCTTGTTTTTGCTAAGGATGATTCTCATGCTGAGGATATTGTTCAGATTATAAGGGAGGAGTTTGGTAAGGGGAACGAGTTTTGTAAGAAGATTACGTATAAGACGACGGGTGAGAAGACTGAGGATTTGATTGCTAGTTTTCGTAATTCGTATTATCCGCGTATTGCGGTTACGGTGGATATGATTTCGACTGGTACGGATATTCGGCCTTTGGAGTGTTTGTTGTTTATGCGTGATGTGAAGTCGAGTGTTTATTTTGAGCAGATGAAGGGTCGTGGCACTCGTACGATTTCTTCTACGGATTTGAATGCTGTTACTCCTGATTCGATTCATAAGACGCGTTTTGTGATTGTTGATGCTGTTGGTGTTTGTGAGAGTGATAAGACTGATTCTCGTCCTTTGGAGCGGAAGCGGGGTGTGTCTTTTGATAAGCTCATTCTTTCGGTTGCTTTGGGTGCTAGGGATGAGGATAGTTTAACGTCTTTGGCTGGTAGGCTTGCTCGTTTGGATATGGAGATTGATGATGAGGAGAGAATGGAGATTGAGGCGACCGCGGGCGGTAAGTCGTTAAGGCAGATTATTAACGCGGTTTTTGATGCGGTTGACCCTGATAAGCAGTTTGAGAAGGCTAAGGAGATTTTTAAGACTGACAGTCCTACGGCGGAGCAGGTGAAGAAGGCTTCTGAGGTGTTGGTTAAGGTTGCTTGTGCTGTTTTTGATGATCCGACGTTTAGGAACACGGTTATTGATGTTAAGAAGCGGAGTGAGCAGATTATTGACACTGTGAGTAAGGATATTTTGATTTTTGCTGGTGGTGATGAGCAGGCTGCAAGCAAGGCTCGGCTTATGGTTGATTCGTTTAGGCGGTTTATTGAGGATAATAAGGATGAGTTGACGGCTTTGCAGATTATTTATGGTCGTCCTTATGGTCAGAGGCTTTTGACGTATGAGGCGATTAAGGAGTTGGCTGACGCGATTAGGAAGCCGCCGTATAATTTGACGCCTGAGCTGGTTTGGTTGGCTTATGAACAGTTGGAAAAATCGAAAGTGAAAGGCGCAGGTCCTCAGAAGCTTTTGACGAATATTGTGTCGCTTGTGCGTTTCGCAGTTGGTTCTGTTAATGTTTTGGAGCCTTTTGGTGATGTGGTGAATCGCAAGTTTGCGGAGTGGCTTACTGGACAAGAGAAGCTTGGGAAACGGTTTACGCTTGATCAGAAAGAATGGCTAAACATGATAAAAGACCACATCACCACATCCCTAAGCGTTGGCATAGACGATTTTGAGAATGTGCCGTTTAACCAGAAAGGCGGAGCAGTCAAAGCCTACCAACTATTCGGACAAGAACTAAACAAGATTTTAGAAGACCTGAACACGGTGCTGACAAAGTGACAATTAATGACAAACTTTCTCAGCTGCCGAATAGATGGATTTGGACAACTATTGGTGAAATTTCAGAAAAAATCCATTACGGATACACGGCAAGTGCGGTCTCGGAACCAGTAGGACCGAAATTGTTGAGAATCACAGACATTCAAAATGATAGCGTCGATTGGGATAAAGTTCCCTACTGCAGAATAGATACAACCGAAAAGCAGAAGTATCTGTTGGATGAGGGTGACATAGTTTTCGCGAGAACAGGGGCAACTGTTGGCAAGAGCTTTTTGGTTAGAGGGAAAATACCTGAAGCCGTTTTTGCTTCTTATCTGATTCGAATTATTCTTTCCAAACATGTTCAAAAGGAGTTTATATCCAATTTCTTCAAATCGGGTAAATACTGGTTACAAATAAAGAGAGGTCAATTGGGCATAGGGCAGCCAAATGTAAACTCTCAGATACTTTCAAAGATTACAGTTCCTTTTGCCCCGTTTAATGAGCAAAAACGCATCGTCGACAAAGTTGAGGAGCTTTTTTCTTTTCTCGATGCTGGTGTGGAGGCGCTTCGGAAAGTCCAAGCGCAGTTGAAGCGTTACCGTCAAGCAGTTTTGAAATTCGCTTTTGAAGGGAAACTGACGGAAGAGTGGCGGCGAACACACAAAGACCGGATAGAACCCGCAACAAAAATACTGGAGCAAATCAGTCAAGAAAATGCAGTAGAATCGAACTTACCTGAATTGCCCGAAGGGTGGGTATGGACTCGTCTGGAGCTAATTACAACCAACCATGATGGAAAACGGGTTCCAGTCAGCAGGAAGAAAAGAGCATCAATGAAAGGAGTATATCCATATTATGGCGCTTCAGGAATCATAGATTCTGTCGATAACTATCTGTTTGATGGAAACTTTCTCTTGATAGGCGAGGATGGGGCTAACTTGTTGGCTCGAACAACACCAATAGCATTTCAGGCGACTGGCAAGTTTTGGGTCAATAACCATGCACATGTTTTGACTCCACTTGGGGGGGTCCCAATATCGTATTTGGAACACTATATCAACCGAATCAGCCTCGCAGAATACGTTACAGGGACAGCACAGCCAAAGCTTACCCAGAGAGCAATGAACAAGATTCCAGTTCCTCTTGCTCCCCTCAAAGAGCAATACAAAATCGCAGAGGAGATTAGTCGACGATTCTCAGTTATTGATGAAATAAGCAAGGAGATGGAATTGATGACTAAATACTCAGACAAATTACGGCAGAGTATTCTGAAGACAGCTTTCGAAGGAAAGATTACTCCTCAGGACCCTAATGATGAGCCTGCGGAAAAGTTGCTGGAGCGCATAGAATCCGAACGATTCAATAGGAAATCTAAAATTGACAATCAGGTGGAGTTGTCTCGTTATGTCAAATGAATCAGCGTCAATTGTCCAAAGAGTCTGGAACTACTGTAACGTCTTAAGGGATGATGGTGTAAGCTATGGCGACTACGTGGAACAGTTAACCTACTTGCTTTTCCTAAAAATGGCAGATGAACAAACAAAACCGCCATTCAACAAACCTTCCACAATACCGCAAGGCTTGGATTGGCAAAGCTTAATTGGAAAAGATGGCACTGAACTGGAAATCCAATATCGCCACTTGTTAGAAGCGTTGGGTAAAGAGAAGGGCATGTTAGGCGTCATCTTCCGCAAGGCGCAGAACAAAATCCAAGACCCAGCCAAACTCAAACGCCTACTCGAACTAATCAACGCTGAAACTTGGATGGGAATGGACATAGACGTGAAAGGTGAAATCTACGAAGGCTTACTCCAGAAAAACGCTGAAGACATCAAAGGCGGAGCCGGACAATACTTCACGCCAAGACCATTAATCAAAGCAATCGTAGAAATCATGCACCCAGAACCAAACACGACAATAAATGACCCAGCCTGCGGAACAGGCGGCTTCATAATCGCAACCCACGACTACATATCCACCCACTACCAACTAGACGTAGAACAAAAACGATTCCTCAGATTCAACACCTTCAGCGGAAAAGACATCGTCGACTCAGTAGCACGCCTATGCGCCATGAACCTCTACCTACACGGAATCAGCGGCGAAACAAGCCCCATCGAAGTCGGCGACTCACTCATATCTGACCCAGGCACAAGATACGACACGGTAATGACCAACCCACCATTCGGCAAAAAAAGCAGTATCACACTAACAAACGGCGAAGGCAAAACCGACAAAGAAGCCTTAACCTACGAACGCCAAGACTTCTGGGCAACAACCAGCAACAAACAACTAAACTTCCTACAACACGTTAAAACACTATTAAAAATCAACGGAAAAGTAGCTATTGTGGTACCAGACAACGTCCTCTTTGAGGGCGGAGCAGGTGAAACCGTAAGACGCAAAATACTCCACGAATGCGACGTCCACACACTCCTACGTTTGCCAACAGGCGTATTCTACGCGCAAGGCGTAAAAGCAAACGTCCTCTTCTTCGACCGCAAACCAGCCAGCGAAAAACCATGGACAGAAAAACTCTGGATATACGACCTACGCACAAACCAACACTTCACACTAAAAACAAACCCACTACGCTACGAACACCTACAAGACTTCATAAAATGCTACAACCCACAAAACCGCCATGAACGAAAACCGACAGAACGCTTCAAAGCCTATACCTACACCGAACTTACTCAACGCGACAAAGCCAATTTGGACATAACGTGGATAAGAGATGAAAGCCTCGAAGACACCGAAAACCTACCAGCACCAGAAATAATCGCAAGAGAAATCACCGAAAACCTCCAAAACGCACTCGAACAATTCAACAACATAACCGAAGAACTAAACCACAACCAAAACAAAACACAAAGCTAACGTACAAGTTTTATTAGTATCTGCCCGATAAACAGCATAATCCAAGGTGAGAATTAGTTAATGTTGAGAACAAACGCGGACAAACTTGTGAAAATATCCGTTATGGGAGAAGTCGCCAGCCCCGTCGTCGGCAGGTCAGTTTACAATATTTCAGCTACAGGAACGCCAGCGGTTCTACCTGGAGTGGGCGGAATAACGTATAATCTGCGAGTTGGCGACCTAGCGTGCGGTTGGGAAGCTGACCACGTAGAGCCAAGCGTCAGCGTGGAAAACAAGGAAAATGACCCACGGTATGGGCAGGGAGCCAACACCGCGTTCAATGTGCTCTCGTGCATCGGAAATGAAGCAACAGTTGCCAATGGCGACGCAAAAGGCGCCAAGGGCGTTGTCACCGGCAAGCATGGCGGAATAGAACATGTGCTAGTTGATTTCCAGCCAGAAACTTTAGAAAAGCTCACGCTGGGCGACAAGATTCTCGTGAAAGCCTTTGGAGTGGGCTTAAAACTCATGGATTTTCCCGACATAAAGGTGATGAACACGGACCCGCGTTTTCTGGAGGCGCTGAACCCGACGCCGAACGGTGAGAAACTGGAGGTTCCCGTGACGCACATAGTTCCTGCGGCTATTATGGGTTCAGGGTTAGGAGCCAACCAAGCGCAGTCAGGAGACTACGACATCCAGCTTTTTGATGAAACGATTAGGGAACAGTACGGGCTTGAGGATTTGAGGCTTGGCGATTTGGTGGCCATAATCGACGCCAACCACTCTTTCGGCAGAATCTACCGTCAAGGCGCCGTTTCCGTCGGCATAGTCGTGCACACAAACTGCGTTACAGCGGGCCACGGACCAGGAGTCACAAGCCTGATGACCACGCCCTCAGGCAAAATCATACCACAAATCGACGCAAAAGCCAACATTGCTTATCTCCTAAAGTTGAGAGCAGATATATAAGACAGTAAACTAACTAATTGATGGCAGAGAGGCAAGAGGTTCATAGTAATTGCCGTTTAAGCGAAAGAGCCGAGGAAGATCAAAAGGAAGCAAAGGAAGCAGCGGCCTCGTACAATGCGCCAATTGCGGATCAATGGTGCCGCGCGATAAGGCTAAGAAGTCTACGCGCCGAGTGTCCTTTGTCGAACCTCAACTAGCCAAAGAGCTGCGACAGAAAGGCACATACTTATCCTCGTGGGTGGACACGAAACACTATTGTATTTCGTGCGCTGTACACCGCGGGATCGTGAAAGTTAGAGCTGAAAACGAACGTCACTCAAGATATAGAAGAAGATACTAATTCTCCTTTTTCTTTAGAACCCTGTAAACGTGCACTCCTCTTTGCAGAACTGTCAAGTTCGAAAGCACAGCGAGCACTATTATTCCGATGTTTAGGACACCGAAATTTAGGACCTGAGGCCAAAAAATCGCGGCCAAGCTCGCAACTGCTAGGATTATCATGCGTTCAGCTCTTTCGGCTACGCCTACCGACTCCATCTTTATCCCTGCCGCTTCAGCCCTTGCTCGGCTGTAGCTCACCAGCAAAGAACCTGCCAAGGCAATTAAACCCCAAATAGGGTCGCATAGTCCGCCGATTATTACGCCAGCATACACGGCGGCATCAGCGTATCTGTCCAGAAGTGAATCGAAAAATCCGCCGAAAACGCTTGTCTGTTGATGAATTCTGGCTAATACTCCGTCTAGCGTATCGCAGAAACCTGAGGCTAAAAGTAGAATGACGGCTAACAGAAGTAGTATAGGTTGATTTTGCGGATTTTGCGCCATGGCGTATGCCACAGCTGAAAAAAGAGACAGCGCCAAACCTATGGCGCTTAGCATGTTTGGTGTTAGTCCTATCTTGTGCGCGGCTTGCGCTTCCGCAGCCAACATTTGTTGAACTTTCTTCTTCAGCTTCGTCAGCATGTTTAGCTCGCTATTTTGTATGCCAACGCTCATTATTTAAACTGGACTGTGACCAAGTTCACGATTGACGAGAAGACACAGCGTGCATAGGTGAAAGCGGAATGAGCCGAAAAGCTTCTACGGAGACAGTGTAATCTATGAACGTAAAGTTTGGAGGAAGCTTGATTCTATGTAGTTAGCGCCCTGTTTCTCATCGAACTTATAAGGAAGCGTTCAGATTATTTAGAGGCAGTAACGTTCTGTCGCGAGCAGAGTGCAGGCACAGCGACGTTACACAAAGAAACAACAAAAAAGGAGTGAAGAAAATGGCAGAAAACGCAGATGTTATCTTCGTTGGAAACAAACCACCAATGAGCTATGTACTGGCAATCATCACAAGTCTCTCCACAGGAAACCCGGAGGAAATAACACTGAAAGCCCGAGGCCGAGCGATAACCACAGCAGTTGATGTGGCTGAAATAACCAGAAACCGATTCATAAAAGACTTAAAAGTTAGCAAGATAGCTATCGGAACCGCGGAAATGCCGCCGAGAGAAGGAGAGAACAGGTCCAGAATGGTTTCAACGATGGAGATAACGCTAAGCAAAAAGTAAAAAGCAAAACCAATACACGAACAAAGACAAATGCTTCAAACCTTCTTCCATTTTTTAATCTTCAACCGGCACCGATCTTGTTTTGTTCTCCGCGAGGAATCCTCTTATCGCAAGTTTAAATAGCAAATTTAGGGTTAAGTTAAAGAGTTAACTTCATGTGAGAAAAATGTTGGACATCAAACTTATCCGTGAAAATCCCGAGCTTGTAAAAGGCAATTTGATGAAAAGAGGAAACCCTGAAAACATCAAAATGCTGGATGAACTAGTCGACATCGACAAGAAATGGCGACAGAACCTAACTAAGCTAAACGATCTTCGCCATGAAAGAAAACTGGTGACCACTGAAATCGCCACGCTGAAAAAAACTGGAAAAGACACCCGCAGCAAAGTTGAGAAGGCAAAATCAATCGATCCCGAAATCACAAGCATAGAAAAAGAAGTAGCCAGAGCAGAAGAGAAAACGCGCGATTATCTCATGAGACTCCCAAATTTGCTGCATGAAACCGTGCCTGTTGGGAAGGATGAAAACGACAACGTCCAAATAAGAACGTGGGGCGCCATCCCCAAATTTGACTTTCCCATCAAGAACCACATAGACTTGAGCCTAAACTTGGATATAATCGACATCGAAAGGGCTGGAAAAGTTGCAGGTTCCAGATTTTTCTACTTGAAAAGTGAAGGCGTATTTTTAGATATGGCGTTGATGAGTTTTGCTTTGGAAGAAATCGTGAAAAAAGGCTATTTGCCCGTGGAACCGCCGTACCTGATGAGAAGAGATGCCTATGAAGGCGTCACAGCCCTAAGCGATTTCGAAGACGTGCTATACAAAATCGAAGACGAGGACTTGTACTTAATCGCAACCTCGGAGCATCCCATGGCGGCGATGTTCAAGAACGAAGTGTTAAAGGAAGAAGACTTGCCGCTTAAACTCGCTGGAGTGAGCACATGTTTCAGAAAAGAGGCTGGCGCCCACGGCAAAGACACACGCGGAATATTCCGAACGCACCAGTTCAACAAGATAGAACAGTTTGTTTTCTGCACGCCTGAAGAATCGTGGAAACTTCACGAAGAACTCGTCCACAATGCGGAGGAACTTGTTCAAAAACTTGGTTTACCTTACCGCGTGGTTAACGTGTGCACGGGCGATATTGGAACGGTGGCAGCCAAAAAATACGATATCGAAGCGTGGATGCCCGCTCAAAACGCGTACAGAGAAATAATCTCGTGTAGCAACTGCACAGATTACCAAGCTAGAAGATTAAATATACGGTACAGAGAAAAGGAAGGCGCACCCACGAAAGGGTTTGTGCACACTTTGAATTCAACAGCCATAGCCACTGGCAGAACGATTGTCGCGATTTTGGAGAATTTCCAGCAAGAAGACGGCTCGATTACTATTCCGCAAGTTTTAAGAAAGTACATGGGCGACATCGAGAAGATAAGCATGGAACGGTAAACCTTTTAATATTGCCTTGAGAATGTTGAAGGCACGTTTGGAGGATAAACTTGTCTTCGAAAACCAAACACGTACGCGATAAATGGCGAGGCAAAGCATGGTACATGGTAGTGGCACCACCCTTCTTTGGGAACGTCGAGTTGGGCGCGGTGCCTGCAGAAGAACAGGAACGACTTATCGGAAGAGTTGTCGAAGCAACTCTTTATGACATCACAGGCGATTTCTCTCATCAATACTTGAAGATGTTTTTCCAAGTAAACAAGATTGATGGCAAAACCGCATACACACTATTCAAAGGTCACGAGTACTCCCGTGACTATTTGCGAAGTTTGGTTAGGCGAAGAACAACAAAAGTTGACGGACTTTTCAATCTAACCACAAAAGACGGTTACAAACTGAGAATTGCGGTGTCAGCCCTCACGCTTTCAAGAATCAAAACATCCCAAGAGAAAATCATCCGCAACATGATGGAGAAAACCATCAACGAAAAAGCCGCTGCACTGACCCTAGACCAGTTCGTTCAAGAGATGGTCCTCGGGAAAATAGCTTCAGACGTTTACAATGAAGCAAAGAGAGTGGCGCCGCTCAGGCATGTGGGAATCAGAAAATCAAAATTGATAGCGCAGCCAGCTCAGGCACCACTACAAGAAGCTAAGCAAGCCTAATGCATGATAAGAGCTTTTCCGAAAGCATCAGAAATTTGGCTTTTCACCAGTTCTATTGTGCTTATTAATGCGAAATATCTTTAGAGGCGAATTAGCTTAATGTTATACTGGTTTCTTTAAGAAGCCGTGAGGAAGTGACACACTTGACCACACATGCGGGAGTCCATGAAAAAGGAACACTCTCTATTTTAGACCTAATAAGCAACATCAAAAAAAGCGATAATTTCGAAAAAGCTGGAGCCATAGCCCTTTTCATCGGCGTAGCCCGCGGCGAAACCCTAGAAAGAGAAAAAGTTCAAAAGCTCACGCTGGAAGCGTACGAAGAGAAAGCCAACGAAGTTCTCGCGAAAATCTGCGATGACTTGTCACGGAAACCAGGCATAGTGGATGTTCAGATTCACCACTTACTCGGCGAATTCCATGCTGGCGAAGACCTCGTGTACGTTTTGGTTGCTGGTTCCCACCGAACGGATGTTTTTCCAGTTCTGAGAGAAGCCGTGGAGAGATACAAAAGCGAGGCGCCCGTATTCAAGAAAGAACGGGTTGTTGACGCGAAAGGTTCAGCAACTGAGTATTGGGTTTCAGAAAAAGAGAGTAAAGAGCCATAGCGTCAGCGGAGAAAAGCAATAATATGCTGCATGGCGTTCCAGTAGCGCAAACGGGATGATGAAGACGAAAATCTCCATCATGCAGGGAAGATTGACCTCACTTGACGTTTTCAGAGGAATAACGATCGCATTGATGATTCTCGTGAACAACCCAGGCGGCGCTGAATACTACATTTTCCTCCAACACGCCAGTTGGAACGGCTGGACCCTGGCTGACCTAGTTTTTCCGTTATTCATCTTCATCGTGGGCGCATCGATACCATTTGCATTCATGAGCAAACTTGACCAAGGAATGAGTAGAAGGAAGTTGCTCACGCGTGTGGTGCGCCGCACAACAATCCTGTTCATCTTGGGCCTTTTTATAAACGGGTTTCCCGCCTTTGATTTTGCAACTTTCCGCATTATGGGGGTTCTCCAGAGAATAGCACTCTGCTACCTGTTCGCATCCCTTGCCTTCCTATATCTCAAACCAAAATGGCGAATCTATCTAACGATAGCGATCCCAATAGCATACTGGATGCTGATGACGCTTATACCTGTTCCAGGTTACGGACCAGGCGTCCTGACCGAGAACGGAAATCTCGCTGGATACGTGGACAGGCTGTTGCTGAACGGACATCTCTACGCGAGAACCTGGGACCCAGAAGGCCTACTAAGCACCTTGCCCGCTGTTGGCACAGCATTGATTGGCGTTCTTGCAGGGCAACATCTAAAATCAAACGCTAAGCCTCAGGCAAAGACTGTTAACCTTCTGTTCTTCGGAATCCTCTCCTTAGCAATAGGCTCTCTATGGGACTTCTGGTTCCCGATAAATAAGAACCTATGGACAAGCTCCTACGTTGCATTCACAAGCGGAATAGCACTCATCCTGTTAGCAACCTGCTTCTTCATAATAGACGCAAAAGGATACATCGCATGGACTAAGCCTTTCACGATGCTGGGACTCAACTCCATATTCATATACGTACTATCCGAAATCGTCAACCTCACCCTCATCTACACGAACATCCCCATCGCAGAGAACACGAGCTTGTCTCTGAAATCGCTGATATACGAAAGGTTATTCGCTTCGTGGGCAGGAACTCTTCACGGTTCGTTCATCTATGCGCTTGCTTACCTCGCTTTCTGCTGGACAATTGCGGCAATTCTCTACCGAAAGAGGATATTCGTTAAAGTCTAATGCTAGCGTTCACTGTATTGTGAGCATTTCGAAAGCGTTTACTTCGGACAGAAGCTTTTTGAGGGTTCTTGCTCATATGTGTCTTAAGCGTGAAAAGCTATGATCACGGCTTTAGCGGGTGGAGTAGGCGCGGCGAGGTTTCTCACGGGACTCGTGAAACTTGTTAACGAGAAAGACCTGTCGATAATCGTGAACACTGGTGATGACATCGAATTGTTTGGCTTGCACATATCCCCAGATATCGACATAGTCACCTACACTTTGGCAGGCATCGTCGATGAGGAGAAGGGCTGGGGAATAAGAGGAGACACCTTTCAATGTCTCGACGCCTTTAGGAGACTTAACCAAGAAGTTTGGTTCAACATCGGCGACAGAGATTTGGCCACCCACATTTTCAGAACCAACCTCCTAAAAAAAGGACGCAAGTTGTCTGAGGTTACGGCTGAAGTTACTCGGATGTTAGGGCTTAATGTTAGAGTCTTGCCTATGACGGATGACAAGTTTGAGACTAGAATCGTGACTAGAGATGGAACTGTTCATTTTCAAGAGTATCTGGTCAAGAGAGGCGCAAAAGACGAAGTGTTGGGCGTCGAGTTTCTAGGCGCTGACAATGCGAAACCAGCAGCAGGCGTCATAGACTCTGTCGTGAATGCGGAGATAGTGATAGTTTGCCCTAGCAACCCTATAGTCAGCATAGGCACGATTCTCGCCGTGAAGGGAGTTAGAGATGCGCTGAGACAGACTAACGCAAAAAAAGTTGCCATAAGCCCGATAATTGCTGGCGCGCCCATTAAGGGTCCAGCGGACAAGCTGCTGCGAGGTTTAGGGCTTGAAGTTTCCGCGTATTCCGTGGCTAAACTCTACTCGGATTTTCTCGACA
>Ga0209521_10001324_pt1 | contig 20198 bp, 20 predicted proteins | sample Rifsed19ft4_FD_184016 | JGI IMG/M metagenome (GOLD analysis project Ga0209521, IMG submission 184016) | Soil microbial communities from Rifle, Colorado, USA - sediment 19ft 4 (version 2) | ecosystem: Environmental > Terrestrial > Deep subsurface > Rock core/Sediment | place: Rifle, Colorado...
CGGCGATCGCGAAGACGACGGATCAGAAGGGCCGGACGGAGGTCAGGCGGGTTCGGTGGGGCTCTGCGGGGATCGGTCGGCGGAAGGGTCCCGGCGCGGTAGAAGCGGGATGAGGTTCGGTATAATAGCCTAATCGCCATGGCGCAACCAGCTCCCTTCGTGTTCTTCGGGTGCATCGAGCTCAGGGAGCTCCTGGGCCTGCGCGCGAGGGACGAGCGGGAGCTCCTGGAGCAACTGGAGCGGGCCCCCCTGGGCTCGGTCTATTACCATACCCACAGCGTCTTCCTCCGCCACCACCAGGTCACGGGGGCCTACCCGAACGACTTTGCCAACTGGGTGGCGTTCCAGGTCCGCGATCAGGTGCTCGGCGAGCGTCTGGCCGTCGTGGATCCGTTCGCGTTCGGCAGCCTCGAGGCGCTGCGGGAGGAGCTGGTGTCCGTCATCGATGACCACATCGCCACCCTGCATCCGGTCCCCCGGGTCGTCTTCGGGGACCCCTTCTTCTTCGTCCAGTCGCACGTGATCGAGGTGCCCACCGGGATGGAGGCGCAGAGCCTCGGCGAGTTCCGTCAATGCCTCGCCGAGGTGGACGCCAGCTCGATCTACTTCCACGCGCTCGAATCGCGCATCCGACGCGGCCATCCCCACGGTGATTTCGCGGAATGGATCGATCGGGCGCTCGGGCTTTCGCCGCTAGCAGAAGAGATCGCCCGGATCAATCCGTACCTGGGCGGCCTCGAAGAGATCCGCCTCCGGATGCTCCGGCTGCTGGATGCGGTGCTCGGGCGGGAGGCAGCCGCCGGTGGGGAATAGCGTGCTCGGTATCGACGCCTACCGGGAGGTGGCGCCCAAGGGGACCATCGACTTCCTGCTGCGCCTGGCCGAACGGGCGCGCGGGCGGCGCTTCCTCCACGTCAACTCCACCCGCTACGGCGGTGGCGTGGCCGAGATCCTCACCCGCCTCGTGCCCATCATGGGAGAGCTCGGCATCAAGGCGGATTGGGAGGTCATCGAGGGCGATCCAGAGTTCTTCGCCACCACCAAAGCCTTCCACAACGCCCTCCAGGGGACCGAGCAGGTGTTCACGGAGGCGATGCTGGAGCATTACCTCGAGGTCAACCGGGCCAACGCCGAGCGCCTCAGGCCGGCGGGCGACCTCGTGCTGATCCACGATCCCCAGCCGGCGGCGATGATCGAGGCCCGCCCGCCGGAAGGCAAATGGGTCTGGCGCTGTCATATCGATCTTTCCACCCCCCAGCGGCGCGCCTGGGCGTTCCTGCGCCGGCACGTGCTCCGGTACAACGCGGCCGTCTTCTCCCTCCCGGCCTTCGCCCAGCAGCTCCCCCTTCCCCAGTTCCTCGTCTACCCGTCCATCGACCCGCTGGCGGAGAAGAACCGGCGGATGACCAAGGGCGAGATCGCCAAGATCCTCGCCAATCTCCAGATCCCTGACGACAAGCCGATCCTTCTCCAGGTCTCGCGCTTCGACCGTTTCAAGGACCCCATCGGGGTCATCAACGCCTACCGGCTGGTCAAGCGCGACCACGACGTGCGGCTGGTGCTGGCGGGGGGAGGCGCGGCGGACGACCCTGAAGGGGCGCAGGTCCTGGCGGAGGTCCGGGAGGCGGCGGGGCGCGATCCCGATGTCTACGTGCTCGATCTGCCCTCCAACGCGCACCTCCAGATCAACGCCCTCCAGCGCTCCGCCACCATCGTCATCCAGAAGTCCACGCGGGAGGGGTTTGGCCTGACGGTGGCCGAGGCGATGTGGAAGGGGAAGCCCGTCATCGGCGGGGCGACGGGCGGCATCACCGTGCAGATCCTCTACGGGGTCACGGGCTACACCGTGAACTCGGTGGAAGGCTGCGCCTACCGGATCCGCCACCTCCTGAGCAACCCGGCCCTCATGCGGAAGATGGGGGAGGCCGGGCGCGAGCACGTGCGGCGGAATTTCCTCGTCACCCGCCACCTCCGGGACTACCTCTCGCTCCTGGTCCACCTCACCGCCTGACACACAGGGGCCGAGATGAACCCGATCTTCCAATGGATCGTTGCCCATACCACAGCGAAGTCGCTGGCACGACGCTGCCCACAATGTCAACGCACGCAAATTGTGGGCCGCAGCCAGGTCCGGGACACGGTACCCTGTGAGTTTTGCCGAACGCCTATTCCGCCGAAGGGCAGTTCGGGAGAAGGCTCGGGCACCTGATGCCGGAGTTCCCCTTTTTCCGCGATCTCGTCCTGGCGGTCGGCGCGGCGCTCGTCGGAGGTGTGATTGCTCAACGCCTCGGCCAACCCCCCCCTCGGCTATCTGCTAGGCGGGATTCTCATCGGCCCGTACACGCCCGGGCCGGTCAGCGACATCCGCCACGTCTCGACGGTGGCCGACATAGGGATTGTCCTTCTAATGTTCGAGCTCGGCGTCGAGTTCCCGGTAGCGCGGATCCGACGGGTCCGGTCGGTGGCCCTCGGCGGCGGGTCGGCCCAGGTGATCCTCACCGGCGTCCTGGCGATCGGGATCTCCCGCCTCCTGGGGCTTCCCCTCGTCCAACAGGTATTCTTCGGCGCCATCGTCTCGCTTTCAAGCACCGTCGTCATCCTCAAGCTCCTGCTGGATCGAGGGGAGATGGACACCCCCCACGGAGAGATCTCGGTGGGGATCGCGCTCGTCCAGGACCTGAGCCTGGTCGCGATGATGGTGCTACTGCCGGCCTGGGCGACAGCGGAAGAGGACGTCGGGTGGACCCTGCTCCTCGCACTAGGCAAGACGATCGGGTTGTTCCTCGGCGCCTATTTCGTCGCCGGTCTCCTCCTCCCCGCCCTCTTCGCCGCTGTCGCGCGCCTCCGCTCGCGAGAACTGTTTCTGCTGGCCGTCGTGCTGGCAGTGATCGGCACCACCGTCGCGCTGTCGGCCCTCGGTCTTTCGACGGCTCTCGGGGCTTACCTGGCCGGCGTCGTCGTCAGCCGCTCCCACTACAGCCGGCAGGTGCTGGCGGAGCTCCTTCCCAGCCGCGACCTGTTTGCCAGCCTCTTCTTCGTCTCGGTGGGGATGCTCGTGGACCCGCTCCTGCTCTGGCGCCATCCGGGGACATTCTTTGCCGTCGTCGCCGTGATCGTGCTCCTTAAGCCGGCAGTGTCGGCGCTGATCGTCCGCGCGTTCGGCCATTCCGCGTCGACCGCCCTCCTGACCGGCCTCTTGCTGGGACAGGTCGGCGAGCTCTCCTTCGTGCTGGCCAGGCTGGGAGCCGACCGCCGTTTCATCGGTGAGGAATTGTACGGGCTGGTGCTCGGGGGCGCGCTCGTGTCGATCCTCGTGAACCCGGTGCTTCTGCGCTACGGCGGCGCGCTGTTGGCGCGGGGGCTGCCCCGGGTCGCGCCATCGCCGGCTCCGTCAGACGTGCCGGAGGCGGGAAGGTCGCACCTTGCCGGTCACGTCATCATCTGCGGCTGTGGCCGGGTGGGAAGCGAACTCGTGGCGCAGCTCCGGGCCGCGGGATTCACCTACGTGGTGATCGAGCTGAACCCGATCCGAATCGAGGAGCTGCGGCGTGACGGGGAGCCCTGTCTCTTCGGTGATGCGAACAATCTCCGAATCCTCAAAGACGCCGGGGTCGAGCGAGCCAAGCTCCTGGCCATCACCCACTATAACGCCGCCGCTTCCGAGCTGACGATCAGGACGGTGCTCGAGATTCACCCCGCGCTCCAGGTCATCGCCAGGGCCCATTACGCCGGTGACGTTCAGCGCCTGCGTGGCGCTGGCGCATCTGAGGTCGTGGTGCCAGAGTTCGAGGCCGGAATGGAATTTCTCCGATGGACTCTGGGGCACCTGGGGCTCTCGCTGGCGGAGATCGAGTCGGTCATCGGGCGCCGCCGGACAGCCCTCAAGCCACGCGAGTCCTGAGGCGATGGAAGGACGTCACCCGAGCGCGTCGGCCAGCCAGGCGAGGAGTCTCTCCACGGCCGCCGGCCCGCTGACACGATAGGGCGCGCGGGTCCGGCGGCGCCCGACCGCCACGCACACGGCCTTGCCTCGGAGCGCCTGGAACGCCTCCTCGTCGGCCGCGTCGTCGCCCAGGTAGAGGGTCAGCGGGAACGGGTCCCCGAGGGATTGTGCCAGGAGGTCGCGCATCAACTCGACGGCCTCTCCCTTTCCCCAGGCGACGCGCGGCCTCAGCTCGAGCACTTTCTTGCCCGCGAGGAGCTCCAGGGCGGGCGCGCCGGCGAGAATCTCGCCGGTCATCCTCCGCAGCGCGGGGACGATCCGGGGATCCGCGAGCCGGTAATGGAGGCTGACGGTCAAGCCTTTCGGTTCTACGAGAACGCCGCGCCGCCCGGCGGTCGCTCGCCTCAGTTGCCGCGTGACCCGCCTGAGGAGCGGCAGGAGGGCCACGGCCCGCGGATGCCTGAAGCGCGACCGGCCCCAGGCGACCTCAAGCCCGTGGCAGCCGGCATAGGCGGCGCCCGGGATGCGGACGAGCTGCTTGAGCGCGGCGAGACTCCGCCCCGAGACGATGCCGACTCGGGCGCGCGGGTGGCGGGCCAGGCGGGCGAGGATGCGCCCCGCGCGCGCGGAGAGGCGGACGGCCTGGGGGCGATCCCTGATGGGTGTGAGGGTGCCGTCCAGGTCCGAGAGGACGATGAGCCCGCGGTTTCTTGCGAGGGCTTCCCTGAGGCGCTGGCGGAGAGTCACGGGGCTCCGGGCGTGTCTCACACCTCCACGATCCCGGCCCGATCGACAGACAGGCGGGTGAGTTCCTCCAGGAGGAGGCCGGCCCAGCGGTAGATGTTGCGCTCCCGGATGATCTGCTTCATCCGGCGCATGCGGAGCGCCCGTTCCGCCGGTGGCATCTCGATGGCAAGGCGGATCGCCTCCGCCATCTCGTCGATGTGATAAGGGTTGACCTGGAGGGCATCCACCAGCTCCCTTGCTGCGCCGGTGAACCGGCTCAGGATCAAGAGCCCGCGCTCCTCTTCCGCCGCCGAGACGTACTCCTTCGCCACCAGGTTCATCCCGTCGTGCAGGGACGTCACCATGCAGAAGTCGGCGTGCCGGTAGTAGGGCCAGATCTCCGCGTGGCTGTGGTGGCCGCGGAGGTACACGATCGGCTTCCAGCGGTTGGTCTGGAGGTTCCAGTTGATCTTCTCCGCGGCCCGGTCCACTTCCTCGTCGAGATCCTGGTAGCGCTTGATGTGGCTCCGGCTCGGCGCGGCCAGTTCGACGAAGACCATCCTCTGGCGATAGTCGGGGTACCGCTCGAAAAAGCGCTCGATGGCCCGGAGCCGTTCGAGGATCCCTTTCGTGTAGTCGATCCGGTCCACGCCCACTCCCAGGAACTCCACGGAGGCTCCCAGATCTTTCAAGAGCTCGTCGCGCGAGACCCCGACGTCTGCGGGGTCAGGGGCAGGAGCGACGCTGATGGGAAACGGCTTCACGTAGGTCGTGTGCCGCCCGCGCACCACCGCGAAGCGCTCGCGGTCCACCCTGGCCTCGATGGCCCGGTCCACCGTCTCCAGGAAATTGTTGCAGTGGAACTGAATGTGGAAGCCGATGAGGTCGGCGCCCAGCATCCCCAGGAGGATCTCTTGCTGCCACGGGCAGATTCCGAAGGCCTCGGGGTTCGGCCAGGGAATGTGCCAGAACAGCACGATCCGGGCGTCCGGCCGCCGGTCCTTCACGAGTCGCGGGAGGAGCGCGAAGTGGTAGTCCTGGATCAGCACGTACGGGCGTTCGGTCCCCTCCATCTCTTCCAGCAAGGCCTCGGCGAACTTCTCGTTGACCCGCCGGTAGGCGGCCCAATCAGACGCGCGGAACACCGGGCGGGTGTGGGCGATGTGGCAGAGAGGCCACAGGCCCTCGTTGGCGAAGCCGTTGTAGTAGCCGTCTTCCTCCTCTTTGGTGAGCCACACCCGCTTCAACGTGTAGGCGGGCTGCTCGGGGGGGACGCCGACCTTGTCCTGGGCGTCCACGCTCTCTCGGTCGGCGTCGCCGCTGCCGTGGGCGATCCACAGCCCGCCGCAGGCGTGCATGATCGGCTCGAGGGCCGTGACGAGCCCGCTGGCCGGCTCGACGGTTTCGATCTTTCGTCCCCGCCACTGGTGGATGAGCGGCTCCCGATTCGAAACCACGAACAGCGGGGTGTCGTTCAACTGACTCCGTACGAACTGCTTCAGCCGCTCCGCGGTCCAGAGGGCCTCGCCCTCCAGGCGCAGCAGCGCCTCGCGCTCCGCCGCCGCCCGGGCGTCATCGAGGCTCCTGGCCAGCTCGGTGAACTCCGACGCAAGCGAGCCAAAGAGCTGGCCGGAGACCGGCGGAGGGGCCGTCTTGCCTGCGCGCATTTGTTGCGCCCACTCCGCCATTCGGCGCAAGGGATGGGTGATGCTCCATCTGACGACAAGGAGGGTGAGCAATGAGACCACGCTGGCCAGGATCACGAGGCGCACGGCGTTCTGCTGCCACAGGGCCGACAGGTGAAACTCCAGCTGACTGGCGTCGAGAAAGATCACCAGTGCCCCGGCCGGGCGCTCCTCGCCGTGGAGCGGGACCGCGTAGAGATAGGTCTTCTGCCCGCCGACGGTCTCGACCCCCTTCTGGGCCTCCCCCGTGGTCAGCGCCTGGGAGATGATGGGAAGCGACGAAGGGAGCCGGGGAGCCAGGTCCGGGGTCGCCACCAGCAGTCCCGCGAACTGATCGTAGACGGCGATCCCGCGCCTGGGAGACCCGAACTTTTTCAAGATGCGCTCGATCCGCGCGGGTTGGCCACGCAGGATCGCGGGCTCGATCGCCTCCTTGAGCCCTTCTCCCATGAGCCAGGCGCGTCGCTCCAGGTCGGTCAGCATGCGGGAGCGCTCGGACTGGACCTGGAGGAAAGCGAACCCGGCGATGATGACCAGCGAGGAAATCCAGATCGCGCCGAGAAGGCGGATGACGAGTCTCATTTCCGACTCACGGTCACAATTTTACTTCGGCCGGGCGTCTTTGGCCAGGTGAGATAACTTCTGCCGAAGGCAAGGCGCCCCGACGCCTACTCGAGGGCACGCCTCACTGCATCGATGGCCGCCCGATTCTCGGGCGTCGCGAGCATCCCTACCCCAAAGACGTAGTAGTGCGTGTAGCCGCCCTCATCGAGGCGCGCAAGGAGCTCCCCGCCATCCGAACGGACGAGAAGAAGCCCGCGATGCGTCCGGCAGGCGTTCGCCATGCACCCCGAGGCTGCCACGTACTCCCATCCCCTGACCTGGATCAGGCGGGGCGGGAACGACCGCGAAAAGAACTCGGGGGCCGCCGCCGCCACTCCCGGCCCCCCGACGGCACCCCCGCCCCAGTCCGATCCAAAAAGCGAGCGCACCTTCTCCCGAATTGCCGGGTGGTCCAGCATGTCGGCCGCGCTCTTCCCATACAGCGACGCGCGCGTATGGTCCCCCAGAATCTCGACCCAGGGCGGCAGCGGGGTGCCCGCGGGCGGGGGGACGATGCACCCGGCGGTGAAGAGGGCCGCGAGCAGCCAGAGCGTGGTCTTTCCTCTTTGCATGATGGGGCTGATCCTCCTTGGCTTTCCTCCAATCAGGCGCCGAACTTGGTCAGGCGCAGCCCGTTGGCGAGGAGCAGCGGCATCAGCTGCTGGGCGGGGAACGTGCCCAGGCTGCCGGCGGCGCAGCCACGCTCGGTGAACTGGGTCACGGGGTCGGCGCCGCAGTAGGCGCTCCAGAGCAGGACCGGCACCGGCTGCCAGCCGTGGCCCTTGAGGACGGCGGGGGTGGCGTGGTCGCCGGAGACGGCGAGGACGTCGGGCTCGAGGCTCAGGATCTGGGGAATGAACGCGTCGAGCCGCTCGAGGGCGGCGACCTTGGCGGCGAAGTCGCCGTCTTCCCCGGCCGTGTCGGTGTCCTTGTAGTGGAGGAAGAAGAAGTCGTACGCCTCCCGGTGCTGGCGGAGCGTGGCGACCTCGTCGGCGAAGGTCGCCCCGGTCTTCAGCACCTCCATCCCCACCAGGCGGGCGAGGCCGCGGTACATCGGATAGGCAGCGATGGCGGCCGCCTTCAGGCCGAAGGTCTTGGGGAACGAGGGCAGGCGGGGGAGCTGGTCGAAGCCGCGGAGGAGGACCATGTTGGCCGGGGTCTGGCCGGCGAGCGTCTTGCGCGCGGCCGCCACGAAGCGGTTCACGAGGCCCGCGGTGCGCCGGGCCGCGGGGGCGAGCGCCTTGACGGCCAGCGGGGGGACGCCGAGGGCCTGGGGGTCGGTCTCCGAGAGGCGCCCCGAGAGGCCCGCCCCGCGGAGGACGAGCACGAAGCGGTGCTCCTTCACGGGCTCCACGAAGAGCTTCACGCCGGGGAGGCGGATCCGCCGGAGGCGCTGGCAGAGGCTCGTGCAGAGGTCGGTGGCGATGCGGCCTGCGCGCCGGTCCGTGATGCGCCCCGCCCGGTCCACGGTGCAGAAGTTGCCGCGCGCGGCCACGTCGCCGGCGCGGACCTCGAAGTCAATGCCCAGCGCCTCCAGCACGCCGCGGCCGACCTGGTACCGGAGCGGGTCGTACCCAAAGAGGCCCAGGTGCCCCGGACCGCTTCCCGGGGTGATCCCCGGCCCCACGTGCTGCAGCAGGCCGCAGGCTGAGCGCGCCGCCAGGGCGTGGAGGTTCGGGATCCGTGCCGTCTCCAGCTCCGACTTGCCCGTGTCGGGATGGGGGAGCCCGCCCAGGCCGTCGAGCGACAGGAGGACGAGCTTGGTGGTGTTCGGGACGATCAGCGCTCGGATCAGCTCGAGGTCCATGGATTTCCCTCGCCGATCCACTCGGCGACGTGGACACGCGTCTCGCCCAGGTATCGAAAGGCCGGATCGAATTCGTAGGCCACGATCTGCTGGTCGTCGGCGTCGAGGTAGCGGATGACGAAGCGGCCGCCGGGCACCGCCAGGGCATCGATGCTCCGGCATCCGTCGGCGGCGAGCCCGAGCCGCTCCATGAGGTCCGCCAGCGGGTAGACGTGTTCCCCCACCGTGAGGAGCTTCCCGCCCGCCCCCAGCGCCCCGAAGCGCGCTTCGAATGCCTTGCGCCGTTCCATCACCGGCTCTCCCGTAGGGGCAGAATACCACCGCGGCGCAACGTCAGAAAAGGGGGTTGAAGCGCTCCGAAACGGTTTGCTATAGTCGGGGCCGCTCTCTCTCCCAACGCTTTCCCCTGTCAAGGAGGGACAAGACTCAATGGCTGAGCCCGAAACCCTTAAAGGCGGGCGCCGCGGCCGGCCGCCCTGGCCCGCAACGCCACCGCCCACTGCCGAGGAGGTGTACGGCAGCCTCTCCGAGCAGGCCCGGGAGTACCCGAAGTTCCTCGAGTCCATCGTCCATCCCGACAAGGCCTTCAACAAGCCCGAAGCCCTGGACCGGGTCCGGGTCCTGGATTGCTCGACCGGCATGATCATCGGCCACTGGGCGTCGTCCATGCTGGCGGAGCTGGGGGGAGAGGTCATCCAGGTGGAGCCGCCGGGGGGCGATCCGCTCCGCCGGCTCACCCCTTTCGGCCGGAAAGAGTACATGGCCAGGGACAAGCAGCGGGGGGAACCGGTGGGCCTGCATTTCCTCCACGAGATGAGAAACAAGCTCGCGATCACGCTCGATCTCGAAAAGAAGGAAGGGCGCGACATTCTCAAGAAACTCGCCGCCCACGTGGACGTGATCATCGAGAACGGCACCCCCGGCCAGTGGGACAAGTGGGGGATCGGCTACCGCCAGCTCTCGAAGCTGAACCCCCGGCTGGTGTACTGCTGGGTGGGGCAGCGGGGGCAGTGGGGCCCGCTCAAGGACAAGCCGGGCATGCGCGACCCGGTGGCCCAGTGCGCCTCGGGCTTCGTCCACGGCACCGGCGACCCGAAGGAGTTCGGGGGACGCCCGACGCGCTCGGGGATGTGGGTCGCGGATCACGTGGGCGGGACCGCCGCCGCCATGGGGATCGTCGCGGCCCTGCTCCATCGGGAGCGCACCTCGGGCAAGGGGCAGTTCATCGAGGCCACCGCGGCGGAAGGCATCATCCGCATCCTGGACTACAACTGGGTGTGGCACGGCATGGACGGGTCGATCCGGCCGCGCTACGGCAACTGGGACCTCGCCATCAACATCTACGCGGTCAACCCGTGCAAGGACGGTTACATGATGGTGGGAGGAGGGCACGACCGGCTCTGGTACCGGATCTGGAAGACGGTGGGCGACGAGGTCCCGCAGGTGGAGGAGGAGATTCTTGCCGACACCAATCTCCGGAACATTTCCGAGCGGCTTCCCCACACCCGCCAGGTGAAGACGTACACGCTCCTCTGCGAGTGGCTCAAGGACAACACCCGCGCCGAAGCGGAGCGGAAGCTGGTCCGGCAGGAGGTGGCGTCGGGGGGCGTCCTGGCCGTCCACGAGGTGGCCGAGTACCCGCACTTCAAGTACCGGAGGCAGGTCCAGGAGTTCGACGATCAGCTGTACGGCAAGGTGCTCGTCGCCTCGTCGCCCAACCTGGCCGAGAAGATTCCCGCGCGGCTCAAGTGGATCGGCCGCCCGGTGGGACACGACAACGAGGAGGTGTACCGGCGCCTGCTGGGCTTCACCCGCGACGATTTCGACCGGCTCGGCGAGCGGCGGGTGATCTGATGGCCGCCAAGCGTACGCGGAAGCGAAAGCCCCTCACCCTGCCTCTCCCCAGTGGGGAGAGGAGAAGAGGTGAGGGGCGTCGTGTTGGGCAGGGTGAGGGGGATTTCGAGCGCTACTGCCGCCAGACCTTCAACCCGGCGGCGGTCTTCGGCAAGCCCGAGGTCTTGAAGGGCTACCGGGTGCTGTCCTGCACCCAGTACATCCTCGGGCCTTCCTGCGCCGCCTATCTGGGCGAGCTCGGCGCGGAGGTGATCAAGATCGAGCTGCCGCGCCGCGGCGAGCCCATGCGCCACTCGACGCCGGGCAACGAGGGCTTCCTCTACCCGCTCTCCCGCTGGGTCCCCCAGTCGGGGACGGGCCTCGGCTTCTTCGGCGCCAACTTCAACGAGTACTTCATCTCGATGGACTTCCACCGTCCCGAGGCGCGCGAGCTCATCTACAAGCTCGCCGCCAAGGCGGACATCATGGTGGAGAACTACCGCCCCGGCACCTTCGACCGCTGGGGGATCGGCTACCGCCAGCTGCGGGAGATCAACCCGCGCCTTATCTACGTTTGGACGGGCGGCTTCGGCGGCTGGGGGCCCGGGCGCGTGCGCGCCTCCTACGACATCCTGGGCCAGGCCCAGGGCGGCGCCTTCTCGATCACGGGCCAGCCCGAAGAGATGGGCGGCTCGCCGTCGAAGCACACGATCTGGCTCGCCGACTACTGGGGCGGCATGATGGGGGCGCTGCACGCGCTCTCGGCGCTCTACTGGCGCGACACCGTCTCGGGGCAGGGGACCTTCCTCGAGTACAGCCAGGTCCACGGGGTAAGCCGCCAGCTCGAGTACGCCCTGCCGCTCTACGGCCGCCACGGGATCATCCGCGAGCGCTGGGGCAACTGGGACACCCAGCTGTGCGTCCACGGGATCATCAAGTGCGGCAAATCGTCCTATCCGAAGTCGGATAACCCGCAGGAGCAGGAGGAGGGGTACATCCTGATCTCGGCCTACGAGGACGGGGATTTCGCCCGTCTGACGAAGGCCATCGGCCAGGAGAAGATGGTCCGGCTCTACAAGAGCCACGACGTGCGCGTTCGGCCCGAGAGCCAGCGCGAGATCTACGCCGCGCTGGAAGCCTGGGCCAAGGACAAGACCAAGGAGCAGGTGGCGCAGATCCTGGATCGCGCGCGGATCATCACGCAGCCCGTCTGGAACGCCAAGGAAGTCGCCAGCCACCCCCACTGGCGCGACCGGGGCTCCATCTTCTGGCTGGACGATCCGACCTACGGCGATCTGCTCTCCCAGGGGCCGGCCTACAAGATGTCGGACACGCCGCCCCGGGTGAAGTGGGCCCTCAAGCCCATCGGGGCCGACAACGAGTTCATCTACGGCAAGCTCTGCGGCCTGAGCGCCGAGGAGCTCAAGCGCCTTGAGGCCGAGGAGATCATCTGATGCTGCTCAAGTGTCCGAAGTGCGGCGTCAAGAACTACCTGGACCCCTATCCCTTCTGGAACTTCAAGGGGAAGACGAAGTGCGCCGGCTGCGACGTCGTCTATGCCGTGGAGATCGCCAACGGCAGCTCCGTGCGGCCGCCCCAGCCCGTCAGCGGAACGCCCAAGGATCCCGACCTGCTGCTCCCCGGCTTTGCCGACACGCCGGACAACAAGCCCGTGACGGGGGACGGGAAGACGCGCCCGGCCCCGCGGGCCCGGGCCGACGTCTACGGCAAGCCGAAGCCCATCGTGAGGAATTCCCGCGGCCGATTGGTGGCCGGTCGCCCGCTCAAACCGGAAGAGCTGGTCGGCTCGCGCGCGCGCTACGTCGCGGAGGGGAAAGAGCCCAAGTGACCGAATCCTACTTCGACTGGACGCGGAAGCTCTTCGATCGGGCGCGGATCTTCGACAAGCCCGAGGCCCTGCGGGGGATCCGCGTCCTCGAGCTGACCACCCTCGTCCTCGGACCCACCACCGCCGACTTCCTCGGCGAGTTCGGCGCCGAGGTCGTCAAGGTGGAGCTGCCCCCCGGCGGCGACACCATGCGCTACGTGACACCCGAGGCCACGTACTGGCAGAACGCGTCGCTCGGGTTCTTCCCCACGAATCACTCCAAGTACCACGTGGGGATCGACCTCCACGCCCCCGAGGGCAAGGAGCTCTTCAAGCGGCTGGCGGCCAAGTCCGACATCTTCGTGGAGAATTTCCGGGCGGGCACCCTCGATAAGTGGGAGATCGGCTACCGGCAGCTCCGCGAGGCGAACCCGCGCCTGATCTACGTGGCCGACTCGGGCTTCGGCCAGTGGGGGCCGTTCTCCCAGGGGCGCGCCTCCTACGACGCCGTGGCGCAGACGGTGAGCGGCATGATCGGGATCACGGGCTTCCCCGGCCGGCCGCCGATCCTGTGCGGGATCTTCGTCGGGGACTGGTTCGGGGGGCTGATGGCTTCCACCGCGACGCTGGTGGCGCTCCATCATCGCAACAAGACCGGCGAGGGCCAGTTCATCGATTTCGCTCAGTCGGAAGGGCTCATCCGCTCCCTGGACTGGACGTGGGTCCGCCACGGACTGACGGGCCAGGACCGCGGACCGGCGGGGAACCGCGACGAGGCCATCGTGCCGGCCGATTTCCTGGCCTGCCGCGACGGGTTCGTGGCCCTGGCCGCGGGCAGGGACGAGGAGTTCCAGGGTCTCTGCGTGGCGATGGGAAACCCGGCGCTGGCCAAGGACCCCCGCTTCGCGACCCTGGAGGTGCGCCAGGTTCCCGCCAACGCCGAGGCGCTGCTCGCCCTCATCAGGAAGTGGGCCGCGGACAAGTCGCGCGCGGGGCTCGAGGGGCTGGGGGAAAAGCACGGCTTCGCGTGCTGCCGGGTGGCGAACGCCGAAGACCGGTATCGCGATGAACACCTCCGCGAGCGGGGGGCGGTCTGGCAGTACGATGATCCCCTGTACGGCCCGATGGTGGAGCAGGGACCCGCTCCCAAGCTGTCGGCCACGCCGGGCCGCATGCGCTGGGCGGCCAAGCCGGTGGGCTGGCACAACGAAGAAGTGCTGACCCGTCTCCTCGGGCTTTCTCCCGGCCGGATCAAGCAGCTGGAGGAAAAGAAGGTCGTCGGCCGATGGGCCGACCGCCCGGGGGCGAAGCCGCCCGACGAGTGGCTGAAAGCCCACACGGAGCCGAAGGAGCAGTCGTGACGAGTGAACCCCACTCCTGGCCCCGGTACGCGAAGGAGATCACCGACCCCGCGCTGGCTCACGAGAAGCCGGAGGCGCTGGACGACCTCCGGGTGCTCGACGCCAGCAGCGGAAACTTCGCCGCGCTGTTCGCCTCGTCGATCCTCGCGGAGTTCGGGGCCGAAGTGATCCGCCTGGAGCCACCGGGGGGCGACGTGGCCCGGCTGTTCTCCCCTCAGGGCGTGAAGCACCGGGGCACGGGCCTGGCCTACCTGGTCGAGGCGCGGAACAAGCGGCACATCACGCTGAACCTGGACCTGCCCGCCGGGCGCGAGCTCTTCGCCCGCCTGGCGCGCCACGTGGACGTCGTGATCGAGAGCGCCAAGCCGGGGCAGATGGATGCCTGGGGCGTCGGCTACCGGCAGCTGAGCGCGGCGAACCCGCGGCTGATCTACCTGGCGTTCTCCACCTACGGCCAGTTCGGCCCCCGGGCCGCCTCGCCCATCCCGGATTACGACATCACCGATCAGGCCCTCTCCGGCACGCCCTACACGACCGGGGAGCCCGCGGGGGAGGGCACGCCGGAGTCCTCGGTCCCGACCCGGCAGGGCAACTGGATCGCCTGGTACATCGGCGGCGGGTGGGGCGCCTTCGCCGCCCTGACCGCCGTGATCTGGCGGGCGACCTCCGGGCAGGGGCAGTTCATCGACTGCTCCCCGGCCGAGGCCGAGATGCGCTTCACGGACTACGACGTGCACTGGTACCATGCGGCCAGACGGACCCGCGAGCGCCTGGGGGCGCTGAACGTCAGCGTCTTCCCCTACACGCTCATCAAGACCAAGGACTCGTATTCCTTCATCGCGGGTTTCTCGGACATCAACTGGGCCGGCCTGACCAACATCATCCAGCGCCCCGACCTCAAGGAGCGCTTCCCGACGACCAAGACCCGGATCGGGGAGAGCAAGCTGCTCCACCGCGAACTGGAGGGCTGGGCCGCCAACCTCACCTCCCAGGAGGTCCTCGACCGGGTCCAGGACTACGTGGCCAACAAGCGGGGCCCGGGGACCGTGGCCTCCGCCCGCCTCAACCGGCCCTCCGATACCCTCGCCGAAAGTCATTGGTGGGAACGGGGTGTTTTTGAGAAGATAGAAGACCCAGACTATGGGGAGCTCCTGCTGCAGGCGCCCCCGTGGAAGATGTCCCGGACGCCGCCCCGGATCAAGTGGGCGTGCCGGCCGGTGGGGGCGGACAACGAGATGGTGTACCTGAAGTACCTGGGCCTGGGCCGGGAGCGGCTCCGGACCCTGAAGGCGGAGGGCGTGCTCTAGCGTGCGGGGACCGGGACTCGGATCGGGCGGACGAGGAAGGCAGACCGAGATTCCGGCGCGGCACGGGCGTAGTGGCAGGGCGAGTCGCAGGACGTCGCGGGGCTGGGGCCCCGCCGTCAGAGACGAGCAGATCAAGACAGCCCCGGGTGCCCGTGCCCAGATGAACAAAAGGAGGACGCGATGGGCTTCAAACTGGTGAGTGTGGTTTTGATGTTAGGCCTGGTACTGAGCGGGCCCCTGGCGCCCCTGGCGTGGGCCCAGGAGAAGACCGAAGGGCAGATGGCTCCTGCCAAGAAGGACGACCGGGCCTGGGAGATCGGGGCGGTGGTGGTCAACACCTGGCACGTCCCGGGGAAGGCGATCCTGTGTGGGCTTGGCGCGGTGTCGGGGGTCGCCGTGCTCCTGCTTACCTTCGGCAGCGGCTACGGGGCGACGGCCCGCATCTGGGATGAAGGATGCTCTGGCAAGTGGATCGTCACGGCGGCCGACCTGAAGCCGCAGCCGGAGGAGAGCGACTTCCTCATGGACCGGCCGGACTATAGCAAGGAAGACTTGCAGCGGACGAAGTAAGCACGACCGAGAGGACGCGATGGCTGAGATCCTGTGCCCGAGCTGCCGGCACTTTGCCCCGGCCCTGGACCCCAACATCGCCAGGGCCTTCCTCGGGGCCTGCAAGAAGAAGGAAGCCCCCTTCCTCCTGATCCTGCCGAAGGAGGGCGTCGTCGAGTGCGAGGTGTACCTCAAGGCGGCGAGGGCGGCTCAGGTGGCGCACGCCCCCGGGCCGGTGGCGGGGCCGGCCGCCAAGGCCGCGGTCCCGGCCGAGACGCGCGTGGTCTTCTTCTACTCCAGCGCCGCGACGCCCGGGGAGCAGTTTCCCTGCGACCCCATGAAGGCGCTGTCCCTCCTGGAGCAGCTCCGGGCCAGAGGGGTGCCGTGCGAGGCCAGGGACGTCGCCAGGCAGAAAGACCTGTTCCCCGACTACCACAAGGCCGTGACTGGTCCCAGCGCCCAGAAGCGCCCGGTCTTCGGGGCCAAGGGCGCGCTCGAGGAGGACTTCGGCCGCCGGGTGCCGGCGCTCATGATCTTCGAGGGCGACCGCTATCCGGCTGAGGTCTTTCCCCGGATGGACCGGGAGCTGAACCGGGTCCTCGGCGTGGAGGAAGCTCTGGAGCGCCTGCTGAAGTAGTAGAGAAGGCGCGAGTGCTTGGGCTGGGCATGAGAGTGGTGAATGCGGCGTGTCCGATACTTCATGGTCCTGGAAACCGATGCCGATCGAATTCGGGTTGATTTTGAGACGGAGCGCGGTCAGGTCATAGTGCTGCACGTCGTTCAGTATGAGACGATGAGGCGTGGCGCATGGCAGCCGGTCGCTCGCTATGATTCGGCGCACGGTTTTGTTCATCTCGATCTTCAAACACCGGCTGGCCCGCTTAAGTACCGAATGACCGTCGAGGATTTGGATGAGGCGTTGACCTTCGCCATCGAGGATTTGAAAGCGAACTGGAGGGCGTATAAGAGGCGTTTCGCGGGGGAAGATTCATGAGCAAGAAGGTTCGTCGTCCAGGGATTGTGGCTGAGCGGATGCTTGAGTTTGCTCAGATGTTCAACCGAGTCATGGTGCTGGATGATGAATTCGCTCGTCAGCTTCCTGCCCACGAGTTTGAGTTGAGGTTCGATGAAACCGGGAGCATTTACATCGATGGCAAACCCCTCGGTGTCAACGTAAAGCAGCGGCACCGCGCCCTGCGTCTTCACGGGTCCCGACGCCCATGATCTTCGAGGGCGACCGCTATCCCACTGAGGTCTTGCCCCGGATGGATCGGGAGGTGAACCGGTTCCTCGGCGTCGAGGAGGCCCTCGAGCGCCTGCTCAAGTAGTCACGCTCTGTGCCGCGCCAAGCGGACCCTCATGAGTTTCCAACAAGGTACGAACAAGAGACCGATTGCGTCCGTGGTCGTTGTGGAGAGCAAGGGTAAGCACCTCAAGGGGAACGAGGATACGAACTATAAGCGGGCAGTTGCGGAGTATTTTGGGAAGATCGGACGCAAGGTCTCCTGGCAAAAGCTTGGAGAGGAGTTCCATGACCAGACATTCCGCTTTCAGATCCTAGATGAAGGTGAGTATGAGGATCGAGATTGGCGAGATGACCTGAAAAAGCTCCTCGAGGAAGCGGCAGCATATGCAGGATAAGGGGTCTTCCTCGGGGGAGTGGAATGTGGATCGACGTACCGCGAGTTCAGAGATACGAACGACGTTAGGCCGATTCGGGAGATGATCATGGGAAAGATTCCGGCCGAATACCTGCCCGCGAAGGAGCTCTGGCCGCAGCGGATCTACAGCCTGCCCGAGCACAAGGGCTATCCGCAGAAGCTGAACTCGACGGAGGAGTTGATCGACCGGCACGTCGAGGCCGGCAGCGGCGACCGGGTGGCGATCCTCTTCGAAGACCAGAAGATCACCTACAAGGCCCTCCAGGCCTCCGTCAACAAGCTCGGCTCGGCGCTCAAGGGGCTCGGCATCGAGGAGGAGGACCGGGTCCTCCTGCGCTCCCCGTCCATCCCGCCCGCCCTCGTCGCCAACTTCGCCGTCATCAAGCTCGGGGCGATCGCCGTCCCGACGTCGCCGCTCTTCTCCCGTGCCGAGCTCGCCCACGTGGCGGCGAACACGGAGGCCGTCGCGCTGATCGTGGCGGCCCCGCTGCTGGAGGAGGTGGAGAAGGCCCGCGCCGACCTCAAGACGATCGAGCACATCGTCGTCATCGGGGGCGAGCCGGCGGACCTGAGGGCCAAGGGGTACATCCCCTACGGCGAGCTGATCGCCAAGGGCTCGGACGCGCTCCAGCCCGTTCGCCGGGACCGGATGGCGATCTCGGTGCTGCTGTACACCTCGGGCACCACCGGCCTGCCGAAGGGCACCGTGCACTTCATGGAAGAGGCGCTGATCGTGCCGGACGGCTTCGGCAAGCACGGCTGGCGCGTCACGGAGACCGACGTGATCGGCGGCCCCGCGCCGCTCTCGCTGGCGGCCGGCTACTCGACCCAGGCCGTCATCCCGTTCCGCTTCGGCGCGGCCGTTTCCCTGCTGCCGCGCTTCACGCCCGAGGGGATGTTCGAGCTGATCCAGAAGCACCGCGTGACGATCGTCTCGATCCTCCCCACGGCCTACCGGAAGATGCTCCAGGTGCCGAACGCCGAGAAGGCCTACGACCTCTCCTCGATCCGGATGTGCACCGGCGGCGGGGAGTCGCTCACCGCCCAGACCTACCACGACTGGAAGGACAGGTTCGGGCAGGAGATCTTCGAGGGCCTCGGGACCACGGAGATGATGTTCGTCTTCATCTCCTCCGCCGTGACCCGCAAGGTGAAGCCCGGCGCCATCGGCCCGGCGGTTCCCGGCTACGAGCTGAAGGTCGTGACCGAGGACGGCACGGAGTGCAAGCCCGGCGAGGTCGGGCTCCTGATCGCCCGGGGGCCCACGGGGACTGTGTACTGGCGTGATCCTGATAAGCAGCGCTCCGCGGTCCGGGACGGCTGGTGCCGGGCGGGGGACTTCGTCACCCTGGATGAGGACGGCTACGTGTGGTTCCTGTCCCGAGAGGACGACCTGATCAAGTCCTCCGGCTACCGGATCGGTCCCGAGGAGATCGAGGAGGCCCTGGCCAAGCACGCCGCGGTGGCCGACGTGGGCGTCATCGGCGTCGCCGACACCGTGCGCGGCCAGAACACGCGCGCCTACGTGGTCCTCAAACCCGGCGTGACGGCCTCGGAGGCGCTCAGGCAGGAGCTGGTCGAGTTCTGCCGGGACAAGATCGCGGTGTACAAACTTCCGCGCGAGATCGAGTTCGTCGAGACCCTGCCGCGCGCGCCGGGTCCCGCCGGCCCGGGCACGGGCAAGCTTCTGCGCCGCGTCCTCCGCGAGAAGCTCAAAGCATAGCCACTCGGGGTCAGGTCTTGCACTAACACATCGCCATCATCCTTGGCCGGGAACTGTTGGATTGCAAGACCTGACCCCATGTGGAAGGTGGTCGCCCTGTTCGTGGTTCTCCTGTTGGGTTTCGCCCTCGGGATCTGGGGGACCTACCGCGCGGTCTATCCCGAGAAGGGTGTGCACCGGCTGACCGCGGTCTTCCAGGCGCGGGCAGGGGAGACCGCGATCCTGGTCCGCCACGAGGCAGCACCGGCGCTGGCCATGGGCGAGATGGAACTGATGGCCTTCGACCTGGAGTCGAAGACCCTCTTGGATCAGGCGGGGCTCAAGCCCGGCGACCGCGTCCGCCTCACCATCCGCCAGATCCCTCCCAACCGCCTCGTCGTGGTCAGGATGGACAAGCTTCCCTGACGCCTCAGAACCAGCGCCGCAGCCACCACTTCTCGAACCAGATCTTCCCCCAGTGCCAGATGCGCCCGGGGTCGCGCAACTTCAAGACCGGCGCCGGTTCCGCGTAGAAGTTCCCCCCGGCGTAGGCGGCCACACCGTGGCCCATTTCCAGGATTCAGTAGCCGTGGCCTTCGAAGGCCTTCGGCGCCCCGCGGCCCGTGATCTCGGCCGCGATGTTGTGGGCCACGACCTCGGCCTCGTGGTGGGCGAAGACTCCAGCCTTGGGGAGCATCAATCCGACCGGCAGCTTGATCGCCGTCACGTCGCCGAGGGCGTAGACGCCGGCGTGGGCGGTCTGGAGCGTTCCCCTGTCCACCGGCACCCAGCCGGCCTCTCCCACCAGCCCCGACTCCTTGACGACGGGCGGGCAGCGGTGGGGCGGAATCGCCACGAGGAGGTCATAGCCGGCCCGCTCCCCGTTCTCGAAGACCAGCTCCCCCCGTGCGGGTTCCACCGCCTGGAGCCTGTGCTGAGGGTGGAAGTCGATGCCCTTGCTCGCCACCAGGGCCTTGACGGCTTCTCCCAGCGCCTTGCCGGCAACGGGCATCGGAAGCGGCTCGGGGGTGTAGATGTCCAGCCGCGCCCGCTCGCGGAGCCCGCGCTTCCGGAGGGAAGCCTCGATCAGCATCGCCGCTTCGTAGGGGGCCCCGGGGCACTTGAAGGGCAGGCTCGCGACCGTCACGGCCACCCGCCCTTCCCTGAACGACGCGAGGGCCTGACGGAGCCCG
>Ga0209521_10001329_pt1 | contig 20172 bp, 20 predicted proteins | sample Rifsed19ft4_FD_184016 | JGI IMG/M metagenome (GOLD analysis project Ga0209521, IMG submission 184016) | Soil microbial communities from Rifle, Colorado, USA - sediment 19ft 4 (version 2) | ecosystem: Environmental > Terrestrial > Deep subsurface > Rock core/Sediment | place: Rifle, Colorado...
CACATTTTTGAGTTGCAGTAAAAGCCGTATCATCATTTAGACAAATCTCAATCTTTAACATTATCACCCCGTGAGAGTAACTTTCTAAAAAAATCCTTCTAATCGGTTTATCAAAAAGTTTTATCTGTCCTTTATATTTTAATTCAGTCGAAATTACAACTGGATAGTAATTAATTTCGAGCAGTTTTTCCAAAGGATATATTTGAGAAAATAACTCGGCACGCAAGTCTTCTATCCATCGTATATAAACTATGTTATTTACGTGACCGGCAATATCAATGTCGTATGTGTTGACTTTCAAAACTGATTCGAAAACCATTCTTTCTTTAGCAATCATAAGACTTTATCCTATGTTGATTTATAACAAATACTTTCATAAATATTTATATATTTAACAACCCATGTAGTAGCTAATAAGCTTGTTAAAAATAGTCATTATTCTGTTTTCATTTACCATATAGATTTTATTATTTTTTTTACCAAAAATATTAAAAGTTAAATGGAACATTAATCTTAAAATTAATACTTCTTCCCGGTGAAAGCGCATATCCTTTATACGTATCAAGAAAATCTCTGTAAACTTCGTCTAAAAGATTTGTAACTGAAAAATCGAAACTTAGTGGTTGGTCGAATAAACAAAGGTTAAATCCTAATCCTAAATCGACTGAATTGTACTTTTCGGTTGAACAAACTCCAAAAGGAATGTCCGGACCAATTCCATCATCAAACTGTCCGAAGGGTTCGTAAATACCTGCTGCTTTTTTGCTCGATACAAATTTTGTATTTAATGAGATATACGGAAATCTAAAGGTAGAAAAATTAGGCAGAAGAAGTTTTACTCCAATCGACAGTCTGTTTGGCGGCATTAAGGGTAATTCCCCATTTTTCCAAGTACCAGAGGAAAATTCGCTTTTGATGAACGAATAACTTCCTGAAATTAAGAGCCAGTCAACTAAACCTGCATCCGCAGATAATTCTAAGCCGGTTATTGAAGCATCGGATTGATCATGTGCAAAAACAAAAGGTTTATTTGCTGGTGCAAGCGGATGAGTGGGAGCATTGTAAAGAAAAATATAGTCGTTTATTACGTTATGAAATAATGAAATGTTTGCATTAAATAATTCATTCCTAAATCTTACTGATGAATTTAAATCAAGCGAAGTTTCATTCTTTAGATTCGGATTTCCGATTTGAAAAGCAAATACGCCTCCGTGTTCACCATAGACATAAAGATTAAAAAAGCTTGGTGTTCTAAATCCGCGGCTTATATTTCCTGTTACAGTTAATTGATTCGTCAACTTATAAGCAGCCCCAAATGAACCAGAAAGATTAGAATAACTCCGCTTGTCATCTTTTGGTAAAAGGGGATTAGTAGTTGTTCCATAAAATATTTGGTTTCTATAATCAAATCGAGCACCGAAGTTTAAAATTAATTTGTCTGCCTGCCATTCTTCAAATAGAAATAAAGCATAATTTGTAAAATTACCAGTTGGCTGTAATGGTACTTTTCCAACATTTTGGTGGTCATAGTATTTTATTTCTGTTCCCAAAGTTCCGGACAAATCCATTACATCAACATTTTCAGCTTCAATGCGGACAGTATAAACATCAAGTATCAAATCAACAGCAGCAGAATCTGGTAATGCTAAATAATTTAAACCGCTTTGTGTTGCTTGTCTATTATTTCTTTGATAGCTGAATTTTGGTTTAACAATGAATTTATCAAAAGGCAGATTACCTTTAATATTCACAATTTGGTTTTCAAGTCTGAGTCCTATTGGGTTGCCATCAGGTAAAAGAAAATTATTTTTATTTAAATAGTGATCATAATCAACAGACATAATTCCAATTGGTGATAAAAAGCCAATACCAATTGATCCATTTAATTGTTCAAAGTTTGTGTTTGGAATTTCCCCAGTAAATTTTGGATCATCTCTCTTAAGAGTTTTAGAATATGGATCAACATCTGGAGTAAAAAAATTATCAGCCTTCCTTCTAACAACATTACCATAAACTGAGAATAATTCGCCAGAACCGTTAAATCTAATTCCGGTCATATATTCATTATTATTTGAAATAAAACCGCCATTAAAAGCACCGCTTAAATCGAAACCACCTTTTTCAGCGAAATGAAAAGCATAAGGAATTAAATTAACTGCACCTCCCATTGCATCAGATCCATAAAGTAAACTTGCGGCACCTTTTATAACCTCAATTCGATCATAACTAAAAGCATCAATATTAGGACTGTGGCGTTCACCGTATTGCTGATATTCTTGAGCAATTCCATCACTTAAAATTAAAACGCGTTCACCCGTGTGACCGCGAATTACCGGTTTGCCCGCAACTGAACCTGCTGATAGATTATAAATACCAGGCATATTTTCTAAAGTTTTACCAAGAGATGATGATTCTGATTTCAATTTTTCTCTTCCGCTTAAGGAACTAATATCCTGTGGACTGCTTAATGGATCAGAGGCATAAGGATTACCTGTAACAACAACTGGTTCGGTACTAATTGTTGTTGGTTTTAAATGAACAACAATATCAACAACTTGCTCACTCTCTAAATCAATAGTTCTAATTTCGGATTCATAACCAATGTAACTAATAACAAGGCGATGTTTCCCATTAGGTAAATTAGTTAAAATAAATTCACCTTTTTCATTGGTAACAGTTCCACGGCTGAGCGAAGGCAATGCAACATTAGCACCATAAAAAATAGCGTCATCAATTGATAGTACTTTACCTTTGATAATTCCACGATAACTTTCTGCGTAAAGAATATTTGTACTAATAGAAAGAAATAAAAATGCAGTTAATGCACAACTGATTATTTTTTTGTAAGTCAATTTAAAATCCTTTAATAGTTTGATATAATTTGACAATTCCGATTGTATATCAAACTTTAGGAGGTGCTCTTAAATTTGTGGTAAATAATTTTGATGTAGCTGGTTTGGAATAATTTGGGATAGTAAAATAAGATTCTACAGTCTGAAAGGCAGGGAATTCAAAATGTACAGTAATCCCAGAGCTGAATGATTGAGAAATAATTAAAGCAGGACAGTCGTTTCGCCCAGGTTCATTAGGTTTGTGATTGTGTAATTGTTCTTTGCCAACACTTAGTGAAAAAAACAAAAAGAGTAATAAAAAAACTATAGGGGGTTTAAATTTTGACAGCGATATTTTATTTAACGCGGTTATCATTTTTAGAATGAATCTTGTGTACAAACTTGACTATTTAAATCAATAATATCAATGTTTATAACTATCACCATGTCCGTGCTCTATACTCTGTTTAGCAGTGGGTTCGGTTAAGTGAATTAACTCACCTTTTATCAATTTATCGACCGCTTCTTTCACGGACATTTTTCTGGCCAGATATACCTTGCTTTTGGGAGTATTAATAACCTCAAAAGCTTGCGGACCAATATTACCAACGATAAATGCTTCTACTCTTTTATTTAGAAAATCTTTAAGGTTATCATGATTATGTCCCTCATCTCTATTTTCAAATGCTACGAATGTTTCCGTTTCCGTATTGAACATGATATAATAATTTGCATGCCCAAATCTTTTTGCAATTGAGCTTTCCAAATTGTTCCCGTCGGAACCAAGTAATATTAACATTGTTAAACTCCTCTTATTTTACTGATAAATAAGATGCACAGAACTTAATATTGGTTCACACATGCCTATATAATCTATCTGTGATAAAAAATCTTTCACAGCACAGGTAGTTAAAATTCTTTAACTCCCCACAAGAAGTTTTAATCTCCTTGTTTTGTGGATTCGTAATTAATGCTTTATCTCAATAGAAACTCCACCATAAAACATTGTACCATAAACTGGAGCATACATAAAAGCAGCATCATCTAAATGTCTTTCATCCTGCACGTAATTAAAGATGTTATTTATACCAGAATAAATTTTGAAATTTTCTAAAGTTTTAGAAACTCTGGCATTAAAAATCATAAACGGATCAGTTTTCTTAATCTTAGATTGGAAGTTAGGATCATCGCTGTAATAATCTATGTACATACTCCCTTGATAATTACCCAACAGGATGAAACTCCATGTTTTAGGGTTATACTCAATTTTTAAATTTCCTGTTGTAGAAGGAAATCTTGGAATATATTTACTTATGCTTTCGTATTCAGTCCTCATCCAATCTGCCCTTGCATTTTTATATTCTCCCTGATTAAAGGTAAAATTAATCCCGGTATTAAAATTTTGGGCTAAGTTTGTTTGTATAGATAATTCTAAACCTTGCACATAAGCATCATCAATATTTTTCCATTGATAATCGTAGCCTAAAGCAGCAATATCTGGGTCAGCATCAGAAAATCCTATTTTGTTCCTCAAATCAGTACGAAATAGATTTGAACTTATTCTAAAAATTTCACCATAATAGTCTGCCGAAAGGTTATAACTTATAGCTGTTTCGGGTTCCAGGTCAGAGGATTTCCATACCCTTGGCGAGCCACTGCAAAGATGAAGATCTTCAGAAAAACCATACGGCGCACGGAATCCAGTACCAACATTAGCTCTTAAAACTACTGCTTCAGAAATATCATACTTTATTGCTAAACGTGGATTTATACTCGTTTCATCAAAGCTGCTTTGAGGAAAGTTAGTATCAAAGACTTTACGATCAGCATTATACTCTTCCTCCGAATGATGTTTATCTATTCTGATCCCGAGGACAATCACTAGCTTTTCAGTTAATGACCATTCGTCTTGTAAGAATGCTCCAAATTCCTGTGCTGATTTGTTTGCAATTGATTTGTAAGATTGCCCTAAATAGCTGCTGGCATTATCAACTACCACATACATACCAGTTTCTTCAAGTTTATCATAAAAACTTTGCAAACCAAAAAGTAAATTATGATTTTCTAATGGACTATTAAAAGTTATAGTTGAAGTTATTGAATTTTCATTTGCTATGTAAGGTCTCATATCAAGAACATTTGGTGTGTTATCGTTATGGGTTGCCATATAATCACCAAGATATGTATCATTTGTTGCTTCTCGGTTATGATTTGCATACGCTATGGAAATATCTAATGCTGATTTCGTTCCGATTGGTTTTTTATAATTAAGTTGTGTTTCGTAACGTTTTGTATTGATGCTTTCAGTACCATCTGTAAAAGGGTTTTTGAGATAATCATTAGTTAATGTTCCGCCTCTTCTACTTTCAAAAATTGATTTTCCTTTTAGTATCAACTTATCATCTTCAAAAAACATGTTATCAATAAAAAGTCCCAAACCAACATTTGTTAAGTCTGTTGAAACTCTATCAGAAATACCATCTTTATTCTTAACTTCATTCTTAGTAAGTCCAGTACCGGTTTCATCAATTGCACCTTCTACTAACTTCTCAGCATAAATATTTAATCCCAGATTCCCTTCGTCATTTCTTATGGATGAAGAAAGTTCGTACCTGTTAGTATTATAATTCCCAAGTTGAATATCAACATTTGTAGAAGGTATAAAAGATGGTTCTTTAGTTACAATATTTATGGATCCTGCTACAGCGCTGCTTCCATATAAAGCGGAGCCGGCTCCTTTTACAACTTCTATTTGATTTATATCAATTGTTCCCATTTGTTGTAAACCATACACACCAGCCAAACCAGAGTAAATTGGTTGCCCATCAATTAAAACTTGTGTATGTTCAGCACCAAGCCCTTGCATCCTAACCATTGAGAAATTACAATATTGGCATTGTTGTTCAACTATTACCCCGGGCGTGCCTTCTAAAGCTTCGTAAAGAGTTCCTGCATTTTTATTGTCAATTTCTTTCATTGTTATTACTTCAGTACGTACCGGAACATCTTTAATAAAATGGTCTGTTCTTGTACCGGTAACCACCATCTGTTCCAAATTTAGCACATCTTCCTTCAGATCAAAATTTATTTTGGAAATCTGACGACCTCTTAATTTAACTTCAATTTCTTGTGATTTGTAGCCTATGAATGACGCTTTCAAAATAAAATTGCCTCTCGGCAAATTTGTTAATTTAAAGTAACCTTCGCTGTTGGTTATTGTTCCTATTGTTGTTCCTTCCACAATTATATTTGCGCCTACCAAAGGTTTGTTATCTGAAAAAACATATCCTTCCACTTGAGGATTTTGGGGCTGTGAAATCAAATTAATAGTGCATGTGAAAATAAAAAAATAAATGAGCGTTTTTTTCATTATTGCTTCTCCTGAAATATAACAATGACTATAAAGCCCTTGCTATTAGGTTAAAATAATCTGTTAAGGGTAAAATTAATTATAGAGAAAACAGCAACTGCGGCGGGGCGCGTAATGATTTTACTCTTTTGTGGTTTGGTGAATACGATACTTTTGATTCGAAAAAAAGATGCTTGCGCCAAAATCCATAAAAGAAAAGTATTGCAATTAATAGAGTGTATACACTACTGAAGAAATGATAAATAAAAGATAATAGTAAAAACTCTTGTGATGTATGATGATGATTTGGTTGGGAATCCGAATTTCTATCGGTAGAATTGAACGGGTGGGCGTGCTCAATTACTCTTCCATCAGGTAAAATGTGAGTATGTACAAAGACAGCGTTGTTAACGAGTATTGCAAAAACTGCAATAAGTGTAACCGACCAAACCGTTTTATTTAATTTTACAATCATAAGTTTTGTGTAAAAAAAAACAAATTAAAGATAATTTTTATTTGGATTGAATCCTAATAGCAGCGTTTTTATTAAGCCTTCCGGTCGCTCACAAATATCTATTTCCGAATAATTCTGTCGATTTGAACTTATTATTTAATTGCTTTTATAACTACAAATCCTCCATCGCCGTCACCTTCTTTGAAAAGCTGAAGGTTGTGAATTTCAGCCAGATTGCCGAAAACGGTCTGAACTACTTCAATATTTTTAAATTTATTTTTCCCTTAGCAGTAAGTAATATTTAAAGTTCCTTAGCCACAAAATACGCACTCTGAATTGCAGAGACTACATCGCCAACCTTGCCTGCATCTCCAACCAAATAAACCGGGATTTTATTTCCTAACTCGTGAAATAATTCCTTTTCAGGGCGCATACCGGCGGCTACAACATAAATATCAATGTTCTCAATTCTTGATTCATCGAAAACATTTTGTTTTTGCAGAAAAACTGTTGAGCCAATTACACGGATTACTTTTGTATTTGTGTAAACCGATACATTGTTCTTTTGCAGCTTCATTAAATTTAATTTCCGTGACACCATTTCCAGATCGCGGGCGATATCATCGAGCATTTCGACAATTATAATTTTATTGCCGTAGTCTAATAAAGTATTTGCTATTTCAATACCAATTAAACCGCCTCCAATTACAAGAATATTCTTGTTCTTTGGAATATTTTTCTCGTATAAAATTTCTGCCCATTTATATTCTTCAAGGCCTTCTATCTGTGGAATAATTGGTTTTGAACCGGTTGCTAAAATTACACCATCATACTTTCCAATGACATCTTCTGGTTTTGCTTCCTTTGCAATTACTGGAATTCCTTCAAGTTCATGTTTCAAATAATCAATTTGTTTTTGTAAGGATCCTTTTTGAGAAGGAAGCGGCGCTAAATTAAATTGACCGCCCAACTCATCTTTCTCGAACAATGTTACATGATGACCCCGTTGTCGTAAAGTAATCGCGGCTTCCATTCCCGCCATACCTCCACCCACAACTGTATATTTTTTTGTTTCGGCAGCATGCACGAGCGGTTCAAGTTCTCTTCCGACTTCAGGATTTATTTCACACTGTAAACCTTTACCGATTTTTATTCTGCCTAAGCAGCCGGTTAAACATGAACTGCAAGGGCGAATTCTTCCTTCAACAAGCTGTAAATATTTACCTATAAAATCTGGGTCGGCAATTAGTGCTCTGCCAATTGCAATAAAATCTGCGTACTGTCCATCAAAAATAGCAGCTATATCTACCGGTTCAGTAATTTGTCCAACTCCAATTACAGGCAGAAAAGTATTTTCCTTAATTTTTTTCGCCAGTTTCCATGTAGCACCTTTTGGAATAAAGTGATGTTGATAGTACCATGCAGGACTTTCACAAACATTACCGGAAGTAACATGAATAGCAGCAGCATTTTCTTTCTCAAGAATTCTTACTACTTGAATAGAATCTTCAATCGTTAATCCGCCTTCAAACTTCTCATCACCACTGATTCTTATAATAACTGGCAGGTTAACACTTGCTTTTATTCCTCTTAGGATTTCTATTCCGAAACGGAGACGGTTTTCAATATTTCCTCCGTATTCGTCAATCCTTTTATTTGTAGCTGGAGATAAAAACTGGGCAATTAAATACCCCAAACCAAATTGAAGTTCAATTAAATCATACCCGGCTTTTTCAGCACGGATAGCAGCATCAACATATTGCTGTTGAATAGCTTTGATTTCTTCTAATGAAAGAGCTTTTGGTTTTGGCCCGCCGCTGGGGCATTGAGTATCGGAAGCTGAAAGATAAATATTTCCTGGTAATTTTGGATTTGCCATTCTCCCCGGATGATTAATATGTGCAACTGCTTTTGAACCATTGTTATGAACCGTTTCAACTAACTTTTTATGCCCGGCAATTTTATTGTCAGTATCAATTCCGATTTGAGTTGGAAGTTCGCGCACACTCTTGTCGATAAAGAAAGGTTCAAAGATTACTGCCGCAACATGTTTCGAACGTTTATCCCAAAAAGCCAAATGCCGATCGGTGATATTACCTTCGGAGTCTCCATAACCGGTTTTGACGGCAGCCATAAAAAAGCTATTGCGAAGTTTAATGTTTGCTAAATTCATTACAAATTCAAGTTATTTTAGTTTTAATAAATATTTTATTAGCTCAGATTTTTTTTATTTCAAATAAATTTTGATTAGAGTCACTGATGAAATAAATTTCATTCGAATTTCTTTTTCGAATAAAAGTATGATAACCCTTTTCTCTGGCGTTCTCAATTATTCTTTCAGCATCAGTTGAGCGAAAACATATATGCCCAAAAGTAAAAGTTTTTTTTATATCATCTATAAAAAGTTCGAGCTCAATTCCACCGGAAGAGACTAATTGAACCCTCACTTCTCTACTAATACCAAAAATCGGGAAAGCATCTTCGGATTGAATAGTAAAATTATTTTTGGGTTCACATTTTAGGATATCTAAATAAAATTTTTGTACATCCACCTCTAAAACTTGCAAGCCAATGTGCAATAAAGAATTGGTCATTTATATTTTCTACCTTAACCTTTCCAGGCTTCGGTTTCTAATTGCAAGAATCATCGTTTTTCTTCTTCTGTCATTACTCTGATTTTGTAATCAAAATCTAAACCCAATGATTTAACTGGTTGTGCAATTGAATTAACGAGTGTATCGGCAATCGGTATATTCGGAAAGGGAAAAGCAAAGATGACTGAAACTTTATTATCATTGAGTTCAACATCGTTGACTATTCCTAGTTTAATTAGTGAATAATTAATTGCTGGATGCCCAACATTTTCTAGTTTATTTAACACATCTTGTTTTGTCATATATCTTCCTTAGTGCTTTTGTATTCTTTTTGATTTAGTGTTAATTAATTCAATTCAAAAACAGTATTTGATCTTTCAACTTATTTCCACATTTTATTTTCTGCATATTCTTTAAGTAAATCTTTGTGCTTCCGAATAAATAATTGAATGATAAATATTCAATTGATTCGATATATTTACAAAAAAAGGTATCTTATTAGAGATATATCCTGCTAAAATGCCAACAAAAAAAATAATCAAAGTAACCAATGCTGCCTTTTCAGGAAACATAGCAAACATTACATAAGCTTCATCACCACTCGTTGCAATCATAGTTGCTACTATCGCGCCAAAGGAAATTAATCTGTGTGAATATAATGCTACAGCAGTAAATGCGCCTAAACAGCCAGGTGTAGATCCTAAAAATGCTGCAAAAATATATTGCTTCCATTTGTTACTCGAAATTTTACTCTGCCAGATGCCACGTGTTTGTACATTCACATATTCAATAAGTACCATCATCATAAAAACGAAACTGGTTATCATTAATGCTTGTTTGAATACCGGATAAATATTAGTGATCATAGTTTTAGACTTTTGTTTTTACTTAATATTCGGTAAAATAATTTAGCTTTGAAAAAATGTTTTTAACTATACAATTAGATGCAGGAAAATTAATAACGATACGGATGCAGTAATAACATTTTAAAATAACTAAATGCATATTATTTGATTAAACTTTTTTTAGAGCTTGTTCTAAATCGTTAATAATATCATTTACATCCTCAATGCCCACAGAAATACGAACTAAATCATCAGTGATTCCGGCCTTAAGTTTATCTTCCTTACTTACAGCAGCGTGTGTCATTGATGCCGGATGTTGAATAAGAGTTTCAACACCACCCAATGATACCGCTAAAGATGCAAGATGAACATTATCCATAAGTTTCTGACCGGCTTTCAGTCCACCCCTTAAACCAAAGCTAATCATTGAACTAAAGCCGCTCATTTGTCTCTTTGCTAATTTAAATTGTGGGTGGGATTTTAAACCGGGATATTTTATCCATTCAATTTTGGGATGACTTTCCAGGAACTGAGCTACCTTAAGCGCATTTTCCTGATTTCGCTCGACACGCAGCGCTAATGTTTTTACTCCGCGTAAAACCAAGTAAGCTTGATGTGGATCCATATTGCAGCCCATATAAACCATTGAGTGACGAATCTTTTTGTATAACTCTTTTTCTTTTGTAACTACAATTCCACCTACAATATCTGCATGCCCGTTAATAAATTTAGTAACAGAATGAAGAACAACATCAGCACCTAAATTTAGAGGTTTCTGTAAATAAGGTGTAGCAAATGTATTGTCAACCACCAAAATCAATTTGTATTTTTTTGCAATTTCAGCGCATGCTTTAATATCTGTAATCTCCATTGTAGGATTTGATGGTGTTTCGATGTACAGCACTTTGGTGTTTTTCTTTATTAAAGAACGAATAGAATTAGTATTCGCCGTATTTACAAAATCAGCTACAACACCAAAGCGTAAAAAATCATTTTCCAATACACCTCTGGCTGGTCCGTAAACAGAAGCAGTGCTTATGATATGGCTTCCGGTCCCCAATAATGCCATGTAAACACTTGTAATGGCAGACATTCCGGAACTTGTAGCTACTCCATCGTAGCCATTTTCCAACTCAGCAATATTTTTTTCAAGAGCACGAATTGTTGGATTAGCAATTCTTGTATAAATATATCCATCGCTTGAACCGGCAAAACAATCTGCTCCGTGCTGTGCATTTTTGAATTTAAATGTAGAAGTCTGATAGATCGGAACAGTTGCGCTGCCAAATTGATCTTCAAAGACACCACTATGGATCAGTTTTGTATTAAATCCCATTTTTTTTGTATTCATGTTTTAGCTCATTTTTTTAAGGATAAATTTTTTGTTCTAAATTATTCATTGTTTTTGCTTTTTTTTACTTAGGTATAAGTAAGAAAATAATAAGTTCGTATACAGATTAAATTTCAATTTCATTTGGATCATTTTCTAATTCAACTATTTTCCACTCAACATCATCAACGTCAAAATCAGTGATCTTTTCTATCGGTACCTTTAAATATTTACCATGAGCAGTAACTGCTATATCACCATTTGGCAGAATGATTTCCCCTGTTCCTTCAAACATTCTGCTGTTCTCAGTTGTAATTCTGCCAATTACTTTTAATTGTTGATTTAGAGGAATCGGTTTTTTAAATTTCAAATTAAATTCAACTGTAACGCCCCATACTTCAGTTTCGTATTTATTTAAGATTGCTCTACCAATTGTTTCGTCAAGAATAGCTGAAGCAATACCGCCGTGCATTCTTTCGGGATAACTTTGATGTTTTTCGGAAGGAGTAAATAATGCAATAAGCTCCTGGTTTTCGGTCACATAAAAATGTGCATGTATACCAAAATCATTTTCTAATCCGCACACAAAACAAAGATTTGAATTACGTTGTTTGCTAATAATTTTATGTAACATATTCTTTACCTAATCCACTAAATTATTTTTTATAAAATTTCAACATGAAAGATAAACTATAGTCATTTCATAACGAGGAATTAGGGATTTATATTTTTGATAGAGCGTTAATCCACTAAATTGAATTATCTATGCAGCCAATGAATAGCTCTATCAACAATCCATTCTGTAATTCTTTTATCTGGTAGTAAACCGTTCTCAGTAAAGTATATGTTTTTCCCTTCAAACATTTTATTTGTTTCCATTGTACGACCCATCATTAAATAACCTGAAGTATTTGCCATATTTTTTACTCCCATTGATAAATACATGCCCATAACAATCACTTTATTTTTTTCTTCGTTTGCTTTGAGGATTGGCCTAATGCCATTAATAGCAAATGATTGACCAACTTCAACAAATGCTTTATCAAAATACTCAATACCTGTTTGTCCAAGAATAAAACTACCTGTTTCATCAACAAGTTCTTCCCATATTTTAATAAAGTTCTCATCACCATGCGCAAGTATTACTAAGGCTTCTTCTTGTGGATTTTTAGATATTTGTCTGACCTTATCTAATAGAATATCTTTTATTACATTTTTAAAATTTAATGATGGACCAATTGTTATCTTAATATTTGTTTCAACAATTTTTATTTCTTCTTCTTCAAGTTCGCTTACCATTTTTTCATCGTAATATAAACCCAGTATAGTAGGTATATCATAAAGCGAATGTCCGGAGGGTGCAATAAATAATGGCAATGCGAATATTTTTGTAATGCCTTTATTTTCCATGTCTTTTACAACGGTAACAATTGATGGTTCAGTAAATTCCATTAATGCAATTCGTACTTCATAAAAGTCTGTGATATTTTTTGTTTTTAGCAATTCTTTAACCTGATTTTCAATATCAAGAACAGGTTGATTCCATTGCTTGACAGGGGAACCATGTGCAATTATCAATAATCCCAGTTTTTCTTGTGCAAAAGAATTTGTCGATATTAAAACCAATAGAATTACAATTAATTTTTTCATTTTAAAGTTTCCTGTTTTCGTTCTTTATTATGTTGGGTAACTATGAAATAAGATGCACGCTACTTTATATAGGATCACGTGCATCCATTAAATGTTGCGAGGTTACTCTTTAATCGATTTAATAACTACAAAACCACCTTTTCCATAGCCCTTTTTAAACATCTGAGGATTCTGAATTTCATCAAGTTTACCAAAAACGGTTTGAATTATTTCAATACTTTTAAATTTATTTTCTTTTAATAATTTCTTCACTTCATCGGTAGAGTAGAATGTAGCATAACGATAGAATTTGTTTTGCTCCTTCATCTTTTCATAAATTTTACCGAGCGAGCTGTTTTTATCAACAAGCCCGATAATAAACCTCCCGCCGGGTTTTAAAATTCTTCTTACTTCGCGGAATGCTTCTTCAACATTATCAATAAAACATATTGTTGTAACCATTAAAGCAAAATCATAAGATTGATCTTCGAGCGGCAGTTCCTCAGCGGTTCCATCATATACGGTTAAGCCAAGCCGGAGAGAATAATCCCGCATTGAACCAGAAGGTTCAACCCCTTCACGAATATTAAAAGGGATAGCAAAACGTCCTGTACCTATCCCGATTTCAATTCCTTTTTTGCCTTTAGGAATAAAATGTCTAACTGCTTCAAGTTCTAATTCATAAACATATTTATGCTCTTTAAACCATTCTTCGTAATCATTTAAATATTTGTCGAACGGTTCTGTCCTTGCCATATCATTTTCCTATGCATATCTTAATTTATTTTAATTACTCTACCGGTTCCAATTTCAATATAATTATCATCATAAACTTTTTTGAACATTTTGCGTGCGAGATCGCCTGAACAATGAGAAGGAGCAACAGTGAGTATTTCCATTTTAAATATTTTATTTATTGTATTGTTTATTTCATCCTTGCTTAAGTGGTGCAGATGAAATCCACCTATAGCAAGATAAATTGATTCGTCAGAAAAGAAGCTCTTCGCCATTTCGAGGATTTTAATAATTCCCGGATGAGCACAACCAGTTATAACAGCAATACCTTTTGGTGATCGGATTGCAAGTGACTGCTCGGGAATAACACCATCAAGTTCACCAAGCGAAAAAATGTTTGTTTGTAATTCTTGAAATGAAGAAACCGCAACCGGCATTGCCCCGGATTTTTTCATCTCCTCAATTAGCTGATTTGGAAATGATTTTAGGTAATAAATTGTTACATTCGAATTATGCTTCAAGAATTTGCTTAACCCGCCGGTATGGTCGTGATGGAAATGAGATAAGAAAATAAAATCTATACTTTTAGGATCGATATTGAGTTTTGCCATATTGCTCAATAAAATATTGCCGTTATCGCCCGTATCGAATAATAGTTTTGTTTTTCCAACCTCAACCAAACAAGCAAATCCCCAATCGGTTTGTAAACCTTTCAGAAAAGGATTGTTATCGTAAATAACCGTAATGATGACGGGTTCTATTTTAGTTTTATTTTCGTTTTTTATTTGAGGCATAATAAAATCTCCCGCAAAAAACATTTGTAAAAAAAAGAGTAAAACAATTTCTTGAAACTTAAGAGTTGTTTCCACGATTATATTTTTAATTCATTTAATACATTTAGTTTTAATCTATCTAATACTGGGGCATAGTCAATAATAAGTACGCCATTCAGATGATCAATTTCATGTTGAATAACACGAGCCGTAAGACCATCTAATTCAGATTCTCTTTCATTTTCATTTTTATCTAAATAACGAACAAAGACAGATTGTTGTCTTTTAACATTAACCACAGTCTCAGGTAAGCTTAAACATCCTTCTTCCAAGTAATCCTCACCAAATCCAGTGAGTATTTCCGGGTTTATCATTGAGATTAAGCCTTCTCCGATATCTGCAATTATTACTCTCTCCAGAGCGCCTAACTGTGGAGCAGCTAATCCTATTCCTTTATGACTATACATAATTTTCGACATCTTTTTAATCAAATGCCAGATTGCATCATTGACCTTTATAACAGGCGATGCAACTTTTCTTAGTACCGGATCGGGATAAAATTTTAATTCATACTGTTTCAAATCAATATCCTTTGACCGATTTTTACATCGGATTTCTCTTCAATTAATAATTTTAAATGACTTGGAAAGCACAAAAGCAAAGACGAACCAATGCTAAAATATCCACACGGAGTGCCTTTTTTATAATTCCTCAGTTCTTCATAATCAATATGAATTCTGTTTACGTTTAACGAACCGACTGCAATTAATGCCATAAGAAAATCTTTTGTTTTATAAATTGAGCCAATTGAAGCGTTCTTTTGTACTGCTTTACTAAACATTTCAATTCCTAAGAGATTTTCTAATCCGATGTAAACAGGGAGCCATGATTTTCCTTCGTTCTTTTGTGTGTATATAAATGTTCCATCACAAGGAGTAATCCAAAAATGTTTGTTTGAAGGATTCAAATAAAAATTAATATACCTACCGTCTGTAAAATCTTTTGCATAATTACCCATAAAATCAGCTAAGGAAATTTCTTTGTTATTTTTTGATATAAGCATTCCATTTTTATTTATTCTGTCAATTTGCATTACCTTAGCTTCTACAGGACTTATTATTGCAGCATCATTTGGATCAACAGCTGTTTTCGAATATTCATTAAATTTTTTGTTTATGCCAAGATAATCTGCAATCTTTCCTAGTAACGAATTCTTTGTTGATAGTTTCATTTTTTATTGCAGTAAATTCTTATTCAACTTGATTTAAGTACCCATCTCCCAGGAATTCAGATACTCATTCTGTTCTTTTGTCAATTCATCAATATTAACACCCATAGTTTTAAGTTTAAGAGAAGAAATATAATCTTCAATTTCTTTGGGTACATTGTACACGCCCGGCTCAAATTTTTGTTTAAGTGAAAATTCAGTAACTAGCGCCTGTGTTGCAAAACTCATATCCATAACACTTGCAGGATGTCCTTCCGCTGCCACAAGATTAATCAACCGACCTTTGCCTAGAAGATAAATCCTTTTTCCATTTGCTAACTTGTATTCATCAACATTATTACGAACATTCATTGTAGAGCTGACTGCCAATCTTTCAAGAGCTGGAATATCAATTTCAACATTAAAGTGGCCGGAATTGGCAATCATTACTCCGTCTCTCATCACACTAAAATGTTCTTCATTAAGTATATTAATATTTCCGGCAACTGTAACAATCAAATCCGATAGTGCAGCAGCTTGTTTCATCGGCATAACCTGGAATCCATCCATTACAGCTTCAAGCGCCTTCAATGAATTAACTTCAGTGATAATAACGTTAGCACCCATTCCTTTCATTCGTTGTGCAACACCGCGTCCGCACCAGCCGTAACCGGCTATCGTTATTGTTTTACCGGCTAAAAGAATATCTGTTGCTCTTATAATTCCGTCAACAGTTGATTGACCAGTTCCATATCGGTTATCGAATAAGTGTTTTGTCATTGCGTCGTTGACTGCAAAAACTGGCAATTTTAAAGCTTTATCTTTGTGCATTGCACGCAATCGAATCACCCCGGTAGATGTTTCTTCCATTGATGCGTAAATCTTTGAACAAAGATTTGGGTAATCTTTATGAAGTACTGAAACCAAGTCCGCACCATCATCCATTGTAATAACTGGTTTGTGCTTCAAACACGAATGTATATGATTATAATAAAGTTGATTGTCTTCACCGTGAATTGCAAAGACAGGAATACCATAGACTTTAACTAATACCGCTGTAATATCATCCTGAGTGCTTAAAGGGTTGGATGCACATAAAACCAAATCTGCACCACCAGCTTTTAAAGTGCGCGCAAGATTAGCTGTTTCAGCAGTCATGTGAAGACACGCAGCCATTTTTTTCCCTTGCAAAGGTTTTTCTTTTTTAAAGCGTTCCCGTATTTCTTTTAAAACAGGCATATCATTGTCTGCCCAGTTAATCCGTTTTTCCCCAAGAGGGGACAATGTAATATCTTTAATATCGTATTTCATTTTAAATTTTGCTTTCCATTAATAAATTTTATTGGAACTTTAGGTTCTACATCTTTCTCCAAAAAGTTTTGTCCCAATTCGAACAATATTAGCTCCTTCCTCGATAGCAATTTTGTAGCTATTGCTCATGCCCATAGATAAGTATTTCATTTCTACATTGGGAATATCTAACTTTTTCAGTTTATCAAATGCTTTCTTGGTTGCCTTGAAATAAGGTCGAGCATCCTCCGGATCGCCGAAACGAGGTCCCATAGTCATCAAGCCCTGGATGCGTAAATTCATGAGATTGTTAATTTTTAAGATTAGACCTCCAACATCTTCAGGCAGAACCCCGGTTTTATTCGATTCCTTTCCGCTGTTGATTTCAATAAGCACCGGCATTATCTTATTTTCTAAGACACATTGCTCATTCACAAATTCAGCAAGCTTTACTGAGTCAATCGTTTCAATCATATCGAAAAGTCTGACTGCTTTTTTAACTTTATTTTGCTGGAGATGTCCGATCAAATGCCACTTAACTTGATTGCCGATAACCTGATATATTTTTTCAGCTTCCTGCACATAATTGTAACCAACGATTTTAACACCCTTATTTATAGCAACCTGTACTTCTTCAGGTGTTCTTGTTTTTGAAGCTGCTACTATCAGTACATCGGACGGAATCGAATTAAGTATTTCAGTTACTGATGATTTTATTAATTGAGATTCAGCTAGATCAATACCTGATATTTTTCTTCCTTTCTTATCTTATCACTTCACAACCCTATCATGATTTTCACGAGCAATAAATTTTTTACCATCAGGCGGTAATATTATTTCTTTTTAATCATATCCATTTTATTTATAAAATTTTGTTGATTTTATTGATTATTACGGCAGCATGTTTTTCTGCTTTGGATTTAGAAATCGCTCTACCCTCAAATCCAGCTCTTTGTATTTCAGAGTCAAAATTAATAGTGCCTAAATAGGCAACATTTCTCTTTTTAAGATTTTTTTTCATTAAGGATTCCATATTCTTCGATTGAACCTTATTTAAGATTGCCCAGACATTTTTATTTCCCATCAAGGATGACATTCTCTTTACAATTTCCGCTATTATAAATGACTCAAACGTAGGATCTACAACAATGAGAATTATATCTACATTTTTTTCAACGCCTCTGCCGAAGTGCTCGATGCCGGCTTCGATGTCAATCAGTGTGACGAAATCTCCTTCAACAATAAAATCACGAGCCACTTTTGACATCGGACCATCGCACCCTTCACATGCTTGCTGTATTTTTCCAATCTGGAATAGGATTAGATTCTCCTTTTTAAGAGAATATTGTTTCGGTATTTCCGATAACTTTATCACTGATTCTGTTATGGGTAATTTATCATTCTTTCTTGTTAGCGGAGAAGGATCATCTGACGGACAAGTAACTGTATTTCTGCCGCCAAAAAAATCAATAAGAGGTTTTGGCGCTTTATCATTATCTGAAAATAAACGAAATAAACCACCAGGGTTCGAAGCATCTGCATCCAGCAAAACCACTTTATATTTTTGTTTAACTAATTCATTTCCTAAGAGAGAAACGATCGAACTTTTTCCGCTTCCGCCTTTACCACATATCAAGATTCTCTTGTTTTTCAGAATATTCATTTTTCATTTCCTTTTTACTTTTTTCCATTTCAGCAACTACGCTATTTCCATTATCAGGGATAGTCTCTTTATTCTTAGGAACCATTCTTAAAAAGTCACCATATTTCATTGGCTCTTCGAGCCTGCAAGACCAAACAAGCTTCTCTGTCCCATGTTTATCTTTCCAGTAAGTAATATCCGGGCAGCCGTCACACATACTCTGATCGCCATTTGGCATCAAGTCAACAGGTTGAATAATCATAATTGATTGCATATAAACTTTTTTAAATATCCTAAAAGGATTACTAACTAAATACTTTAAATAATTCTTAAACGCTTTTTTAATTCCTTTATCCAAAAGCCATGTGTTAAATAATGTTAATCTTCCGAGGCTTGAAGTTTTTGGAGAAGCATAAGAAAGGTATTTATCGTTTTTATAATGATATAAAGTCATTACAAGTTCAAGAAATTTATTCCCAGCATAACCAAATATTTTCTTTTTGTTACCTATTCTTTCACTCAGCAGCCACTTATAATGATCGGGTTTAACTGTGCCATTTAAGAAAGCAGCCGGTGAAAAATCCGGAAATTTTTCTCTAATTACCTTAACAGCATCAGTTGCAATTAGATCAGTAACTTCTTCTTTGTCTGAGTGATAATGAATATCATCAAAAGTTATTTTTTTATCGCCGGCATAAAAATCAAATGGTGTATCGGGAGTAATGTATCTGAATAATATAAAAACCATTGTATGAACTATATCAATATGCTTATGCGCCCATTCAACTAAATCAGGTATATATTTAATGGTATCGAAATAAACAGTTGAATTGAATGAACAAGCTATTCCTCCCTTGGCAGCGAGCATCTCTGCATAATAAAGCCGTAGTTCGTTGAGCTCAATTTCATTTTTGTTATTCCATTTAGGATCTCTGCCTTTGCCTTGCTTGCTGTCTATGTGAAATGTAAATCCAAAAACTCCAGCTTTTTTTAATTCATCAAGCAGCTCATTTGTAAGAGCAATTCCGTTAGTATTGATGATAGGTTTAAGTCCTCTTGATTTTATATCAGCTACGAGTTCAACTATATTTGGATATAAAAGCGGATCACCTCCAGCGATTGAAATGCAATCAGATTTTCTTACCGATTGGAAAAAATCCAATTCATGTTTTACTTCTTCAAGAGATTTATGGGAGTTTTTAATGTTTTTCCGATAGCAGCCGTAACAGTTCAAGTTGCATTGTGCGGTTGGTTCAAGCCAAGTAATTCCGTTATCCGGCATAGTCCAAGGAAGCCTGTAAAGCGATTTAGGATTAATATAAAATTTTTCCATTTTTTCTCCTTAAAAAAAGTATAATTATTTAAATTAAGGTAAAAGTATTGCTGCGGCGATCACTGTTGTCCATAAACCTGTTTTATCACCTTCAGCAGATTGAGTTATGTTAAATGTCTTCACAATTTTATCGGACATTTTGAATACCTGCTCTCTTTCA
>Ga0209521_10001333_pt1 | contig 20163 bp, 17 predicted proteins | sample Rifsed19ft4_FD_184016 | JGI IMG/M metagenome (GOLD analysis project Ga0209521, IMG submission 184016) | Soil microbial communities from Rifle, Colorado, USA - sediment 19ft 4 (version 2) | ecosystem: Environmental > Terrestrial > Deep subsurface > Rock core/Sediment | place: Rifle, Colorado...
GCCTCAACTCATCCGTCTGGATTGACGGACAACAAATCATGGACAAAGGCAAACTCACACACCCACAACTCGCGAAACTCGCAAAGAAGCACGGGAAGGACTAGCTTAGCTCCTCCTCCAGCTTCTATGCTGATTTCACTCAACTGCTAACTGTCTGTAATTGTGGAATCGATTAAGACCGCTCTAACAGGAATCCGCTATGTAGAGTATTCCTTGCCGTATCTCTTCTTCAGCTCATCGGCAAACTGGCCAATTATATCGTCCATGAATTTCACAAATTCTTCCGATGAAGCCATCACGACGAATTTCTTCTCGTCTATCTTCTTCCTTGCGTCGATGAGGAACTGATCTGATTTCAACAAATCAGTCTTCGAATACAGATTCGTTAGCCTGCTGACCGCGTCCACAAGTCTCAGCGGACCGTACATGTGCGGTTCAGTAACGCAACCTCGAGCGGCTGTCAGCAGGAAGAGAGCTAGTTCGAAGATATATTGCTCCGGGGTCTCCTTCTCGTTACTCGTTTGAGACGATGATGTATCACTACCTTCCATTGCCTGCCACTGCTGTCCATAAGTGTCCCGATAAGTGATATTTCCACCCTTCCTCTGCTTCAACGGACGCGGCTCGCTTTTTGATGGGTACCCAAGTGACACAACCAGTTCAGTCCGATATCCTTCAGGCAAACCAAGAATTCTCTTCAGTGCCGTTTCAGAATAGGATTTGATGAACGAGGCACCAAGCCCAATCGAATAGGCGGCCAGGACAACGTTCTCAGCAGCGGCACCGGCATCGTATAAAGAGCATTGGTCTACGCCAAGCGTGCCGAGACCGTCCTCGGCAACTCTCAAATCTGTGCAAACAACAATTGCCGCGGAGCTGTCACCGAAGTATCCTGGCGCAATGAGCTTGAGCATCTTCAGCTTGATAGGATCCTTAACAACAATGACGAACCTGTAAGGTGTGTTTCCTCCAGTCGGAGCTCTATGTGCGGCGTAGGCCAGTTTATCCAAAATCTCATCAGGAATGGGCCTTGGCTCAAAATGTCTGCAGGCTCTTCGCTTCTTGAAAGTTTCAAACAAAACTGCATCTGCTGTCTTCAAGGACCACTGTAAACCTGCGTCGTCAGCGCTCGCACTGTTTTCACTTCGTTGTGCGCATAATAAACTTTGGAATATAGAAAAAGTAAGCGACGACAGTTCAGCAACAAGCCTGTGCAACTTACTCGGCGCCGAACCTACGAGGGATCCCCGAGCGATGAAAGTTCTAAATAGTCTACAGGAGTAGTGATACGGTCTAGGTTTTGCTATATGAGCAAATCTGAAGAAAAACCCGTAAACAAATCGCGAAGGAACTTCATTATGGCTGCAGGCGGCGCCGCAGCCCTCATAGCTGTAGGCGGAGGCTACTACTATCTTTCCCAACCAGGGCCAACCCCAGGACCCACAGAGACGAAGACAGAGACAAAGGCTAAGGTGAAACTTCGTTACCTTGGTTTTCCGTTCTTCCTCCCGCAAGATGCGATTTCGAAGTGGAAGGAACTCACGGGCCAAGAGATAGAGGCCACTTTTGCAGAAGCTTTTGTCATAGGCCAGAAGCAGTTGGAGAACCCAGCGGCTTGGGACTTTGGAGGTTCCCTCAGACACAGGCCACTAGTAACCGCAGGCGTCCTTCGGAAGATGCCCTTGACGCAGGTACCTCGATGGCAAAGTGATAAGTTGACCGATATCTTTGTTCACCCAGAGGAATACTTCAGCGCGGCACAGGCGAAACGATTCAACTTCTTGCTCTGGGGTGACAAAGGCGAGTCACGAACTGACCTAATCTCGGTTCCCTGCATCTGGAACTTTGACTCGGTGACCTACCTGCCAGAATTCCTAACTGGTTACGAGGAACGCGGCGGCCAGAATACAACGATCTCCTACTTGGAGCTGTTCAAGCCGGAGTGGAAGGGCCATGTCGGCATGCAAGACGAAGCGTTCACGAGCTTCACGGAGCCCGCGAACGTGCTCAACGCGACCGGCCAAATGGACATCTCGGGCGCCATCTCCAGCATGACCACTGACGAAGTAGACAAGGCCTACAACTATCTGCTCCCAATCATCAAGTCGGGCCAAATCCGCACCTTCTGGGGCAACTACGGTGACATAGTCAACTTGCTTTCCACCAAGGAGCTCTACCTCTCCAGCACGTGGCAACCAGTTTGCTTCGACACACGAAAGGCCGGCACGCCAGCCTTCTATGCAAGGCTCCAGAACGGTCCGTTCTTCTGGTTCAACTCCAACTACATGTCAACCGGTGCGAATCCAGACGCGGTGGACGATACGCTTAAGGTGATCAACTGGACCCAAGAGCTATGGATGCAGATGCTCTACACTCGACAAGGATACCCCTCGCCAGGCTCTGGCTGGGAAGACTACAAGGCAGCAATGGGCGCGGAGTTCTACGACTGGTTCTTCGAAGGAAAGCCTACATATCTCTCGACTGCCGATGTCACGAAAGAAATCTGGAAAGACAAGCCCGAATTCCAGAATCTACCCGAGAGAATGCAGAACGCGCTCTTCACGCCAGACACCTACTTCCGCCACTTCTGGACAGGCGAGCCACCGCGCACAGGGTCACCTGATCCCAAGGGCAACCTCCGTGACTTGGGTTCGGACGAAGACAAGGTGAAGATCACCCGCTACTTCTTGTCACCAGACCTGCCAGACAACAACGAGTACTACGTCAAGAAATACGAACAGCTAAAAGCCCAGATTCCGAGCTAGAGGCTTCTAGCTCCCCTATCTTTTCCTTTTCTTTCACTGCACGTTAGCGTAGCTGCAAAGAATAGGCTGACAGTCTACGTTTAGGAGGAAGCGGCCACGCGCCGCTTGGCTCGCGGCGACATGAAAGCCTCCTTACTGTGAGTGAGGTCGGCGAGTACCAACGCGACCGCCGTATACACCGCAGCTTTCAGTGGTTCGACGATCGGCACGTGAAGGCCTTTGGCGGCCAGGCGGCTTTTCATCACAGTCACTAGGGACGACATGCCGGTGCAGCCCAGCACTATTGCCTGCGCTCCGTCTTGCCGCACGGCTTTTTCTGCAGCTTTCGTCATTATGTTGACTGTTCGTCCTCGCTTAGACTCCAAGGCGAGCACGGGGATGTCGACGGTGATTATGGAGGCAACCTGCTGTGTGAGCCCGTATTTTGCCATCAACTCATGATCAATGTGGGCGAATTCTCGCACGGTGTTGAGAATTGAGAAACGGGGCGCGAGTTGAGCCGCTATGTGAGAGGCACTCTGTGCCGCTCCTATCACTGGGATCTGCACTAGCTCACGAGCCGCCTCTAGACCTGGATCCCCGAAGCAGTCGATGACGACCGCGCCGTAGTGCTCGTCCTCGGCCGCTCGTATCTTCTCAAGAATGTACGGCACATTCAGCGCTTCGTCGTAAGAGTCCTCGATTGAGACCGTCCCTTTGGTCAGGGAGTCCAAATCAAGCTTGATCTTTCCAGCTGTCTGAAGTGACAGCTCTCTTGCTAGCTTCCTACGGTCGTTGAGCGCGTCCTGTAGGCCTCTCGTATAGACGACCGGTAGAAGGTCGAGTATGCGTAGAGGCTTCGAATCTTGGGGCATAGGAACCCTTTGTGGCTTATCGTTGGCCTCGGGAGAGCACCCATCCCAAGATGATCAGTGCGACGATCGAGATACCTGTGACGATCGCCCCGACCGCGTACCACTTGGGCGTGATGGGGTTGATCGCAAGCTCGGTGGCGATGTACGTCGAGATGACGCCGGTTCCACGCATGACGAAGCTTGTTCGGATAAGCTCTCCCCACGCGAGCACGAATCCGAAGATACCCGCTGAGACGACCTCCCACCTGATCAGCGGTAGAGTTACTTTTCGGAAGACGCTCAATGGCGACGCTTTGAGTACGCTCGCGGCCCGCTCGTAGAGAACAAGGTCCGGGTCGAACCGTGCCATCATGAGAATCAACCCGAACGGCACCGCGTACACGGTATCCAGCATCGCGGCGGTCCACCACGCGAACTCCCAGTTCATAATGCGGAACAGCATGTTGTTCCCGAGACCCAAGGCCACGCCCGGCAGCACGAATCCCAAGAGGATCAGGTAGAAGAGAGGATCACGGCCAACCACCCTGTGACGTAATGCCATTGCCACAGTGGTAACAATGATCATGGTCATGATTGCCCCGGCGGTCGCGACGTAAACCGTGTTCTGGAAAGCAATCCAGAACTTCCAGTCGTAGAATGCCGAAATGTATGAAGCGTACTCGTATCCGGTGGGGATCCCGTTGTACCACTTGGTTGTGAATCCTTCCATGGGAAAGCTGATTCTTCCCGAAGTGTTGAACGAGAGGACGATCATTACAACGATCGGCAAATAGACCAACAGGATGAGGGCAGCGACGTAAACTCGGATTCCAACTTCTTGCGGTTTCATCGATTTCTCACTCCATGCTTACTCGTAGAACAACTTCTTGATGTTCACAACTTTGAAGGCGATGTACATGATGATGATCGCAATGACGAGAAGCATCGTGGAGAGAACCGAGGCATAGGGCCACAGGAAGTTGTTGGAATAGCGAGAAATGGATAACCCCAGCGTTTGGACTCCCCCAGCCCAGAGGTTAGGAGTAATGAAGTCTCCAAGCGTGGAGACGAAGACGAAAATGAAACCAGCCATGATTCCCGGCAGCGACAGCTTGAAGACGATATCATAAAGGACGCGACGAGGAGGCGCCTTCAGGACTCTGGCTGCATTGATAAGGTCAGGATCGATGCGATTCATTGCAAGATAGATGGGGAACTCCATGAAGACGACGTAGGTCTGGAGCCAGATGAGGTACAGCGTGTTACGTGAGAAGAGCAGCACTTCTAGGGGTCCCTTGATGAGTCCCAACGACATGAGAGCGAAGTTCACTATGCCCCCCTTGCCCAAGATGGGGATCCATGCAACGGTCCGGATGCTCCAGTCGATCAAGAAGGGGACGATGAGGAGCGTGATTACATAGTTCTTGAGGGTCCGGCTCTTTATGTGAAAAGTCAGAAAGTAGGCGAGCGGAAAACCAAATGCGAAACATATGATCGAAGCGATAAACGCCAGACTGAAAGTGTTCAGGAGCAGCGTTCCAGTCTGGGGTGAAGTGAAGAAGTCGAAATAGTTCTCCACGGTGAAGATTGGAAGGAAGCCGGTTGATGAAGGTGCCGTCGTGTAGAAGCTCACAACAGTCATTATGGCAAGCGGGAGCACGAGAAAGATTGCGCTAATGACTAGACCTGGAACTAGGAGCATGTAACTGTAGTAACGACCAATTCGAAATGGTGACCCTGTTTTGCCTGAGGGCTGCGCGGTCATGGTCGGAAGTCACTTCCCGTAGATGACTTCTTCGATGTTTAGGCCCTCGATGACACTCGGTTTCTCAATCAGGATCGCATCGCCGGCGCGCCAGCCTACCACGCTTTCGCGACCTGTTTGCAAAGTGGCCGCTTCCGGCGCTACGTTCACCCTCAGCATCACGCCACCTGGCGCTTCGAAGAGGCACTCGACCGAATTGCCGAAGTAGTAGGTGTTGATCGGCTTCACTTGAATGTGGTTCTCGCATTGCGCGGCATCTTTGCCCAAGATGACCGCTTCTGGCCGGACACCATAGGCGAGCTTATGACCAGAGTAATCCTTGTCTCCCTCGACCGATGCCTGCAGCTCGCCCAATTCTGTCTTGACGGTGTATCGTCCGTTACGCTTGCTCACGACTTCGCCGCTGAAAAGATTGATGTCCCCAACGAATCGGGCCGCGAAGACCGTGGCAGGCCGGGTGTAGATGGCGTCAGGTTTTCCTATCTGTTCGATGACGCCAGTATTCATCACCATCAGTGTCTCCGCCAAGCTCAGACCGTGTTCCTGCACGTGCGTCGTCAAGATGAAGGTCGTCCCCAAACGCTGATGGAGCAGCTTGAGCTCCTCCATCAGCTTGCGCTGGAGCCTGTAGTCGACGTGGCTCAAGGGCTCATCCAACAGTAGGACACTCGGGTTTACGACGATGGCTCGGGCCAAGGCGACGCGTTGGCGTTGTCCTCCGCTGAGTTCCAGCGGGGAGCGTCTCTCGAATCCTTCCATGCCCACCAGCTTGAGAGACTCCTTAACCTGCTTATCGATCTCCGAACGGTCTTTGGCGAGCATTCGAAGTCCGAAGGCGATGTTATCGTATACGGACATGTGGGGAAATAGCGCATAGTTCTCCAACATCATCGAGATGTCGCGCTTGTGGGGAGGAATCTGTTTGACTTCCGTCCCTTTGATATAGAGTTCTCCTCCATCATAGTCCAGAAGACCAGCGATCACCTTCAGTAGGGTGCTCTTGCCGCACCCGCTTGGCCCGATGAGCACGAAGAAGTCGCCCTCGTCAACCTGGAATGAGACTTTGTTGAGCGCTAGAACTTCTTTTCCATACCATTTCGTCAAGTTCTTAGACTCGAGAACCTTCACGACTACGCTACCCCTTTTTCAGCGAGAAGGCCGCCTATGTGTTAATAAAGGATTTCATCAACCTTCAGGTTTCGCCGGCGGTAAGTCGAAGCAAAACACTGCTATTCGAGATTTCTGTCCCACGGGGCTGTGGAAAGTTATCTGTTTTCTTCTCTGATCGCTGTGAGGTTGGCTACCCCGATGTTGTAGCTGAGGGTTCTGAGGTGGAGTTCTCTTCTTTGGGCCGCTGGCTTGCGGCTTGCGAGATGGTTTCCGTAGCATCGCTTCAGGGCGCTGTAGACTGATTCGGCTTTGCTCCGCTGGTGGTATCGTCTGAGGAATGTGGCTTGGTCTTCCAGCCACAGGGTGATCATGTCACGCCATGCTTGGCTTCCATGTTTCCGTATGGTTGTGTTCCGTTTCGGTTTGATTACTGGAGTGCGGCCTTTCGAGGCGATTAGGTTGCAGTTCCGCCTGGAGAGGTATGCGGGGTCCAGGCATGTGTCTCCTACGCCTTTAGGTATGGGTTTCAGGAGCCTCTTGAGGATCGGTGAGTCGTGTCGGGTGCCTCTGGTTATGTTCTGGTTGAGGATCGCGAGGTTGGCTAGGGCGATGAGTATGTGGAGCTTTACGTATCCTCGACGCTTGCCGCCGCCTTTGACCGTCAGCCATGTCTCGTATCGGAGGACGCTGAAGCCTGTGCTATCAGCGGCCAGTCCCCTTTTTGGTAGGGCTTCGTCAGCTGAGCGTTAAGCCTACGCATATATGCTTCTGGTATGCGGAGCATATGGTTTCGTATGGTTAAGTGGCTAGGCGTCTTCTCTAAGCCTACTCTGATGCGTTGCTCGGGGAAGGCGCGTAGGTATGCGCTGATGCTTCTGTAATCTATGCCCAGCCACGTCTTGAGGAGCAGGAGCGTAACCATGGCTTTCGGCGGGTATAGTGGTTGCCCGCGCTTCTGAGGAGTCCATGAGGCTGGACTGGATTCCACGAGGTTCCTGGCTTTGCTTAGGAATAGGTTCACCTCATCACGCCTGTACCGCTCGTAGCCTCTCCGGTCACGTTCATACCTCCGCCAGTCCCTGTCCCCTCTTCCTTCTCTACGCATTCACGGCACCGGGCTGAAGCTGTGGGAACGATGCCCTTAGCGCTGAGAAGCATCAAGGAGGAAATCCTACCCTGATTCCCCAATAAGCCCAGACAGGAAAAAGACCGATTAGTTTTCCACAGCCGTAATAAATACCATATTTATATGTGTGTGCGAAAGCAACAAATTGATTCCGAGTTAACTTCGCTCTCAGAGGCAATGTTTATGGCAGATTTAATCCTAAGAACCAAAGAAGACATTGAAGACTTCGTTCTAGGCTGCACTTTCTACGGTACTGGCGGCGGAGGCAGCCCTAAGCTCGGCTTAGAACTGCTCCACGAAGACTTGCGGAAAATAGGCGAGATTCACATTTCGGACCCTGCCGATATTCGAGACGATGCTTGGGTCTGCACACCCTTCCTGATGGGATCAATTGCACCAAAGACCCAAGAAACCCTCGACAAAATGGCAAGTGTCGGCCTCACCAAACGCACCGCTATGGCTGAACGTATCCTAATGCTCTCAGTGCTTGAGCTACAGAGCTATGCGCACGTTGATGTGGAAGCTGTTGTCCCGATTGAACTAGGCGGAGGCAATACGCCAGCACCGATTGATGTAGCGATGTCCCTTGGCAAGAAGGTCGTAAACGGCGATTATGCTGGGCGCGCGATACCGGAGATCTCTCAGATTACCACATACCTCGCTGACAAGCCTTCCCACCCAACGACCTATGTCGACGAGTGGGGCAATGTGTCAATCGTCAGGACGGCCATCAACTATCATCTCGCTGAAGCTCTCGGTAAGATGATCAGCGTCGCCGCTTTCGGCCTTGTTGGTGGCGCGGGTCTATTGATGAAAGGCAAGGAAATGAAGCAAGTTGTGATTCCGAACACGATCAGTGAGTGCTTCATAGCTGGCCAAACAATTCGAAAAGCTGTGGCAGCCAAGCAAGATCCAGCTGACGCAGTAGCTAAAGCAACCAAGGGCTGGGTACTCTTCCGCGGCAAAGTGACGAAGAAAGACTGGCAGGACAAAGAAGGCTACCTATGGGGCACCAACACTATCGAAGGCCAAGACGAGTTCAAAGGGCACACGTTCAAAATATTCTACAAGAACGAGAACCATGTTACATGGCTCGACGACAAACCATACGTAACCAGCCCAGACATCGTAGAGGTTATTCGCCGCGACATAGGGGAACCAATCACGAATACCGACATCAAAGAAGGCGACGTCGTATCCGTACTGGGACTGCACGGCCGCGAGCCCTTCAGAAGTCCTAAGGGTCTAGATGTCCTAGGTCCAAAGCACTTTGGCTACGACATTCCCTACGTACCCATCGAGAAAGTAATGAAAGAAGCTCGAAAGTAGACACTTTACGACCGCAATCTGGCTGGATCCTTGCGTTGGCTTCCAGCCACCCCATATTTTGACTGCGCCTTTCGAACGTCTAGCTAAATCACCCAGTTGCCTTTCTCTATCACGCGTTCACCATCAAGGAACATGCTTGGTTTGCGCATAATGCCATCCAAGTGGATACCTGCCTGAACGTTTCCGCCGAACGTGCTGTTGTCCCCAAAAGCAACGTGAACTGTCCCATAGACCTTCTCGTCCTCGAGGATTATGCCAATCAATCGAGCATTTGGGTTGCATCCAACTCCCAGTTCCGCTACGTTGTAAGCCTCCTTCTTCTTCATTCCAGCCAGCAGAGCGTCGAACTTAGTAGCTTCAGGGCCGCCTGTGATTTTTGTCGCGTATCCTTGCTCAACGGTTACGGTGACGTGCTTCTTCAGGACACCAACACTTGCAATGGCGCCGTCAAACACCAGCTTCCCATTCGCTGAACCTTCCACAGGCGCGCAGTAGACTTCGCCAGCTGGTAGATTTCCAAAATCGCCCGGCTTGAGCAGCAGACCCGTGTCTCGCTCTTTTAGTCGCCCTTCAATAGACATCGTAATATCGGTTCCTGCTTCTGAAGTGATGCGCACCTCCTTCGTTTTGTCCATTAACATACCCATCTGGTCACAGAGCTTGCTCACTTTCGAGTAGTCTGCAGTGATGGCACCAGCCTTGAACATCGGGATATTGATGTCAGGCATCGTTGCACCTCGTGCACCTGCCTGCGTAGCAGCTTTGCGAGCTTGCGTATGCGTCAAGCTGTACTTTGTCGGAACAATGTAGACGTTTGCTTGCTCCCAAGCTTTCGCAACTGGAGCGGGGGGTTCTTCGCCGTGACGACTGCGTTCTTTGATCACGTTCAGGATTGTCTCAGCGCCGGCGTTGACACCAGCGTCAAAGAAGGCCTTGCCTATGGGGTAGGTTCCAATATCCGTAATGACTAGGAACTTTTCCCCTGGCTTTACAGCCAAGCTAGTTTTGAGTAAATTCTCAGCTGTTTTTAGGAGCAATCTCTCTAGTGGTTTGGGCACTTGACGGAAAGGCATCAGTTTGAACCTTACTTTGTTGACCGGGCGGTAACGGACTCCGCGACGGGGAACCCAGTTCGGAGCTTCTCAGGTGGAGTCATGTAGGTTATTCGGCTCTGCTTCAGCTGCATGGAGACCAATGCCTCAGCAAACTTGAGGCTGGCCGCGGCGGGGTTTACCACAGGTACCTCGTATCCGTCCTTCTTGAGCAGTTTCTCCAGCTCCTTGGCGACACCCATCATGCCAGTGCAGCCGAGAACGAGGGCGTGAGCGTCATCTTCCTTTATGGCTTCGAGCATTTCCTTGCGCAATGACTCAATAAGTCTCCCCTTGTTTTCGAGCTGAAGCACAGGTATGTTGACCGAGCGCACGGAGGCGAGTTTCCTTTCGAGTCCGTACAATGCCGCGAGGTTCTCGATCAACGGCAAAATATTAGGCAGCACTGTTACAACCGAAAATCTGTGCCCAAGCGTAGCGGCGAAGTGCATTGAGGCTTCAGCCGCACCGATAACTGGGATACTGAGAACTTCCCGAGCGGGCTTTACACCTGGGTCTCCGAAGCAATCGCTAATGACTGCATTGTAGCCTTCAGCTTCCGCCTGCTGCGCTTTGCGAAGAAAATCGGGTATGCACAGGGCTTCATCCAACTCGCTTTCAACAGAAGCCGGCCCGTAGTCGAGGTGAGTTACACTAATCTGTGTGCCGGGAAAGGCGTAGCTGATAAACTCCTTTTCACTTTCTGCATCTAGCGTCTTTGATGTAATCGGAAGAATCACTTTGACTTTCAACAAGTATCACACGCATTTTTTTCCTTTCACACTTAAATTACTTTAGCCTGATTCCCAAGCGATGCTAGATGCGGATTGGGAAACCTGTTCTAGTAATAGCCGTCGGGTCAACAAATAGTGGGATACTTCACACGAGCAGGGCGTCCTTTGCCTTGAGCGGTTTTGGTGAAGTTCCCTTGATTCGCTGCAGGTAATGTCTCTCGGCGTCCGGCAAGTCAGGGGCCATGATTAGATCATCTACCCTCAGAATGGTTATCGCTGTTTCGAATGCGGCTTTGATTACCTGTAGTTTGATGTCAAGAGAGTCTCGTATGCCTCGCGTTGACATTTTCGCTATTCTATCTCTCGTAACATCCACACCCGCTGAAATATCGCCCTTCGAGTGCCTATGACGAAGCTCGGTTGTTACATCCACAGCTCTCATTCCGACGGTTTCAGCAAGCATGGCTGGAAGAGATTCGAACGCTTCGGCCACTGCCATCACAACAAGTTGCCTTCTGTCGGGAATTCTCTCAGAATAATTGTAGAGGTCTTTCGCAAGTTCTTGTTCGAACGCGCCTCCACCCCACACCATTCTTGGATTCTTCGCGACTGTTATCGCGGATTTGATCCCCCCTTTCATTACACGTTCGATGTCATCAAGTGACCACATCACGCCACCTCTCAGGATAATGTCAACCGACTTCGGTGCATTAGGCCCTGTTATGAAAATCAGCTTGTCCCTCCCAACTTCCTTTTCCTCGACCAGCTCTGCGCGTCCCAAGTCTTCACGCGTAATTATCGATGGGTTCGGAATCATCCTTCCCCCAAGTACGCGGTTCACTCTTTCGAATTCAACGGTCGGGAAGCGACGAATGACCAGAATGCCCCGATTCGCAAAATACTCAAGAAGAAAATCATCGACGCCTCCCTGAACAAGAATGACATTCGCATTAGTTTCAATGACTTTAGACGCCAGGCTTTCCAAGAATGCCCTCTTGGACTTGTCGAAGCCACTCATTTTGTCGGGGCTGTCGAATTCGAAACGATAATCATGATATCGCGTGATCTTCTTGTCGGGAATCCTGAGTTCGGTCTGGATAAGTGCGATTCTGGCTCCCTGCACTCTTCGTGGCATTCTATCATGTGGGATCTCTTGGGTAAGAACAACTCCTTCAACGACCTGAGAATCTGCCAACGACCCTCCAATTATCTTCTTCACGTCAACAATTGCTTCAGCGTCAGGTCCGCTTAGATTCGATAGTCCCACAATTTCAACCGCCTTGAATAGTAACTTAGATACGACGTGATGATCCTGGGAGGTAAGTTTCCCTTCAAGAGAATTTCTAATGGCCTGTTCTATGACGGCATGTCGATCGTTTCTGCCGGGAAGCGCGAGTCTGGAAGCGGTTTTCGTTGTGCGCTTATACGCAAGGGACAGGCCGTCAATTATTATGTTTGGATGAGTTTTCCGAGCGAGTAGACGTCTGCAGGACATCAAGATGCTCGCGGCAAGCAGCAGCGTTGAAACGCAACCATCTCCCTTTTCGCGATGGGTTGCAATAGCGGCTCCGGCAATCAGTTGTGCTGCAGGGTGCTTAAGCTGGATTCGCTTCAGGACACTCTGCAAATCGGATGTTATGAAGGTGAGCGGATATTTCCCATCTTGCGTCGAGACAAGCTTGATCAGTCTTCGAGGACCAAAGATAGTCTTCGCCAGATCTCGCATGAATTCAACAGCAGAAAGGTTATCGTTGAGTGCATCTTCTTTGCTTCGCTTTTTCGTGCGCTTGTCGAGGACTAACGTCGGTTTTCCTTCGACATATATTTCCGGTACAGGCACTCGCTCATGTGCCAGCGGCTGAAGTCGCGGGTCGGGTTTGTTCAGGGGAATCGCTACCTACCTGCTTGGTCGGCAAGTTAAATCCAATAGGTCCGAATTGTGAAACTAGCTGCTAACGATTGGCCGATAAGTATGTTTCCGGCGTCGTCTCGATAAACCTTGTAATACCGCCTCTTCTTGCCACCTCGCCTCAAAGCCAATAGTCATGACGTGCAATCTGATTGGAGAAGCCGAAATCAAAAGGGGTCACTGCGATGACTGAGAGCGAGCCGAAGTGTTTTAAGAAGTCATTGGGATGGATTTGTCGGAGACATTCTAATTGCCGCAACTTCTCGATATGGAACTCGGTAAGACCGCTCATGTGGTTGTTAACAAGCTCTGCAAGGTGAAACCCAGAGAAAGTGTGCTGATAACGATTGATGGAGCTGAAGAGTTTCGGGTCGCCGAAGAGATCGCGAAGGCTGCTGAGGCTGCGGACGCGAAGGTTATGGTTGCTTGGCACTCTACCCCGAGAGGCTACGGGAAAGTAGGCGACCCTTATCTTCCTGAGCCATTGTGGGCTGCAATTCCCAACACTGATGTCTGGATTGAACTGAACAATCAATGGCTCCTGTATTCGACACCATGGGATAACGCAATGAAACCGGCAGTGGAAGGTAAGGGCAAGGTCAGGTACCTCTTCCTTGGAGGCTTGAACGTGGATCAGATCGTTAGATGCGTTGGAAGGGTTGACATAGACACTCAAGCGGAATTCCAAGAAATGCTTGTGGACATAACTTCGAAGGGGAGGAAGATGAGAATAACGACGCCTGCTGGGACGGACATCTACTTTGAGAACGATGCAAAACGGCCTGTAAGAAACGAGTTATTCGCCGATGTGCCTGGGCCACATTTCCTCCTGGGTCAGATAGCGTGGGCCCCGATTGAGGAGAGCATTAACGGCACCATAGTCTATGATGGGTCATATTCTGGTGGTGGCGAAGCGGATCTCGGAGTTCTGAGAACACCAATCAAAGTTACGGTGAAGGATGGAAAAGCCATTGAATTTCTAGGCGGGTCTGAGGCGGAGTTTGTCAAGAAGTGGTTGGTTAAATTAAATGACCCGAACATGTATTTTGCCGCGCATGTCTGCTACGGGTTCAACCCTGGCGCGAGGCTTTCAGGCCTGTGCACTGAAGACGAGAGAGTTTGGGGATGCACGGAGTGGGGCTTTGGACAACAAGGCCCCGCCTTCAAGGCTAAAGGAATCAACGCGATTTCGCATGCTGATGGTATATGCCTCAACTCATCCGTCTGGATTGACGGACAACAAATCATGGACAAAGGCAAACTCACACACCCACAACTCGCGAAACTCGCAAAGAAACTCGGAAAAGAATAACCCTACGGGCACCCTTAGCATTTCGAAGAGAAAATCTATATTTCGAATGAACCTCACCTAGAGTGCGGTTTCGTAATTGCCAGAGTATCTCGAACTAGAACTTGCGAAGGCAGCTGATTTTCTCGTCAGAGACAGCCTGAAGGTTAAGCGGGGCGAAAGTCTTCTGATTACTATTGATACGGAAACGGACTTTCGTTCAGCAGCAGCGGCGGCTCGCGCAGCACAAGCGCTTGATGCCAAGGTGGCAGTGATTTGGCATACCACGCCTCCAGGGTTTGGGAAAGCGACCGATGCCTATCTACCTGAGCCGGTGAAGGCAGCGATTCCTAAAGCCGATGCTTGGATTGAATTCAACAATCAGTGGCTTCTCTATTCTACACCTTGGGAGGAAGCGATCAAGTCCAAGAAAGTCAGATATCTTTGCCTCGGCGGAATTGATGTTGAGAGGCTCGTCAGGTGTGTCGGAAGGGTCAACTGGGAACTACTCAACCCGTTTCTCACCAGGGTAACAGAGATGACTCAGAAAGCGAACACAGTGCGCATAACGACCCCAGCAGGCAACGATATCTCCTTCAAGATGGGTGGCCGCCCCGTTGTTGCAGAGACAATGGATTGTTCGGTTCCCAATGCTTGCGGAGCGCACGCGCACTTCTTGGGAGGACAGATAATATGGGCCCCGATCGAGGAAACGATTAACGGGCGAATTGTATTCGACGGCGCTTTGGCAGGCGGAGGAGAAGCATACTTCGGCACTTTGAAGGATCCTGTGAAACTCGAAATCAAGAATGGCAGGATTGGGGGAATCTCAGGAGGCGCCGAGGCGAAGATCTACGAGAAATGGCTGGCGAAGTTGAATGACTCAAACATGTACAATCTGGCGCATGTCTGCTACGGATTCAACCCGGGCGCCAAACTCACCGGCGTAATGGTGGAAGACGAGAGGGTGTGGGGATGTACGGAGTGGGGAATAGGTTATCAATCGTGGTACTATAACGGGAAAGGTGTTCCTGCTTCGGCTATATCACATGTCGATGGCATCTGCCTCAACAGCTCCGTCACGCTCGACGATGTAGAAGTCACCACGGAAGGCCATGTAGTCCACCCAGAACTCCGAGACCTGGCAGCCAAACTGGGCAAGTAGCCCATCGGGAACAGCGACTTGAATTCAAGAGGATTTCTTGAGGGCTCGCAACCACCTCACATAAGCCGCAAATGCGGCCCAAGTTTCAGATGGCATATATGCCCTAGTGACGCAGACGCCAGTGGAGAGTCTCTCTAATGGAGCTAGAAGGAAAGGTTGCCATAGTCACTGGAGGAAACTCCGGAATTGGGCGTGCCATTTCTGAAGTCTTTGCAAGAGAGAGCGCACGTGTCATGATTGGTGCCAGAAACGTCAAAACAGGGGAAGAGACGGTCGAAGCTATCAAGCAAAAGGCAGGCACCGCCGCTTTCCTAAAGACTGACGTTCAGGACAGCTCACAGGTGAAGAACCTCGTCGACGAGACCGTCAGAAGATATGGAACGGTGGACATCGTCTGTCACAACGCAGGCACCGAGCTCGTGAAGCTACTTGTTGATACAACCGAGGACGAGTGGGATATGGTCTTGAACACCAACGCGAGGGGAGCATTTTTTCTATCCAAGTACGCGCTTCCGATCATGATTGCTAAGAAAAAGGGAGTTGTGATTAACATCGCTTCACAGCTTGGTTTTGTGGGCTTCGAGAAGTTCACTGCTTATTGTGCGTCAAAAGGTGCGATTATTCAGCTGACCAAGGCCATGGCGCTGGAATACGCAAAACATGGTATTCGGGTAAATTGCGTCTGCCCAGGCGCCGTCGATACCGCAATGGTGGACCGAGAGCTCAGCCATTTCCCCGATCCTTCTGAAACTAGGAGAAAGGTAATTGAAAGCCATCCAATCGGAAGGATGGCAAGGCCGGAGGAGATAGCTGAAGCCGTGCTCTTCCTTGCTTCGGATCGTGCATCATTCGTTCTGGGTGAATGCATGATTGTGGATGGCGGCTACGTGATTCAATAGCAGAGTGCGGATTCAAAGCTTCCAAGAAAAGAGATTCGCCTTCGTACTTGGGGCAGCATTGCCCCTGGACCGAAGGCTGGGTCTGATTCCCTCTACACGGAGAAGCTGGGTGCTCGTGCGCACTACAGGTCCGAAAACAAATAGGCTATCGGTGATCCAGCTTGCACACACCAATTGAAGTTGTCAGCGCCAATGATGCTCCAAGCCCATATGTAGCCGTCGATTGGCATCTTGATGGTTTCAGTGATTTCGCCGTAGGGGTTGATGACCTCCGCGATCTTCGTTCCTTTTGCTAGCTTGACGCCGACATCAACGAATCTGTTGACGAGCCCGCCTCTGTTTGCGCGAATGTTGCCATGCGATTTGAAGTCACCTTTGAGGACGAGGGTTTCCGTTTGAGGCTCCACCTTTCCCTGAACCATACCCAACGTACAAAGCGTGTTCATAATGCCCCGCACTCCAACTCGTACCACAGGTGACTGAGCCTCATCAAATCTTGATTCGAAACTCCCTTCCAGTTCGACAGTAAAGCCTGGAATTCCATTTGCCATTCCCAACTCGGCCCAATAGAGGTCACCGACCTTCATCCCAGCAGTACCGGTGTCAACGTTAGATGAGCGATTACGAATAACTGTCACGTCGTATGCTCTTGCCAACTCCAGGGTTCGTTTCTCAGTTTCTTTGTCCTGGCTGTAACCGACCAGTGTGAACTTGAGGCATGGTTTGACGTTTTCATGAAGATCCATGATTAGGTTTGAACCCAGTGTCGCGTTCTTCCAGATGAAGTTTGCAAATCGACCAGTTATGCTGCCGCTTTCGCTTCCCGGATATGAAACGGCAAGGTTGGCGCCATCATGTGGAGATACGTAGGCACCGAGCTGCATTGCGAGGGGATTGGCCGTAGGAAAAGCGATTATGCTGCCTTTCAGCTTCGAAGGGTCAATTCTTTTCGTTAGGGCTTGAATTGTTGCTGTTCCAGACAGCTCTGTAGAATGCGTTGCCCCACACAACACAACCTTTGGTCCATCTTCGTGACCGTTTATGATTATCACGGGGAGAGATGCCCGCGTCGCATCCCTCAACTCAACCCAAGTTGCTGGACCGTGCTTGATTTCTCCAGGAGCAGCTGAGACTTCTCCAACTGTGATTGTCTTACCCATAGATTACACTTCGCCTCCTTCGTTCGTAGGGGCATGGTGATATAAGCCCGCGTTACCCGAACGCCCCAGCTGAGTTGAAGCCAGCGTCCAAATAGGAAATAGACTACTCATGTCGCAGGGCCAAGAACACCAATTTGCCGCCAGCATTCACGCGTCTTGTTTGCGTGAGAAATCGATGTCGCTTTCGAAGTCTGTTGTTTCGAGTTCGCAGGCTGGCCACTGAGTCATTCATGTGATGACTGCATTTGTCGTACCCTTGATGAGAGCAACTCTGAAAAGGGGAGAATAACGTTAAGGGTTCCTATCGAAACCGAACGCTGGACGATTGTGATAGTTTTGAATGACCGAGATCTCCTAATGATTCCCGGCCCAACCAACGTCGCGCCATCAGTGCTTAGTGCATTGGCTCGGCCAACATTGTCACACGCAAGTCCTGCTTTCGCTAACATTCTAACGGAGATGTTGAGTCATCTGAGGAAGATATTCAAGACGAATGGATTGATCTTGCCATTAGCTGGTTCTGGAACTCTTGGTGACGAAATCGCTTTGGCAAACGTTATAGAGCCTGGTGATCGAGTCCTCGCCTTGTGCAACGGCTATTTTGCCGAAAGACTAGCCGAGGTGGCGTCCACTCTCGGCGCCAATGTGGACAGGCTCCAGATTCCTTGGGGAGCCGCTGCAGAACCCTCTGAAGTTGCGAGGAAACTCGCTTCGGGGGACTACAAGTGTCTCCTGACCGTTCACGTGGACACGTCAACGGGTGCGGCAAACCCCATAGAGAGTCTGGGAAAAGTAGCGAGGGATAGACAGGTGCTATACGTTGTGGACGCTGTCTGTTCTTTGGGCGGCATGGATGTTCAGGTCGATGGCTGGAATATTGACGTGTGTTTCACTGGGTCCCAAAAGGCCCTTGGCGTACCCCCCGGCTTGGCAATCATTTGCTTCGGCGAACGGGCCCTCAAAATCAGGGACGAGCGCAAGTCGCGTATGGCAACTTACTACGGTGACCTGAAAAGGTGGGCGCCAGTGATGGCAGAACCTACGAAATACTTCGCCACTCACCCTGTAAACATGATCTACTCGCTTCACGAAAGCTGCAAGATGATTCTATCCGAAGGCCTCGAAACAAGATTCCTTCGCCATTCCACTCTGGCATCAGCATTTCGAAGCGCAATGCGCTCCATCAATCTTCAACTACTATGTGAAGAGAAGGAGAGTGCAAGTACTCTAACCGTTGTCAAGTATCCTGAAGGGGTACGCGATGCTGACTTCCGCAAGACGCTTGCAGACAAGTATGGAATTACGATTGCAGGCGGGCTTGGCCCGCTCAGCCAGAAGGTCTTCAGGGTTGGACATTTGGGCAACATCAATCGCAATGACATTTTCGCAACGATTGCCGCAATCGAGGGTTGTCTGACGCATCAAGGGTACAGTTTCCCAGCTGGTGCAGGCATTGCTTCTGCCAATCGCATACTCAATTCAGGAAGTGTACGCTAATCGGCTAGAATTCGCGCTGTGCCCTGGTAACGGTTCAGCAACGTCTGCAAACTCATTCCTTCGAATTAGGCTTGAGGTTTGTGGAGGTAACGCGTTGGCATTAGAGTGGAGACGTGTAGGTCTGAAACAGACTCTACCATAATGCGTCTTTTTCGCAGCAGAATAATGGTCTGGCGGCCGTCAGGACTAGGCGACTCTTGCCTTGGTATCATGCTGGCTGCTTGTGCCATGTCTTCATATGTTTCTTCTCTGTTTCGGTGACGTATTCCGGAAAGAACTTCGTGTAGTATCCAAGGTCAATGTGATGCGCCTGCAGTAGGGCTGGGAAGTACATTGCATTGCTGTATTTTGGAAGCCTTCCATACTTTTGGTGAATGTATCGCAAGAAGGCTTTGACAGCCTCCACCATCTCGGCAAACTCTTTGGGGACAACCAGGTTGTATCCTTCCGGTCCGTAGATGCCTTTAGGCCCCCACTTCATTTCTACTATTTGATCCACTGCTTGGTCTATGTCCTTGTACGGTGGACAATAACCTTCTAGGATTTTGTCCATTCCAACGGGATTTGGAGTTGCTTGGTGGAAGCCTTTGCCCTTGACCTTCTCTAATCTGAAATTCATTAACTTCATCAGAGCCCCAAAATCGACGGTATGCATGATGAAACCTCCTATGCCAATACCCTGGGCTGCAAGCATCATATTCTGCATTGCTATTCCGGCTTCTAGATTGCACAGCCAAGGAAGGATGGCATCGTAGCTTGAGATAGTCATCTTCTCTCCGTTCAAGAGCCCATTACGTATCCATTTAGCGACGCCTGCTGGTTTGTTTAGAACCTCGTCCCACATGCGCCACTTGAACTGAGCTATTCCGGTTAGGAGCATGTTGATGTATTCACGGGTTGTGTCGGCTACAGGCATGAAGACGGTTGTTCCAGGCCTGTTGACCATATCCACGAATGCTGAGCCTATAGCCTCCTTGGGAATGGGAAGCCGGCCGTCTCTAATCTTGACCCGGTTCCTTCGGTAGTCTTGAATGATTTTGATCCTGTCCTCTTCAGAGGCGATTCTGACTCTCTCCTTCGGAATGATCTCACTGGACTTCTCAGGCTTGTAATAGAACACCCCGTCATCGTTTGTGAAGAACAAGTGCATAGTAAGAGAAGCACACGGCGTCGCGGATGTCCTGCCGATCACGGTGAGATGCCCCAAGAGGTGGCGAATCTCCTCCGTTGTAACCCCTGTCACGCCAACTGCAGAGAAACAGAGGAGAGCTGTCTCGGTTTCGTTCAAAGACACTGGAGGCTCCGAGGATTTGTAGGCAAGGCCCGCGCGCCTTGCGAGCATCTCTCCACCGAGAGGAAATCTCTTAGTTCGTCTCCTGAACATGGTATCGAAAAGAGGAGCCTCAAATTCGATAGACAATTACATGACCCCTTTTAGTTTCCGCACCTATTCATCAGATACGATATAAGGCGACGAATTGGATTTCGATAT
>Ga0209521_10001335_pt1 | contig 20146 bp, 14 predicted proteins | sample Rifsed19ft4_FD_184016 | JGI IMG/M metagenome (GOLD analysis project Ga0209521, IMG submission 184016) | Soil microbial communities from Rifle, Colorado, USA - sediment 19ft 4 (version 2) | ecosystem: Environmental > Terrestrial > Deep subsurface > Rock core/Sediment | place: Rifle, Colorado...
ACCGGCTCCCCGCCGATATGGTGGTCGACAACCCGAGCCACCGCGAGCGAAGCGAGACGGTTTGGAAGCTTCCCGCCAAGACGCTCAACCCCAAGGTGGGAAGTGACGTCACGAAAATGATGCGCGACCTCGAGGACGGCTCCATCAAGTGGGTGTGGATGCAGGTCACGAATCTATTCCAGTCCACCGCCAACGCCAACCACTGGATCAAGGCCGCCCGGGAGATGGACAACTTCATCGTCGTGTCCGACGTCTACCCCACGCTCTCGGGCAAGGTCGCCGACTTGATTCTCCCCTCGGCTATCATCTTCGAGAAGTGGGGCGCGTACGGGAACTCGGAGCGCCGTACCCAAATGTGGCGCGAGCAGGTGGCTCCTCCCGGCGAGGCGCGTAGCGACTTGTGGCAGATGATGGAGTTTTCGAAAAGATTTCGCTTGCAGGACGTGTGGGGCCGGCGGCCGGTTCCGGGTCTCCGCGAAGAAGGTTTCGAGGGCGGCTTCCTGCCCGACGTGCTCGAGCAAGCGAAGGCTATGGGTTATTCGCCGGAAGACTCGCTCTATGCCGTGCTTTTCGCGACCCCGGGGAATCTCAGGCACAAGTGGCCCGATCCGGTGGCGAGGGGGCGCGAGAACCACACGGCGATCCACGCGGGTATTGACTGGTTCCCGGAAAAGGCGCTGTTCGAAGAGTATGCCTCCTTCGGTCGAGGACACGGTCACGATCTGGCGGATTTCGATACGTACTACCGCGATGACGTGCGCGGCCTCCGCTGGCCGGTAGTCGATGGAAAGGAGACTCCCTGGCGATTCAACGAGGACTACGATCCGTATGCGAGGCGAGGAAGCGGCTTCGACTTCTACGGCCCGGCGGGCAAGTCGCTCGCCCAGGGCGATCTCGGCGGCATCACCAACCCGGAACCCGTTTCGCTGGAAGGAAAGGCCAAGATCTTCTTCCGCCCCTACGCGGCGCCACCCGAAATCCCCGACAGCGAATACAACCTCTGGCTCTCCACCGGTCGGGTGCTCGAGCACTGGCACTCGGGCTCGATGACCCGCCGGGTCGCTGAGCTTCACGCCGCCGTACCGACGGCTCTCCTGTACATTCACGCCGAGGACGCGAAGCAGAGGAACCTCGCCGAGAACGACCTTGCTTGGATCGAGTCCCGGAGGGGAAAGATCCAAGCTCGAGTCACCCTTCGCGGCGATCGCAATCGAGTTCCACGCGGCTTGGTGTTCGTTCCCTGGTTCGATGAAGGCGTCTTCATCAACAAAGTGACGCTCGATGCAACTTGTCCCATCTCCAAACAGACGGATTTCAAGAAGTGCGCCGTCAAGGTTTACAAGGCCTGAGGGCCGCGGGGACCGTTGAAGAAGAAAAGACTCTTGCTGACGTTAATTGCGACCGGATGTGTCGCCGCGTTGGCCTACTCGTCGATGCAGGAAGCCGTGCACGAGGAGCAGATCGGTTTGAGCAAGACGAGCGTCTTCGAGACACCGGCCCCTCCGGCCGTTGAGGAAAGCGTCTCGGATCCGGGCGGCAACACGCGTCTGCCGCGGACCAATCCACTAGGCCCTCCTCGGGTTCCTCACCTCGTGGCGGACTTTCTTCCCATCAGCCAGTCAGACAATCTGTGCCTCGACTGTCATTTCATTGATGAGGCCGAGGAGGGTGGACCGGTGCCCTTGCCGGAAAGCCATTACGTCGATTACCGCAACGCGCCCGACGAGAAGCGGGATGCGCCGGTTGGCGCTCGCTATTATTGCCTGTCGTGTCACGTCCCCCAGACCGATGCGGCGCCCCTGGTAGGAAACGAGTTCGGTAAGTAAGAGGCCCGGCCGGGGTTCGGGCTGAAGAGAAAGCCACCGGCCGCCTCGAGGCGCGGGTCGTCCAAGCCCGGTATGCCCCTTCCCACCCAGAAGCTATGCGTCTACGATTGTACGATGTAGGATGAAGGGCACCGAACGTTAACCCGAACCAGACATAGTTGTGGAAGGAGGCCGCTAGATAGTGGGCTTCATCAAGAGCCAGATCAGCGCGACGAGCGACGAGTACAAGAGTAATCAGGAGCACAACGCCCGCCTCGCCGCCGACCTTGAGCAAAAGCTGGCGGGTATCCGCGCCGGGGGAGAGGAGAAAGCGCACGCCCGACACCGCGAGCAGAAGAAGATGTTCGTTCGCGATCGAATCGCCGCCCTCTGTGACGAGGGGACACCGTTCCTGGAGATCGGTGCGCTCGCCGGCTACCAGCTCTATGACGATCCGGTTCCGGCGGGCGGCCTGGTGGCCGGCGTCGGCATGGTGCACGGCCGCCAGTGCATGGTGGTAGCGAACGACGCCACCGTGAAGGGGGGTACTTATTACCCGATCACGGTCAAGAAGCACCTGCGAGCTCAGGAGATCGCACTTCGAAACCAGTTGCCCTGTCTCTACCTGGTGGACAGTGGTGGGGCTTTCCTGCCTCTTCAGGCGGAGGTTTTTCCCGACAAGGAGCACTTCGGGCGCATCTTTTACAACCAGGCCGTCCTCAGCGCCGCCGGCGTGCCTCAGCTCTCCGCGGTCATGGGGATGTGTACCGCCGGGGGGGCCTACGTTCCGGCGATGAGCGATCAGGCGGTCATCGTGAACAAGACGGGAACGATCTTCCTGGCCGGCCCACCGCTGGTGAAGGCGGCGACCGGCGAGGACGTTTCCGCCGAGGAGCTGGGCGGCGCCCACGTGCACACCGAGCTCAGCGGGGTGGCCGATCACTTTGCGGTGGATGATGGACATGCCCTCGAGATCCTGCGCGAGATGGTCTTCCACCTCGGTCACCGAGCGCAGGCGGCGGTCAACCTTCTCTCGCCCGAGCCTCCCGCCTATGACCCAGAGGAGCTCCTGGGTATTTGGCCCAGGGATCTCCGCCGTCAAGTGGACGTCCGAGAGGTGTTGGCACGCATCCTCGACGGTAGCCGCCTCTTCGAGTTCAAGGAGCGGTACGGCGCGACGGTGGTGACTGGGTTCGCTCATATCGAAGGGATGCCGTGCGGGATCATCGCCAACAACGGGGTGCTCTTTAGCGAAAGCGCCCTCAAGGCTACGCACTTCATCGAGCTCTGCACCGTGGAGCGGATCCCGATTGTCTTCCTGCAGAACATCACCGGTTTCATGGTGGGAGCCCAATACGAGCGCGGCGGTATCGCCAAGGATGGGGCGAAGATGGTGCACGCGGTGGCTACCGCCAAGGTGCCGAAGGTCACCATGATTCTCGGCGGCAGCTTCGGAGCGGGCAACTACGGAATGTGCGGTCGAGCCTATGAGCCGCGATTTCTTTGGACATGGCCGGGGAGCCGCATCTCGGTGATGGGAGGGGAGCAAGCGGCGCAGGTACTTCTCACCGTCAAGCGCGATCAGCTTCGGCGTCAGGGAAAGAGCTTGAGCTCCCAGGAGGCGGAGAAGATAACCGCACCGATCTTGGAGAAGTACGAGACGGAAGGGCATCCCTATTTTGCCTCGGCCCGGCTCTGGGATGATGGAGTCATCGAGATGAAGGCCACCCGGACGATTCTAGCGTTGAGCCTGGCGACCGCCCTGAACGCTCCGCTCGAGGCGACAGAGGTCGGCGTCTTCCGCATGTAGAGGAGCGGCCTAGGTGGCCAAAGTGGTTCGCATTGCCAACGCCGGCGGCTACTGGGGGGACGACCCCCATGCGCTTCGCAGGCAGGTTCGGGGAGAGCTGCCCCTTCATTACATCTCCATCGATTTCCTGGCCGAGATCACGATGAGCATCCTCCAGAAGCAGCTCGCTCGCGATCCGGATGCCGGCTACGCGCGCGACTTCGTGACCCAGGTCGAGCCTCTGCTGGAAGAGATCCTGGCCCGCAAAATCAAGATTGTCACCAACGCCGGCGGCGTGAATCCTTCCGCCTGCGCGGAAGCACTCTTCGCCGCGGCACGGGCGCGCGGCTTGAAGCTCCGGGTGGCGGTCATCGAGGGAGACAATATTGCCCCTCGCGTTCCAGAGCTTATGCGGCAAGGCGTGGATTTGAAGAACATGGAGACCGGTGAGGATCTCGACGGACTCGCCGATCGCGTTCTCTCCGCCAACGCCTATTTCGGGGCCCTTCCGGTTGTGGAGGCACTCGCTTCCAATCCGGACATCGTTGTCTCGGGAAGAGTGACCGATACCGGCCTTACTCTAGGCCCTCTCATGCACGAGTTCGGCTGGTCAGGCGAAGACTACGACAAACTAGCGCACGGTATCGTGGCAGGCCACATCATCGAGTGCGGGGCCCAGGCCACCGGGGGGAACTTCACCGATTGGTGCAAGGTTCCAAGCTTTCATGAGATCGGGTTTCCCATCCTGGAGTGTGAAGAGGAGGGACCCTTCGTGGTGACCAAGCACCCGGGAACGGGTGGTCTGGTAACCTGCCAAACGATTCGCGAGCAGCTGCTCTATGAGATGGGACACCCTCAGCTCTACCTCACTCCCGATGTGATTGCCGACTTCACCGCTATCGAGCTCGAGCAGGACGGCCCCGATCGAGTGAAGGTCTGGGGAGTGCGAGGCGTGAGGCCCACCGATCTCTTGAAAGTGAGCGTATCCCTGGCCGACGGCTTCAAGTCGAGCGGAGCGATCATCATCTCCGGACCGGATGCTCGGGCGAAGGCCGAGACCTTTGCAGAGATCTTCTGGACCCGACTGAGCGCGGAGCTCGAGCGCGCCGATCTGCCACCCCTGGAGAGCACCCAAACCGATCTGGTGGGTGACGACAGCACGCATCGGGGCCTCACCCCGTCCCACCATCCGACCGAGATACTGCTCCGGCTCTCGGCTCGAGATCACCAGCAGGACAAGCTAGGCATCTTTCGAAAGCTTCTGCCCAGCCTCATCCTGAGCGGTCCTTCCGGCGTGGCGGTGACGGGTGGCGCACCCGCCATTTCGGACGTCGTCCGTTACTGGCCGGCCCTCATTCCACGAGAGTCCGCGCTGTCCACGGTGTCGGTCTTCATGCAAGACGAGGCGAGTCCCGTACCGAAACGCGTCGCCGAGACCAGGGATCTGCCCTGGCCGACCGCCCGCGGCTCGGTCGAGGCCTGCGCCGCACCGCTCGAAGATCCCTATCCCCTGTCGCTCATCGAGCGATGGGAGAATGAACCGCGAGTCGAGATCCCTCTCATGCGGATCGCGCACGCCCGGAGCGGGGACAAGGGCGATACCGCCAATATCGGCCTGATCGGAAGAAGCGCGGAGTGCTATGTTTGGTTACGGGAGAATGTGACCGCCCAGCGCGTTCGTCAATGGTTCGCCACTATCGTTCGGGGAGAGGTACACCGTTACCTGGTGCCCCATCTGTGGGCCATCAATCTCTTATTGGAGGAATCTCTGGGAGGAGGGGGAACGGTGAGTCTCCACATCGATTCGCAAGGAAAGACGTACAGCCAAGCTCTGCTGCGATGTCGAGTCGAAGTTCCTGAGCCGCTCTTGGATACCATCGCTCCCCAGAACGCCCCCTGCCCGGGAGAACTCGTCCCGTGAAAACCCTCCGCCTGGAGACACTTCCCCACGGCGTGAAGCGACTCGTGCTTTCTCGCCCCGCGGTCCGCAACGCCTTCGACGAGACGATGATCGGGGAGCTCAAAGAGGCCTTGGACAGCCTGGCGGCAATCCCGGAGCCGGAGACGGTGCGCTTATTGCTACTGGCCGGCGATGGTCCGATCTTCTCCGCCGGGGCCGACCTCAACTACATGAAGCGGCTGGCGGCAAGCGGCGAAAGCGAGAGCCTGGCCGATGCCCGAAGGCTGGGTCAACTCTTTCATGCTCTCGCGGCGTTTCCCACCCCGGTGATTTGCGCGGTTCGGGGGGCGGCGATCGGGGGTGGGCTCGGCCTCGCGGTCTGTGCAGACTACGTTCTGGCGGAAGAAAACGCGACGTTCGCAACCACCGAGGTACGCCTGGGCATCGTACCCGCGGTCATCAGCCCGTACATCGTCCGCAAGATCGGGTTGGCGGCGGCGTTGCCGCTGCTACTCTCCGGTCGCCGAATCAAGGCTTCGGAAGCGCGAGACCTGGGATTGGTGCAACAGGTGGCGCAGGGAGAGAAATTCGATTCGGTGCTGGAGGACGTGGTGCTGGAGTTCCTTCACGCCGGGCCGGAGGCGGCGCGCCGGACGAAGCAGCTCCTCATCCAAGCAGCGCCGTTGCCCACGCCCGATCACGCCGAGTTCACCGCGCAGAGTATCTCGCAAGCCCGTCGCTCGGAAGAGGGGCAAACGGGGCTCGCATCCTTTTTCGACAAGAAGGCTCCTCCCTGGGTCCGTTGATTCCAGCCAATCGGGTGAAGAGGCTCGTCATCGCCAACCGAGGGGAGATTGCACGGAGGATAGTGCGTGCCGCCCGTCACCGCCGATACGAGATAGCGGTCATCTCCACGTCTGAGGATCGCGACGCCCTGGTGCGAAGCGAGGTGGACCAGGTCCTGGAAGTCTCAAGCTTCCTCGATGCACAGGAGATCGTTCGAGCCGCCCGGAGTTGGAAAGCTCAACTGCTTCACCCCGGTTACGGTTTTCTGGCCGAGAACGCGGATTTCGCCGAGTGCGTGGAGGAAGCGGGCATCGTCTTCGTGGGACCCACCCCGGCCAACATGACGGCTCTGGGAAACAAGGAGTCCGCCAAGGCGCTGGCGAGCGAATGCGGGATCCCGACCCTGACCGCTCTCGCTTCTCAGGAGCTTAAGGGTCTATCCGCGGACGCTCTGGCGCGGGAGCTGGAATCATGTGGCATCGTTCCTCCCTATCTGGTGAAGGCCAGCGGTGGCGGTGGGGGTAGAGGGATGCGCGGGGTCGACGCGGTCTCCGATCTCCCCGCCGCCCTGCGGCGGGGGTCGGAAGAGGCACTCTCCGCCTTCGGAGATCCCTCGGTGTTCGTGGAGCGCTACCTCCATGAACCTCGCCACATCGAGATCCAAGTCTTCGGCGATGGAGCCGGGGGAGGAGTCTTTCTGGGAGAGCGCGAGTGCTCGATGCAGAGACGCTATCAAAAAATCGTCGAGGAGGCACCGAGCCTCGCCGTGGATCGCGGTCTCCGAGAGTCCCTGGGGAGGGCGGCACTTGCTTTGTTGGCCAAGACCCGCTACCGGGGCGCCGGAACGGTCGAGTTCCTGGTGAACGGGGAGAAGGAGTTCTTTTTCCTGGAAGTGAACACGCGCCTGCAGGTCGAGCACCCGGTCACCGAGATGGTCTATAGCGTGGATCTGGTCCAGGCTCAGTTCGAGCTCGCCGAAGGCGCTTGGCCTTCGTCATTGCCCGATCCCAAAGTGTTCACGGTGCTCGAACCGCGAGGAGTCTCCTTGGAAGCACGGGTCCTGGCCGAGGATCCCCGTCGCGGCTTCCTGCCCACGCCCGGCCCTTTGGTCTTGTATCGGGAGCCCGGCGGTGAAGGCGTTCGGGTCGATTCCGGCGTCGCGGAGGGAGGCCGCGTCAACGCGCATTTCGATTCCATGATTGCCAAGGTCGTCACCCGGGGTGATTCCCGAGAGGAGGCCTTGGAGCGGCTGGACCGTGCTCTGGAAGGGATGATCGTTCATGGCTGCACCACCAATCTCCCTTTTCTTCAAGCCTTGGTAAGGCACTCCGACTTCCGGCAGGGGCGGGGATCGACGCAATGGATCGAGAAGAATCTGGAAAGTCTGAATGCATCTCTGCTACCGGAAGCGCTAGAGGAGCGGCTACGTTCGAGCGTCTTTCGAGAGAAGCTCTCGCTCGCCATCTCCGGAGGTCCGGTCGGTCCCCAGCCTGCCATCGCGCGCCTTTTCGCCGTTCAGGGAAACCGGGAGGCGCGGATCGGGAGTCATCTCGAGCGCCCGGCGCTCCAAGTAGCGGCCGGAGAGCGTGCCGGTGAGTACCTTCTGTCGGGTCCGGGATTGGAAGAAGCTCTCTCCGTCGAGGCGTCGCGCTCCTTCCGATTCTCGCCCTCACTGCGCGAGGCGATCTCTCGGCTCGAGGATCACCAGCCGGTATCGGTTCCCTTCTTTGCTTCCCGCCCGTCCATCTCCGGGATCACGGTCACCCTGTTCGGCGAAACGCTCGGCCTATCCAGCCCCCGCCATGTCGCGCGGGGGGGGCTGGACGTTGCCGCTGGAAGCGGTGAGGTTCGGGCTCCCATGGCGGGCAAGATCCTGGACGTTCGGCTTCGGGAGGGAGACGTGGTGGAAGAGGGGCAGGTGGTCTTCGTGATCGAGTCGATGAAGATGCAACTCGAGGTCAAGTCTCCCGCCACCGGGAAGGTGCGGACGATCCACGTTCGTACGGGTGAGGTTCTGAGCGGACCGAACGTCCTCGCCACGCTCGAATAGGTGTTCCGGCCGGTTGGACGCCGGGCAAGTGCCGTTGACTTCGGGTCGTACCTGTAGGGGAAGAGCCTCGGGGCCGAAGGGGAGGGGGCGGATCCCGCGGAACTCCGATCCTCATCACGGACCAGCCGACAAAGTCACTATTTTTCAACTACTTCAGTGCCAGCGCCGGTTCTCGCCGCGCCCGCGCCGCGCGCCGAGGTTCCTCTCGCCCCTCCTTCTCAGGCACAGGTGAAACCCCAGCGATCCCTATCACTGACAGAATGCGGCGACCGGCGGACAATGGGTGTACCCATAAGGGAGCGAGAATGAAAACAGTCCTGGATCTGGTCGGCGAGTTCGCCTCCATCAATGACGAAAAGGTCCGCTGCGGTGGAAGACTTCCGCCGGACTGGGAAAGGCGTTGGACGGAGCTGAAGGGCTTCTACGATCTACTGATGGCCCAGAACGGGAAGGCTCGCCGACCCTTGTCGCGGTGTTTCTCGACGAGCGACATCCGCCGACGGGTGAGGGATCGGGAGCGACTGAGAGTGCCGGCGCATCTCGACGTCGTTCTCAGGTTCGAAGAGGAATACTATCCCGGGCAGGTGGTCAATCTGAGTTGCGGCGGAGCGTTGCTGGCCTCGCAGGTCGTTCTCCCCGTTCACTCCGAGCTGATTCTGTACCTTGCTAACCCCTATGGTCGGCAGATGGCACTCTTCCAGACCGAGGGAGAGGTTCGGTGGACTTGCCAGGGGGAGTCGGTGCCGGACTTCCCTTGCGGCATGGGCGTTCGCTTTGGAGAGGAAGAATCCGTGGGCCACGTCCATCACCAGCTAGACTCGATCGTTGTCGAGGCCCTGGAAGATCATCTCTCAGGAGTGGATGCGAGTGCCATCGCTCCCCATTTCCTCGAACGGGAGTCTCTGGTCCTTTGAGGGAGCGTGTGCTGGATCAAAGCCCGGGGTAGGGATCGGGCTCGATGTGGATAAAGGCTCCCAGATAGCGACTGTCTCCTTCTCCCCGCCTGGTCAGCATGGGAACCTCTCCGGATCGTGGTGCGATGGTGACCAGATAGCAGTAACTTCTCGCGCCGAAGTCCTCGTAGGGAAACCCTCGTCCGGCGGGAAGCTCTAGAATCTTCTTCTCGCCGGGTTGGTAGTCCGCGCTGCTGCATCCGCCGGGAACACAAACCTCGATGTGGTTGGGGAGGCTCACGTTCAGCACCCGCACCGTCAGCCGGTCCAAGGGGAATCGGGTACGCACGACCATCTCCGCTCGGGTTCCGCCCCGGACCCAGAAACCAATGCCTCGGTGTCGCTCCCGTCCCCAGGTGTTGTTGTCGAGAAAGTACCCCAGATATCCGTCCTCGAATCTCTGCCGAAACTTTGCCGGATCGATATTGGTGGGGAGATCGTTGATGAGCGAGAGCTCTACTGGAAGCCACTTGTAGGGTCCGGAGGTCGCATGCTCGCCGGGATAGCGTGCGGCGGTGAAGGGAGCCGCCAGGATGGTGCTCAGAAACACGCCGGCCATGGTCCAGGATGGAAGCGTGGCCAGCAGGGGACGCACCAGAGTAGGCGTGAGGAAGAAGTAGAGGGGATAGATGTTCATGAAGTAGCGGTTTCCTAGGGTGCCACCTCCTCCGAAGTAGTTGACTGGCATCCATACGATCAACAGGAGGCATTCCAACGTGGCCAACCCCAGCACCATCCATTGCCAGGACTTCTTAGCACCGAAGGCGAAGAGCGCCACCGCCACCACCGCCGGGAAAAAGTAGATGGCCGCTCCGGAAAACCGTCCCAGGTGGAATAAGTAGAGATCGTGGGCAACGATATCCCAGGGCTGCTGGGTATAGATCTCGGAAGTCACCTTGGCCAGGCCGGTGTTCTCGAAGTTGAGGTCGGGACTCTGAAAAGGGTAGCGCCCATAGAAAGTCTTCCGATCGCCGCCCTGGTAGTTCATTTCCCCGGTGATGGCCAGATTCACGAAGAACAATCCGCCCAGGACGACCCCGAAAACGGTGCCGGTAGCAAAGGCGCGTTTCCATTGCCGACGCAGGGCCAGGAGAGCGAGTGGCGGCAGAATCAGAAGGATGTTGGAGGGCTTCGAGTAAGTGACGGCGCCGAACACCGCGGCGGCGATGAGATCGGAGGTCATGCCGCGCAGCAGTCGCGGGGGCAAAGAAGCCCTCTCTTTGTACAGCCAGAGGAACGCCCCCAGGAAAACCAGGCTCAGATTGAAGAGCTCCGGGGTCAGCCAGACGAAGTAAGCCGGCACGACCGACGCGAAAAGGAAAGTCAAGGTGTAGCCGAGAGACGCTCCTGGCGAGCTGGTCGACGCGATAAAGAAAAACCCGCACACCAGAACTATCATGAGTGCGAGCGTGTGGAGGACCAGGATTCCGTTCGTGTCGAAAAGACGTACCCAGGGTGCCGCGGCCAGTGAATAGAGGAACGCCTTGCCGAAATAAATTTCCTCGGTTACCTCCCCGTCGCGGACCAGAAAAGGGAACTCCCCGGTGAAGGTCAGGCGGCCTTCTCGCCCTCGCTTCAGGAAGATTCCCGAGGGCCCGTCGGGAAACTCTCTATAAGTGCGCTCCAAATCTTTGCGCGAGTAGAGGAGATCGCCGTCCTCTGCCAGGCTGTGAGTCATCGTGTAGTAGGTGGCCTCGTCACTCCACATGGCACCAGCCGCCCGCGGGTAGTCCACCGAGAGGGAGAATCCCAGCAGGACGACGCCAAGGGCGACCAGCATGCCCGTTGCATGACGACGGGAAAACATCGTGGGGATCTAGGCGGGGAAGAACAGAGCGAGAGCGAACCAGTTCTTGCCGTCGGTGAAGACTTTGCGGACCTGGAAGGAAGCGCGGTCAGCGATTTGCTGGATGAGCGGTATCGTGTACTTGAAAGAGCTTTCGGTGTGAATCGACTCTCCCTCCTCGAATCCGAAGGTCTCTTCGAGGCGTCGAATGGCAACCTCCTGTCGGGTCCGCGAGAGCAAATGCATTTCGATCCGCGCTGCGGCCTCATTGTAAAAGGCGCGGTGGCGGAAAGCGTGGAGGTTGAAGTTTCCACCCAGCTCGCGATTGATGCGTTTCAGAATGTTGAGGTTGAATCGGGCGGTGACCCCCGCCGCGTCGTTGTAAGCAGCTTCCAGGATACCCACGTCCTTTTGCAGGTCGAATCCAATCAGAAGAGCGTCGTCGGTTCCCATGCCATCACGGACCCCCTGAAGAAATGTCTCGGCTTCGGCGGGCTCGAAGTTGCCGATGCTCGATCCCAAGAAAAGGACCAGCTTTCGTTCCGCCACTTCGGGAGCGTGAACGGCGAGACGACTGGCCTCCCGAAGCCCTTCCCGGTACTCGGAGGCGATGGGGATGGTGGTAAGTCGGGGGTAGCGCGCATCCAGCTTGCGGGCGGTCTCGTCGAGGATGGTCGGAGAGATATCGATGGGAAGATAGTGAAGACGTCTTTGCTCCTCCATAATGTTCTCGAGGAGGATGGTGGTCTTCGCGGAGCTCCCGCTCCCTAGCTCCACCAGGCTGAAGTCGCCGTCCAAGGTGTCCCGAATGTCCCCTGCGTACTCCCTCAGGATGGAGGCTTCGGTGCGAGTCGGATAGTACTCGGGGAGGCGGGTGATCTCCTCGAAGAGTCGGGAGCCCAACTCGTCGTAGAAGTATTTCGCCCTGAGAAATTTGGGTTGGTTTCTCAGTCCTTGGCGGACGTCGTCGGCGAACTCCTCCAGCAGCTCGGAGGACGCCGGATGGAGCCTGGCAGCGGATGGGAGGGGCGAGCCAGAGCTCAAATCGAAGACCAATGTATTTTCCGCGTGAAATCAAACTCGTGACTACCGATCGTATGGTGTCGGGACCGGTAAATCAAGGGGGAACGGCGGGACGGTGGGAGCTGCGGGGAGCTTGACGGGTGGAAGGCTCCCTGGTAGACTCCCGCCTCTCCATGAACAAGGTGGCCACGCTCGAGGACGTTCGGGCGTACTGGAACGAGTTCGTCAACGACATCGAAGTCACCGATCTACCGGTCGGCTCGCCGGAATTTTTCGACGCTCTGGAGCGTTACCGCTACGAGAAGATCGACTATCTCCGCGACTACGTCGGCTTTTCGCGATACCGGGGCAAGAAAGTTCTGGAGATCGGCTGTGGGGTGGGAATAGATCTCCTTCAGTTCGCCCGCGCCGGAGCCGAGGTGAGCGCCGTGGACCTCACCCCGAACGCCATTCAGCTCGCCACCGCCAACCTGGCCCGCGAAGGCTATCGGGGCAGTCTCCGGGTGGGGAACGCGGAGGCGCTTGATTTTCCGGACGGCTCTTTCGACGTGGTTTACTCGCATGGAGTGCTGCATCACACCGTCGATACCCAGAAATCTATTCATGAGGTCTACCGGGTCCTGGGAGCGGGCGGAGAAGCGATCATCATGCTCTATAATCGCTACTCCTGGTTCAACCTAGCGGCAAGGCTTTCTGGTACGAATATCGAGCACGCGACGAAAGACGCACCCATCATTCGTCGCTATTCGGTGGGTGAGTGCCGGAAGATGTTCAACCGGTTCCGCCAAGTCGAGATTCAGGTGGACCGGTTCCCCAAGCGTACCGTCAAGTTCGATAACCTGTTCGCCCAACTCAACAACTATCTACTCGTCCCTTTCTTCGAGCTCCTTCCCGATCGGATCAAACGGCCCTTGGGATGGCACATCATGATCCGGGCTACCAAGTAATAGCGTCGGCTGGCCAGATCCCAGCTTGCTAGCTGCTTCAGCGCCCAAGCCTCACCCGTAGTCTCGTGCCAGTGAGCGGCGTGTGCTAGAGTACCGAGATTGCGGTAGGGACCCACGAGCAAGCCAGAATCCCTCATGAAGCGTCAAAAGGACTTTGTCGTCGTTGGTGGAGGCGTGGCCGGTCTGTCCTTCGCTCATACGGTTCTGAAGGAGCAACAGCAAGTCACCGTCGTCGAGCGTAATGACGTAGTGGGTGGGTTGGCCCGGTCGTTCGGTTACGGTGACTTCACCTTCGACGTGGGACCCAAACGCTTTCACACCGAGGACAAAGAAGTTCTCGATTTTCTGCTGGAGATACTCGGGGACGACTACCTGGTGGTGGACCGTTCGAGCTCGGTGCATTTGTTCGGAAAGTATTTCAGTTGGCCACTCGACAGCCGCGCGCTCTTTCGACTTCCCCTTCCGGTGATGGTCTCCGCCGGAGTGGATCTGCTACGGCGTCGAGATCCCGCCGACCGGGACTCCTTCACCGAGTACACTCGCTCGCGCTACGGCGATACCCTCTATCGTCTCTTCTTCAAACCCTATACCGAGAAATTCCTCCAAATACCCTGCGAGGATGTTCATGTCGACTGGGCGACCACCGGGATCAATCGGGCGGTGATCGACAGCCGCGTCAAGAGCGAGTCGCTCTTCGACCTGGTCCGCAACGTGCTTCTCCCCCGCCCGGTAGTGACCAAGTTCATCTATCCCAGCTACGGCGGCTTCGGCACGTTCTGCGACAAACTGGCGGAGAAAGTACGTCGATTGGGTGGTGAGATCCGCTTGCGGGATACGGTCACCGCCATTCGAACGCGAAACGGAATAGTAGAGGAGGTACAGCTGAGCGATGGATCGAGTCTTCGACCACGATACTTGATCTGGAGCGGCAATCTCATTGCCCTGGCGAAGTTATTGGGTGAAGACCCTCCCGGAATACGCTATCTCTCCACGGTTCTGTACAACATCCAGGTCGAGGCCGAAGTCCTGCAGAAGCAACAGTGGATCTACTATGGTGGCTCGGATACGGTTCTTTCTCGCGTCACCATTACCAAGGAGCTCGCTCCTTATATGTCGCCTCCCGGAAAGACGGGGCTCTGCGTCGAGGTCACTTGTTTCGAAGGAAACGGCCCCTGGCGCGAACCGAACGAGCTCATACCTCAGATAAAGTCCGATCTGGTGCGCCTGAAGCTCGTTCGGTCGACCCAGGATTTCGGAACGGTGCACGTGGAGAGGGTTCGCGACACCTACCCCATCTACGATCTGCGCTACAAAGAGAGTTTCTCGGCCGCGGCGCGTATGGTGAAGCCGTTTAAGAACTTGAAACTCCTCGGTCGGACGGGAGCCTACTGGTACAACAACTCCGATCACTCCATGAAGATGTCACTCCATCTGGCCCGGCACCTTCTCAAGGGTGCACCGATGGAGGAGAAGGAAGCCTTCTTCAAGGTTTGAGGACCGCTCGATCGCTGTCCAAGTCCGGCTCACTTTGCTCCTCAGTGAGGTGCTAGACTTACCAGACGACCTGACCCGAAGGAATCCCGCGAGGCTAAACTACCCAAGATGGAAACTCCCTTCGGCGAGATTGCGGTCCTCGACGCACATTCCCATTTTTTTTCGCACCGCTTCTTCGCGACCCTGGCCAAGGAGCTTGCCGGTTCTCTTCCCGAGCAGCAGGCGGTTACGGCTCTCAAGGAACGTTTGCCCTTCGAATTTCCCGACCCGGATCCGGTGAGCCTGGGGAAGCGTTGGGTGCAGGAGTTGGATCGTCAAGGGGTAAGCCGAACCGTTCTCATCGCCAGCGTGCCGGGAGACGAGGAGTCGGTAGCGGCAGCCGCCCGGGCCTTCCCCGATCGGATTCTCCCTTACTTCATGTTGAACCCTACCGAAGAGGATGCTCCCCGCCGGGTCGAGAGAGCGTTCGCGGAGCTTGGCTTCAAGGGGGTTTGTCTCTTCCCGGCGATGCATCGTTTTCGCGTGTGGGACCGTCGCCTCTTTACCATCTATGAGAAGGTCTCGGCACGCGGCGGCATCGTGTTCGTGCATTGCGGACACTTGAAAGTCGGCATCCGAGACAAGTTGGGTCTCCCCAGTCGCTTCGATATGCGTTTCTCCAATCCGGTGGAGCTCGACGGCGTGGCCAGGGCCTTTCCTCAGCTGCCCTTCGTGCTACCGCATTTCGGATGTGGTTACTTCCGTGAGTTCTTGTTGCTCGCCGACCAATGTGAGAACATCTACACCGATACCTCTAGCTCGAACGGATGGATGCGTTTAATGCCCTACCCCCTGGATCTAAAGAGCGTCTACGCCAAAGCGCTGGAGGTTCTGGGTCCGGAGCGAATTCTCTTCGGTACCGATTCCAGCTTCTTTCCCCGGGGCTGGCGGCGAGACATCTTCGATACCCAGGTTCGCGTGCTCTCTGACCTCGGGGTGTCCAGGCTCCAGGCTGCTCAGATCCTCGGTGAGAACCTGGCGCGGCTCACCGGAGGGTAGGCTCCCATCCCTTTCAGCATGCCCCTCTCCGTGCCTGCTTTTTCTCATAGCGGAGACTTCCACGCTCAGTTTCTGGCCTGTGGAGAGCCTCCGCTTCGACTGGTCCGTCTGTTGTTGCTCGCGAGCGGCGAAGGCCAAACGCTGGAAGATTAGAGAGCCTGCTGAAGGTAGTGGTTCCAGTTCCCGCCCATGAGCTTCTCGATCGCGTCCGAATGATAGCCCCGCCCGGCCAGACCCCGCGCTAGGTCGTGAAAACGCCCCCGCTCTTGGTGATGGGCGACGGAAGACCCGCTGACCTCGGCGCTCCGCATCGAGCCGCGGGAGGCGAGCCCCACGTGATCGATTCCCGCCATCTTGACGGCGTAATCGATGTGATCCAAATAATGTCGGAAGACGCCTTCCGCGCCGGGTTCGGTGGCATGATCGCGAGCGGCGATACCGATCATCCCGCCCCGTGCGGCGATGGCTTGGAGGAGCTCGTCGCTCTTAGCGCGCGGGTGTTCGTAAATCGTCTTGCACCAGGTGTGCGTGAAAGCGGGAGGCTTGCGCGAGATCTGAATTCCGTCCCGACTGGTTTGCTCGCCGCAGTGAGATAGGTCGACCACCATGCCCAGCTCGTTCATCGTTTCCACGACGGCGACACCGAAATCCGAGAGACCGGTGTTCGTGCTTTCGTTGCAGCCGTCCCCCAGCAGATTTCGCGAGTCGTAGGTCAGTTGAATGACCCGCGTGCCGGCGGCGTGGAGGGTGTAAAGATTTTCGATGTTGCCGTCGATGCAGGTAGCGTTCTGAAAGCCGAGCAGAATCCCCAACTTTCCTTCGTTTCTGCATCGTTCGATATCGGTCGCGGCGAGGACCTTCATCAGCCGCGGGTAACGGTCGAAGCGTCTCTGCCATTCCGCAAGGGCTTGGCGGGCAACTTCCAGGTTGCCGTTGGCAAGGCTGGTATGGACGGCCGTCAGCCTACCATGGTTCGGGAGATCTCGGGAGGCATCGCCGAGCAGCTCCGGGTCGACGGATCCGAAGGAGTCGATGACGAAGGCCCGTTCTGGCAAGCCGAACCGGAGATCGTTCCTTGGAGAGGAAGTTTTACCAAGAAGTGAGGCGGCTCCGCCCGGCAGCGCGGCGCCCGCACCAGCCGCGGCGAGCGCGGTGAGGAAGGCCCGTCTGTCCAGATTCATGTTCCCCCGGCGTGGGAAAGGGATAGGGAATGGCTGAAGGAGTCTCGCGTCAGGCGAAGAAGATTCCCAACCCGCGTCGATGCTATGCGAGGCGGGCCTCGGAGTCAACCGAGAACCGGCGGGACTGAAAGCCACCGCCGCCCGCAGAGGAAGATCCTGGCGAGGGTGAATCTCCAAGCCGTTGACCGGTCTTCGGGGGCGAGCCTATAATCGTCCGGCGGACTTAGTCTCGTCTGTTCAAGGAGATAAAGCGACAAGGCCCAGAGACTCATGCGCATTCTCATGATCGCTCCCCAACCCTTCTTTGAGCCTCGGGGCACGCCTTTCAGCGAGTACTACCGAGCCCGTGCCCTGACGGAGCTCGGGCATCAAGTGGACTTGGTGACCTATCCGATCGGCCAGGACGTTTCCATCCCTGGGCTCAGAATCTTTCGTGCTCCAGGAATACCCGGGATCCGAAAGGTGCCGATCGGCCCCTCGCTGGTCAAGATCCCGCTGGACGTCATGGTGTTTTTCTCTGCAGTGCGACGCCTGGTTTCGGCTCGCTACGATCTGCTCGACTGCCACGAAGAGGCGGGGCTGATGGGCGTCCTGCTATCGAGGCTTTTCGGAGTCCCCACCATCTACGACATGCACTCGTCTCTTCCCGAGCAGTTGACAAATTTCCGCTACACTCGCTCTTCGATTCTTCGCGGCCTCATGGCGATTACCGAGCGCTGGACCATCAAAGGCTCGGCGGCAGTGATCGTGGTTTGTCCTTATCTGCAAGATGTGGTCGCCGGTATCGATCCGGGACGCCCTTGTTTTCTGATCGAGAACTCGCCGTTGGCCGAGGCGACGCGGCGGGCAGGTGAGGCGGAAGTTGCCGAGCTCAGAAAGTCGCTGGACCTGGACGGGGCGGTGGTCATCGCCTACACCGGCACGTTCGAGGCCTATCAAGGGCTCGAGCTGCTATTCGACGCGCTGCGGTGGGTCATCGGACAAGAACCCCGGGCACGCTTGCTTCTGGTGGGCGGTCATGCCGAGCAGATCCAAGAGGCCCGAGAGACAATCGACGGAACGGAGCTCGCCGGGAAGGTGATCTTCACTGGGCAACGTCCTTCCTCCGAAATGTCCATCTACTTGACGATGGCGGATATTTTGGTGTCGCCCCGTTCCCACGGAAACAACACGCCTCTCAAGATCTATTCTTATCTCCGCGCCGGTAAGCCGATCGTGGCGACGCGCCTGCTCACCCATACTCAAGTCCTGGACGACGACGTCGCCCAGTTGACAGCAGCCGAGCCGGAGGAGTTCGGGAAGGGGATCCTGACTCTCATCCGGGATCGGAACCGTGCTCAAACCCTCGGCGATGGCGCCCGGCGCCTGGCGGAAGAAGAATACAGCTATGAAAACTATGTGGAGAAGACACGTCGCGTTCTGGATTTCCTCTCGGAAACCGCCCAGCCCAAGCAAGCCGTGCCCAGACAGGCGCCCAGCAAGTAGCTGAGGGCTCGATGAGAATCGGAGTCTTGCACCCGCGTGGCGCAGGAGGGGACTGAGCCATTGCCACCCATCAACGTGCTGCAAATCTGCGATCACTTGGGTTGGGAAGGCTCCCGCATGCACGGTGTGAAGAGGCTCTTCAGCTGGATGATTCCCCGATTCGACCGCAGTCGATTCCGAGTCTCCCTGCTCAGTCTCCGCAAACGCGATCTCTCCGAGGAAACGCTCGATCGGCTCGGCTTCCCGGTCTACTATCTGGAGAAGTCACGTTTCGACCCGACCACGCTTCCCGCACTCGTTCGTTTGTTGAAGCGACTGGAGATCGACGTGATCCAAACCCATGGCTATGGCGCCACCACCTTCGGCAGGGCAGCAGCGGTGCTGCTGCGGATGCCCAACGTGCTGCACGAGCACGCGAACCTGACCGATACGCCGTGGTTTCAGAAGATCCCCGACAAGCTCTTCGATCCGGTCACCGATCTAGCGATCGCGGTCTCGGAAAGTACCCGGCGATTCTGCATCGAGGCACGCAAGCTCTCTCCGCGGCGAGTGAAGTTGGTTTACCTCGGTGCTCCCCTGGAGGAGTTTCAGCCGTGGAGTGCGGAGAGAGAGCAGGAGGCGCGGCGGATGTTGGGTCTCAACCAACCCGGGCTCCGCGTGGTGGGAACAGTCACTCGTCTCCACGAGTCCAAGGGGAATCGCTTCTTCTTGGACGCCGCCGCCTTGTTAGCACGGGACCGACCGGAGCTTCGCTTCGTTCTGGTAGGCGAGGGGCCTTTGCAGCCGGAGCTCGAAGCGCAGGCGGCCCGCCTGGGGATCGAAGATAAGGTGATCTTCCCGGGTTTTCAGAAGGACGTTGCGGCATCATTGGCGAGCTTCGATGTAGCGGTCTTCCCATCCCTCTGGGAGGGCACTCCGCTCACCGTGTTCGAGGCGATGGCCATGGCGAAGCCCATCGTCTCGACCGATGTGGATGGACTGCGAGACCTCTTGAGAGACGAAGCCAACTCGCTGGTCGTGCCGCCACGCGACCCGCCGGCGTTGGCAGGAGCGATGAGGAGGGTCCTCGATGACCCGTCCCTCGCTTCCCGGCTGTCTCGCGGTGCGCGGGAAAGCTCGCGCCGCTTCGATATCCAAGTTTTTGTCGACAAGATGTCTCGATTGTACGAGGTCCTGGTGAACCGTTATCGCGAACGGAGCAGGGGACGGCCCAGGTGGGACTACCAGAGCGATTTTGCCTTCCTCGACGAGCAACCGGTCGCAGGTGATGGCTTGGAACGGGAGAACAGACGCATGGCGTCTCCCCTCGAGAGGGATTCATTGAGAAGATGAACGGATGACGAATCGCCGCCTGTTCTGGCTGTTGGTGCGTGTCGGAGTGAGCGTCGCGCTCCTCGTTCTCTTACTCGCTCGACTCGACATCCCCAGTATGGCTCGTTTCATCGCCCGGGCCGACTGGTGGCTGGCGGCCCTGACCCTGGTCACGGTGGTCATGGACCGGTGTTTGATGGCGGGTCGGTGGATCTACCTTTTGGAGGGTCTGGGGATTCACGCCTCGCGCCTCAAAGTGGTCAAGATCTTCCTGGTGAGCACGTTCTTTGGGAGTTTTCTGCCGACGGGAATCGGAGGCGAGGCCATTCGCGCCGTCTCTTTCTCTCGTCTCTCTTCCAAAGGTGTGGAGTCGGTCGCTTCGGTGGCGATGGACCGGATCATGGGAATGCTCTCGATGTTGCTGACCGGGCTAGCCGCGCTCCTCGTTTCTTACCGCATCTACCCTCACCCGGTTCTCCTGGCGACGGTGTTGAGTCTTTCCTTGATCGCGGTCGCGGGTCTGGTCTCCTTGCTCTCGCCGTCCGTGCATCGCCTGCTTCTGTCTCGGATACGGCCCGCCGGCCGGCTGGCCGGCGAG